>Ga0080006_1142260_pt1 | contig 52845 bp, 47 predicted proteins | sample RS3BMetagenome_FD_69209 | JGI IMG/M metagenome (GOLD analysis project Ga0080006, IMG submission 69209) | Ferric oxide microbial mat and aquatic microbial communities from Rainbow Spring, Yellowstone National Park, USA - RS3B (SPADES... ... | reverse complement strand
GGAGCGCGCCATTACACGCTTCCTGGACCACTGGAACCAAAGCGCTAAGCCCTTCCTCTGGACCAAGACCACTCAGCAGATCAAACGAAGCATCTTGAATGCTAAACTTATTTCCGAACCGTGACACTAGAGGCTGGGACGTCAAAACGAACAATCACCATTTTCATTATGAATCAGATTGCCAATGTAATCTTTCACGAACCATAGTGTATTCAAATCTCCTAATCAACTTTTCGACAGGAATTTCCCTTTTCGGACCATCTGGTTGCAGGGTCGGGTTCGGCAGCCATTTCGCGGTCACCACCAGGGTGGCGCCTATGGCTGTGTGTACTTGGTAATGCTGGCGATCGGGCTGCCGTGTGGTCGGGGCACCACGGCTCAAGCAGTTACGCTACCTGCCGCACGATCTGCTGTTTGCCCGCTTGTGCGGCCTGGCACGCATTCCGGCCGATCGAACGGTGGTGAAGTGGCTGAAAGGAATTCGCCCAAGCCTCGCTCGCGGCACTGGCGCGGCTCAATAGCAATTTCTTCTCGACCAGATCCGGCAACTGTGATCAGCCGCCGCAGGCCCTTCGCTCGCACTTCTTGCCGAACTCGCCGCTCGATACTTTCCATCGCGCGGCTCGACTCCACCTGGGGGGCATTTTAAAGCGGACATTTTAAAATGATTATGCTTGGAATTTTGCTATGTTTATGACCCGGGAGACCCAGCCGATATCTCGCGGGCGGAAATTCTGCTAAGCCAATAGGTAGCGGCGTGCGAAACAACCCTGCGCGCCGAGTCGATGAACGGGGGTTGTTATGCTTAAGCCGGAAGAAAACGAATTATTGACGCGGATTGGTCCTGGCACTCCCATGGGCGGCTACATGCGCCAATTCTGGACTCCCGTCCTGCGCTCCGAGCGCTTGACCGCGGGCGGAGCTCCGGTGCGGGTGCGACTGCTGGGCGAGGATTTCGTGGCTTTTCGGGCCAGCGACGGCCGGATCGGATTTTTCGATGAGGCCTGCCCCCATCGCGGGACCTCGTTGCAGATGGCCACCAATGAGGGCGACGGCCTGCGCTGCGCCTATCACGGGCTGAAGCTGGGACCGAACGGCGAGGTCTTGGACGTTCCTTGCGAGCGCCCGGAGCGGCGCAGCGAGTACGCAGCTAAAATCAAGGTCGGCCATTATCCGGTGCGGGAAGCGGGTTTGGTGGTTTGGGTGTATCTCGGTCCGGGCCAGCCGCCCAAATTTCCCGAGTATGATTTCTTTGCCTTGCCCGCCGAGCAATTGGACGTGTGTGTCGGCGTGGTTCATGCCAACTGGCTCAACGGCCTGGAGGGGCAACTGGATTCGGCTCATGTTCCGATCCTGCATCGCGACTGGCTGCGTCAGGTCAACGGCAATCGGCGTCGAATTGGCGCTCGCGGCGTCATCAGCTATGACACCGGGCCGCGCTTCGAGTTCGAGAACACGCTCTATGGCTATCGCGAGGCGGCGGTGCGCAAGGCGCCGGATGACATGCGCTACGTGCGGGTGCGTGACTTCGTGGTGCCCTATTACTCCTTCATCCCGATCGGAGGGCGTGCCGACGATCATGACATGACCATCTCGGTGCCGGTGGACGACGAGCATTCGGCGCAATGGGACCTGGTCTACAACTACGTGAGGCCGCTGGGCCCGGAAAACAACGCCCGCCGGATCGACGGCCTGGACGATATCGCCGCCGGGATCGCGCCGCTGGGCGTGGAGCAGCGCTTTGGGCAAAGCCGCGAGCGGATGAAAGAGGGAAGCTGGGCCGGCTTTTCCCACCTGCGCTACGAGGACTTCGCGGTGGCGATGGCCCAGGGCGTCATTTGCGACCGCAGCCGCGAGTACCTGGGCATGAGCGATACCTCAATCAACCGCGCCCGCCGAATGCTGCTGGATGCGGTCAAGCGCTTCGCCAAGGGCGAACCCGCTTTCGGCACCGATGAGCGAATTGATTACTCGCCCATCCGGGCCGAGGACGCCGTCATTCCAGCCGGCGAGGACTGGCGCAAAGTGGCGCGCGAATTCGTGGAAGAAAGCGCGAGCCGCTGAGCGCGATCGGCACAGACTGAAAGACCCGCCGCCACTCCTCCCGGGCAAGGCGTGGGGGAGTGGCGGAAAAGCAGGACAAGCAGATCCGTTAAAGCTTGATGGGGTGAGCCGCGGCAGCCAGCCTCGGTTTCACCCTGGTTCAGGCCGGCCCGGGCGCTGGGCTGATGGCAGCGCCGACCATGGCGGCTTCGTCAGCGATCGGTTTAAGGGTGAGGGCGGGTTTGCGATAGCGCATGATGAGTTCGCTGCGCGCCACGTAGGCCGTAGCTTCATGCACCAAGCCGCGTCGCTCCAGCAATTGTGCCAGGCTCTTACGGGTGTAATGGCTGATATGCTCGTCGCGGTAGCCGCCCGGCATCAGGAAGCCGTAGATGGGTTCGATCGTGCGCCATCCGATGGTGGCATAGTCCGGGGTGCCGACGATCAGTTGGCCGCCTGGGCGCAGCACTCGCACCATCTCGTCGAACAGCACCTCGTCGAAGGGAATATGCTCGATCACCTGCGAGCTGATTACGCAATCGAAGCAGGCGGTGCGAAAGGGCAGGGCGAAAGCGGAGCCGCGGGTCACCGGAATTCCCAGCCGCTTCAAGTAGCGAGTCTTGGAAAAATTATATTCCATCGCGATCGCGTTGCTCAGGCTCTGGATGATCATGCTGGAGCCGGCGCCGGCGTCCAGGGTGCGGCCGGCGGCGCGCGCCCAGCCGGTAATTATCTGGTGGCGGCGGCGCTGCCAGTAGCGCTGCAGCGGGATGGGGCTGTAGAAGGCGCGCGCGTCGTAGTCGGCCGACTCAATGGAATTGCGCAAGCGCCACAACTTCAGCGCCGACACGCTGAGATCCAGGCCGAAGCGCAGCAAGCGGGCGTGGGAGACCCCGCGCTCGCGCGGGAAGTAGGTGAAGGGGACCTCGCTGATACTGAAGCCGGCGGCGTAGGCCTTGATCAGGATCTCCTCGAGCACTTCGAAATTGCGCCCCTCCAGACTGAGCTGGGCCACGGCGTCGCGATGGTAGAGGCGGAAGCCGCTGGAAAGGTCGCGCACCGGCATCGAGAGCAGTCGGCGCAGCACCCGGTTGAGGAGCTGGCTGAGCGCGCGCCGGCCCCAGGAGGTATAGGCCAAGCCGCCGCGCACGTAGCGCGACGCAATCACGATATCGCCCAGATGGCGAGCCTGCCACAAACGCCCCACCATGGTCGGCTCATGCGACATGTCGGCGTCCAAGGTGAGCAGGTAGTGGCCGCGCGCGGCCTTGAAGCCGGTCACCAGGGCACCGCCGTAACCTGGGCGCTGCTCGGGTAGCAGCCGCGCGCCGGCCTGTTGCGCCACCGCGGCGGTGTCGTCGCGTGAGCCGCCGTCAATCAGCAGAATTTCGTAGCTTAGACCATTGTGTTCCAGCGCCTGGCTGAGCTTGGGCAAGAGCTGGCGCAGATTGTCGGCCTCGTTGAGGACCGGAAGAATGACGCTTAGGTCCAGCGTCTCTGCCTCGCTCTCGCTCGAGCGCAAGCCATCCTGAGGCATGCTTCCCATCCTATAGCACGAGCGTCGCGCTGCAAGCTCGGATAGCCCGATTCGCTCAGTCCTCCGGTCCCAGCATGAGCTCGGGACGGACTACCTGGTCGAACTCCTCGCCGCTCAGAAGCTTGAGTTCCAGGCAGGCCTCCCGCAGCGTTTTGTGCTCCTGGTGGGCTTTCTTGGCGACCTTGGCGGCATTGTCGTAACCGATTTTGGGGCTGAGGGCGGTCACCAGCATTAAGGAGTTGTGTAAAAAATGCGCGATTTGCCGATGATTGGCCGCCAGTCCCTTGACCGCGTAGGTGGTGAAGCTGTGCGCGGCTCCAGCCAACAGGCGGACTGAGTGCAGCAGGTTGTGGATGATCAGGGGCTTGAAGACGTTGAGTTCGAAATTGCCCTGGCTGCCGGCGAAGGCGATGGCCGCGTCGTTGCCCATGACCTGGACGCAGACCATGGTCAGCGCTTCGCATTGGGTGGGGTTGACCTTGCCGGGCATGATCGAAGAGCCCGGCTCGTTCTCGGGCAAGCTCAATTCGGCCAGTCCGCAGCGCGGGCCCGAACCCAGCCAGCGGATGTCGTTGGCGATCTTCATCAGGGCCACCGCCAGCGTGCGCAGCGCGCCGCTGACCGCGACCAGCCCGTCGTGCGCAGCCAAGGCGGCAAATTTGTTTGCCGCCGAGACAAAGGGCAGGCCAGTCAGGCGCGCGATTTCCGCCGCTACCCGTTCGGCGAACTGCGCAGGGGCATTGAGCCCGGTGCCGACCGCGGTGCCCCCGATTGCCAAGTGGTAAAGCTCGGGCAAACAGGTCTTGATGCGCTCGATCGCCTGATCGAGCTGAGCGACATAGCCGGAAAATTCCTGGCCCAGGGTCAGCGGCACCGCGTCCATCAGGTGAGTGCGACCGATTTTGACGATTCGATCGAACTCCGCCTGTTTGTGCGCCAGGGCTTCGCGCAGTTCGTTCAGGCTGGGCAGCAGCCGGTGGCTAAGCTCTTCCAGCGCCGCGATATGCATCGCGGTGGGAAAAGTGTCGTTGGAGGACTGCGACATGTTGACGTCGTCGTTGGGATGGATGGGGCGCTTGCTGCCCATCACGCCGCCCGCCAGCTCGATCGCGCGGTTGGAGATGACCTCGTTGGCGTTCATGTTTGATTGCGTCCCGCTGCCGGTCTGCCAGACGTGAAGGGGAAACTCCCGATCCAGCCGCCCGTCGATCACCTCGTCGGCCGCCGCGATGATTAGTCGGGCCTTGTCCGCGGCCAGCTTGCCCAGATCCTCATTGACCCGCGCCGCCGCCCGTTTGAGGATGCCCATGGCGCGGATCATTTCGCGCGGCATGGTGTCCTCGCCAATCGCGAAGTGGATCAGCGAGCGCTGGGTTTGCGCGCCCCAGTAATGGTCGGCGGAAACTTCAATCGTTCCCATGCTGTCGGTTTCGGTGCGTGTGGCCGCAGCCTTGCCTTTCGCTTCTTGCATGACTCTTCGCTGTCCTCGATCGATCATCCACCAGCCGAATCAAAACGGCTGTCCAGAGCTGTTTGAACACCTTAATTGAGCGGGATGAGGAGCTTAGTCAAGCGGCCTGAAAAGCAGAAGGCCATTCAACTGCTCGTGCCGCTGCAGGGCAGTATCCAAGCAGTTTGCCCACAAATTGTTGTTACAGGATTTTCAGTACGCAGATCTACCAAAAAAAATGGACAAGCCAAAAGCAGCTTAAGTATGCTACAATCTGTTAAGAAATAGGAACATTTCGCGACATTCTCAAACCTGAAACCATTAACTCGACTTTCGGCGCCGGACACATGAATGAACAATCCAACCTGCGAGAAGTCGCCGCACAATTCGCGCTGCGCACCCTGCGGCCGTCCGCCGCGCTGATCGACGATCTCAAGGATCCCGCCGAGCTGATCGCGCAAAACTCTCCACTGTGGAAGGCGCTCAAAGGGGCGTACCGCGCCGGCTATCATGCTGCCATTTTGCCCAAAGCGATCGGCGGGATGGGGCTTGAGGGGGCGCGGCTGCAAACCCTGTTCGAGGAGCTGGGATACGGCTGCTCGGGTCTGGCGCGGGCGTTGCTGGCAACGGCGATGCCCTTTGCAGCCTTGGCGCGGCTTAACGACGAAGGCTTGATCGCGGAGTTTCTGCGCGCTTACGTCAGTGACGTCGGTGCCCACGCGATTGGTGGCTGGCCGCTGGCGGACAGCGAGGGAAGCGATGCGATCGCGGCTTACGGCCTGGGCGATTACTTCGTGTTGCGCGGAGTTTTGCCCTGGGTGGCTAACGGCGCTATCGCAACTCATGCGCTGGTTTTCGCACGCTTGGCAGGGGGCGAACTGGCCGCGCTTTTTGCTCCTCTGCGCAGCGGTGACGTGGCTCGCGGTCCCGCCCAGGACCAGATCGGCCAACGTGGTCTGACGGTGGCGGAACTCAGGTTCGCCGGAGTCAAGCTGCCACGGCGGATGCGGATTTGTTCAGGCGGCCTCGCCGAGCAGCTTCGCTTGGAACTTAAGGGCTGCTGGCACGCGGTTGATGGCGCGGTGGCGACCGGCCTGGCGCGGGCGGCGCTGATGGAAGTTTTCGAGCATTGCCAACAAACCTTTTACGCCGGCCGGCCAATCACCGACAATGCGCAGGCTCAGCACGCGTTGTTCGAAATGTTCGCCTGGGTGGAGGCCTGCCGGGCGCTGTCGCGGAGTGTGCTGGAACGGACAGCCGCGACCTTGGCCGAAAGCGCTCATTATGCGCTGGCGGCCCAGCTCTTTTGCGCCCAGACCGCCTTGAGAGTGGCGGGGCACGCCTTGCCGCTTTTCGGCAAAAATACCTTGCGCTCGCCCATCGAGCGATTTTTCCGCGATGCGCGTACTGCCTGCATTGCCTACGGCGAAACCCCCATGCTGTGGGGCGCCAAGCGTCTGCTCGCCCAGTTGCTGGACTCGGCCCACAACTGAGCCTGCCCCAAGCTGATTTTCTTCCAGGCTTGCCCCTCAAGGGCGTTGCGCTCCAGCCCGAGGCGAGGTCAGCCATTGGTTTACTTATGATTTTAATCGGCCTGCGATCGATCAAAGGCGTAAGGGATCACCCAAGCTTAAGCTTTAAGCCTTTGCGACCCTCGCTACGGGGCGTGTGCTGTTCCTTCAGCCCGATATGGTTCGCCAGGTTGCCGTGGCTCGATGGGTAAGGAAACATTGATCGCAATGGCGTCAGGCGCGCGGCCGCTCGATTTTCGATTGCGCGCCGAGGTAGGTGAGTGTGCTGGAAGCCACGCAATCCAATCCGCTGGTATCGGGACTGACCAGTAACCTGGTGCCGCAGCCCTGTTCGTTGGTGATTTTCGGCGGCGCCGGTGACCTGGCCGGCCGCAAATTGATCCCGGCGCTCTACAATCTCCTGCTCGACGGCACTCTGCCTACCAGCTTCGCGGTGATGGGCTTCGAGCGCCGGCCGCTAAATGACGAGGCCTACCGCGAGTTCGGGCGCGAAGGCGTGACTCGCTTCTCGCGCCGCGCGCCCGACGACAACCATTGGCGCGAGTTGGCGGGGCGGATGTTTTACGCCTCCGGCGACTTCGCCGATCTGGGCGCGTTCGCGGCGCTCAAGGCGCGGCTGGAGGGGATCGAAAGCCGGCTGCAAATTCCGGGCAACCGAATCTTTTATCTGGCGATTCCGCCCCGGCTCATCGGCGAGTGCGTCCAGCAGCTTCAGCGCGCCGGGCTGGTGAACCAGCCTGCTCCCGGTAAACCATTCAGCCGCATCATCGTGGAGAAACCGGTAGGCAGCGATCTGGCCAGCGCGCGCCGGCTCAACGACTCTTTGGCGGAAGTCTTCGACGAGAGCCAAATCTACCGCATCGATCACTACCTGGGTAAGGAGACGGTCCAGAATATCCTGGTGATGCGCTTCGGCAACGCCATCTTCGAGCCGCTGTGGAACGAGAAATATATCGATCACATTCAAATCACCGTGGCCGAAGAGGAAGGGGTGGGCACCCGCGCGGGCTATTACGAGGGTGCGGGCGCGCTGCGCGACATGGTCCAAAATCATATCATGCAGTTGCTGTGTCTGACGGCGATGGAGCCGCCTTACTCGATGACCCCCGAGGTGATTCACGACCACAAACTGGAGGTCCAGCGTTGCTTGCGTCCGCTGGCGGGCGAAGCGGTCGAGCGCTGCGTGGTGCGCGGCCAGTATCGGCGCGGCTACGCGATGGGCATCGAAGTGCCGGGTTACCGCGAAGAGACCGGCGTCGATCCCCATTCGGCCACCGAGACCTTCGTGGCGATGAAGGTGTTCGTGGACAACTGGCGCTGGGCCGGAGTGCCGTTCTATCTGCGCACCGGCAAGCGGCTGCCCAAGCGCGCCAGCGAAATCGCGGTGCAATGGAAACAGGTCCCGCGCCTGATGTTCGATCAGGCCGGCGTGGCCGAACCTAACGCGCTGGCCCTGCGCATCCAACCCGACGAGGGGATGTCGCTGCGCATCTCCACCAAGTTGCCCGGGCCGCGCTCGCGCCTATTTCCGGTCAAGATGGATTTTCGCTACGGTACCACTTTTGGCGAGCAGGCTTCGCCCGAAGCCTACGAGACCCTGCTTTTGGACGTGATGGCGGGAGAGCAGACCTTGTTCATGCGGCGCGACGCGGTGGAGGCTTCCTGGGCTTGGATCGATCCGATCCGCGCGGTGTGGGCTGGCCAGGGGCGCAGCGGCTTGAACGAATATCCCGCCGGGACCTGGGGCCCGGCGGCCGCCGCTCGGCTGAGCGAGGCCGATGGGCGGCGCTGGAGGACGCTGTGAGCGCGGCGCCCACGCCGGTCAAGCCGGGCGAGGTCGAGACCGCGCTGGCTGCCCTGTGGCGGCCCGCCCAGGCCCAGGGGACCGTGATGCCGGGGCTGACCCGCGCCTGCATGTCCAACCTGATCGTCTATTGCGACAACGACGAGCGCGCGGCGGCGGTGATGGAAGATTTGCCCCAGGTCGTGCGCAGTCATCCCGCCCGTGTGCTGACCTTGATTGACGACCCCACGGCCGCGCCGGCGCAGGCCGCCGTCAGCACCCAGCGCGTTTCCGACGACCACGGCCATCAGGTGGTCTGCGAGCAGGTGATCCTGCGCGCCCGCGCGATCAGCCTCTGTTCGCTGGCCAGGCCCCTGCTGCTGGGCGATATTCCCACTTCGTTGTGGTGGGCGCCGCCGATGGCGCCACCGGACGGAGGCCGGCTGTTCGTCGATCTGGCGGGGATGGCCGATCAGGTGATCTACGACAGCATCGATTGGCATGATCCGGTGGCCGCCATGATCGCCACCGCGGGCTGGGCCAGCCGTCCCGAGATTCTGACCGCCGCCGACCTGGCCTGGCGCCGGCTCAAGCCATGGCGCCGCCTGCTCAGCCAGGGACTGGACCCGGCGGTGGTGCCGGGCGCGCTAGCCAATCTGGCGGAGGTTGAAATCGAGCATGGCCCGCATGCGCTGCCCCAGGCTTGGTTGCTGATGGGTTGGTTGGCTGGTCGTCTGAACTGGCAGCCGGTGGGTGGGCAGGTAAGATCGGATCACGAATTGAGCTGGGAACTGCGCGGCCCTCGCGCCCCGGTACGCGCCATCGCCCGCCGCCTGGCCGCGGCCGACGAGTGGCAATTGCGCCGGGTCACGGTTCGATGGAAGACTGGGACTGGCAGCCTGGAGGCGAGCTTTACCCGCGAGGCGCAGCGGCTGGTGGTCGCCTATGCGCAGACGGTCGCGCAGCCGCGCTCGATCGCGGCGCCCAGCCCCTCGCGGGCGGCGTTGCTGGCCCGCCAACTGCCCGATCTGACTCGCGACGAAGTTTTCGTCACGACCTTGAGGTTGGCGCGCCAGATGGCACTGGCGGTCCATGCCGGGGATGAACAGAGGAAGCCCATTTGGGTAACAGGCTTGAAGGGAGACAAGCGATGACTCCACGCGTACGCGAGATATTGAGCTGGTATAGCGGTCACAACCCCGGGGTGCTTACCAATCTAGCCCGACTGCTCAACCATGGCCGTCTGGGCGGCAGCGGGCGGCTGGTGATTCTACCCGTCGATCAGGGCTTCGAGCATGGGCCGGCGCGCAGCTTTGCCCCCAATCCTCCAGCCTACGACCCGCTCTATCACTTCGAGCTGGCGATCGAGCTGGGGCTGAGCGCCTACGCCGCTCCTTTGGGCTTTTTGGAGGCCGGCGCCGCGCGCTTCGCCGGCGACATCCCGCTCATCCTCAAGTGCAACAACCATGACGTCCTGCTGGCCGAAAAGGATCCGTTGCCGGCGATGACCGCGGGGGTCGAAGACGCCCTGCGGCTGGGCTGCGTGGGGGTGGGCTTCACCATCTATCCCGGCTCCGCCCATCGGGTCTCGATGTACGAGCAATGCCGCGAGCTGACCGAGCTGGCCAAGGAAGCGGGCCTGATCTCGGTGGTCTGGTCCTATCCACGCGGCTCCGATCTAAGCAAGGAGGGCGAGACCGCGCTGGACGTATGCGCCTATGCGGCCCAAATCGCGGCCCAGCTCGGCGCCCATGTGATCAAGGTCAAGCTACCCAGCGCGCATCTGGAGCAGGAGCCGGCGCGCAAGGTGTACGAACAGTACCGGGTGCCGATGGCGACCCTCGCGCAGCGCGTGCGTCACGTCGTGCAGAGCGCCTTCGACGGCCATCGGATCGTGATTTTTTCCGGCGGCGAGACCAAGGGGCGCAACGAGGACATCCTGGAGGAGATCCGTGGGATTCGCGAAGGCGGCGGTTTCGGCTCGATCATCGGGCGCAACTCTTTTCAGCGCCAGCGCGCCGATGCGATCCGGCTGCTTACCGATGTGATGAACATCTATGCCGCCGACAAATAGTCCGGTCCGAGAAGACGCCAGCGCCGATGCTTCAAGGTGCGCGCAAGGGTTTAATTGTAGATGAATCCTGGCGTTTGCGATCCTTGAAGAAGGCAATCCGCTGAGTGTCGCTCGCCGGTTTTTTGCACGAGGGGGAAGGTGGTTTCAGCGTTACATAAGCCCCCGATTCCGACCTTCCCCCGCGAATAGCGCAAGCAAGGCCCACGCCTCTCAGCAGGTTTTCATTGTGCAGTACCGCAGCTCCACTTATTTTTGCCGCTATGTAACCAAGCCGGCCGCATGATTTTGGCGGGTGACATCGGCGGGACCAAAACCATCCTGGCTCTGTTCGAGCCGCAGGGCACGGGCCTGCGCAAAGTGCGCCAGCAGCTTTTTCACAGCGCCACTTATACTTCATTGGAAGCGGTGCTCAAGGAATTTTTCCAGGGTCAGGTCCCACCCCTGCAGGCGGCCTGCTTCGGCATCGCAGGCGCCGTTATCGAAGGCCGAGTCCACGCCACCAATCTGCAGTGGGACGTCAGCGAGGCGGGATTGAGCACCGCCTTGGGCGTCACCCGGCTGCGTCTGCTCAACGACCTCGGCGCTACTGCCTACGGGATGCCGTACTTGGCGGCGGCCGATCTTGAAGAGCTTAATCCGCAGGCCAGCGCGCGTCGGCCGGGCAACATCGGCGTAATCGCGGCCGGGACCGGGCTGGGCGAGGCGATGCTGTACTGGGACGGGCAACGGTTTCGGCCGCTGGCCAGCGAAGGTGGGCATGCCGATTTTGCGCCGCGCCAGACGCGAGAGATCGAGCTGCTGGGTTATCTCCAGGAGCGGTTTGGCTCTCACATCAGTTACGAGCGAGTGCTGTCGGGCCCCGGCCTGGCCAACATTTACGAGTTTCTGCGCGATCGGCAGTACGCTCCCGAGCCGGCTTGGTTGCATCAGCGGCTGGCCGCCGCCGCCGACCGCAGCGCCGCGATCGCCGAGGCCGGCCTGGATGGCTCGGCGCCGCTGTGCGAGTTGGCTTTGGAGATGTTCGCCTCGCTCTACGGCGCCGAAGCCGGCAATTTAGCCTTGCGTACGCTGGCGGTGGGTGGGATCTATGTCGGCGGCGGGATCGCGCCCAAGCTGATCACGCTTTTGCGCAAGGGCGCGTTCATCCGCAGCTTTGTCGCCAAGGGGCGCTTTGAGTCCTTCCTGCGCGGGCTCTCGGTTCAGGTTGCGCTCAGTCCCGAGGCCGGACTGATTGGCGCCGCCCACTACGCGCTCTCGTTGATGGCTGAAACCACTCCGCCCGCTTCCGTCCTACCCGCTCCCGCGCCAGCAAAGCAGTCCGACTAGATAATCGAACTCAGCCCTTCATCAGCGCCGAGTAGCGATCGAGCAGGGGCATGACTTTCTCGCGCGTGTCCGAGGGCAGAGCGAAAATCGCCCGCTGCACGCCCTCGTGGGCGAATTGATCGAGCAGCTTGCGGTCCGAAGGTGCCATGAACAGGCTCAGCGGGATCGACTTGGGATCGCGTCCGGCTTCCTGCGCCATGTGGCGAAACTGGCGGATTTCCCCCAGCGGATCGCGGCTGCGGCCTGGGATGGGCATCCAGCCATCGCAGTAGCGCAGCGCCGCGCGCATCGCGGCCGGCGTGCTGCCACCGATCAGGACGGGCGGATGGGGCTTTTGCGCCGGCTTGGGATCGGACCAGATGGGATCGAAGTTGACGAACTGGCCGTGATACTCGGCCGCATGCTCGGTCCAGATCGCTTTCATCGCTTCAATCTTCTCGCGCAGCACGCGCCGGCGGTTGTTGAACTGAATCGCGTGATTTTCCATCTCCTCGGCGTTCCAGCCCGCCCCGATGCCGAAGATGAAGCGGCCGCTCGAGAGCACGTCGAGCGAGGCAACTTCCTTGGCCAGAGTGATCGGATCGCGCTCGATTACCAGGCAGATGCCGGTGCCAATCCGCAGCCTTTTGGTCACCGCCGCGGCCGTCGCCAATGCTACGAAAGGATCGTAGGTGGAATAATAATGGCGCGGCAGTTCGCCGCCGCCGGGAAAGGGGGTGCGGCGAGAGGCCGGAATGTGGGTGTGCTCGGGCACGAGCAGACTCTCGAAACCGCGCTGCTCGGCTTCCTGAGCCAGCTCCCTGATATCAATGGAATACTCGGTGGGAAAAATGGTCAGGCCATAGTCCATCGCGCCAACCTCTCGGTCTGGGGGCTTATTCCCGATGTTGGCGCAGGCGACCCCAGATTGGCAACCATCCGCGCCCGGCCTGTTGAAAGATTAGGACGACCCGCTGCCGCCGGCCGGGTTCAGACGCTATGCTTGAGGCATAATGGAGACTGCTTAATGGCTGCGGCGCGAATAGTGCGCTCGCCCAGCGCCGCGCTGCGCCTCCAGAGTGTCCGTCACTGGTTGGAGGCGCAACCGGCCGACCGGCAAACTCTGATTCTCGCGCCCAACCGCTCCAGCGCAGACGAGCTGGTCCAGATGCTGGCCCACACCCGCGGCGCCCTGTTCGGCCCGGTGCGGCTGACCCTGGAGCGGCTGGCGGGCCTGCTCGCCTCCGATCATCTGCTGGCCGCGGGGCTGGCGCCGGGGCGTGGCCTGGCCCTGGAGGCGTTGACCGCCCGCGTCCTGCATCGAATCGGCGAGCAGTTGGCATACTTCGCCGCGGTGCGCGACCTACCTGGGTTTCCTGCCGCGCTCACCGCTACCATCGTTGAATTGCGCTCAAACCGCATCTCGCCCGACGCGCTGGCCGCTCAGGGCGAAAGCGGGGCAGCCCTGGCGATGGTGCTGACGGAATTCGAAGCTGAGTTGACGGGCGCCGGCTTGGCGGATCGCGCCGCGATTTTTACCGCCGCCTGCGCCGCGCTGCGCGGGCCTCCGTTGCCCTCGCTGGCCGGGCTGCCGCTGCTTTTGGTCGATATTCCCATCAAGTGCGTGCTCGAGCAGGAGCTGATCGCGGCTTTGGCCGCGCTCGCTCCGGAGGTTTTGGCCACGGTCCCAGCCGGCGATGACGCGACCGCGACCCGCCTGGAGGCGGCGCTGGCATCGGTCAGCGAGGATCTCGCGCCCTCGCAAAGCCGATCGTTGGATCGTTTGCAGCAACATCTGCTGGCTGCCAGCGCGCCGCAGCCGCTGCCTTTGGATGACTCCGTGAGGGTGGTCTCGGCGCCGGGCGAGCTGCACGAGTGCGTCGAAATCGCCCGACGTATCCAGGCCGAGGCTGCCCACGGCATGCCTTTCGATCGCATGGCGATACTGTGCCACGCTCCCGAGCGCTACGGCGCCTATTTGGAAGAGGCGTTGGCGCGGGCTGGAATTGCGGCCTACTTTGTGGCCGGAACCCGCCTGCCCGAGCCGGGCGGGCGGGCCTTGTTGGCCTTGCTGGCCTGTGCCGCCGAAAATCTCTCGGCGCGCCGCTTTGCCGATTATCTCTCCCTGGCTCAGGTCCCCGATCCGCGATTCCAGACCGACCAGCCCGCGCCGGCGCCCGGCGATCTGTTTGCCGCTCCCTTGGCCGCCGATATTGAACTGCCTTTGGTCCCGCCGGAGGTCGAGCCGCTCAGCGCCGACCCGATTCCGACCGTGGCCGGCGCGGTCCGGGCGCCTTGGCGATGGGAGCGGATATTGGTCGATTCGGCGGTGATCGGCAGCCAGGAACGATGGGTCAGGCGACTGGCCGGCTGGCGCGCCGAGCTGGCGCGCCAGCGTGAGGAATGTCTGGCTGAAGGCGAAGAGCAGCGGGCCAGTGCGATCGAGCGGCGAGCGCTGGACTTGAGTCATCTGGAAGCGGTCGCATTACCGATCATCGCCCATCTGGCTCAGGCTCCGCGGGCCGCTCCTTGGTCGCAATGGCTGTCATGGCTGGCCGAGCTGGTGCGGATCGCGGTGCGTGATCGCGAGGCGGTCACTGCGGCGCTGACGGAGTTGGAGCCGCTGGGTTCGGTTGGGCCGATTGCGCTTGACGAGCTGCGGGTCGTGCTCTCCCAGCGGCTCGGGCGGCTGCATTGCCCGCCCGCCCGCCGGCGCTGGGGCGCGGTGTTCGTCGCCACCCCCGAGCAGGCGCGCGGGCTGAGTTTCGAGCTGGTGCTGGCGCCCGGTCTGGCCGAGCGCGGCTTTCCCAAGAAGCTGACCGAGGATCCGTTGCTGCCCGACGCGATGCGCGAGCGTCTAAGTCCCTGGCTGAGCCGGCAAAGCGATCGGGTCGGGAACGAGCGGCTGGCGCTGCGGCTGGTCGCCGGTGCGGCCAACGCGCGAGTAATGTTCTCCTATCCACGCCTGGATCTGGAGCAAGGCCGGCCGCGCGTGCCCTCGTTCTATGCCCTGGAGGTGCTGCGCGCGGCCGAGGGCCGGCTGCCGGGATTTGTCGAACTGGCCCGGCGCGCGGCCTGCGAGGATGGGGCGCGGCTGGGCTGGCCGGCCCCGGCCGATCCCAACGACGCGATCGATTGCGCCGAGTTCGACTTGGCCGTGCTCGATCGGCTGCTCGACGCCGATCCGCAAGCCACGGTCGGCGCGGCCCATTACCTGCTCGCCGAAAGCACCAACGAATATCTGCCGCGTGCCTTGCGAGCCCGCGCTCGGCGCTGGTTTCCGCGCGCCTGGACCGTGGCCGACGGCTTGGTGATGGGCAAGAACGAGTCCGAGACATTGGCCGCGCTGGCCAAGCATCGCCCCGCCGCGCGCCCCTATTCGCCCACCGCCTTGCAACATTACGCCGCATGTCCCTATCGCTTTTTGCTCCATGCCATCTTTCGCCTGGAGCCGCGGCCCGAGGCGCAAGCGCTGGAGCTGATCGATCCGCTGACTCGCGGCTCGCTCACCCATGCGATTCAGTTCGAGCTGTTGACCCGGCTCAAGGCGGCGGACCTACTGCCGGTCAGCGCGGCGCGCGAGGCGCGCGCGCTGGAGGAACTGGATCGAGTGGTCGTCCAGGTAGCGGCGCAATGGCATGACGAATTGGCGCCGGCGATCGAGCGGGTGTGGCTGGACGGAATCGACTCGATTCGAGCCGATCTGCGCGAATGGCTGCGGCTGTTCACGCTGGACCCGCAAGCATGGTGTCCCGAGCGCTTCGAACTTGCCTTTGGTCTGCGCGAGCGCGCTCAGGCCGACCCGGCCAGCACGCCGGAGCCGGTGGATATCGGCGGGCTCAAGTTGCGCGGCGCCATCGATCTGATCGAGCGCGGCCCCGGCGGGCAGTTGCGGGTTACCGATCACAAAACCGGCAAGGTTCGGGGCGAAAAGGATCTGATTATCGGCGGCGGCAAGATTCTCCAGCCCGTGCTGTACTCGTTGGTGGCTGAAAAGCTGCTCAACCAACCGGTCGGCGCCGGGCGGCTTTATTATTGCACCGCGGCCGGCGGTTATCAGAGCCGGGTGGTGGCGATCGACGCCGCGGCGCGCGATGCGATCGGCCAATTCAGCGCGATCCTGGATGACGCGCTGGTCCAGGGCTTCCTGCCCGCGGCGCCGGCCTCGGGAGCTCGGCGCAATCAATCCGAATGCGATTATTGCGATTACCTGCGCCTGTGCGGTCCTTACGAGATGCAACGCACCGCGCGTAAACCCAAGGAGCGGCTGGCCGCGCTGACGGCGCTGCGCCAGATGCGATGAAGCTGCCGGCCGACGCCCAGGCGCGGGACGAGATTCGCACCGACCTGGACCATACGCTGCTGGTGGAAGCGGCGGCCGGGACCGGCAAGACGACCGCCTTGGTCAGCCGGATTGTCGCCCTGGTTGCGGCGGGCAAGGGCGAGCTGCGGGAAATTGTCGCGGTGACCTTCACCGACAAGGCGGCGGGCGAACTCAAGCTGCGGGTGCGGGCGGAAATCGAACGGGCCCGCGCGAGCGCACAAGCGCACGAGGACGCGCGCGCGCGCTTGGACCGCGCCCTGGAGCAACTGGAAGAAGCGCGGATCGGCACTATCCATTCCTTTTGCGCCGACCTGCTGCGCGAGCAACCGATCGAGGCCGCGGTCGATCCGGGCTTCGAGGTTGCTTCCGAGGAGGTTGCACGGGTGCTGTACGACGAGGCCTTCGCGCACTGGTTCGAGGCTACCCTGGCCAACTGCGGCGAGGGGATGCGTCGCTTGCTGCGCCGGCGCGACCCCGACGAGCGCGACGGGCCGCGCGCGATGGCGCGGCGGGCGGCCGAAGAACTACGTCAATGGCGCGATTTCCAGACGCCCTGGGCTGCGCAACCCTTCGCGCGCGATGGCGCGATCGATGCTTTGGTCGACGAAAGCGCACGCCTGGGTGCCCTGGCGCAGACCGCCGCGGCCGATGATTATCTAGCCGGCGCTTTGTCCGATATCTGGCGGCCGGTGGCCGAAGCGACCCGCCTGGAGGCGGTCGGCGCGCGTGATTACGACGCGCTGGAACAGGTGCTGGTCGGTTTGCTGCGCAACGTCAACGGGCGTTGGAGCCGCAGCGGGCGACAGTCGGTGCAGGAGTTCTGCCCGGGCTACAGCCGCGAGCAGGTGATCAATTGGCGCGGCGATTTTAAGGACCGGCTGGAGGCGTTCAGCCAGCAGGCGGGCGCCAATCTGGCGCCGTTGCTGCGCGCCGAACTATGGCCCCTGATCGGCCTTTACGAGGACCTGAAGCGGCGGCGGGGACTGTTGGACTTCCTCGATCTGCTGCGCCTGACTCGCGACCTGCTGCGCGATCGGGCCGAGGCCAGAGCCAAACTGCAAGCTCGCTTCAGCCATATTTTCATCGACGAGTTTCAGGACACCGATCCGCTCCAGGCCGAGATCCTGATGCTGCTGGCGGGCAGCGACCCCGCCGTGAGCCGGTGGGAACAAGTCAGACCGGTGCCCGGCAAGCTGTTTATCGTGGGCGATCCCAAGCAATCCATCTACCGCTTCCGGCGCGCCGACGTGGCGCTCTATCAGCGGGTCAAACGCCAGCTCGTAAGCGCCGGGGCGCGACTGCTGTACCTGACGGTCAGCTTTCGCGCCACCCCGGAATTGGCGGCGCTGGTCAACACCGCGATGGCGCCGCGGATGGCCGAGGAAAGCGACACCCAGCCGCGCTACGTCGCGATGGAGCCCTATCGCGAGCAGCTCGCCACGCAGCCCTCGGTGGTGGTCTTGCCGGTGCCCGATCCATACGGCGATTACGGCCAGATCTACGACTGGAAGATCGAGCAATCGATGCCCGAGGCGGTCGCGGCTTACGTCAAATGGCTGCTTGCCAGCGGTTGGCGAGTCAGCGAGCGCGAGTTTCCCGATGAGCCGGTCGCGCTTCGCGCGCGCCATATCTGCATCCTGTTTCGCCGCCTCAATTCGTTCGGCGCCGACATCACGCGGCCCTACATTCGCGCACTCGAAGCGCGCCAGATCCCCCACGTGCTGGTGCGCGGGGGCTCTTTCAATCAGCGCGAGGAAGTCACCGCCTTGCGTAATCTGCTGGGCGCGATCGAGCGGCCCGACGACGAACTGATGGTCTTCGCCGCGCTGCGCGGGCCGATGCTGGCGCTCAGCGACGGGGCTCTGCTGGTCTTTCGCGAAAGCGTGGGCCGGCTCCATCCCTTCGTTTCCATCCCCGCCGACGCTTCGGCTCCCATATTGGAGGTGGGACGCGCGCTGGCGATGCTGGGTGAACTGCATCGGCGGCGCAATCGGCGTCCGATCGCGGCGACGATCGCGGCCTTGCTGGAGCAAACGCGCGCCCACGCCGGGTTTGCCATCTGGCCTACCGGTGAGCAGGCCCTGGCCAACCTGATGCGGTTGATGGATTTCGCTCGCCGCTACGAAGCGCGCGGCGGCGCGGTCTCCTTTCGCGGCTTTGTCGATTACCTGGAGGAGCGAGCCGAGCGCGAGGAGGCCAGCGAGGCGCCGATTGCCGAGGAAGGCAGCGAAGGAGTGCGGCTGATGACCGTCCATAGCGCCAAGGGGCTGGAATTTCCGGTCGTGATTCTGGCTGATCCGACTTGCCGGGAAACGCGCGAGCCCTCGCGCTATGTCGATTCGACCCGCGGCCTGTGCGCGCTGCGGCTGGCAGGTTGTGCGCCCGCGGAACTTGTCGCCCATGCCGCCGAAGAAGCGCGCCGCGATCGCGAGGAGGCCACCCGCGTGCTCTACGTGGCGGCCACCCGGGCGCGCGATCTGTTGGTGGTCTCCGCAGTGGGCGACAACGATGGGGCCCATCCGCGCGAGGGATGGTTGGCCGCTCTGGCTCCCGCGATCTTTCCGCCCGCCGCGCGCCGCCGCTCACCCCTGGCCCAAAGCCTGGCCGGGGTGCCCGCCTTTGGCCCGGACAGCGTCGCGGTGCGCAATCAGCGCGCGCCCTCGTTTCACCGTTCGGTGGCTCCCGGTCTCCATCAGCCGGGCGGTGAGGATTATCGGGTGCTGTGGTGGGACCCGGCCTGCCTGGAGCTCGACGTGCGCGAGACGATGGGCTTGCGCCAAAGTCGCCTGCTGGAGGCCGACGACAACCTGATTCGATCCACCGCCGGTCGTAGGCTGTTCGAGGCTTGGCAAACCCGGCGCGCCGAGACCCTGAGCACAGGTGCGCGTCCCGCGCTGACGGTGCAAAGCGCCACCGAGCGGGCTCGGATGGAGCCCGTGACAGCGGCCGCGCCGGTTACGATCGAGCAGACTCGGCGCCAGCCCGACCGGCCCCATGGTGCGCGCTTTGGCACTCTGGTCCATCTGGTGATGCTGCGGGTGGAGCTGGCCGCCTCGGCCCTCCAGGTGGAGCGGGTCGCAGGGGGCGAGGGGCGGATGCTGGGAGCCAGCGAAGCCGAAATCCTCGCTGCTGCTCACGCGGTCTCGGCCGCCCTTGCCGCGCCCCTGATGGCGCGGGCGGCGCGTGCTCGCGAGCTGCGGAGGGAATGCGCGGTGCTGGTTCGGCTGAAGGGGGGCGAAGTGATCGAGGGAATCGTCGATTTGGCTTTTTTGGAGGGCGAGGAATGGATCGTGGTCGATTTCAAGACCGATCTCGACCTGGCACCCGCGCTGGCGCATTATCAAACCCAGTTAGCGCTTTATGCCCAAGCGATTGCCGCGGCCAGCGGCCGCCCCGCGCGGGCTATCCTGTTGTGGATTTGAGCGGATGCGGTGGTGCAGGGGGAAGTGATTGGGTGCGAATGACACTTTGCTGGTAGTAGGCTACGGCTCACTGCTCTCGGGCCACGGCTTGTTGACGGTCAGGCGCCAGGGCAAGAGCCGACTGCACGCGCGTCAGGCCTTCCCCCTGGCCGTGATCAACGGCCGGCGCGGTCTGGCCAAGCCCACCAGCCACGGCTATTACTTCGCGATGGATATCGAGCCGCTTAACCCCGCCCGCCCGATTCGGGCCCGTCGCGGTCGGCGTGCCGCCGCCAACGAGTTCGGCGCGATGGGGCTTGAGTTTGAGCGCCGATGGGCGCGCGATCTGGCGCGCCGCGAGGAGTACGACCCCGACATGTTCGAGGAGCTGATCGCACGCGCCGACCACGCCGGTCAAAGCGTGGGTGAATATCTGTTGGAGATCGCACGCGCGAGCGGGTTCGAGCCGCTGGCCTATCGCCGCGCGTTGGCGCGTCTGCTCGGCTACACTTCACCCGGCTATATCTTTCATCCGCTGCCTTTGGAGGACGGGCCGGTGGCATTGATCGCGATCGGATCGGGCTTCGAGGGCAGTGGCGACCCGGCGGTGCCCTCGCGCCGCCAGCAGGCCGCGATCGCCAGCTTGATGACCCTGCCGCAGGCGATGCAATTTACCGGCGCGGTGCCGATCGAGCCCGCCAGCCAGTTGGGCTATTTTATCGAATGTTTGCTCGGCGGGATGCATGGGCTGTGGGTCGGCGATCTGATCGCGGGACTGGAGACGGCACCCGAGCTGCAACTCTCCCTGCGCCGCTTGCTGGCCGAGACCGCGGCCAGCGAGCGGGAGCATTTCCTGACCGCCAGCGGCCTGAGTCCGGCACTCTATCAGGAGCGTTTCGGGGCGGTTGATGACTGCGGGCTGGCCGAGCTTCTGCCGGCGAACCATTCGCGCTAGGAGTAGGCGGTGTCTTTCTCGGTTCACGTTGCCAAAGAAAACTTCAAGTTTTCGGCCGCGCACTTCATCGCCTATCCCGGCTTTCGCGAGGCTTTGCACGGTCACAACTACCAGGTCGGCGTCCGTCTGGCGGGTGAGCTGGGAGCTTCGGGCTACGTCTTGGATTTCGGCGTGGTCAAGGAGCTGACCCGTGCGATCCTGGGGCGGCTGGACGAACGGATCCTCATCCCGATGCATAGCGATTGCTTGCGAATCGAGGTTGCGTCGGCGCAGGTAGAAGTGGCCTACCAGAACGATACCTTCGTTTTTCCCCGCGCCGACGTCTGCCTGCTGCCGATCGTGCATAGCTCGGCCGAGGAGCTGGCGCGCTACATCTGGGGCGAGTTGCGCCAAGCGCTGGCGCAGCGGCAGGCCTTGGGCGGAATCGAGCAGATGGAGGTGTCGGTGGCGGAGGGGCCTGGGCAGGCGGCGATTTACCGGGAGTCGTTGTAAAAAACTCACCTTTTTGTCTCCTGTTTTTCTTATCTGAACAAACCTTTGAAGTTCCAAGCTTTCTAGCGCGTGCCGATCATATGAAAGCGCGCGCCAACGTACCTTGTCCTTTTCCTAAGTCTCGTGATTAGATTGCTGCCGTCGGTTTCTTGTAAGGGGGGAACTGATTGGCGTGGCGACAGGGCTAAAAAGCGCGGAAGTACGAGTACGCATGCCGGCGGCACGCGTGCTCGTGGGTGAACATCCTCAGACCGTCCAACTCCGGGCGTTGATCGAGCGGCTGGCACGCACCGATGCCACCGTCCTGATAACGGGCGAGAGCGGGACCGGCAAGGAGGTGGTGGCGCGCGCCATCCACGGCTTGTCCGGCCGGCTGGCTCATCCGTTTGTTCCGGTCAATTGCGCGGCGATCCCACACGAGCTGCTGGAATCGGAGATGTTTGGGCATGAGCGCGGCGCCTTTACCGGCGCGATCGCGCCCCGCCAGGGACTATTCAACATGGCCGCGGGCGGCACTCTGTTCCTGGATGAGATCAGTGAGATGCCGCTGATGCTGCAGGCCAAGCTGTTGCGGGTGCTGGAAGATCGCCTGGTGCGGCCCCTGGGGGCCGACCGTTCGGCCCCGATCGACGTGCGGGTAGTCGCCGCCAGCAACAAGGATCTGGCGCTGGCGGTGCGCAAGGGCAGCTTTCGCGAAGATCTCTTTTATCGCTTGCAGGTGGTGCCCATTCATATCCCGCCCTTGCGTGAGCGGCGCTCCGATATCCCGCTCCTGATCGAGTTTTTCCTGGAGCGGATGCGCGGTCGGTTCGCCGGCCGGCACTGGACCATCAGCAAGGAGGCGCTGGTCCATCTGTGGTCTTACGATTGGCCGGGCAACGTGCGCGAGTTGGAGAACATGGTCGAGCGGCTGGCCATTCTGAGTGAAGGGCCGGTGATCGAGGCAGCGGCGCTGCCACCCAACCTGATCGCCAGCGTGCATGCGGTAGAGACCCATCTGCCGGCCGAGCTGAACGAAGGGGCGATCAACCTGACCCAACTGGTCCACGAGTTCGAGGGCCGCTTGATCAACGAGGCGCTGCGCCGGACCAACGGCAACAAGCAGGCGGCCGCGCGCCTGCTAAGCCTCAAGCGCACCACTTTCTCGGCCAAGCTGCGGCGTTGCGGCGTGTGTGACAACGCCCCGGGCCTGGTCGCGGTGAGCAAGGGGGAAAAATCATGACGCGCAGGAATCCTGCCCGCATTCTGGTCGTGGACGACGATCCGGACACGGTCGATATTTTGAGTCGCCATCTGCAGCGCGAGGGTTTCGTGGCGATCGAGGCGCCCTCGGGGGCCGATTGCCTGCGGATCGTGCGCGAGAGCGAAGTTGACGTGATTTTGCTGGATCTGATGATGCCTGAGATGGACGGTTTTCAGGTCTGCAAGGCGCTCAAACAGGACCCCGCGACAGCCGCTTTGCCGATCATCCTGGTCACCGCGCGCGACGATATCGAGGCCCGTGCCGAGGGGATCAGGTTGGGGGTGAGCGAGTTTCTGCCCAAGCCCTTTTCGCGCCGCCAGCTCATCGCGCGGATCAACTCGCAACTGGATATCTTGCAGGTCGCCCGCTCCACCTCCGCTGTGCTCGAGCGGTTGGCGCAGGGCGAGAGCTGAGCGCGCTCCAGAGGGGGGAAAAACCCGCCGGACCGAAACGGCCCAGCGGGGTTGGGGCGCGTCTACAACGCGCTCACATACGCGGTTCAGTCGCGCTCGTGGCGGGCCAGCTTGTTGAGCGCGGACAGGGCCAGCAAGGTGGGCACCCACAGCCCCACGAAAATCGCTTCCTCGCGCTTGCGCGCGGCAAACAGCCAAATGGCGGCGCCGACCGCCGCCGCGGTGACCACGTAGAACGGGGTCAGGCTCGGATTGCCCACCGCCTCGCGAGCTTCCTCGGCCAGCGAACGCGCACTGAGGGCGGCCAAGCTCTTGGCTCCCTTCATGCTTATCTTGCGCGTTCCTTCCAAAACCGCTTGTTTGGCGTCCATGGATTTCCTCCCTGCTTGATTGCGACAGACTCAGCCGGGAAAAGATGAACAGCAGCAAGTCTCTGAGCCCCTGATTCAATGCTGGATAAGCAAAGGGGGAGTGTCAATTATAAATACCGCCCCCTGCGGTTGGTGAGAAATTCCCACCCCGCTATTCCCGCGCGCAAACCGCGAGGACGGGTTGCGCCGATGGGTAACTCCGTTGCACAATTCCACTGTTTTGTTGGCGAAGGAGAGACGGCGATGGCAGTAAACTGTCAGCGTTGTGGCGCGGTAATAGCGCAAGGCAGCGTCACCTGTTCTTCCTGTGGCGCAACCCTCAATGCCAAGGCCTCACCCAGCAACGTGGTGGCCGCAATCAGCTATGTCGGCTTCGCCGTGACCGGGGTGATTTTTCTGCTGCTGGATCCTTATCGTAACGACGAGCTGGTCCGCTTTCACGCCCGTCAATCGATCGCCTTCACGGTGGCCTGGATCGCCTTTTCGATCATCATGAGTGTGTTTGTCGGAGTGATGCCGGGCTTTATCTCGCGCATCTTCATGATCATCGAAGATGTCGGCCACATCGCCTTTGCCTTGATGTGGGTGTACCTGATTTATCAGGCCTACATCGGCAATCGCTTTCGCGTGCCGATCCTGGGCGACTGGGCCGACGCAGTGCCGCTGTAGGAGCGGCTCAGGCGCCGACTTCCAGGCTCTCCACACGGATTCCTCCGGCTTCGAGCCGCAGCGCCATCCGACAGTTCTCGGTGCTCAGGGCCAGGGTGCAGGCGGTAGCGCCGCGCGCGGTCGCGCTGATTTCGATCAGCGTGCCGCCCTTGAGTTGCTCCAGCGCCCGGTTGAGGGCAGCCAGTTCGCCCTCGCGGGCTTGGCCGCGCGGGGTACGCTCGAACAGCGCGTTGAGGACATGATAGGCGGCCGGCCCCTTGGTGTTGCGCAACCGCTCGCCGCTCAAGCACAGCTCCAGAACAGCCTCCAGGCGTGCCATCAGGGGCGCTGTCACGCATCCGGCCACCACCGCCTCGCGCAAGGCAGCGTACTCCTGGCGCGCGGCCTCGCTGGCCGCCTGCAGGAAGAAATCCAACTGGCCAAGCAGCAGCTCGCGCTGCATCGGATCCAGTTCCAGGGCTTGCGCTGCCATGGTCGTGGCGCGGCTTATTTGCCCATCGGCGCGGCGCCGTGGCCGCCCAGCAGCGCCGCCAGTTCGTGCTCGAAGCCGCCGGTCTCGATCGCACAATGCATCCCGCACTCCTTGGGCGCACCGGTCTCCCACCACCAGCGGCCCGAGCGAGGGTCCTCGCCGGGTTTGACCGCGCGGGTGCATGGCGCGCAGCCAATCGACTTGTAGCCCTGGTCGTACAGCTTGTTGTAGGGTACGTCGTGAGCGCGCAGATAATCCCACACTTCTTCGTCGGTCCAGTCGGCCAAGGGCGAGATTTTGACAATTCCGCCATGGTCGTGGTCGATCTCGACCTTGCGGATGTTGGAGCGGGTTGCCCATTGGTCACGCCGCAGGCCGGTAATCCAGCCGTCGTAATTGACCAGCGCGCGGCGCAAGGGCAGCACCTTGCGCACCTGACAGCACAGCAGCCGGGCATCCACGTTGTGGTAGAACAGGTTGATGCCGTGTTTGGTGGTCATTTGCTCGACGACTGAGCTGTCGGGCAGAAAAATCTCCACCGCGATACCATACCGATCGCGCACCTGCTGAATCAGTTGATAGGTTTCGGGAGGCATCCGCCCGGTATCGATGGTAAAGACCCGGACTTTGGGATCGATCCGGCACGCCATATCGATCAGCGCGCAGCCGTCGGCCTGAAAACTGGAGCAGATACCCAGGCGCGCGCCGAAGCGCTCGATCGCCCAGCTCAACACCTCCTGGGGCTCCTTGTCATCCAACTCGACAGCGGCCTCGCCTGCCTCCAGCTCGTCCATCAGTTCGCGATCGTCGTGCTCTACCATGGTCGTGGGCCTCTGCAATCGACTTGATTAGGTTAAGCGGCAGCGTCAGCGGCAGGTGGTGTCCCTTGCGCGATCCCGACCAGGGCTTCGTCGGGTAGGCGTTTGCAAAAGCCGGCGAAACTCTCTTCGGGTTGGCGCTGAGCCAAGTAGCCGGCGAACAGCCGGCTGACATAATCCTCGACCTGGCTGGAGAGCACCCGGCGCAGAACCGGCTTGCCGATCGCCGCCTCCCGGCCCAGCCCACCGCGCAAGATGATGTCGAAGGCTTCGCGCGGTTCGCCGTTGGGGCCGCGCGAGGTTGTTCCCTGCAGGCCGATATCGCCGGTCCAATGCTGCGCGCAGGCGTGGGGGCAGCCGTCCAGGTTGAGCTTGAGGTTGGCGACCTGGTCGCCGAATTGGCTGGTCAGCCGCTCGAGCAGGGTGGCCAACTTTTCCTTGGTCGGGGTCACCGCGTAGTTGCAGTGGGGGTCGCCGATACAACCGATCGAGGAGCCGTAGAGCCCGTTGACGTCCAGCTTGAAACCGATTTCGGCCACCTCGGCAACGACTTCGTCCAGGCGCGCGCGCGGCAGGCCGGTAAGGATGAAATTCTGCCGGCGAGTCAGCCGGATATCCCCGCCGTAGCCCTCCGTCACCGCGGCCAGGCGGCTCATCTGCGCGCCGCTCATCAATCCGAGGTAAACCGGGAAGCCGACGGAGAGCAGGCCGGGCTGCTTTTGCTCGCGGATTCCCATGTGGTCGCTATCCCGAGCGGGCAGCGGCAATTCTTCCAGTCCATCGAGCGGGTGGCCCAGGCGCGCTTCCACCAGCTTGCGGAAATCTTCCACCCCATAGTCGTCGATCATGAATTTCAGGCGCGCTTTCACTCGCGAAATCCGGTACTCGGTGGTCGAGCGCCAGACGTCGATAATCGCGCGCAGGACCGGTTGCACCTGTTCGGGGGTGATGAAAACCCCTAGATGGCGCGAGATCCGCGGGGTGGATGACAAACCGCCGCCGACCCGGATGGCAAACCCCGGCCGGCCTCCGTGCATCAGCCCCACCAGCGCGATACAGTTGATCTCGGGCGCGTTGCACTGATACGGACAAGCGGAGAGGGTGATCTTGTGTTTGCGAGGCAGATCCGAGTAGTCGGGATTGCCATAAAAGAAGCGCGCCGCGTCGGCCAGTAATCCGGTGGTATCGAAGAATTCTTCCCGATCCACGCCCGCCACCGGGCAACCGGTGATATTGCGCACGACGTCGCCACAGCCGCCCAAAGTGGTCAGGCCGGCTTCCTTCAGCCGCAGAAAAACCTCCTGGAAATGGTCCAGGGTGATGTAATGGAGTTGGATATTCTGGCGCGTGGTCAGCTCTCCGGAGCCCCGTCCGTAGCGCTCGGAAATCTCACCGAGCGCGCGCAGCCCGGCCGGGCTCAGGATGCCCCCGGGGACTTTCACCCGCATCATGAAGGTCCCGATCTTGGGCTTGTCGTGATAGAGTCCGTACCACTGCAAGCGGACGATATCTTCTTCCGGCAGCTTTTCGTACGAGGTCTCGACCAGACGCTGCCATTGACCCCACAATTCGGTCGGGAACAGCTCGCGTTTGAGCTTCTCCACCGAGTTGCGCTTGAGCACGGTTTCCCAGCTTGGGGGCTCCCGCTTTGGCACAGCCGCTTTGCGCTCCTTCAGCTTGACTTGGAGGTAAAAGTAACTTAGATGACCAATTTAGTCAACTATTTTCGCCGGGGCCGTTCCGGCCTACCGATCAGCGAAAAAAGGTTGCAATTTCCATGAGATTTGGGGTCGCGGTGGATTATTCACTCAAGGCCTTGCTGATGCTGGCCGAGCGCTATCCAGCACTCACTCCGCTGCGGGCGGAGACTATCGCGGCGGCCCAAGGAATCCCGGAAAACTACCTGCGCCGGCTCCTGATCGAGCTCAAACGGGGCGGCTTGGTGCTCAGCCAAAAGGGGCCCAGCGGCGGCTATCTGCTGGCGCGCCCTCCGGGCCGGATTACGATGGCCGAGGTAGTCGAGATTATCGAGGGCGATTACGTGCCGGTGGAATGCCTGGAGGAGGGCGGCAACGCGCCCTGCCGGCGCGAGGATGCCTGCGCGATGCGCGAGGTCTGGCGCGAAGTCCGCGATCAGGTGGTGGCGATCCTGCGCCGCACTACCCTGGAGAGTCTGGCCACCCGGCGCAAGGACGCCTTCACCTTTCAGATCTAAGCGTGGGTGGCCGATGTTCGCGGTAATTTTCGAAGTGCAACCGCGCCGGGAGCGCTGGGAAGAATACCTGGGACTGGCTCGCCTGCTGCGCCCGGAACTGGAGCAAATCGAGGGCTTTATCGAAAACGAGCGCTTCGCCCATCAGGCCGATCCCGGTCATTTGCTGTCGCTGTCGCTGTGGAGCAATGAAAAAGCCCTGGTGCGATGGCGTACGGTGGGGCTCCATCACGAGGCCCAGGAGCGCGGCCGGCGCGAAATCTTCGCCGACTACCATCTGCGTGTGGGCGAAGTGATTGGCGATACCTCGCGCCCGCCGATCGATCTGCTGGCCGGAGAACGTTTCGACACCACCCTTAGCGGCGCCACGCCGGTAGCCACTATCAGCATCGCTTCGGCGCCCATGGAATCGATGCCCGAAGCCAGCCAACATCCGGCGGTCGTTGCCTGCGACCGGTTCACCAGCCTGACCACAAAGGATAAGCAAGTGGCGCTGATGGCTTGGCGCGAGCCGGGAGCGGCGGAGGATTGGGAACGAGCACGGCGGACCATCGGCGATCCGATCCGCCATCTCCGGGTGCGTATCATCCGCGACTACGGGATGCTGGATCGGCGCGAGGCCCCGCAATACTTTCCGCCGGCCGATCCTCCGCGCCGCCCCTGACCTCGCCGCGCGCCGGACCCGCCGCCCAGGCCGGCATCATCGCGCCATAACTTGCCGTGGCGGCTCGATCCATCATAGCTTCAAACCAATCGCGAACGTTACTTGCGCATTGCGGATGCTCCCATCCAAGCGGGACAGTTACTGGCTCTACGTGGTGACGCGCTGCAGGCATCGCGAAGGCCCAAAGCTGATGCAGATCGCCGACCCTGCCCAATTTGCAGTGGGACGAATCCGGAAGATCGATCACTATGCCCTCAAGGTCGCGGCACTTGGCGGTGCTAAATGAAAGTACGCGAGGTTCTTGTTATGCTCGAATCAGACGCGACGCGCGGCAGTCATCGGCAATTCAAGCATCCCACAAAGCCCGGGCGCGTAACGGTCGCTGGCAAGCCGTCAGACGACCTTGCACCAGGCACGTTGAACAGTATCTTCAAACAGGCTCAAATCGAGCGAGGGCAATAACATGCGCTATGCAGTAGTGATCGAAAAGGCCGATGGCAACTATTCGGCCTACGTACCGGATCTGCCCGGATGTGTCGCTACCGGCGCGACAGTCGCGGAAGTCGAACGCGAAATAAAAGGGGCGATTCGCTTCCACCTTGACGGCATGCGCCAGGACGGCGCGCAAATTCCTCAACCATCGGCCGTCTGCGAATACGTGGAGGCATAATGGAGCGTTTCTGGTTCGAGTCCTCTTACAAAAAGAAGGAGTGTACTACCTTACCGACGACGATCTATGTGCTATCGCTGCGTTCTGCGAATTGCTCAGGGTGGCTAAGAATCCGCCAAATGAGATAGCCACATAGAGGTGGAGCGGCTTGATAGCGACGCAGCGGCTTGGTCTTGCCTGCGCGCCGCCCCTGACCTCGCCGCGCGCCGGACCCGCCGCCAGGCCGGCATCATCGCGCCATAACTTGCCGTGGCGGATTCGGATGACGATCAGCGCGCACGACTCTCAAGGCTGAGGTCGATCGCAACCCGGACTTCGTTCGCCAACGCCCTGTTCGCGCCTTATCCCAAGAACGAGGGACTCTCATAGACGCGAACATCTTCGCGTACGCCTTGTTGGATCGGGGATGAGAGCGCTCAGATTTCGCGCCGGCCCGAAATCGCACTGGTCAGGGTGGCGGCGTCGCTGTATTCCAGATCGCCGCCCACCGGCAGTCCGCGGGCCAGCCGTGTCGCCCGCACTCCCATCGGCTTGAGCAGGCGGGCCAGATACAGGGCGGTGGCTTCGCCCTCGACCGTAGCATTGGTGGCGATGATGACTTCATTGATCGCGCCTTCGCCGCCGGCCTTGAGCCGATCGATAAGCTCGTTGATCCGCAGGTCGTCGGGACCGATACCGTCCAGCGGGGCGAGCGCGCCATGCAGGACGTGATAGAGGCCGCGGAAGGAGCGCGACCGCTCCATCGCCATCAAATCCGCCGGTCCCTCGACCACGCATAACAGGGTGGAATCGCGGCCGGGGTCGGCGCAGATGTGACAGCGCTCGCTGTCGGACAAACCGAAACAGGAGCTGCATAAACCGACCCGCTCCTTCATTTCGAGCAGGGCTTCGGCCAGCGCGATCACCTCTGGGCGAGGGCGAGCGAGCAGGTTGAAAGCCAAGCGCGCGGCGGTCTTTTCGCCGATTCCCGGCAAGCGGGAAAGTTCGCGTACCAGCCGGGTCATCGCCGGCGGGAGGCCGTCAGGACGCTTGCCGGAATCCGCCATCGCGCGCGGCTACTCCAATCCGGGCAGCTTGAAACCGGCCAGAGGACCGGCCAGCTTGCCGACTTCCTGTGCGACCAGGGTTTGGGCCCGCTGCAAGCCGTCGTTGATAGCTCCGGTCAGCAGGTCCTGAAGCATCGCCGCATCGTTGAGCAGGGTCGGTTCAATCTGGATGGAGCGCACCCGCATGGAGCCGTCCACGACCACCCGCACCATCCCTCCCCCGGCCTGGGCCTCGACCGTTTTGGAAGCGGCCTCCTCCTGCATCTGCTTGAGCTTATCTTGCAGGGCCTGAGCCTGCTGCATGATGGTCGAAAGGTCGGGTTGTGCCATAGGGTTATCTCCGCGTGCCGTCCAGCGGCACTCAGGATTTGGATTGATCGCCGCCGCCCGCGGTGCGGCGGACATCGACCAGGCGTCCTTCGAGTTCGTCCAGGATCTGGCGCACGACGGGGTCGGCGAAAAGCTCCCTGCGGACGGCATCGCGATCCAGCGCGGGGGTGGCAGGAGCGGCCGGGGAGGAAGCGGGCGCGAGGAGCTCGGAGGGCGACGGCTGTGTCGGCGCGCTCCGAGCCCGGGCGGAAGCATCAGGGGCAGGGACAGGGGCGGCACCGGCCGCCCCTGCCCCTTCCCCTGATGGCTCGATGGGTGCCAGCTCGACCCGCATCGGGCGGCCGTAGAATTCAGCCGCGAGCTCGCCGATTGCGGTGCGATTGTCGGCCAGGTAGCGCAGGTAGATCGGGGAGGTAGGGGTGATGCGCAGGAGGTCGTCCTCCAAGCTTAGGGCAGCGCCATTTTCCATGAAGCCGGCCAGTGCTGCCTTGCGTGCGCGGATGTGCGCGCGCAGCTCGGGCAAGGCCAGAGGAGAGCGCGCCACAGGCGCGCTCTCCTCTGACCTTGCGGCGGGCGCCGGAGCGACCGCCGGCCGGGGGTTGCGGGCCGGGGCGCTGGCTTGCACTTCGCCCTCCACCCGCATCCGGCGGGCCGGCGCGGGTGGGGGCCCTGGGGGCGGGCCGAGCGGCCCGCCCCCAGGGCCTCCCTCGCGCCCCAGAGCGGCCAGCGCCCGCGCCAATTCTTCCCCATCCAGCACCGGCGCCAAACTGGCCATCCGCACCACCGTCATTTCCAACAGCAGATCGGCGTAGGGCGAGCGCAAAAGCTCTTCTTGCGCTTGGGCCATCAGGCGAAACAATCGCAACAAGTCGCGCTGCGAGGGCTGTGCGGCCAGGCTGCGAACCTGCTCCAGCTCATGGTCTGGAAGGTTGGCCAAGGCCTTGGCCTGACCGCTGGTCGGGAGCTTGGCGATAACTAGATTGCGCAAGCTTTCGAGCAAGTCGCGTCCCACGGCCGCCAGATTGGCGCCTCGTTCGCTCAGCTCGCGCACCACGTTCAATGCGGGGCCGGCGTCGTGCTCCAAAATCGACCTGGTGAGGGCATAAACGCGCTCCCGGCTGGCCACGCCCAGGGAGTCGGCCACCGCGCTTTCGCTCAGCGGGCCGTCTTCGGCCTGCGCCAGCGCGCTTTCCAGCATCCGTTCGGCATCGCGCATGCTGCCGCCGGCCTCGCGCGCCAGCAAAGTGAGGCCACCCTGATCCACGGCAATATTTTCCCGCCGGGCCAGTTCGCTCAGCCGAGCCATGATGACGGCGAAGGGCAGGCGGCGGAAATCATAGCGCTGCAGGCGGGAGAGGATGGTCTCGGGCATCTTTTGCGGCTCGGTGGTCGCCAGGATGAATTTGACGTGGGCGGGAGGCTCTTCCAGGGTCTTGAGCAGCGCATTGAAAGCCTGGTCGGTCAGTTGATGGGCTTCGTCGATGATATAGATCTTGAAACGGTCGCGCGCTGGCCGGTAACTGAGATTTTCGATGATGCTGCGGGCGTCATCGATTTTGCGGTAAGTCGCCCCGTCAATCTCGACTACGTCCAGGGCACGTCCTTGGCGGATCTCTACGCAGGCGGCGCATTGGCCGCACGGTTCGGGGGTAGGTCCCTGAGCGCAGTTGAGGCAACGGGCCAGAATTCGCGCGGCGGTGGTTTTGCCCACCCCGCGGATGCCGCTGAACAAGAAGGCATGTGCGATCCGACCGCTGGAGAGCGCCTGGGCCAGGGTGCGCGTGACCTGCTCCTGGCCGACCAGATCGGCAAAGCGCTCGGGGCGCCATTTACGCGCCAGAACCAGATGGTCGGACATGGTGGCCATCGACGCCGCTTTCCTCCAGACAGCTCAACCTCGCGGCTGCCCGTCGAATGATAGCTAGGCACCCCTGCGGCACAGAGAAGGGGTCGGTACCGTTGCTTCCTTCCGGACCTGGCGGGGTTCGCGACTTTCCCTTGCGCAGGACCCAGCTATCAACGGCGGGCAGCCTTCGGAGCGATCGGAGCGTCCCTGAAGTTCTCCAATTTATCTCAGCCCAACGCGCTTGCAAACCATCCCCCGGCTGGATGCTGGGAAAGCCGCGTCGGGAGGCTTGCGGTAATCAAGGCAAAGCCCTCGCCAGATTGCCAGGGTGTTCGCGCTCCAACACGCCCATTGCTCCATGAAGCCGGGCGCAAGCGAGGCCTTCATCGGCGCCGACTATGGCGATTGCGGGCGAATTAAACGGGCGTGCGTTCGGCCAGCATGGCACGATCGGTGCCGCTATTACGTCAGCAGCACCAATTTGCCGGTTGATTCGCGCGACAGGAGCAGGCGATGAGCCTCGGCGGCTTCCGCAAGCGGCAGGGTTTTCCCAATCACCAGACGGACCTTGCCTTCTTGCAGCAAGCGCAGGGAATCGGCGATGCCGCGCGCCATCAGGTCGGGCAGATTGTAAACCACAGGCAGGGAAAAGGCGCTTATGGTGAGCGACTTGGCGAACAAGCTGGGCGGGCTCAGGGGATCGGGCGTACCGCCGGCGCGACCGTAAGTGACCAGTTGTCCAAACGGTGCCAGACAGCTCAGTCCGGGGCCAAAAGTGGGCTTGCCCACGGCGTCCAAAATGAGATCCACGCCGCGTCCGCCGGTCAGGCGCATCACCTCGGCGGCAAAGTCCTGGGCCCGGTAATCGATCACCTCGTCGGCCCCCAACTGGCGGGCCAATTGCGCCTTGGCGGGGCTGGAGACGGTGGCAAACACGCGCGCGCCGGCTGCCTTGGCGACTTGGAGCGCCAGCGAACCTACGCCGCCGGCGGCGGCATGGATCAACACGGTATCGCCGGCGGTGGTGCGATGGGCGGTATGGAGCAGGTGGTAGGCGGTCAAGAGCTGGACTGGAAACGCGGCGCCCTCTTCGAAGCTGAGGGAAGCGGGCAGAGGAATCGTCAGATTGGGCCGCGCCAGACAGTACTCGGCATAGCAGCGTAGCGCGATCGCCGCCACGCGCATCCCGAGGCTGAACCCGTCGACACCTTCGCCCACCGCTTCGATCTCGCCAGCCGCTTCCATTCCAGGGACATCGGGCAAGCGGGGAGTGATCGTGTATTGGCCGCGAGTAAACAAAGTGTCGGCGAAATTAACTCCCGCAGCGCGCACCTTGATGAGCACCATGCCCGCCCGCGGTTCGGGCTTGGCCAGCTCGGCGGGCTTGAGCACTTCGGGTCCGCCCAGAGTATCGAACTGAATCGCTTTCATTTTTGCCGACCTCGATTCGGTTGCCACTCCCGTTCCCATGGCTACCCGGCCTATTCAACGCCGCTTCTCGTACCGCTCCAGCTTACGGCAATAGTAATTCCAGTACAGCTCCACGCCGCTTGCGTTGACGCTCAAAGCCGCTCGTTTGCGCGCAGCTTCGGCAGCTTCCGGCCACAGCCGCGGCGCACTGCTCAACGAGAGCTTGAACTGAATCTCGCAGGCTTGACGCAGCAGGATTCCATTCGTGCATAGTTCGGCCACCGAGCGGCCGACAAAGGCGCATCCGTGATTGCGGATAATCACGGCGGCGGCGTCGCCCATCCGGGCCGCCAAGGCACGTCCCAGCTCCGGGGTGGTAATGAGCTCGCTGGTTTGGTTGAAGCGCGGTGGCGTCGGATCGAAGAATACCGCTGCGTGGGTGTAAGGGCGCATCTCCTCGTTCAGGCATGACAGCAGGACGATGTAATCGGCATGGGTGTGGCCGGCGAAATCGATCTCCGGACGGGCGCGCAGCAACTCGGCATGGATCGGCCATTCGTTATGCCGCTCGCCCTTGCCTTGCAGCAGGTTGCCGTCAAAGTCGATTAGCTGAAAATCCTTGCTGCCAACTTCGCCCAGACCGATTCCGCCGCGCTTGATCCACAACCCGCGTCCGTCCGGATCGCGCATCGAGACATGGCCCAGAGTAATATCCTCGTGTCCTTCCAGCGCCAACGCGCGTGCGGCGCGGGCCAATTCACGCAAGCTTTCGCGCAAATCCCGCGCCTTCGCTTTGGTTCGTTTCTTGTTCATGCCAGGACCGCTGGCGAATGCGCCAGGCTGCGAGCACTTAAGCCCAAGCCGTGCCGTATCACAAGCCGCCAGTGCGCGTGATTTTGCCGAGTCTCAGCCTTCAGCCGCGCGCTGGATCGCCTGATTGATAAGTTCTTCGGCCCGCTGGTTATCGACCCAGCCCAGGACCTTGGACCATTTGTCGTTTTCCAAGTCTTTGTAATGACGAAAGAAATGAACGACCTGATCGAGAAAGATCGCGGGCAGATCGTCGTGCCGATGGATGCCGGCATAGAAGGGGTTGAGGTCGTCGACCGGCACCAGCAGAATTTTCTCATCGGGTCCGGCCTGATCTTCCATCAACAGGGCGCCGACTGGGCGGCCGCGAACCACCGAACCGGGGAGCAGGGGCAACTGAGTGACGATCAAGGCATCGCAGGGGTCGCCGTCCAACGATCGGGTATGAGGGATAAAGCCATAGTTGGCTGGGTAGAACATGGGGCTGTGCAGGAAGCGATTGACAAACAGAGCGCCGGAGGCTTTGTCCAGTTCATATTTGATTGGCGTGCCACCTTGCGGAATCTCGACCAGCACGTTGACGTCGTGGGGTGGCCGGCGGCCGATCGCGATTTTGCTCAAGTCCATGGCTGAGCGCCCCCGATACGCCTGTAGGGGATAATACACCGTCAGCGGCGCAGGTGCGTTGCAAAGCTTACGGCGGCGACCAAGGGCGCAATTGGTGCGAGGGGCGGGACTTGAACCCGCACGGTATTTCTACCACGAGCCCCTCAAACTCGCGTGTCTGCCTGTTTCACCACCCTCGCACGGGAATCATTTATGGGCCGGCGGCTGAGCCGGAAGCTTCGGCACGATCGGGACAGCGGGCGCGCTCGCCGGCGGCGCACCGTTAAACACGCTGGCGCTGACACGATGGGTTGAACTGTAGGCCAGATAGAGCGAAGTACAGAAGAAGGTCACCGCCAGCGCGCCGGTCAAGCGGGTGAGGAAATTGCCCGCGCCACTGGAGCCGAACACGGTCTGGCTGGAACCGCCAAAAACCGCGCCGATATCCGCACCTTTGCCCTGCTGCAGCAAAACCACCACGCACAGCACCAGGCAGACGATCACGTGAAAGGCTAAAACGACTGTGTACATCGAATGCTCTTAGCTCAAACCCGCCCGAACAATCCGGACGAACGACTCAGCGCTTAAGCTTGCGCCCCCGACCAAAGCCCCGTCAATATCGGGCTTAACTATCAATGAGTCAACGTTGTCGGGAGTGACGCTGCCGCCATAGAGGATCCGCACCGCGTCCGCCACTTCCTTGCCAGCCCGATCAGCCAGGGCGGCGCGTAGCGCGCCGTGCTCCATTTGCGCCTGTTCCGGACTGGCGTTGCGTCCGGTGCCGATTGCCCATACCGGCTCGTAGGCCAAGCTCAGGCGGGCAATGTCGCCCGGCGCGAGTCCATCCAAATCCGCCTCGAGCTGGGAGAGAAGCACTTCGGTGGTGCGACCGCCGTCGCGCTGATCCAGGGTTTCGCCCAGGCAAAGGATGGGCCGCAAGTCATGCTTGAGGGCGGCCTTGAGCTTGCGATTGATCAGGGCGTCGTCTTCGTGGAACAGATGGCGGCGTTCGGAATGGCCCAGGATTACGAACTGCACGGCGCTGGCCTGCAACATCGGCGGCGAGATTTCTCCGGTGAAGGCGCCCTGATCCTCGAAATGCATGTTTTGAGCGCCCAGGAAGACAACACTGCCGCGCAAGACCGGAGCCACGGCGGGAATCAGGATCGCGGCCGGAGCTACCATCACTTCGCGCTCGTGCTCCTGACTCAGCCAGGGGTCGAGCGCGGCCACGAGTCGAGCGGCCAGGGCGCGAGCCTGCTCAGGCAGCAAATGCATCTTCCAATTGGCGGCAAACAGCTTGGTGCGCATCGATTATGAAAGGATTGGCCCGTTAGGGACGTTCACCAATAGCGAGTTGCCAAGCGATAGCCAACCGACACTAACGTTCCAGCGCCTTGAGTCCGGGTAATTCAATTCCTTCCAGATATTCCAGGGTTGCGCCGCCGCCGGTGGAGATATGGGTAAAATCCTTCGCCCACGGCTGGTCGGCGACGGCTGCCGCGGTATCGCCTCCACCCAGCACGCTGCGCGCCGGGCTGGCAGCCAGCGCTCGCCCGATTGCCAAGGTGCCGGCGGCGAAGGGGGCGAGTTCGAAGAAGCCCATCGGTCCGTTCCAGACCACGGTTTGCGCGCTTGCCAACAGGCTCGCGAAGCGCTGGACGGTAGCCGGTCCGATGTCCAAGCCCATCTTGTCGGCGGGGATTTGAGTCACGATTTCGGCCATAGCGGAAGGCTCGGGCGCCGAAGCGACGATGTGGTCGACAGGCAGTTCCACCCGCACGCCGCGACTAGCGGCCAATGTCAGCAATTCTCGGGCGATATCGATCTTGTCTTCCTCTACCCGCGAGCGACCGACCGCCTGGCCTTGAGCGCGCAGGAAGGTGTAAGCCATGGCGCCGCCGATGAGGAAGGTATCGACCTGGTTCATCAGTCGGCGAATCACCCCAATTTTGTCGGAAACCTTGGCGCCGCCCAGGATCGCGATGTAGGGATGGCGGGGGTTTTCGGTCAACGAGCGCAAGGCCTCCAACTCGCGCATCATCAGGAAGCCCGGCGCGCGCTCGGTAAGATAGCGGGTTACGCCGACAATCGAGGCGTGGGCGCGATGGACCGCGCCGAAGGCGTCATTGACGTAAACCTGCTTGCCACGCGCCAGCTCGTGGGCGAAATCTTCGTCGTTGGCCTCTTCCTCGCGATGGAAGCGCAGGTTTTCCAAAAGCAACGCCTGGCCCGCGCCCAAGGCGTTGACCATCCGCCCGGTCACATCGCCGATACAATCCGGGGCCAAGGCGACCTTGCTTCCCAGCCGCTGACTCAGATATTCGGCCACCGGCCGCAGGCTGTACTTGGCCTCACGCTCGGTGGGACGCCCCAGATGGGAGCATAGCACCAAGGCGCTGCCGCGCTCGCGCAGGTAGTTGATGGTTTCCAGGCTGGCCTCGATCCGGCCGGGATCGGTGATCGTGGCACCATCCAGCGGCACGTTGAAGTCGCATCGCAGCAAGACTTTCTTGCCGCCGAGCTCGAGGCTGCGCAAATCGGTCAACATTCGCCGCAGCCCAATATCATAACTTGCTGGCGATCAGGGCGGTTACCTCGGCCAACCGATTGGAATAACCCCATTCGTTATCGTACCAGGAAAAGACCTTGACCAGCTTCTTACCGATCTCCTTGGTCAGCGGCGCGTCGAAGATCGATGAGTGCGGATTGCCGTTGAAGTCGCTGGATACCAGCGGTGCGTTGCTATATTGCAGGATACCGCGCAGCTCCCCCTCGGCCGCCTCTTTCATCGCCGCGTTCACCGCCTTGACGTCGGCCTCGCGCTCAAGCTGAGCGGTCAAATCGACGATCGAGACGTTGGGGGTAGGGACCCGGATCGCGATTCCGTCGAGCTTGCCCGCCAGTTGGGGCAGCACCAGCCCGATCGCCTTGGCCGCGCCAGTGGAGGTCGGCACCATCGAAAGCGCCGCCGCGCGGGCCCGGCGCAGGTCGCGATGGGGTCCGTCCAGCAGCATTTGATCGTTGGTATAGCTGTGCACGGTGGTCATCAGGCCGTGCACGATGCCGAAGCGCTCGGCCAGCACCTTGGCCACCGGCGCCAGACAATTGGTGGTGCACGAGGCGTTGGAGATCACGTCATGGCGCGCGGGATCGTAGCTGGTGTGATTGACCCCCAGGCATAACGTGATGTCGGCCTCCTCGCCCGGCGCGCTGATCACCACCTTGCGCGCGCCCGCGCTCAGATGAGCGGCGGCCTTGGCGCGAGCTGTGAACAAGCCGGTGGATTCCACCACCACCTGCACGCCCAGGGAGCGCCAGGGCAACTTGGTCGGATCGCGCTCGGCGAGGACCTCGAAAGCCTGTCCATCGACCGCGATCTGGCGCCCCTCGCTTTTGACCTCCTGGGGCAGTGGACCGTGCACCGAGTCGTACTTGAGCAATTGCGCCAAGGTCGCGGCGCTGGTGATATCGTTGACCGCAACTACTTCCAAAGTCGGATTTTGCAAGGCGGCGCGATAAAACATGCGGCCGATGCGGCCGAAGCCATTAATCGCTATCTTGGTCGCCACAGCGTCCCTCAAAAACTTGGAGAATTGGGTAAAAAACCGTAAGAATTCAAGTTATGCCGGCCAATGACATCGTGCAAGACGCAAGCGCTCGCGGGGGCCCCCTGTCAGGCAGGGCCGACGTTTCCCGCTCCAAAGATTTCCCTTGGACGTAGGAAGGCGTAGTTTTAAAGGTTCATGAAAGAACGCTCTCCCAGAATTCAAATCGTCAGTCACGGCCCAGCCTGCTTCGACGGGGTGGTCGCGGCGGCCACCGTCGCCCGCTTCTATCACGGCTATGCGGTCACCCCGATTCTGGCGGCCAACCAGGACAGCGATCGAATTTTGCAGGAGCTTGCGACCAAGCAGCCCGGCGACGAAATCTGGATCACCGATCTCTCCTGGAACCTGGTCGAAACCGCGCTCCATTTGCGCCGGCTTGCCGACGCCGGGGCGCGCATTTTCTGGATCGACCACCATCGTTCGGCTTTGCGCCGGTTGGGTCAGCCCGAGTTCGCCATTCCCTTCGCCGGCCAAGCGCTCTCCGAAGACTACTGCGCCTCGCGCTTGACCTTCGATTTTCTCAACCAGCGCGACGACCTGCTCGATAGCGCGGCCCGGCGCGAGGCTTTAGCCGACTTTTTTCCGATCGTCGATTTGGCCGACGATCATGACCGCTGGATTCATCGGCTGGAGTCCTCGCGCGATTGGGCTCTGGCCGTGCAAACCCTGGGCGGAATGGAGTCCTATTACGAGCTGCTCAAGCTCACCACGCCGACCATGAGCAGGGCGCTCAGCCAAGCTTTGGAGAGCGGCCGGCGGGCGATGAGTCAGAGCATGGACTTGGCTCGCAGCACGCTAGGGGAGCGGGCGCTGGGCCAAGGATTGAGCCTGGTGACCGCCTGCTGTTTTGGCTACTCCAGCGAAGTGGCCGCGGCGCTCTACCAGGATCGCACCAACGCGATCGTGGCGCTGCTCGACATGCGCAGTGGCGGCGTCAGCCTGCGCCGCAGCGCCGATTGTCAAGCCGATCTGTCGCAAATCGCCAGCGCCTTGGGCGGCGGCGGTCATGCCGCCGCCTCGGGCTTCATCCTGGAGGGCGCGCGCACCGCCTTGGGCGCGGAACTGGCGGCCGTACTGGGGCAGAGCATCGAACGGGCCCTGCGTCCCAGCGGCCATCCCGTAAACTGAGGCTCAATTCTTCCACAGCGCGCGAGTGGCAAGGCGCGCGCCTTCCACCAGCGCTTGCAGCTTGGCCCACGCGATAGTGGGGTGAATCTCTGGGATAGGACTGGCGAAGGTGCCGAAGCCGCAATCCGAGCCGGCGATCACGCGCTCGCGCCCGACCACGCTGGCGAAGCGCACGATCCGCTCGGCGACCAGCTCGGGATGCTCCACCAGTACCGAGCAATGGGTTATGACGCCGGGAATAATCACCTTACCTCGCGGCAGTTCGATTCGCTCCCACAGCCGCCATTCATGCTCGTGGCGCGGGTTGGCGCTCTCGAACGAGTAGGCGCCGGCATTGACCCGCAGCATGATGTCGGCCAGGTCCTTGAGTTCCATGTCGTGGATACGCGGTCCCATGTTGATGCCGTAGCAGGTGTGGAAGCGGATTTTTTCCTCCGGGATGCCGCGCAAGGCGTGATTGATCGCCTCCACCCGGGTAATCGCCCAACGCCGGCAATCCTCAATGCTGGCGGCAGGATGGGTGGTGTAATAGGTGGCCAGTTGCGGATCGTCTATCTGCAAGAGCAGGCCGGCGGCGATGATTTCCTGATACTCCTCGCGCATCGCCTCGGCGATCGCGTAGAGAAATTCCTCCTGAGTCGAGTAATAGGCGTTGCGTTGCCAATGCTCGACGTCGGCGGGCGAGATGGCCGGCATGAAGGCCTCGGTCGCCGGGCTGAGCGCCAGCGCGGCCTTGAAATTGGCGATATCGCGCCGTACTAACGTCTGCCCGCGGTAGGAGATTGGCCCGCTACAGACCATGTGAGGCGCGGCCGCCGGCGCGCCGCGGCTGCTCTGCTCGTAAAATTCTGGAAAGGAGGCGGCCTCGCGCGAGTTCTTCCAGGGACTGGCAGCCGAGTTGGGATCGAGTTCGAAACCGCCCAGGCGATCGTTGACGTAGCTGAGGAAACTGGGTTTGCCCAGCTCGCCATCATCGATGATATCCAGGCCGATCTCGACCTGGCGGCGCACGATCGCGCCAACCTCTTCGCGCAGCATCGCTTCGGCGCGCTCGCGCGCTCCCGCCGCTCCCTGGGAAGCCGCGCCCATCGCCTCGATCAATTGCGGCGGCCGGGCCAGGCTTCCGGTATGAGTAGTCAGGATTCGCTCGCTGCTATGTTTCATCGTCGCGTTCTCCCAAGTTTCAACGATACTCGGAAATCCGGGTCTCCTGGCTGGTGATGAACTCCAGCAACGCGGGCACGCCCTCGCGGGTCTTGGCGATCGCGCGCCGCAGCGCGGGCACGATTTCCTGGGGGGCGGTGACCCGCTCGCCATAGCCGCCAAAGGCGCGCGCCATCGCGGCGTAATCGCCGGAGATATCGGTGGCGCGGTACTTGCGCGTGGAAATCGGCATCACCGCCAGCTCGATCGCCATCGAAAAATTGTTGAGCAGAATCGACAGGATCGGGATTCGCTCGCGCACCGCGGTCTCGAAATCCATCCCGGTGAAACCTATCGCCGCGTCGCCCCACAGGTTGATGCATAGCTTGTCGGGATGGATCAGCTTGGCCCCCATGATCAGGCCCAGACCGTAGCCCAGTTGCGTGGTCTTGCCCCATCCGAGATAGGAGAGTGGGGCCTTGGAGACCCAGAAGGGTGAGAGCTGATCGCGCGGACTGCCGGCATCGTGAGTGATGATGGTGTTGGCCGGATCCACCGTGTGCAGCAAATCCCAAATCACACGATAGGGCGACAGCGGGGTTTCGTTGGAGGTCAGCCGCGCCCGCCATTCCTCGATCCAGGCCTGGCGAGTCGCGCCGATCGCGCCCGCGATCGCGGCGGGGGAACGGGGTGCCTTCAGGAGCCGGCCGACCTCGGTGCATAGAGCCTCCAGCGTCAAGCGAGCATCGCCCAGCAGTCCGATCGCGGCGCGCACGTCCTTGTTGAGATGGTCGGGATCGAGGGTGGCGTGAATGATCTTGCGCCCCTTGGGCATCGCCACTCCATAGGAAGTTTCGGTGAAGCTGCAACCCACGCCCAGGATAACGTCGGCTTGATGGAGAAATTGATGGACCGCGCGCGGCACCGCGCGGCCGCCCGAACCCAAGGCCAGTGGATGGTCCTCGGCCAGCGAGCTCTTGCCTCCTAGACTGGTGGTGACCGGCGCGGCCAACAATTCCGCGAGTTGGCGCAGCTCGTTCCAGGCGCGGGCATAATGGACCCCTTGGCCGGCGTAAATCACCGGATGGTCGGCGGCGACCAGCATCGCCGCTGCTTGGCGCACGTCGGCCGGGTCGGGAGCGTAGCGAGTGGCAACAACCGGTTCGTAATCCAACGGTTCGGGGAGCGGTTCGTTCCACACGTCGGCGGGGATTTCCACCAGGGCTGGACCGCCCCGGCCGTTGCGCAATCGACTGATGGCGCGCCGCATGACGTTGGGGATTTCGGCCGCCATCACGATCGGCTCCGCCGACTTGGTTACGTGCGCCATGTTGGTGACGGCGTTGAAGTTGGGCGCGACGTGGGCCAAGCGCCGCGGGTAGCCCTGGGCCAGGACCAGGATCGGGGCCGATTCGCTGAAGGCCTGGGCCACGCCGCCGAAGGCGTTCTCGGCTCCCGGTCCATGCTGCATCGCGAACACGCCGAACTGGCCGCCGCTGCTCAGGCGCGAGATGGCGTCGGCCATGTGCAGGCCGGTGCGCTCCTGGCGCACGATAATGGTTCGGATATCGGCGGCGGCGGCGTATTCGAAGATGTGGTTGACCGGATAGCCGATCACGCGCGCAACCCCTTCGCGTCGCAGAATTTCAGCAATCGCCTCGCCCGCCTTCATGCGTTTGCTCCTCCAAGCTGCCGGCTTGACGCGCGCGGGTTGCATCCCGGGCGCGCCGGCTAATCGATAGCGCACTCGCACGCCCGATCGCCAGTGGCGGATTTTTGCTCTCGCCGCCGCCGCAAGTGGGCGAAGCCGCTCATGATCGCTCGCGGACGGATTTTCCCCTGTTCGTGACTTGGCAGCGACCCGTCCTCCGCCGTAACCTTTGGCCAGCGTAGCGCCGGATTCAGATCTTCACAGGAGGAGGTCGTGAAGCCACCAATCGCCGCGCCGGGAATGGTCATACTTGGGCTGATACTGGCCGGATGCGCCGCGCGCGGCGTGAGCGCGCAGCCGCAAGGCGATTTCCCCGAGCGGGTGATCGCGGCCTGCGGCAAGCCGCTGCGTTATCCGGTAAGCGATGGATGCGCCGCCTTGATGGCTTCGGTGGGTCCTCTGCTAAAACGGCGCAGCGCGCTGGTGATGGGAGTGTGGCGCAGTTGCCCGGGCGACAATCCCTGCCTGCGGATCGCGGCCGGCCAACCCGCCTGTCAAATGCCGTTAAGTGGCGTTAGCCTGAGCACGGCGCCGCAGCTCAATCCCGCCTGCGCGCAGCTCCTGGAGGCGGATTACTCCTGCTCGGCCCTGCTCCACGACCCGCTCTACGGCCTGATCCAGAACCAGATGGCCAATCCGCGCTGCGAGGACGCGCGCAAGGCGCTGAGCGATTTCGACCGCGACGTCGAAAACGTGCGCTTGCAGATCCAGTGGTATCAGACTCTGACCCGCGGCGGCGACTAGCCGCCGCGGCGCTCTCTGGCGAATGGCGCTATGCGAGGGCCGGGTGGGTGCCAGCGCTTAGCGCTGCCTGGCGGCCAAGGGCAGCGGGCCGAGAAAATCCTGGGCCGCGGAGCGCAGCGCGCGCAGCTTGAGCAGCGCGCCGGCCAGCGCCTTCAGCTCGGCCTGGGCCGCGGGCGAAGGCTCGCCCGAGGTGAAATCGGTGGCTGCCAGATACACCGCGGTGGGGGCGGTAAGCGCGCCGAACCAGGAAAGCACGTCGCGCAGATGCCATTCGGCGCCCAGATAATGATGATTGGTGGCGCCCATCGCGACGATCCCGCACGGCTTGCCCATCAGGCTCTCGATCGGCAACTGATCCAGTAGATTCTTGAGCGCGCCGGTGTAGGAAGCTCGATAAACCGGGGTTGCAATCACTACCGCGTCAGCCTCGCTCACGCGGGTCACCACGGCAGCGGTATCGTCGCCGTAGTCCTGCGGCGGGCGACCGTCGGCAAACGCGATTCGGCACTCGGCGAGGTTGATCAGGTCGGTTTGGAGTCCGGGCTCGAGCTGCGCGGCCAACTCGCACATCCGCTCCATCGCTCGATTGAGTCGGCCCGGCTTGGTTACCGCGCCCACGATTATCGCCAATTTGGACATCGTTTTGCACCCACCAGAATTTCGAAGCGCGCGCGAGTCCTCGATAATTCAGCCTTTGCGCAGTGTCAAGCTGACTTGGAGTCCCGATAGCAATTTCAGGCGGGATGCTGCTGCGAGAGGCAGTGGATGGTACCCAAACCCCAGACCAGATCGAGGCAGGCAACGCCCAGCACCTGGCGCGAGGGAAACAGTCGTGCCAGGACTTCGGCAGCTTTCCGATCGGTTGGACAATCGAAGGTGGGCATCAGGACGGCGCCGTTGGCGATATAGAAATTGGCGTAGGAGGCGGGCAGGCGCTGATCCTGAAAGAACAGCGGCGGCGGCATCGGCAAGGTCTCGATCCGAAACGGGTGACCGCGCCGATCGCGCATCGCTTGCAGCCGCCTGAGGTTGTCGCGCAGGGGCGCGTAGTTGGAATCGGCGGGGTCCTCTTCGGTGACGACCACGATTGTATCGGGGGCGACGAAGCGCGCCAGGTCGTCGACATGGCCGTCGGTGTCGTCGCCCGCGATCCCCTCGCCCAGCCATAAGACGTCGGAAACGCCGAGATACGCCGCCAGATAGCGCTCGATCGCGGCGCGGTCCAAGCTGGGATTGCGATTGGGATTGAGCAGGCATGATTCAGTGGTCAGCAGCGCGCCGGCGCCGTTCACCTCGATCGCGCCGCCTTCGAGCACCAGCGGGGCTTGGAGCACCTCGAAGTCGTAAAGCTCGCCCAGGCGCTGAGGGATGGCGTCGTCGAGCGCGACCGCGCCGTATTTGTCGCCCCACGAATTGAACCGCCAATCCAAGGCGATCGGCCGTTCGGGCCGGGCGCTTGCACGCACGAAAATCGGCCCGTAATCGCGAATCCACGAATCGTTGGTTGCCAGCGTGACATATTCCACGCGATCGGCGCTTCCGCCCGCCGCTTCGATCAGTGCGCGCGCCTGCGCTTGTGCCGGCGCATCCTTGACCAGCAAGCGCACCGGCTCAAAGCGCGACAGGCCGGCGACGATGGCGGCGAAAGCCGCCGGCACGGGTTCGAACTTGTCGGGCCAGGTATCACGGTTATGAGGCCAGACCAGATAGGTGGCGCGATGGGGCTCCCATTCGGCCGGCATCCTTAGACCGGCGGCGGCGATTTGCGCCAAAGCAGAGGCAGCCATCTATTCGCTGCGCAGGCGGCGGGTCAGATCGCCGTAAGCGTCGATTCGGCGGTCGCGCAGAAAGGGCCAGTTGCGCCGCACCTCTTCGATCCGCTGCAGATCGATCTCCATCACCAGGGTTTCCTCGGCGGTGGCGCGGGCGCGCGCCAGGACCTCGCCGAAGGGATCGCATAGGAAGGAATTGCCCCAGAACTCCAGCCCCTCTTCGATTCCCACGCGATTGACCGCGGCCACGAAGACTCCGTTGGCGATCGCGTGGCCGCGCTGCACGGTTTCCCACGCCGCCAATTGCTGATCGCGCACCTTGGGAACTTCGCTCAACTCCCACCCAATCGCGGTAGGATAAAAGATGATCTCGGCGCCGCTCATGGCGGTCAAGCGAGCGGCCTCGGGAAACCATTGATCCCAGCAGACCAGCACTCCCAGCTTGGCGTGGGCTGCGGAATAGGCGCCGAAACCGAGATCGCCCGGGGTGAAATAAAATTTTTCGTAGTAGCGCGGGTCATCCGGAATATGCATCTTGCGATAGCGCGCCACCACCGCGCCGCTCGGATCCAGGATGACGGCGGTATTGTGATAAACGCCGGCGGCGCGCCGCTCGAAAATCGAAGCTACCAGAGTTACCCGATGGGCGGCGGCGACCGCGCCCAACTCGCGGGTAGTCGGGCCTGGGATTGGCTCGGCCAACTCGAAATGGCGCGGGTCCTCGGTTTGGCAGAAATAGCGCGAGGCAAACAGCTCGGGCAGGCAAATCACCTGCGCGCCGGCGCCTGCGGCCTGCTCGATCCGATGAGCGGCGGCTTCCAGGTTGGCGCGCCGTTGCTCCATGCAGGCCATCTGGATGAGCCCTAGTTTGAGCCGTTGTGGGCTTGCCATGACGGTTAACTTTACCGAGTTCGTTTCACTCACGCATCACCACTGGGACTGATGCCCTGCGACGTATTTAGCTATGGCCTGTTGCACAATCCCAAAACCGCGAGGCGCCGGCGAGGCCGAAGGGCGATTGGCCCAAAAGCGCGCAGTCGACACTGGTTGAGGGGGCGCGGATACTTGATCTATGCAATTTGGATTTTGAGGCTCGATAAGTCGGCCGGGCAGCCACGCTGTGGCACCGGCCGTCATTGAGCGAAAAGCATGGTACTTATCAAACGGGCATACGAGCCGCCGGCGCGCGAGGGCGGGGTGCGTATCCTGGTCGCTCGGCTTTGGTCGCGAGGAATCAAAAAAGAGGCAGCGCAGATAGAACAGTGGATGCGCGAGTTGGGACCGAGCAACGAGCTGCGCCGCTCCTTCGGCCATGACCCCGCGCGCCGGGATGGCTTTCGCCGCCGCTACCGGGCCGAACTGCAACGGCCCGAAGCACGGCCGCTGCTCGAGAGTTGGTGCGCATCGCGCGTCACAAGCGGCTCACGCTGGTGTACGGCGCCAGGGACGAGGAGCACAACCAGGCGGTGTGATTAAGGAGCTGCCTAATGGCAAGCTCAGGTGAACGCCATCATCGTCCGCGAGTGCCCGAGCCTGGCGGCGTTTAGACAAGCGGAAGAGGAAATCTTCGATGCAAACACTTGATTGTCGCGGCCGCAACTTTAACGAAGTCGGTCAGACGTTGGTTCGCCATTACAATCAGATGGTTCCGGGCGAGCGGCTGGAATTGTTCGCCGACAGCGAGCCTGCCGATTTCAAGGTTTGGCTGATGGAAGCAGGCATCCGGTACAGCGCCAGCCCCATCGGCGAGGGGGTGCGGCTGATGGTCAGGCGCGAGCTGTCGCCCGCCCTGGGCGCGGCGCGTGGGTTCCATCATATTGTCGAGAGCGAGGAGGGCTGGATTTGGAGCTGCAAGCGCGGACCGCTGGTGGCGCGGATCAATGGCCACGGCGGCGAGGTTGCGGCAGTTGCCGCGGTGGCGCGCGCGGGTTCGCACATGGCGCTGGATCGCGAGGCCAAGCGGCTGTTCGTGGCCGACCCGGAAGCCAATGAAGTCGTGGCGCTGCGGGCCGACGATCTGGCGGTCGAACAGCGATGGGAGGCGCCGGGCGCGCCGCAACTGCCGCTGGTCAGCGCGGAAGGTATCGTGTGCGTCACTGGCGGCGCGACTCAGCGCCCCGGCGCGAGTTCGCGTTTCGACACCGGCGTCCTTACCCTGGCACGCAGAATCGGCGGCCGCTTCGTGGCGCAGACGGTCGAAGTCGGTCCCTGCCCGCACGATCCCCTGATTGCCGCCGACGGCGATTACATCTTCGTGCCCTGCGCGGGCTCGGGCGAGCTGGTCAAGGTTCGCCTGAGCGACGGCGCAATTGCCGGACGATGCCAGGTGGGCCAGGGTCCCTGCCATCTCGTGGCCCATCCTGACGGCAGCCGCTTTTACGTCGCCAATAGCTGGGACGGCACCGTCACCAGTCTCAGCGCCGAGGGCGAAGTAATCTCGACCGCCAGCAGTGGCGGATGGGCCCATGCGATCGATATCGCGCCCGATGGTTCTTCGCTGTGGGTAGCCAACTTCCTCGAAGATACGGTTGCGGTCTTCGCGCCCGATACCCTGGAGCGCCTGGCTTTGCTGGAAACCGAACCCTACGCGCATGGGCTCGATCTCTCACCCGACAGCCGCTACGCAGTGCTGACCGGGTTCTCCTCGAACCACGTGCGCCTCTTCGACGTCCAGCGGCGCCAGCTCCTGGCTCGGATCGAGGTCGGCGCAGGCTCTTCGCATACGGCGTTTGTGCCGGGGACGGGGCGAGCGTTGGTTGCGTGCTCGGTAGCCGATCGCATCGCATATCTAGACCTGTCATCGCAAAGCCTGCTGGAGCAAATCGCGGCGAGCGCCAACTAAGAGGTCGATGCGGGCGCGCGCCGCGAGCGCTGGCTGCTAACGGCCCAGGGATTACCGTCTGCGGATCTCTGGCCTGGTCGAGTATTCCCGCGAATCCTCGCTGGAAGAGTTGGAGAATTTAGGCCTGCAAAGCCAGATCACGCTCCATCACTGCATCTAGGGGTGGTCGGGAATTGCGCAGTGGAGCGGAGTGCCGCTGCAGCGCCTGCTGGAAGAAGTCCGGCCGCTGCCCGGGGGGCGCGTGGTGGTCTTCTATTCTTTCGGCGACGGCGCCGAAGGCGGCGAGTTCTATGACTCGTTTACTCTCGCCGACGCCGCGCATTCGCCTGGGAAATGAACTCCCAACCGCTGAGCGACCTTCACGGCGCGCCGCTGCGCCTCAGAGTGGAAAACAACTCGGCTTCAAGATGGTTCAAATGGACCCGAGCAATCGAGCTGGCAGTAGACATCAAAAAGATCCGTGGAGGCGAGGGCGGGTACAACCAAGACAATGAATATTTCGGCGAGCTGGCCAACGTCTAAAGCCTGCACAGTGCAGCCTCCAGAAAATAAGTTCCTAAACGATAGAGCTTCGTGGGTAAAAACCGGTGCCAGCCTCACTCACCTTAGAGTGTTGCGCGTCGTAAATATCGTTATGAAGCAAGAAGCAGTTGTGCCGCAACAACGCGACAGATTTCCAATGAACCCGTTTCGGACGTGGCATGCTACTCCTAAACTGATTTCCGAATCGTCATAATCGCAATCCGCCGTAGAGCCCGTTCGTCACGGCATGGTCGACCTCAACAGGGAAACGGGCGGCTCGCGAACCACACCATACGGGAGCACAGGCCGCCTTCAACTGCGCTCGCTTTGCTCATAACCTGTGGATGTCACGCGTACTTCCACAACGCGTCCAATCCAATCGCGACTGCCGTAGACAATCACGCGAAAAACCGCGCGAAATGTTTCGACCCGGCTCGCTCTGCTCGCCCGCTCAACATGACAATGGGCGCGCCGGCAAAACTGCAACTATCTATTTGCAACACTTTTGCTTGCCTAATTGTCCCGGACCGATAGGCTATTTGTTGACCTCAAGCCGCGCTGGAAGTGTAGGAATGGCCCGTATCAACGAACAGACAACCCGCCTGGCGCAGATAATCGCAACGGTTGATAGACTCGAGGGCTGGCTCTCGCGCCGCGAAATAGTCTTTCTCTATCAAACCGCCAAACAGGCAGTGGGAGGCGCCATCGTCGAGATCGGATCATACAAGGGGCGTTCGACAGTCTGTCTGGCCTTGGGCTCCAGCGATGGCCACCGGGTCGCGGTGCATGCCGTGGACCCGCACGTAAGTTCGATGCAGGAGGACCTGCACGAGGGATCGAGTTGGGAGATTTTTCAGCGCAACGTGCGCGAGGCTGGGATCGAGGAGTTGGTAGTGCCGTGGGTTTGCCGCTCCGACGAGGTATTCGAACGCTGGCAGCAGCCAATTTCCCTGCTATGGATCGACGGCGATCACAGCTACGAAACGACCCGGCAAGAGGTCCTGAACTTTACCCCTTTCCTTCAGGATGGAGCGACGGTCGCCTTTCACGATCTGCCGATCGAAGGGGTACAGCGAGTGATCGCCGAAGTGGTGGTACCGGCGGCTCATTTCCACCATTTTGGCCAGATCGATCAACTCTTTTATTGTCGCAAGTCGACCCGGCTACCCGCTCCCCGCGGCGTGAACGATCGTCTGATGGCGGCTTGGCTGCGTAATTACAATCATCTGACCAGATTACCCGCGCCCGTCAAAAAGTACCTGGGGCGTCCGTTAAAGGCGGCGTTGTCTGGACTGTGGCTCCGTCCTCAGTATTGAGTGGCACGCCTGGGCACCGCGGCAACAGACGGGGAGAAATCCAGAAGCCGCGCCGCGGCCGCGCACATGATCCAAAACGGGGCGTTGTAGAGAGGACGCTCAAAAAACAGGACAAACCCGGCATATCCGGCCATCGAGACCAAAATATTCCCGAGGGCCAGATCTTCGGCGCGATGATAAATACGGGAACGTCGCAACAGTCCCAGTATCGCGGTCAACCATGCGAAGCCGATCAGGCAAAGGCCCAGCAACCCCATTCGCGCCAATACGAACAAGTAGGTGTTATGGGGCATCCCTACATTATATAAGCCTTGAGTCTCGCCGGGGATTATTAAATCGGAGGAAAGGATCGGGACGCCGAAGCCGACTCCCAGCAGAGGATGATGCGACCATAGCCCGATGATTGAATGCCAGCGCAAGATTCGAAACTCGGCGGTGGGGTCGTCCTGTCCCGCCGAGCCGCTGGCCATCGCGGCATAAAAATTCTGACAGACGGCTCCGCCGGGGAGGGTGGGAAACGCGTTGCCGGCAACCACCAGCCCAGCCATTAACAATCCCAGTAACCCGGCCAGCAGCCGGTATCGCCGGTCGGCGACGGTAAAAGTCGTAGCCACGGCGAGAACGGCACCCAGGGTGGCCGACCGAGTAGTAGTGGCGACCAGGGCGAGCAGGCAGGCGAAAGCACATGCGACGTTGAGCGAGCGCGATCGAACTTCGAAGAGTGCATAGCCAAACAGCCCGCACATCGAAAAGGCTGCGATCGCCCCTACGTCGTCATCCCCCACAAATGGCACCTTGTGACCGAAGGCCAGGCGAATTCCCTGGTTGAGCAAGCCGGTGTCGATGCCGCTGAGGGCTTGGAATATCACGAGCAAGGAAAGGATCACTCCGGAGTATATGAACCAGAGGATAACGCGAATGACCTGTTCGCGAGTTCGCAAGGCGAAATAAACCATGGGGAAAAACAGACTATAGCCGAAGATTGCGAAATCGCGGATGGCAAACATCCTATATTCCTTGAAAGCCGCCGCAAAATAGCAAAAGTCCAATAATAACAGTAGCCATACCGCGGTTCCGATCGCGCCCCCTCCTGTTCCCGTGCTGGCCCAACGCAAGATCGCCATCGGGCGGCGCCACAGAGTAACACCGATAAGAAGAGACAAGACGATATCGGTGAGAAACAAGGGCATTGGGCCAACGTGCACGCCAAGCTTGGAGGCTGGCATGTATCCGATCCGGGTGGCCGCGAGATAGATCAGAACGATTTTCAGTTCGATCGACAGGGCTGGCGAGCCCGATCCAGCGCCGGCAGCTTCGGCGAGCAACCTTGGAAACGGTTCAGGCTGGATGCGCGTGCGACTCGATGGTTCGCTTGGCATTCGCCGAGGAGGATCAATTGATGGTTGCGGGACGGTCAGGTTCAGACCACGGAAGCGAGGGCGAAATCTGCGACGTGACAGAATTCGCGCAGATACCGATGCGGCCGCGGTAGGCCTCCAAGGTTGCGATCAGCGTGCTCCATCGGTAATGAGCCTTTTGCAGGTCACCCTGGGCCAGGCAGCGCAAGGCATCGGCCAGATAGCGTGTAGAGTAATATCTGACGAACCAAGGCGGATAGTCCTGGAGACGCAAGAAGCGACCAAAACCCAGCGCGTTACCTATTCGCTTTGCCAAGGCCGTGTCGTCGTACTCTTGCGTTAAAGGAGGATGGTGGATGAAGAGCGCGGGGTCGTAATCCACGCCGCCTGCCAGCCGCGAGGCTCGCAACAGGTAGTCGTAATCCTCTCCACCCTGCCAGGGGCTGCGGGCGCCTAGGCCGAGGGTTTCGTCGAAGCGACCGATCTGTTCAACGGCTTCGCGACGCAAAAAGATCGTAAAGGAAATGCAGCAGCCGAATATGTTGTAGCGATTAATCCTTTTGGGTCGCCGGGCCCAGCGGCCGCGGGCGCGGCCGCTGCCGTCCAATGCACGGCCGCACAATCCTTGGGAGCGGGAATTGCGCTTTAAGTGCGTATCGACGGTCGCCAGGGCCTGGGGTGGATACCAGCAATCGTCGTCGGGAAAAGCTATCAGGTCGGCCTCGGCGTAGCGCAAGCCCTGATTGCGTGCGTGCGACAGGCCCGGAGTGGAGGCAAGATGAAGCAGGTCGACGCGGTCGCGATAACGGTCGAACAGCGCAGCCAGCCGCTCGTCGGGATTTTGATCGACCACGATGAGGCGAAAATCGCGATTGGTTTGCACGGTCAGGCTATCCAGCAGGCGGGAGATCTCTACGTCCCGGTTGCGAGTGGCCAGAATCAAGCTGAAGCGCGGGCGCGAGGTTGCCATTGGACAAATCAAACCGCGCCTTGACCGGCCAGCGCCGCAAAGACAGTCTGCAACAGAATGTAGCAGTCCAGCCACAGCGACCAGTTGTATATATAGTAGCTGTCATAAAGCTCCTGGCGCGTGAGGTCGCCGGCGCTGCGGATGGTGACCTGCCACAGGCCGGTCAAGCCCGGGCGCACCGAGCTGCGCAGGCGGCGAAAGGGTTCGGAAAAGCGCGCCAGATGATAGTCGGGAAAGGGGCGCGGCCCAACCAGACTCATGGTGCCATTAAGCACGTTCCAGAGCTGGGGTAACTCGTCCAGGCTGAAGCGCCGAAGCAGGTAGCCCAGGCCGGGAATCAGGCGCGGATCGGGATCCAGCTTGACGCTGGTGCGCCACTGGAAGTCAAGTTCAGGATTGGCGGCCAGGCAGTTGGCCAGCCGCTTTTCGGCGTCCGGATACATTGTGCGCAACTTCCAGACCTCAAAGGGTTGGCCATTGATCCCCGCGCGCGACTGGCGAAAAAACATCGGGCCTGGACTGAGCAGCTTGATCGCCAGACCGCACAGGCCGATCACCGGTGCGGCCATCAGCAGCAAGGCCGCGGCAAGTACGATATCCAGGCTGCGCTTGAGCAGATAATTGCTCCGGCCGAACAGGGCACTGCCGAAGTCGATCGCCATTACACCGCCGAGATTGCGCATCTTGACCCTTTCCAGCGGTATCAAGTGAGCGTCGCGGATCAGGACGACGCGACGGAATTGGCGGCATAGCAGGGGCAAAGCGCCGGCCGCCTGTGGGGAATCCCACACCAGGGCGGTTGTGACTCCCCGCTTCTCCAAGACCGAGGCTTGTTCGAGTCCACCCAGGACCGGCACCTCCCCGACCTGGGAGCGCTCAGAGGAGGCCGGATTGATGACCCCCACGACCTGGTAACCAAGCTGGAAGGCCTGCTTGAGCGAACCGATCAAATCCGCGGCCTGTTCCAAAGAGCCGACGATTATCGTGGCCTCGCCCCACCAGCGCAGCTCCCCAGCCAGAGAGAGAACGATCAAGCGCAGCAACGGCACCAACAGCAGGGCGGCGGCCCAAGTCAGGGCAAAAGTCATGCGCGAGTAGTCAGGGTCAGCCTTGAAAGCAAAACTAGTGTCACGGTTCGGAAATAAGTTTAGCATTCAAGATGCTTCGTTTGATCTGCTGAGTGGTCTTGGTCCAGAGGAAGGGCTTAGCGCTTTGGTTCCAGTGGTCCAGGAAGCGTGTAATGGCGCGCTCC
>Ga0080006_1241519_pt1 | contig 53033 bp, 50 predicted proteins | sample RS3BMetagenome_FD_69209 | JGI IMG/M metagenome (GOLD analysis project Ga0080006, IMG submission 69209) | Ferric oxide microbial mat and aquatic microbial communities from Rainbow Spring, Yellowstone National Park, USA - RS3B (SPADES... ... | reverse complement strand
GCCTTTATCCACAGCACTTGGGGCGGGCTGTGGAGGCATTCCAAACCGGTCATGGACCGGTTTTGTCGTGGGAGTATCCTGCATGCCTTCTCCGAAGGGCTTATTCGCAGGACTTTCCACGGAGGGATCATAGCGTTACTGTGCATATATGCTTTCCGCAATTCATCTCCTCCCTGAAGGTCGGAGCTTTCTTGCTAATATTTTTTGTAAAGGGCGGGGCTTGCCGCGGTTATCGGAAGCTACCGACCTCCTCTCGCTTTCGATGGATGCGCGCTTTCTCCGTCCCCCCAAACCCCTTCGCTTGATAATTGTTTTAAGGAGGCCTGACGTCGGAGTACCGTGGCCGACCAAGAGAGGGCTTACAGGTTCCTAGTCGTGCTCAAGCCAAAGGTCAGCTGGGCCGATGAAATATACCTGGGCAACATGTTGGTTGACGCCATCGGACAGGTCGCCAGCATGACCGGCGCGTTCGAGTTCGAGGTCGTCGGACAGGATGAGAAGAAGCAGTAGTGCGCTCCGGCCAGCATCCGCTTCGCATGGGTGCGTCGAGGGCCACCGGCCCCGGGATTTTATCTCACTTGGGGGTTTGAGGGCGGAAGACCCCTCCTGCGACTGTAGGCCTAAAATTCATCCCCGGCGATCCCGAGCTGGAAACGCATCCGGCGAGGATTGTTCCCCATCCAGGCGACCCAAGATGGCAAACAATCCTCGCCGGGATGAGGGCGGCTGGGCCGCGGATCGCGACTACAATGCATCCCTCAATATACTGAGGAGATCGGTGGGAACTGCCCTTGGAGCCCGTGGAGCTCCGCCCTCTACCCGCTGTCAGCGGGCAAGGGTGGGGTAATGAAGCGGGAAGCCCTGCCCGTGAGGGTAGGGTAGTTCACTTAGCCGATCGAGCGATGATTGATATTCCACCCCAGTCGGTGAACCCGTTGTCGTCGCATATCCGGATGACGTAGATCAGCCTTTTATAAGCCCACATACAAAGCCCCGAAGGGATGGTACCCCCCTGAGGAAGGTGGTAGTCGCCACCACGGATGGCCGGGCCTTCTACGAGCTCGTATCGCTCCTGAGGAGAATCGGAGTCCCGTTCTCAGCGCACCTACCCTGGGAGCAGTTCCAGGCGACGCTTGTGCTGACGACGAGGGGGGAGATGGTTGCTGAGGGCGACAGAAATATTCTATATTATGAGGACATGACAGGCGACGACGTCATAGATTCGGCCATGATACTGTCGTCGGCCAGCAGGGGGAGGGAGGAGCTCCTCGTCGGCGTGGATCCGGGCCGTCGGATAGGCGTCGTCGTGCACTATAAGGGAATACTTGTCCACGAGGGCGTGTACGGGAACCCGGCTGCCGTCGCATCGCTCCTGAGGAGGCTGCTCGCGCTCAGAGCAAATACCAGGACCCTCAAGGTAGGGTTCGGAAATCCCGGGATGGCGTACGCGATCATACGCGAGGCATCGGACCTCCTAGGCGACTACGTCCTTGAGCTCGTGGACGAGAGGAACACCACCGGGGGCGGCATGAGGATGCGCAGGGATGTGGAGGCCGCGCTGAGGATATCGAGGAGGCGCGGCTGGGCCATTGACGCGTAGCTGAACGCACGCGCTGCTCCACCGTGATACGATCACCGTATTCGACGGGCGGGCGCGCATCCCCATCCCCGGGATGCTATCCCTCCGCTGGCGCGTTCGCACAGCTGCGCCGGCATTCCACGCGCCATCGTCGGGGCCGGTGCGCCGGGCAGCTATCAATTTTAAGCACCCGTTGGCAACCGCCGACGTGAGGAGGCTTTGGGCGCCCTGGAGAATGGAATACATATCGTCGGAGGAGCATACGGGGCAGTGCATCCTGTGCGAGGCCGCCAAGGGACCTGATGAGGAGTGGCTGGTGCTCCATCGGGGGAGGAATGCGTACATCATAATGAACAAGTTCCCGTACAACAACGGACATTTGATGGTGGTCCCCAGCAGGCACGTCACCATGCCGGGCGACCTCACCGATGAGGAGGCACTAGAAATACATAAATTAATATCAATAGCAATGGAGGCCCTCAGGAGATCGCTGAATCCCGATGGCTTCAATCTCGGGGCAAACGTGGGGAGGAACGCCGGGGCGGGGATGGACCATCTCCATTACCACGTGGTTCCCAGGTGGTCCGGGGACACGAACTTCATGCCGGTCTTGGCGGATGTGAAGGTGCTCCCAGAGTACGTCGATGCGACGTATAGGCGCCTGAGGCCCCTCATATACGAGATAGCGAGAGAATCAGCCTCCCAAGGCCGAGCCTGAGCGCGTCCTCATCCACCATGAAGTTCACGCGGAATTCCCCGGGGTAATCGCCGAATGCGACTCCCCTGGCGACCGCCACCCCCGAGCGCCATGCGGGCGACCTGTGGCCGGACGCGAATATGTGTGGGCCGGACGACGGCTCGCAGTAGTCGAGCCTGCCCGATAGGATTGAGCGGAGCACCTCGAGCCTGCCCGATACCGCGGCCCGCGCGGCGCCCATGGAGCCGCCCAGGATCGCGGATGCCGATGATACGTCTACCGGCCTGGGCAGCGCGCCCAGCGCGTCCCTGAGCCTGCGCAGCCTGTCGGACAGCCCGGGCGCTATCGCCCAGGAGATGCCGGCGTCCAGGGAACCCAGCGCACATCCGATGCCGCCGATGCTCACCGCGCCCTCCGGCGCCTCCGGATCGCGGAGCGACAGCGACCCGCAAATGCCCAGATGAATGATCGGCATCCCGCTGGACGCGGAGAATGCCGATAATTCGGACATCTCGCCGGCGCCGTGGACCACCCCCGTGACGTAATCCGGGTTCTCGACGAGGATCGCCCAGCCGCGCCTCGCGAATTCCGGAGGCAGCGGCCTCCAGCAATCGCTCATCTCCCGATGGATGCGATAGGGCCTGCCGCCCGAGCTCCAGATGGCGGATATTATCCATGGGTGGATCGGTTCGTACGTAAACACGCCGACCCCATCCGCTACCGCCCGCAGCACGGACGTCACCGCGTCCTTCCACGATGGAAATGCGACCAGCGATCCGGCATTCACGCCCAGGGCGCCGGCCAGCTCGGCCTCCGCGGCCTCCAGCGACGTGGGGGACACCCTTCCGGGCTCCACGAGGTGCTCCCACAGGTCCACGTCGAGCCTCACGACGTCGTCCTCCTGCACCGCGGGGGGATACATCGCCTCCCCCCCGACCACGCCCTGTGCCGCCAGCGCGTCCCTCACGAGGATCCACGTCAGGCGCCCGGCAGATCTCCCGTCCATCCCGTACTTCGATGCCTCCTCGATCGCCGCGGCCCAGAGGTCTCCCTCGACCGATGGATCCTCGACGGGAAGCCCCAGCCTGAGCTTCTCGCCGGCTATATCCACCGCGATCAGCCTCCTCTCCGCCGCCGACCTCACTATTGATAGGAGGAGTTCCTTGGACCGCAGCCTCAGATCGTCGAGTCCCGTATCGATCACCTCAGCACCGCGGGGATCGCCCCGGCCCTGAGCGCGTGGTCGACGAGAACGATGCCGGCGACCGCCTCGACCACCGGCACCGCCCTGGGGACAACGCAGACGTCGTGCCTGCCCTTCACGGTCAGCTCGACCTCCTCCATGATATCCAGCCTGACGCTCCGCTGCGCCCTGTGTATTGATGACACCGGCTTGAACGCGACCCTGAACGTTATGGGCATCCCGTCGCTTATCCCGCCGAGTATCCCGCCCGAGTTATTGGTCAATGTAGTTATCCTTCCACCCTCGACGCGATATTGATCGTTATCCTCCGAGCCCCTCATGCCGGCTACCCTGAAGCCCGCGCCGAACTCGACGCCCTTCACTGCCGGTATGGCGAACATCGCCTTTGCCAAATCGCCATCCAGGGTGTCCACGAGCGGTTCGCCCAGCCCCGGCGGCAATCCGAGCGCCACCGCCTCGACGATGCCGCCCAGGCTATCGCCGGCGCGCCTCGCCTCCTCCACGGCCTCTAACATGCGCCTCGAGGCATCAGCGTCGGGGCACCTGAGCGGATCCGCGTACCGCCCCGCAATCTCCTCCAAGGTCAGCCCATCCCGGGCGCGTATCCCGCCTATCTCGCGGGTGTAGGCGATGACGTCCGCACCGAGGACGACGCGAAGCAACTTCAGGGCAACCGCGCCCGCCGCCGCCATAGCCGCCGTGAGCCTGCCCGAGAATCGCCCGCCGCCGCGAGGATCGTTATATCCACCATACTTGATCCACGCGGTGTAGTCCGCATGCCCGGGCCTCGGTACAGGAGGGCCCTCGTACGGCGACGAGTCCACGTCCTCGTTGGGGATGGCAAGCAACAGGGGGGCTCCGGTCGTCCTGCCGCGGTAGATGCCCGATTGTATCTCCACCCTGTCGGATTCCATCCTAGCCGTCGAATGCGGTTCCCGTGACGATCTCCTCAGGTCCAGCATCCGCTGGACCTCATCCTCCGAGATCTCCAGCCCCGCCGGGACGCCATCCACAACGGCCCCCACCAGTCGGCCGTGGCTCTCCCCTACAAGAGTGACCCTGAAGCGTTCACCCAACGTGTTGGCCGGCACACAGACGAGCGGATATCCATCTTAATAAATGAAGAGGGTGCGGCGGGACGTCGCGGAAATGCCCCGTATGTGGGAAGGCGGCCGAGGTAGAAAAATTCCTATCGGAAGTGAACATCCCTGCCATGGATCCCGAACGGGTCCTCGGGGAGGCCAACAAATGTTTACCGGTAAAAGGGGGTGAGCATGTTAGGCCGGAAGGTGAGAGGCGCCCGTCTGAAGGCGTGAGTAGTTCACCAAATCTCCACCCCGAGCGCGGCGATGTCCCTCAGGAATCCCGGGTAGGATTTCCTGTAGCTGGTGCTGGGAGCTAATGCGAATGCGCCGCCGAACGCGGCCGACGCCACCGCGAACGCCATGAATATCCGGTGATCCCCGTGGTCGTCTATCACGACGGCCCTCGGGGACCTCGGCGCCTCCACCTCCATCCAGTCGTCCCCGACCTCGGCGATCCCGCCTATCCTCCTGATCTCCTCAGCGAGCACCATGGGGCGGTCCGACTCCTTAAGCCTTGTATGGGCTATCCCCTCCAAGCGCGTGCGTCCATGGGCTAGGAGCCCGAGCGCCGCGACGATCGGAAGGAGGTCGGGCGAATCACCTATGTTGAACGTGCCGCCGCGCAGCTCACCGTTCGACTCAACGATCACCGATTCCCCGTCACGCCTAATACCGGCGCCCATAGCCTCCAGGATGCGGGTTATCTCCGCATCAGCCTGTGGAAGATCCCCGAGGCCCCTGACCGTCAGGGTACCCCCCACGGCCGCGACGAGCGACATCATATATGATGCGGAGGAGTAGTCGCCCGGGATACTGAATTCCGTTGCGCGGTAGCCGCTGGGCTCCACCCTGAAGCTGACATAGCCCTCGCGAGTGAATTCCGCGCCGAATGTGCGCATTACAGCTAACGTTGCGTCCACATAGGTTCTGGAGACCATGGCGGCGACGTGGAGCTCAACGCCGTCCCTCGATCCGGGGGCCGAGAGGAGGATCGATGATACGTATTGTGAGGACTCGGACGCCGATATTTCTGCTGCGCCGCCCGGCATACCGCCCCCCCTAACGATGACCGGAGGGAGGCCGTTCCCCCTCGTCGAGATAGCGTACACGCCGAGCCGCGAAAGCGCGCCCAAGAGAGGGCCGACGGGCCTCTCCCTGAGCCTCGCGCCGCCCGTGAGCACCGTGTAGCCGCTTTCCGCCAGCGACGCGAGCGATATCATGAACCGCATCGTAGTGCCGGATCCCCGGCAGTTCAGGACGTCCCCCGGGGCCCTGAGCGCGCCCGGACGCACGGAAATAGCCTTTCCTCTCATCCTCAACCGGATCCCGAGGGCCCTGAGCGCGCCAACCGTCGCAAGGGTATCATCCGAGATGAGCGGATTCTCAAGCGTCGATACGCCATCGGCGAGCGACGATGCTACGAGCGCCCTGTGAGTGTAGGACTTGCTCGGCGGGGGCTCGTACTCGCTGGAGAACGATGCAGGCGCCTTAAACCTGAGCATGCCATATCCCCGGCCCGTTCTCCACGCGATGTTTGATGACCACGAGGCCATGCGATGCGAGCGATTTCGCGACGTCCGCCGAGCCGGTCTCCGGGACGACCGCCGCGATGGCCGGACCCATCCCGGTCACCCCAGCCCCCAGGGCGCCTGCCCTTATAGCGTCAGCCGCAGGGCTCGATCCGATCCCGAGGGCGGCCGATACCATCAGGCCGTTGACCGTCATAGCGTCCCAGTACCTGCCGTCCAGGGCAAGATCCCTCGCCTTCAGGGCGGCCGGGATCAGCGGCGCGAACGCATCCCTCACCACGCCCGATTTATCTATCTCGTCGCCCGGAATGCCGATGATGACGTCCACCCCCTCGGAGGGCACCTGCCTGTGGACCTCTATGACGCCGGCGTCGTTATCCGCCTCCACAAATCCGCCGAGCAGGCTCGCGGCCGCGTCATCGAGCGCCCCGGTGACCGTCACGTGGGCCCTCCTGGACGCCAGGACCCCCATTCTGAGCACGTCGGTCGGGTTCGGCTCGGAGCCGAGGGCCAGGCACATGGACGCTATGAGCGCGTTTGAGACCGCGCTGCTCGTCTTGAGTCCCTTCCTTGGGGGGAGGTTGGACGTCACCCTGAGCCTCCAGCCGCCCCTCCAGCCCAGCTCCTCCGAGATCACCCCGGCGGCCGCCTCCACGAGCCTGGTGTCGCCCGGGTCGACGCCGTCGAACGATACATCGATGCCGGCGCTCGACGGCTCGGCCTCCGCGGAGACCTTTGCGGATATCGCGATGGCCGCTCCGAAGCCCGTGGCGGCCGCGTTGAGCACGGATATCGCTCCGTTAACCTCGGCCCTGGCCCGCATGTCCGGCGATGGCGTCCCCGGCGGCTTTAAGCATGACGTCGACAGGGGGTGCCGCTCCGGTCCAGAACTCTATCGAATGAGCCGCCTGGATCGTAAGGAATTCGATGCCGTCGACGGCCCTCAGGCCGTGCGCCATGGCGAGGCGCACGAGGCCGGTCCCGCCGGGCGCGTACGCCAGATCCATGACCGCCAGATCGCGCGCAAGCGCCGTAGCAGGTATCTCCAGATCCCCGCCGTACATGCCGAGGGGCGTCGCGTTGACGAGCAGATTCGACCTTTCGAGCGCATCAGCCAGCGATGAAGTGGACAGTATCGCGCCCATCGCGTCGACGCCGTAGAGCGCCTTCAGGCCGGATGCCAGCGCCTCGGCCCTATCGGCGTTCCTGTCCAAGACGTGGATGCGGGAGAATCCCTTGCGCCAGAGCGCGTACGCAACGGACTTCGCGGCGCCGCCGGCGCCGACTATTGTCGCGGCGCCGCCCCTCGCTCCGAGCCTGTCCACGAGCGCGGACGCCGCCAACGCGTCCGTATTGTGCCCGATGAGGGAGCCGGCCCTGACCCTGACGGCGTTCACCGCGCTCGTGAGCGATGCCTCCTGCGTCAGCTCCTCCACCATGAGCGCGACCCTGGTCTTGTGGGGTATGGTGACGTTGAACCCGGCCGCTAGGACCCTCAGACCATCCACCGCGGCGCGCAGCGCATAGTCCGGGACCCTGAAGGCCACATATGTCGCGTTGATGCCCATTGCGGCGTAAGCCGCACTGTGCACCTGAGGCGATATCGAGCCCGATACGGGATCCCCTATCAGGCAGTATAGCGCGGTCGCGCTGTCCGTCAATTTAGGGGGACACCAGCTGGGAGAGTGCTATGAATGCCTCTAGGAGCTTCCGGAAGAGCCCCGTCTGGGTGACCCTTCCCACGATATTGCCGCCGCTGACCACGTAGACCCTCCTCACGTTGTTCTCGACCATCAGCCTCCATATCTCCCCGACGGAATCCTCCGGGCCACACGTGACGAGCGGCGAAGTGGCCACATCGCCGGCCCTCACCGAGAGCGCGCCATCGCATCCCCTGACCAAGCACATCCTGACGAAGTCGCGTTCGGTCAGGACGCCCACGGGACGACCGCCCTCGGCCACCACGACCGACCATACCCCCGAGTCCAGCATGCTCCTCAGCGCTGATCCCACGGGCTCGGATCTCTCGATCACCATTACGCGCGTGTCCATCAGGTCCTTCGCGCGAAGTGACACCGCCATGGATGCCGGACGGATACCCAGGCATAAATAACCGTTCCTGCCGGTGCGTGCCGAGCGATGCCGCGATTCCCTCCACGAGCGCCGCTAACTCGTCGGCCGGGAGTTGGCCTCTTGACACCTGCCTGCCCCGAATGCTGGCGTATGCGATCGGCGCCCCGAGCGCCGCCGACACGACGCGGGATAGAACCCCGGGGGCGCCCGAGCAGAATCCGATGAGCCTACGGGGGCCCACGGCCCTGTAGAGCGAAAACGGTATCATGTTATCGCGGGGACGCTTGGCGGGAAATACGAGCTTCGCGTAACGTCCCAGGCTCACCATCTCGGAGTAATCGGAGAGGGCTACCTCGATGGGCGGCGGAGCCGTGTAGTGCCTTGAAATCACCGCCGATTCACGTGCCCGCAGCGCCAGCCGCCGGAGCTCCGGCAGGCGCCTCGCTCCCCCCAACTCGATGTCGAGCAGCGAACCGGGGCAGCCGCCCCACAACTCCTCGAGGAGATGCGCTGTGGATTCGTCGAGCGGCCTCCCGAGGCCGCCCTCCTCCGGCGATCTGTACGTGAACATCAGGCGCCCGCAGTCGAGCCCCCGCGCGATCCCCGTCGACAGGTCCCCCGGCGGCAGGTAATCTAACCTGATCTCGACGAGGTCGGCCCCGGATGAGATGGCCTTCGAGTACAGGCCACTTATCTCCCGGGCCGCGCGCGGCGCGATGCTCACCGCGATCCTCGTGCCGGAGCTCAACAATTCGGTTCACCTTCACTTCTCCACGACGAATTCGTCCACGGCCATGCCGAAGTGCCTGCCCCCCCGTTGATCTACGTGCACGAGGACCTCCTCGCCCGGCTCGAGGTCAGTGACCGCGACCGCCGTGCCGTCGGGCCTCACCAGCCGTATCGTCTCGGCGTACTGCAGGAGTATCGAGCCTTCAGCCGATTCGGACTCCGCCCTCACGAGCGCCATGGGCCGCCTCTCTATCTTGGCCCTCCCGACTATGGACCTCCTCGCGTTTCCCCTCCAGTCGACCGTCGCCACACGATCGCCCGCCGACACCTCGGAGAGGTACTTCGTGCGACCGTCGGGCAGCAAAATATAGGCGTGAACGCCGCCCGCGTTGACGCGGAACGGCCTTGCTGATACGTAACCGGTCTCCAGCGTCTCCCCGTGGACGAGGAAGAGCATGCCCGCTGAGTTGCCGACGAGCGCACCTTCCCCGACCGAGAGGATATTCGCCGTGTCTACGCACACCCTGTCGCCCATTCCGACGACCTCCACGGATTTCACGCGCGCATGCGCGAGCGCGATCGGCCCGGGCCGGCTCAGCGCGTCGACCGCGATCGCCAGATCCTCCACATTGCGGGTCCTCAGGACGATGCCGTCCACGCCCCTCTCAAGGACGCCGGCCAGGGCCTCGACCTCCCCGTGATCCGACGCGGCCGCCATCAGCGCGACGCCCCTCCCCTGGAGGGACGCTATCAGGTTCTCGAGCGGTATTATCCTCCAGTCGGAGGCCTCCACGAGCACCTCCTTGGCACCCGCCTCGACCGCGCTGATCACGGATTCTACGTCGGCCGGCGATGATATCCTGGCCACATATAGGCCCGGGCCGGCCGGGCTCTCCGAGAGGGGGACCAGCTCCCCGCCCTCGGGAGACCTGCCTATGAACCGCCTGATCCCCAGTCCCGCGGCGGCCCTGAGCACGTCGTCCGGCGCGTCGCGCCCGTCGATGATTATCTCCTTCGGCCTCGGGTTCAAGCCTGAGCCCCCAGCTCCTGCGCGGCCTTCTCGACGTCTACGTTATCGAATATTATCATGGATATAGCCCGCGTGATGGCCTCGGGATCCCGGTGCTGGAACACGTTCCTGCCGAATGCGACGCCGGCGGCGCCGGAGTCCATCGCGTCCCTCACGAGCCTCAACACGTCCATGTCGGTGTCCATCTTCGGGCCCCCGGCTATTATCACGGGGACGGGGACGCTCCTGGTGAGCCGCGAGAAGCTCCCCCTGTCCCCAGTGTAGTTGCACTTCACGATGTCCGCGCCGAGCTCAGCGCCCACCCGGGCCACGTGCGATGTGACGAATGGATCGCCGGGGCTCTTCAGGTATTCGCCCCTCGCGTACATCATAGCGAGGAGCGGCATCCCCCACCTGTCCGCATCGTCCGCCGCGCGGCCCAGGTCGTAGAGCATCCGTGGTTCCCCCCTCGATCCTATGTTCACGTGTACGGACACGCCGTCCGCGCCGAGCCTGATCGCCTCCTCGACCCCGGCCGACATGACCTTGTAGTTCGGATCGGGGCCGACGGATGTGCTGGCCGACATGTGCATGAGCACCCCGATCCCGGGATGCCCAGGCATCGCCTTGATGACCCCTTTGTTCAGCACCACGCACGTGGCTCCCCCGCTGGAGACCTTCCTCACCGTGTCGAACGCCGAGTCTATCCCGGCCACGGGGCCGCTCGATATCCCGTGGTCCATCGGCACGCAGAGGAAAAGCCCTCCCCTGGATATCCTCTCGATCCTCGCGCGCTTTCCGTCCAACGCCGTCACCCAAGGTACCCCAGCTCGCGCATCATCTCCGCTATCAGTATCGTGTTCCCGGCCGCCCCCCTTATCGTGTTGTGGCTCAGAAGCGTGAGGCGGAGCGAGTGATCGTCCACGCCCCTCCTGACCCGGCCGACCACCGTGCTCATGCCGGGGACGCTACCGGCCATCCTGTCGAGCCTCGGCTGAGGCCTGTCGTCCTCCTCCCTGACTATTATGGGCCTCTCCGGCGCCGTCGGGAGCCTCATCTCCTGGGGCTTTCCCCTGAATTCCCTCAACACCTCCTTGGCCTCCTCGACGTTGACCGGCCTCTCGGTCTCTATGTACGCGCTCTCGAGGTGTCCGTCGATCGTCGGGACCCTGTGCACCATCACAGCCATGTCCATCGGATCGGGGGATATGGAGCCGCCCGACATGGCCCCGAGCATCTTCTTCGTCTCCGCCGCGACCTTCTCCTCCTCGCCCTTTATGTACGGTATCACGTTGTCGACTATCCTCAGCGATGGGACCCCGGGGTAGCCGGCCCCGCTCAGGGCCTGCATAGTGGAGATCACGGCCTTCCTTATGCGATACGCATCGTGGAGGGGCTTGAACACCGTCACGAGCCCGGTCGCCGTGCAGTTTGGGCTCGTGGCCAGCAGCCCCCTCCATCCCCTGTTTCTCCTCTGGACGTCGAGAATCCCCAGATGGTCCGGGTTGACCTCCGGTATCAGGAGCGGTACGTCCGCCTCCATCCTGTACGAACTTGCATCGCTCACCGTGGGGAACCTCGCGGCGTATCTGGTGTCCAGCTGATGCGCGGCCTCCGTCGGCAGGCTGCTGAACACCAGGTCCACGTCCTCGCCCTCGGGATCCGCGACCTTGACGGGCATTTCCATTATGCGCTTGGGCGGCTCGTAGCTGTCTATCCATTCCACCGCCTCCCCGTAGAGTTTCCCGGCGCTCCTGCTGCCGACCAGCGTTGTCACCTCGAACCAGGGATGATCCTCGAGCATCCTGATGTATTGCTGACCGACCATCCCGGTGACCCCGAGTATTGCAACCCTCAGTCTGCCCTTTACCAAGCCGATGTGCACCTCCTGAATTCACGCGGTGACCGGGGGATGTTTATTTCCGCTGGGTATAGGATCGTGCCTTCAGCTAAGGGTAGTATAAAGGCACTCACCCTCGAAAAATGAATCCCTCCCTACCACCTTCAATCACTCTCAGGCCATCCCCGAGGGAAAGTGTTATTTAAACCTAAAACCAGGTACCCTACCGTGATCCGCGCCGGCGACTGCTCGGTGGAGCTGCTGAAGTGCGACATCACCGAGATCGACGTGGATGCGATAGTCAACGCGGCGAACCGCTTCCTGCAGATGGGTGGCGGGGTGGCGGGCGCAATAAGGAGGAGGGCCGGCGAGGTCGTACAGGAGGAGTGCGACGAGTGGCTGAGGAGGAACGGCCCGGTACCCGTGGGCGGAGCGGCCCTGACCGGGGCCGGGGGACTGAGGGCCAAGTACGTCATACATGCGGTGGGACCCGTCTGGGGCGAGGGGGACGAGGAGTCCAAGCTCAGGGCCGCGTTCATGAGCTCGATGAGGCTGGCGGAGGGGCGCGGCGTCAGGAGCATAGCGTTCCCCGCTATATCTGCCGGCATCTTCGGGGTCCCTCGCGAGATCAGCGCCAGGGCGCTCCTCGGCGCCGCCGTAGCGTACGCGAGGGGCGGCGCGTGTCGCGTACCCAGGATCATCTTCTGCCTGTACGACGATGAGACATATGGCGCGTTCCTGGAGGAGCTCGGGAGGTTGAGCGGCACGGTTTGATTCTGTGGTGGCCCGGAATCGCACTCGGCGCCGTGCTCTCGCTCTACTCCATCTACTGGGCACTATCCCTCACATACGGCGTGCTGAAGGTGACGTTCTCCAGGGATTCCGCAGACCCGATAGATCCGCCGGATCTCCCGCGGATCTCGGTGGTGATCCCCGCCAGGGATGAGGCAGAGGTCGTCGGGAGGACGGTCCAAGCGCTCGACGACGTCAGTTATCCCAGGGATAAACTGGAGGTCATATTCGTGGAGGACGGGTCGACCGATGATACGCTCGATATCCTCAGATCTTTCGCATCCACTCGCGAGTGGATGAGGGTTTACCATGTGGAGGGATCGGGCGGTAAGGCCGCGGCAATCAACTTCGCACTCGGGATCTCCAGCGGGGACCTGATCTACGTCCTGGATGCCGACTCGATTCCGGAGCGGGACTCACTGCTACGGATAGCCGGTATATATTCAACGGGTGCCAAGGCCATGGCAGGGCGCTATGCGGTGGCGAACGCCGGCGAGAGCGTCGTCAGCCGGATGGTAATCCTGGAGGAGCTGGTGTGGCGCTTCATGTGCGAAGGCAGATCGTGGCTGCGCATGCCGTGCCCCCCGCCGGCCGGCGCGAACTACGCGGTGGACAGGAAGCTCCTGCTGGAGATCGGTGGCCTGAAGGAGGGTTCGCTCGCGGAGGACGCCGCGCTCGCATCGGCGCTCGTGGGCGCGGGCGTCAGGCCCGTGTATTCGGGCGTCGTGGCGATGGTCTCGGCACCGACAACCCTGAGGGGTCTGTTCGCGCAGAGGATAAGATGGTACAGGGGATATCTGGAGGCGATGGCGGACTCCGTGCGCAGGCTCAGGTCGTCCAGGGATCGGCTCGGGACGTTCGACCTTGTACTGCTCTTCTCGTCGCCGGTATTCGCGATGCTGGGCCTCATCAATATAGCGCTCAATGCGTGGATAGCCCCCTGGATCGAGTTGTTCCTGGCCGGGCTGGCGGCCGCGACGCTCGCGCTCTGGGCATACATGAAATACCTCGGGGGATATTACGGCAGGGAGAGCGGCGCGGCGTGGCTTGCGATCCCCTACAGCATAATATTGTCCATCATCTCATCCGCGGCGGTCCTGATGCACGCCGCGCGCGCTAAGAGAAGCTGGAACAAGGGACGCCACTCATCCTACGTTGACCCGGGCAGGATCCCGGGGTAGTGTATGTGAACTGCTGACCTCCTCCCCGCCCTGAACAGTAGACCCAAAATTCATCCCCGGCGATCCCGAGCTGGAAACGCATTTGGCGGGGATTGTTTCCCATCCAAGCGACCCAGAATGGCAAACCACCTCGCCGGGATGAGGTGCGGCTGGCCGGTATGAATTGGTTTCCGGTTTCCTGGTTTCCCTGCTGAGCTTCAGGGGGAGGAAGGGGGATGCGGCGGCCAGGACCCTGGTCTCCGCGTCCATCTGGAGGGATTCCGCGGAGGGCAAATCGGGGACGTACGGCGTGTCGGCCCGACGTCCTGAACCACGTGGAGGACCGGGATCCGGCGATAAGGGATACTGATACTGATATTCCTGGAACTACGCAACAGCCACTACGAAATACAGGGGCAGGATGGGATACTGCCGCTGGCATTCTCGCCGTACGTGAGTGGGATGAGCAAGGCCGGGATTGTCAGGTCGCTGATCGAGCAGGCGCTATCGCTGGGGTTCAGGATAAGGACGGTCGCGCTCGACTCCGGGTTCCACTCCGTGGGCGCGGCGCGCTACATCTCCCGGTTCAAGTTCATTTCAGCGGTCCCCGTGGGCGACGTGAAGGCCGGGATCCGCGGGGAGTTCGACGGGCGCCACGGGACGAGGGGCAAGAGGCCGGCCGCGGACGAGCAGGTCGACTTCAGGCCGATAGTCAGCCGGCGCCGGGCCGGCCTAGAGCCGGCGGGCCACCGGCGCCGGGGACCCGAGTACGTCGCCAGGGCCACGAACCTGGAGCTGCCGGGGCGCGACGTCCTGAGGCTCTACGACAGGATCAGGGCGCCGATCGAGACGTCCTACAGGGACATCAAGAGCTTCCTCCTGTTCACGAGCTCCACGAAGGGAGATCTTCAGGCTCTTCGCCTTCCTCCTCGCGGCGCCCATCTACTCCTTCTCCACCCTCTTCAGGGGCAACCTGAGGAGGGAGGAGTTCAGGCTGCTGCTGGCGCTGGTTCTCATCCGGGGGATGGCGGAGGTCGAGATCGATCCGATCGAACCGTTCAGCGGCGATCATCATACCTGCCATGATCCATATTTAAGGGATCCATATTTAAGGAGGTGATTTTGGGTCTACAGTGAAGGGGCGAGGTTTGCCGTTCACTTTATCACGCTAGGACATGGATCTCTCACATCCTCCGGCCGAACCGCTCATCACCCTAATGCGTGAGCGGTGGTTCGGCCTCCTCGAGGGCTCGTCCCGGATCTGGAACGGGAATGCACCACCGTCACCTCCCCCCGGGCGGATCGCACCTTCCAAAGGGGGAGGATGCTTGCCGCAGTCGACGAGATGAAGGAGAGGGCGAACTGCCATGGGTTAATCCCGGGCCGCGATGGATGCGCGCACGAGTATCTGCCGGCCGTCAGGGGCCTCATGGTTGAGCTGTCGGGGGCTCCCCGACGCACAGCTCTTCCTGAGCTATGTGCTTGCCGTCTGCACGAACGTATCGATGTCTGATGGAAAGGATTCATCGTACCCCTGGGCGTTCCGCATGGGGAAGAGGTCGAGAGATCCTTGCCTCGTCCGAAGAGGAGGACCGAGGGCATCCCTCAACTATGTGAGCGCCGGGAATATGTATGTTGAGCCGTCAGCCGTGGACGGTGACTATATGTTTCGTGTACTGCAATTGACGATGTTTCACGGAGAGGGTGGGATATTACTCTCAGAGATATCGATGTTGAGGGGCATCCACTTTATCTATCCGATATCACTTCCCAAGCCCCTTCATTTATTAAGTACGGACGGCAGCTGTACTGCGTGGCGCGGATTCCGACCGGAACCGTCTATCTGCCGCTCCACGGGGGAAGGGCCCCCAGATGGCTCTATCCGCGGATGGTCCGGCTGGCCGGCGGGATCATCAGGGTGTTGGTGGAGGAGAGGGGCAGGAGGGGACTGCTGGAGAGGATATCGGATCCGCTCTGGTTCCAGGCGCTGGGATGCGTCCTGGGGTTCGACTGGAATAGCTCCGGCCTCACTACGGTCACGGCGGCCGCGATCAGGGATGCTCTGTCGGGGCTGGATCTGGGTGTGCGCGCCGCCGGCGGAAAGGGGATGGCGCACAGGACGATCGATGAACTGAGGAGCGCCGGTGATGAGCTGGGGCTGGACGATGGAAGGATTGAGGAACTGGCCACGACGAGCAGGCTGAGCGCCAAGGTGGATTCAGCAGCCCTCCAAGACGGATATCAACTCTATCACCACATGGTGATATTCAGCGAGGACGGCGACTGGGCGATCGTGCAGCAGGGGATGTCCGCCGTGGAGGGGCTGGCTAGGCGCTATCACTGGTTCAGCGGATCGTTGAGGAGCTTCGTGGACGAACCGCACTCAGGCATAATCGGATGGAGGTCGAAGGGAGCCGTGCTCAACATGGTGGCGGGGGAATCGGAAGGAGCGAGGAGGGCCAGCGTGGACGCCGCGGGGGATCCAGGTGCCCTGAGGTCCATCATGAGGGCGAGGACCGGGACGCGCTCGCTCGAGGGATTCTTCGGATGGGAGTCGTCCGATGTCTACTTGGCGGGCATGGACTGGGAAGTGGACTGGAAGACGCTCGAGAAGCTCCATGAGGTGAGGCCCAGGAACTACGAGGAGCTCCTCCTGGTGCGCGGCGTCGGGCCGGGGACCGTGAGAGCCCTCGCGCTGGTCGCCGACCTGATATACGGGGAGAGGCCCAGCTGGAGGGATCCAGTGAAGTTCAGCTTCGCACACGGCGGCAAGGACGGAATACCGTTCCCCGTGGACAGGGACCTCTACGACAGAACGGTGATGGAGCTCTACGAGATCGCGCGCTCCGCTGACAGGGAGGGATTCGCCGGGCTCAGGGGCATGGTGCCCTAGGGAGCCGGTACGAGGCCCATCGATCCCTGGTATCTGCCGCTGTACGGCCTCCCGGCGGGGTGCGACTCCGCGAGCACCAGGTGCCAGACCCTCTCCCCCCTGCGGATCATCACGGGATATGGCGCGCCCCTCACGGCGAGGGTCAACCTCCCCCTGTATCCGGCATCCACCACCGTGGGCGGTATCAGGAGCCCCCTCCTAGCGTACGTGCTCCTCAGGTTGACGAGCCCTATCACGTCGGACGGCAGCTCGAGGTACTCCTCCGTGAGCACCAGCACGTGGGATACCGGCGGCAGCTCGAATTCGACCCCCGGCTCCAGCCGGACGCGCCTGCCGTCGGATGGCCCGTCCATCACCATGGCCTCCTCGCCCACCGACAGATCCACTCCGTTGGGCGTCAAGCTGGATTGCTCGAATGGCCTCACCACGAGGCGGCCGGACTCCATGAGCCTGGAGATTTCGACGTCCGATAATATCACACGATCGTCGGGCGCGGAACCCTAGCAATGCCTTGAGATCCATCGCGCTAGACAACGATGTCATATCTCAAGATCCCCGATCGCGTCGACCACGTCCTCCAGGAGATCTCCCTCCACGACGTGTATGCGGTCGGGGCAGCACCCCCCAAGGAGCTGCCGCGGCAACCGGCTCCTCGGCACGAGGATCAGTAGCAGGCCGGACTCGCGGGGCGCGTCAAGGTATTTGACCAGCTGGCCTATCATGTTCGCCAAGAGCATTTGTTCGCTCTCCCCGAGTATCACGTCCGCGTATATGGACCTGGATGGGGATCTGGCGACGATGTCGAACGGTTGATCGACGCCGGAGATTCCCTTCACGGCGGAGAGTTCCTCGACCGAGAACCCCAGGGAACTCAGGCGATCCGCCAGCGCCGAGTATATCGATGTGACCGCCTTCACCTCCTGGAGCATTCCCGGGTTCAACTCGTAGCGCGACACCTCGACGAGCTCCAGGTCCTCGAACTGCATCTTCCTGTCGCCGGTTGAAGCGACGATCTTGGGGGAGTGAAAGCTCCTCCCGCAGGACCTGCAGTAGAACCACGAGCCAAGCTTCCTGAGATCCGCGGGCCGCCCGCACCGGGGGCAGATGACGCACTCATCCCCCCGCATGAAGTCGGAGAGCCTTCCAACGTAGCCGCAGCCGGTGTGCTCCATCAGATCCTCCTTCGATATCTCCACGGAGCCACAGTAGGGGCAGGATGGTCTCAGGGAGAAGGACGTGGAGCCCGTCCCGGGATCCCTCAACCAGGATTCGCGCGCCGCCTCCCTCACCATCCCCAGGTTCCTCAGGAGCTCCAGGAGCACCTCCTGATCCGGCCCGGACGCGTAAATGTGGCCCTCCTCCAGGAACCGCGAGAGCAGCCTCCTGACCTCCGGGCGCCGGTAAGCCGCCATCCTCGAGGAGATCCCCGGCTCCACGTATGCACATCATCCGAGGAGCATTATATAAAGTGCCCCGATCATCACGAGGAGCATCGCGTGCTTCACGCCGGCGCCGGCGCTCCCCGACGTCATCTTGCCCAGCGCCAGCCCCCCAAGTATGGCCTCGACGAGGTACATCCCGAACATCATGGACTTCACGTACGAGAGCATCGCGGACGAGAGCCCTATTCCTATGGCCGACGTCGTGGGCGCGAGGAGCGATGACAGCGCCGTCTCCGATATGTAAAGGAATATCACGAGCGCCAAGTAGACGACGAAGATCTGCATCCTCAGGGTCGACTGCAGCTCCCCCTTCAGGGCGTCCGCGTCCCTCAGATACTCCCTGATGCTCCTGACGGCGGACGCCACGTCGCCTCCCCCCTCCTCCGCGTCCAGGAGGAGCTTGAAGACCATCAGCGCCGCGGGGTGCGGGATCTCGCGCTCCAGGATCTGCTTTATCCTCTGATACGTGTAGCCCCAGCTCGTCAGCGACACTATCCTCCTTATGGGCCTCGTGAGGGCGCCGTAGTCCTTCTGGGACATCTGCTTCAGCGCCAGGAGCGGCGATAGCCCCCCCTCGACGAGCCCCTCGAGGTCGGAGAGCACCCTCGGAAGGCCCCTCTCGACGCCGCTGATCCAGGAGCGCCTCCTGTAATCGAGGAACGCGTAGGGCGCCATCGCTATGGCCAGCGCGAGGGATACGTAGTAGTACCAGAACTTGAAGTTCGGTATCGGGCTCCCGACGCCGAGCACTGCCAGCTCGTAGTAAACGACCGCCAGAAATGCTGCGGCGGCCGCGGCGCCGATCGATATGTAGATCGTATCCTCCCTGTTCGTCTACCACCACCTCGGATATATCGAGTCAACCATCAGCATGTAGCCGACGCCGACTATCGGCACGAACCCGAACGCTATGACGGCGAGGAGCTCGCCGTAATAAGGCTGGGCGCCCACGCTCATGGACCCCATGACGGCCAGTATTATCACGAGGAGCAGGGGGGTGACCACGAAGAGCATGACGAACATCTCGGCCGCGAGCGACATATCGTTCACGAGCTTTCTCAGGTAGTTCTTCCTGGTTTCCAGTATGTACGCGAGGGACTCCCTGAAATATTGCTGCAGGTCCTTTCCGCTATCCATTGCGTCTATGAGCCCGACCATCAGCTCCCTGAGGAGCAGCGAGGGGGACCTCTGGGCCATCGCCATGAGAGAGTTCCTAGGATCGGAGCCCAGGACCTCGGAGTCCCTGATGACCTTCTCCAGCTCGCGCCTGAGCGGACCCGCGCGCAGCGCGGACGTGCTGCGCTTCAGCGCATCGGGGAACGCGGCGCCGCCCGACACGTAAGCCATCATGGCCGCAGCCCACGTCGAAAGATCCTGCTCTATCCTGGACGACCTGGAGCCCGCTGTGTACGACATGTAGGCGTAGGGCGCGGTAATCCCGACGGCCAGCCCCGCCAGGAGGCCCGCGATAACCCATATCGCCGCGGCTAACGGGGGATACCGGCCGAGCACGGAGAGCGCGGCAAGCGCTATCGCGCCGCCCGCCGCGCCCGCCAGCGCGGATTTCGCCGTCACATCGTAGAAGTAACCCGTCGGCATCCTGATATCAGACAGCTCCAGCAGATGCCTCACCCTGTCCTCGCTGAATATCGTCGAGAGCAGCCCGCGCTCCGATGAAAACCGCTCCCCCGGGGACTTGGCGCGCCGTGAGCCCGCCCGACGAGTCGGAAGCAGCATCCTCCCCCTCAACCCGGCGACGAGCACGAACGCCTCTATGAACACGATCACCGACACGGCGGCTGAGAGCGGTGTCGGTACCCCGGAGATCAGGGCTGCGGCGGCCGCGGCGGCCGCGGCGGCGAGGGATATCGATGCCCCGAGCACGAGCTCGCGCCGCAGGAAATCCTCCCTGCTCGCCGCAACGCCCCGGGTGCTCAGCAGATCCCCCGTCACGCGGTATCCGTAGAGCGCCTCCAGGAGCCGGTAGGCGCGTTCAACGAGCGCCCGCGCCAAGCTCCATCCTCACCCTTCCGAGTACGGATATCCTGTCCCTGTAGTAACCCCTTATCACGTTCGCGACGTCCTGGAAATCGAGCACCCTTCTGACGACCATCCAGTGCAGGATGTCCCTCTTGTCCTCGACCTCCCTCTTTATCACATCGACGCTCACGCCCCTCTGATCCGCTATCTCGGAGAGGAGTCCGCTGTCCCCGGCGATCTCCATCTTGTCGGTCGATGGATTCCACCTCAAGACCCTCCTCAGGATCACGCTGTCCGCCGCGGGATCATATCCATCGACCTCCGCGACTTCGGTGAGCCTCCTGACGGGCCTGTTGCCCATGACGAGCCTGCGCTGCATGGATATCATGTCCAGGGACGTCGCTATCAGCTGTTTGGGGGCGCTTATCGGCGGCGACGTCAGCCTCGATATCACGGACTCCGGGTCCTCGGCGTGGATGGTGGTCAGGCCCCCGTGCCCCGTGGACATCGCCTGCAGGAGGGTGTATGCCTCCTGCCCCCTGACCTCACCCACTATTATGTAGTCGGGCCTCTGCCTCAGCGAGGCCCTGAGGAGCTCGAACGTATCTATCTCGCCCTTGGACTCGCTTCCCCAGGACTCCCTGGTCAGCATGGGCGCCCAGTTCTCGTGGTAGAGCCTCAGCTCCCTCGTGTCCTCTATCGTCACTACCTTGTAGTCCGGATGTATGAAGTTCGCCAGGGCGCCCAGGGTGGTGGTCTTCCCGCTGGCGGTCGCGCCCGCTATCACGGCGTTCTTCTTGTGCTCTATGAGCTCCCAGAAGTAGGCGGCGGTGTACTCGTCGAGCGTCCCCTTCATTATCAGCTCGGTTACCGTGAACGGCTTCTCCGTGAACTTCCTTATAGTGAAGCTCCCTCCCCTCGTGGCCACCTGGCCGCCCAGCACCGCGTTGACCCTGCTTCCGTCCGGGAGGGTCGCGTCCAGTATGGGGTTGGCCAGCGACACGGCCCTCCCGGATATGTACGCCAGCCTGAGGACCACGGTGTTCAGCTCCTCCTGTGTGTCGAACGACACGTTGGACTTTATCGACTCGAAATCCTTGTGCCAGATGTAGACGGGGACCCCGACGCCGTCGCAGCTGATATCCTCCACGTATGGATCCCTCATCATCGCGTCTATCTTCCCGAACCCCACAGTGTCCCTCTTCAGGTAGTACAGTATTTTCTCCAGCCTGTTCCGCTGGACTTCGAGGCCGAACTTCTTCATAGCCCTCATAGCGCCGTCCTCCACGTATGCCTCGGCCTCCGCCGCGTTCGCGAACTTCTCCCTGGGCGCGTCCACGGTGTAGGAGAGCAGCTCCTTGAGCCTCCCCAGCAGCTTCACATCGTCCTCGCTCAGGTTCGGCTCCACGACGTAGTACATGTACTCGTCGCCGTCCTCCGCATATGCTATGACCGCCTTGGAGTGCACATTGTCGCCCTTGAGCTCGTCTATCTGGACTATTTTAAGCGGCGGCAGGCGCTCCGCCGGCTCCTGCTCGTCCCCCCGGCCGCCCTCCGTCGAGTCCCTGGATCTGCCGCCGAGCAACTTTCCCAGGAACCTGAATCCGCGGGGGCCGCTGTCCACATCCCCGTTATAACAGGGAACAGTATTTTATCGTTTCGCGGGCCGTCGGGTTTCCGTTTTCCGGGTCCGCGGACGAGCGCGCCCGAGGCATCATGCGCGGCGCGGGAAATCGACGCCACGCCGGCCGACGCGTTCGCGGCGGCAACGTTAATTGAGACATGTGCCCACCGGAGGGCGTTGAAGGCCGTCATACTGGCAGGAGGGCTCGGCGTGAGGCTCAGGCCGTACACCCTGCTGGCGCCGAAGCCGATGTTACCACTCGGCGACAGGCCGTTGCTGGAGCATATGATCGAGTGGCTGAAGGGGCAGGGTATATCGGAGTTCGTGATAGCAGTGGGGTACATGAAGAAGGCGATCGAGGACTACTTCGGGGACGGTTCTGATCTGGGCGTCAGCGTGGAGTACGCGCGGTCGAAGAGGCCGATGGGGACCGCCGGACAGCTCAAGACCGCGGAGCCGTTCATAGATGGGAGGTTCGTCCTGGTCTACGGCGACGTGCTGCCGCGCGCGGAGCTCGGCCCGATGATCGAGCTCCACGATAGGTCTGGCGCTCTGGCCACCATGATGCTGATGAAATACTACACGAGGATCAGGTACGGCCTCGTGGAGGCCTCCGATGACGGCAGGCTGATCAGGTGGAGCGAGAAGCCGGAGGTCGGGGGCTGGGTCAACGTGGGATGCTACGTTATGGAGAGGAATTTTTTGAGGTACATCCCGGAGGACGTCCCCTACGGCATGGATGCCGCGTTCAGGGCGGCTATGGATGCCGGGGAGCCCATCTACACCTATAGGTCCGATGGCACGTTCGTCGACATAGGGGACAGGGCCTCGTACGCGAAGGCGAACAGGGAATTCCTGGAGGAGCTCGGGGAGATCCCTTGACGCTCGCGCTCTTTTACTATGAGTACCCCGATCCGCTGAGCCCGCTCTCACTGATGACCCCGGCGCATGAGCTGAGATACGGCCACAGGCAGCTCTACAAGGCGATCTCGGAGGCCGCAGGGGAACCCGATGCTCTCCTGCTGCCGCCGAGGTTCGAGCGCTACCTAGGGGATAACTATCCCGGGAAGGCGACGAGGATCGAGGACCTGAAGGGGAGGATCGTCCTGCTGAGCGCGGGCATAAGGCCCCGGGCTGTGCGGGATGCGTTGAGGATCGTCGAGTCGGGGGGAGGGCCGGTGGTCGACGGCGGCAGGCTGGTCGCGGCCGAACTGGACGCGGATTCGGTCGACGGCGGCAGGCTCATGCGGGGGGGATGGACGGGCGCCGAACTGGACGCGCTGATAAAGGGACCGTGGGAGCTCGTGGACGCGCTGGAGCCCTGGGGCGGGGGCGACGGAGTTGTCTATGGGTCGAACGTCCGCATCGAGGAACCGGTGGCGTTCGATACCTCGAGAGGGCCCGTGTTGATAGCGGACGACGTGCGCATAGAGGCGTTCTCCAGAATCGAAGGACCGGCGTACATAGGCAGGGGGAGCGTGGTGCACTCCGCCAGGATCAACTCGCATGTTTACATCGGAGAGATGTGCAGGGTCGGCGGCGAGGTCGAGCACTCGATAATTGCCGGATACTCGAACAAGGCGCACTTCGGATATCTGGGGCACAGCTATGTCGGGCAATGGGTGAACATGGGCGCGGGGAGCATCACGAGCGACCTCAAGAATACCTATGGCACGGTGCGGTCGGGGAGGAGTCGCATGGACACGGGGCTCGTGAAGCTCGGGTCGTTCATCGGGGACCACGCGAAACTGGCGATCGGCGCCATGGTCTACGCGGGGAGGGCGATCGGCGCCGCCAGCCACGTCTACGGGCTGGCCGACGCGGATGTGCCGCCCTTCGTCATCCACTCACAGCACGGATCGCCGGGAACCGCGGAGCTGGCGCTGGATAAGGCCCTGGAGATCGCGGGCAGGATGATGTCCAGGAGGAGCCGGGCCCTGACCGAGGGCTACAGGATGATATTCGAGGGGGCGTTCGAGCTCAGCGCAGTGGAGAGACGTGAGTTCCTGGAATCAAAGCGGCGGGGGATTGGAAAACAGGAAATCTAGATATAGCGGAACCGCGGAGGCGACGTATGCGCGTTCCCTTCGGGAGGACGCGCCCCGGAATAGCGCGCAGGATGCTGGAGGATGCCGGCGTAACGGGGGATTCGGTGGTGCTCGACGTGGGCTCGGGAGCTGGCGATATACTCGTCGAGGCCGCAGCCCTCGGCGCAAGGGCTATTGGGATAGAGATGGATCGCCTTCTGGCAGCGGAGTCCAAGAGGAGGGCAGAGATAGCCGGCCTGGGGAGACGCGTCGAGGTGATCGAGGACGATTTCCTCTCGGCGAAGATCCCCAAGGCGGACGTGGTCACACTATACCTGACGCGCGACGCGAACGCCGCGGTCGCGCGCAGGCTGCTAGCCGAGCTTCCACTCGCCAGGGTCGTGGCCCACAGGTTCCCGGTGCCCGGATGGAAGCCGCTCGAGGTCGACGAATACGGCGGAACCAGGATCTATGTGTACGTGCCGGCGCTCTCTGCCACGTGGGGCCGCACCTCAAGGCTAATATAGCGAGCCGGAGGGCGGAGTCGTCGTGCTCGACATATACTACCATCCGACGTGCGCTTCCAGCCATAGGGTGATCAGGGAACTGTCCGGGAGGAACCTACTGCCCAAGGTAAGGCTGATCAGCGTATCGCGCGCGATCCCGGACGTGCTGGGCGGCGAGATATGGAGCGTGCCGTGGATCGTCGAGAACGGGGTACCGCTGGCGACGGACCCCATCGACCCGGAGGAGGCGGCCGGGATCGTCGAGAACGGCAGGGCAAAGATACCCGACGACGGCGTGAAGGCATTCATGTCAGCCGTCCTGAGCAGCCTCTACGCCACATCGCTCGTCTACGTGCACGACTCACTCAGGCCCGTGATGTCGACGAGGTTCGCCGCGGCGGCCCTGAGGAGCGCGCTCGGGGGGCCTGATCCGCGGCCTGTCATGGAGTCCGCGGCGCGCGACGAGCGCGCGATACTCGAGAAGTATCGCGGCAAGCTAGTCAGGGTGCTCTCATACGGACTGATGAGGATTATGTGGTGGTCCCGCGGGGGAAGCGCGCCGCCCGATCCCCCGGATGAGCACTACACAGCGCTGTGGCTGCTCTCGACGGTCAGCCTGGGGAGGGCGGGGCTTCCCGAAAGGCCGCAGCGCGTTTTAGACGTAGCGCGCGAGCTGGCGGACGCGATGAAGGGAGACTTCGATCGCCTGACCGAGAGAATCGGCTACGAGCAATCCGAGATAATGGGTGACATGGAATACTGGGGGCTACTGGCCGCGGGCTCCTCCGGGATGGATCCCGCGCCAGGGCGGGAAATTTAGAAACGCCCGGCGCGGGGATCAGGGCCGCCACCATTCGAACGCGAGGTACTTGGTGCTCCTTCTGCCGACGACGGCCAGCACGAACTTCTTCCTGACGGCCGTCGCCAGTCTCCCCGCGAGTATTATGTAGTTGGCGGTCACCGGATCCCCCGATCTCAGGACATGCACCAGGAACGGCGCATGGTCTATCCCCGGACCCCTCTCGTAGACAGCGAAGTCGCTCCCGAATTTTATGCCGGCGCTCACCACATAACCCGAGTTCCTGAGGTCCCTATAGACCCTGTATTTCTCACGGAAATACTGATCGATCGCCTCGCACCTCCTCCTCAGGTCGGCGCGCTTGATCCTCCTGCCGCCGCCGTCGCTGAGCTCGAGGGATCCCTCCTCGAACAGGTAGTATGCCTCCACCAAGTCCAAGATCAGCGGCTCGTTGAACTCCGCGTCCTTTGGCTTCGGGACGCCCAACGGCTTCCCGAAGAAGCCCTTGGAGAAGAGCCGCCTGGCGTCGTCGATGTCCCATACTACTACCCTGTCACCCAGGAGTACCCCCCTGGCCGGACGGTTCATAGCCTCAGCGAAACTATCATTAGCATCTCGGAGGCGCTTAGCGATAAATCGGCGATCCTCTCGATCCTCTCCACGACGTCGCGGTACACCAGCAATTGCTTGAAGTCCTTCATCCTGTTCAGGCTCTCGACCAGCGCATCCCTGTAGAGCCCGTCCATGCTCTTCTCCTCCTTCTCGACGAGCGATGCCAGCTCGCTCACCTTCCCCGGGTTGACCTGCAGGATCCTGCTCAGATCGTTGAGCCTGGTAACCGAGTTAAGCGTCTGATTCAGCATCTCCTTCAACCTGTCCCCCAGCGGGCCTATGCCCGAGAGATACTGCTTGCCGACGTATATGCGGAACGCCAGGCTATCCAGGTAGCTGGCTATATCCTCAAGCATGAAAGCCGTCCTGAGGACGTCCTCCCTGTTTATCAGCATGGCGCCCACCTCGCTGAGCTGTCTCACCAGCGATCTCCGGTAGGCCTCGACGTCGCCTATCGCCTTTGAGACCTCGGACCGATAGGCCTCGACGTCGCCCTCGGTGCCGTCCTTTAGCAGGTATTCGTACATGGACACTAGCGACCTCGACGCGTCCAGCAGCCTCCTCGTCATGTCTTGCAACGTCAGCAGGATCCTCCTCCTCATCTGTAGTTCCGTCTCCCCGACGTAGAAGCTCATCGCGCATCACCCCTGCAGCAGGGAGGTTGTGACGACAATTGTCTCCTCTGTACGGGGAGGAACGAAGCTGGATATAAATTCTTGCCCGATTTCATGTGCGATCTTATAAGGCAAAGGGATTTGGGAAGGTGGAGAAAACTTGTTTATTTATGGATTTGATGAATTCGTTTCCCGGATGCCCAATAGATACATACCACGTGGATATTTAAGAATAACAACCTTACATCTGCAATAATGCGGGCGCCCGCCCGGATGGGAGGCCGGCCGTGCCGGCGCTACGCGTTGAGGAGCTCGTACAGGAGCCCTGGATTCCTCATGAGCGCGGTTCCCACGAGGAATGCGTCGGCGCCCGCCTCCCTGAGCCTGCGCACGTCATCGGCATCGCTTATTCCGCTCTCCGCCACCTTGAGCATGCCCGAGGGCACCCTTTCGAGGATCCTCGTCTGCGAATCCATGTCTATGCTCAGCGTCATCAGATCCCTTGAGTTCACGCCTATCATCCGCGGCTTGAGCTCGAGCGCCCTCATCAGATCGTGCTCATCGTGGACCTCGACGAGCACCTCGAGCCCCATGGACGTCGCCTCGCCGTAGAGGCGGACCAGCTCCTCGTCCCCCAGGATCCTCACTATCAGGAGGACTGCATCGGCGCCGAGCGATGCGGCCGACTTCACCTGTCCCTCGGAGACAACGAAATCCTTCATGAGCAACGGCAGTTCAACGGATGCAGCGGCCGCCCGTAGGAGCCCGTAGGTTCCGCCGAACGCCACGGGCTCCGTCACGATGCTCAGCGCGGTCGCCCCGCCGGATACCGCCGCCAGATATCCCGCAGGATCCACGTCCGCCTTGAAGCCCGAGGGCGAGGCCATCTTGAGCTCGGCTATCACGGGGTTTAACCCCCTGGATTTTGCGGCGTCGATCGCCGCCGTTAGGCTCCTCAGCGGCCTCGTCCTCCTATCGCTCACAACATCCCTAGCCCTAGCGGCCGCCAGCACGTCGTCGATCCACACGCGCACTCACCCCAATGAAATTCGATATTATCTCGGCGCCGTGCTCCGTGGCCACGCTCTCGGGATGGAACTGGACCCCGAAGATGGGCGCACTCACGTGCTCGATGGCCATCACCTCCCCGTCGTCCTCCGAGATCGCGGTGACCACGAGCGGTTCGCGCACGTCCCTTACGGCCAGGCTGTGGTACCTGATGGCCGTGAAGCGCCCGGCAACCCCCTCGAAGATCCTAGAACTCCTGGTGATCCTTATGGCGCTGCGTTTTCCATGCATGATCGTCCTCGCCCTCGATATCCTCGCCCCGAATGCGTGCCCTATCACCTGGTGGCCCATGCAGATACCGAGCACGGGTATCTCCTCCCCCAGCTCCCTGACCACATCCTCGGAGATGCCCACGTCCTCCCGCCTCTCGGGGGTCCCGGGCCCCGGGGATATCACGATCCTGTCGGGCCTCATCCTCCTTATCCCTCCGACACTCACCTCGTCGTTCCTGACGACCAGTGGCCTGCTCCCCAGGGCCCCCACGATCTGCGCTACGTTGTAGACGAAGCTATCGTAGTTATCGATTATCAACGTGACGTCGTTCAATCCGCCACCCCCATCGCCGCCTTCACGGCCCTCATCTTATGCCTCACCTCGTCCAGCTCCATCTCCGGCACCGAGTCGCTCACTATGCCGGCGCCGGCCTGGACCCTCACCACTCCATTGCGCGAGAACGCCGATCTTATCGCTATGCTCATCTGAGAGCTCCCGGGAAGCAGATAGCCGACCGCCCCCGCGTAGGGGCCCCTCCCGATCCCCTCCTCCTCGGCGATGATCCCCATCGATGCGGGCTTCGGGGCGCCGCTCACGGTGCCCGCCGGGAAGACCGCCTCCAGGACGTCTAGATCGTCCGCGCCGGGCATCAGCGACCCGACGACGCGGCTCACCATGTGCTGGACGTGGCTGTACTTCTCGACGTACATGAGCTCGGGGACCTCAACGGTGCCCGGGGAACACACCCTTCCGAGGTCGTTCCTGGCGAGGTCCACGAGCATTATGTGCTCCGCCCTCTCCTTCTGCGACGAGAGCATCTCGGCCTCCAGCGCGAGGTCGTCATCCGGCGTGCGCCCCCTGGGCCTCGTTCCCGCTATGGGGAACGCCTCCACGGACCTCCCATCGACCCTGAAGAGGGTCTCAGGACTGGCCCCCACGATCTCGGAGCCGTCCATGTGAAGATAGTACATGTACGGCGACGGATTGATGGATCTCAGGGATCTGTAGAGTAGCGCCAAATCCCCTGATAGTTCGTATCTGTAATACTTCGAGAGCACTACCTGGAAGGCATATCCGCCATCTATCAGTTCCTTGACCCTCCTGACGGACTTCAGGAATTCCCCATCGGCCGGATGTTCGTCCAGGCGCCTGAACGACGGCGGATCTAGGACGCCCGCTGATCCCCCGGGCTCTTCTGTCAGGTGGACGGTGCCGTCAACGATGTCGTAGACCGCCACATCCTCGGGCTCGAAGAACTCCATCAACGGCCATCCCTCGGGATCACCCGGCATGTCGAGCTCCTCGAAGATCGACGCCGCCTCGTAGGATACGTAGCCTATGAGCCCGCCCCTGAACCTTCCGGGTATATCGAGCCGCCTAGCTGCCCTCATTGCGTTTCTCAACCCCCCGATGCCATCCCTGGAACTGGATCGCAGCGAAAGCCTCCTCCTGGACCCCCAGGCGACTATGCTGAACCTCGACCTGTTCTGGGGACCCTCTGCGCTCTCGAGGAGTGCCGCTGGCCCGCCCATGTCCCTGGCACGCAGGAAGAGTTCCAGCGGATCCGGGAAGTGCGCCATGGCACGGGATCTCAATCGCTCGCTCCCTCCTTCACAAGCTGCAAGAGCCTCATTATCCTCCACTGGCTCTTCACGCCCGGGGCGTCCTCGCTTCCCCTCGACACGTCGACGAAACGCGCCCCGACCCCTAGGAACTTCCGCAGATTTTCCACGCCAATCCCGCCGGCTATCCCCGAGTCGGATAGGTCGTCGAAGAACCTGAGATCGGCCGTCCTCAGGCCATCGCCGGTCGAGTGCACCAAGGGCGTCAGATTGTGCCTCCTCACGAGTTCGATGTATTCGGCGCCCTCCGCGCTCGCCGGCACGCGCGCGATGACCTTCAGGCCGCTGTCCTCCAAGCGGCGCATTTCATGCTCGGACATGTGCCTGTGTACCTGTACTGCGCCCGAGATCCGACCCACATTTATTATGGAATCCACCGATTCATAGTCAACCACGTAGAAGAATTCACCCACTACCTCCCTGAAATTCGGCAGCTTATCCGGCGGAACGTACCTAGGGCTCCGCCTCACGCCGACAACCCCTATCATGTCGACGCCGAGCGCCCTCGACGCGGCCGCATCCTCAGCTCTCACGTGCCCGCACACCTTCAACATCACTTCCAGCTCGCCTCCACGATCGCGTGGACTCTCTCCTCGGCCCCCTCGAGGAGGCAGCGCGCATTGTCCACGCCGTCCCGGGGAGTTGAGGCGCGCCCCGCGACCCAGAGGGCTAAGCCCGCGTTCGCCAGTATGAACTGGAGCGCGGGATCGTCGCGACCCCTCAGCGCCGCGATGAACCTGCCGGCCGACTCCTCGGCGCTCCTAACCCTGAGGAGATTCACGCCGATCCTCCGCACTCCTAGGTCCTCGGGGTCCAGCATCACCTCCTCCGGGATCCCTCCCCTGAGCAGCAGCACATGCGTCCTCCCGCAGGGGCTCACCTCGTCCACTCCGGGCTCCCCATACACCAGGGCGGCGGTCTCGATCCCCAGGAGCGCCGCCGCCTCCGACATAGTGCTCATGAGCGCCGGGGATGCTACCCCGATCAGCGTCGCGCGAGGGGCCGCCGGGTTCGTCAGGGGGCCGAGGAGGTTGAATATGGTCCTGATGCCCAACTGCCTCCTCACGGGTGCGACCGCCCTCATGGCAGGATGGTACAGTTGCGCGAACGCAAACGCGAACCCGGTCTTGGCTATCGACCGCGTCGCGACGTCCGGCCCCGCGTTGATGTTGTATCCGAGCGCATCCAGAAAGTCCGCCGATCCTGAGACGCCGCTCGCAGATCTGTTTCCGTGCTTGAAGATATTGATCGATCCCGCCAGCAGGAGCGCCGCTGACGTGCTCACATTCAGCGTCCCCGCGCCATCGCCCCCCGTGCCCACGATGTCCATGTCGGCGATCGCGCCAACCCTGACGGCCCTCTCCATCATGCCCATGGCGAACCCCGCCAACTCCTCGGCGGTCTCACCCCTGGCCCTGAGGGCTACGAGGATTCCGGCGATCTGCATCTCCGTCAGTTTCCCGTCCAGCATTTCCAGCGCGAGGGCCCTCGCCTCCTCAAGCCGTAGTCCATTCGATAGTACGCGTTCTAGGACCTCATTCGCCGATTGCATTCCTGGCCCTCCTCAGGATCTCCGCGGCTCCATCTACGCCTGCGCCGCCGTCCAGTGCATCGAGGAGCGCTGTGCCGATCGCCACGCCGTCCGCCCCCGCACGCGCCGCATCCCCCATCTCCTCCGGCTTCAGTCCGAAGCCGACTATCAGGATCCCATCGTGCAATGCCCTGAACCGCCTGACCAGAGATGGGACTGAGATCGGAATTGGCACCCCCGTGGCGGGACGGACGCCGAGGTAAAGAAATCCGTCGGCCGCTCTGGAGGCCTCCTCGACAACGGCGTCCGGGGTCGACGGGGAGACGAATATCGCGTTCGCCATGCCCCTCGACCTGACGCTGGACGACACGCGCTCTATCTCCCCGTGAAAATCCACCACTAGATCCGGGAAGAGGACGCCGCGGAATCCTGCCCTGCTTATCGACTCCAGATACTCGTCCAGCCGCCCCGCGATCCCGTCGAGGTATGTGAGCGCGTACTTCTCGGCATCCACCGCCGAGGCCAGTTCCATGAGCCTTTCGGACCCGAAGGCCGAGGCAACCTCGTAGCTCCTCCTTATCACCGGGCCGTCGTACTTGGCGAACTTGGGGGGGATGCCCAGTTCCAGGATATCATAATGAGGCTTCAGGGCTTCGGCGGCGCGCAGAAATAGCTCTGGCGTGGGATAGCCAACGGTGAGGTAAGCGACCACCGATTTCATGGCGATCTCCCGCCCATTATCCGTGAGTAGTTCTCCAGCTCCAGGAGGCCGTGGCCACTCATGTTGAATAGTATGACCTCGTCCTTCTCCGCCCTTCTTGCCTCATCTATCACCGCGGCAACCGCGTGCGAGCTTTCGAGCGCCGGCACCACGCCCTGCGTCTCAGCGAAGAGCGCTCCGGCCGCGGCCGATTCCGCCTCACCATATTCGACCGCCTCCACCCTTCCGGCCCTCACGAGTATGCTCAGACTGGGTGCCACTCCGTGATACCTCAGGCCTCCCGAGTAGATGGCGGGCGGCCTGAAGTTTCTGCCCAGCGTCAACATCTTCACCATGGGGAGTATCCCCGCTGAATCGGGGAAGTCGTATCCGTAGTTGCCTCTGCTGAACTTGGGGACCTCCGTCGGCCCGACCGCCAGGAATCTCGTGCCCCTGCCTGCGCCCATGATGGGATACGCGAGCCCCGCGAAGTTGCTCCCTCCTCCAACGCATCCTACGATCAGGCTCGGCTCCTCGCCTAGCTCCTCCATCTGCACTAGGGCCTCCAGACCTATTACGCTCTGGTACATCAGGACGACGTCCAGCACGCTCCCCACGAGATATCTCCATTTTCTCTCGAGGGCATATTCTATAGCCTCGCTCATTGCGCCGCCCAGCGATCCGGGCGACCCGGGATCGGTTACCAGCATCGATCTTCCGAAGTCGGTGATGCTGCTCGGGCTCGGATGGACCTCCGCGCCGAAAATCTCCATGAGCGCCCTCCTTTCGCGCTTTTGTTCGTAGCTGGAGCGGACCATGAACACGGTCGATCGTAACCCGTAGAACTTGGCCGCGAGCGCGACGGCGGCGCCCCACTGTCCGGCACCGGTCTCAGTCGACACACCAGTTACGCCCTCATCAGCCGCAAAGTACGCCTGGGGTATCGCAGCGTTCAGCTTGTGTGAGCCTGTGGGAAGGGCTCCCTCGTATTTGTAATATATCCTTGCATTAGTGCCTATCCTCTCCTCCAATCTCTTCGCCCTGATGATGGGGGTCGGCCTACCGAAGTTCGCGTACGCCTCGCGTACCTCGTCGGGGATCCTAGTCCATCTCTCGACTGTGAACTGGTGCTCGAGGACCCTCTTGGGCATTATCTCGTTCAGCAGCCCAATGCTAGAGCCCTCATGCCCCGGTGGATCCATGGGAGGCGGGAGTGGTTCCGGAAGATCCGGGACCACGTTGTACCAAGATTCAGGAATCACATCAACCATTGGCGGACCATATCCACCACTCGGCCGATGGACTCATGACTTAAGTTAAAAACATTCTGCTAAGTCCGCGTAGATCTGGACCCTGCCGTACCCGTGTACAGCCTCCCGATGAAGAGGTACGCGTCGATCGAGTTCCCGCGCCGGCTGACGTGGAAGCTTGGCATAATGCGGGGATCCTGCTCGAACGCGACGCAGATCAAAGCGGAGGTCCCTCCCGCGTTCACCATCGTCTAATCGACGAATATGCGATGGGCATCCCCGGATCCGCGCCGAACGATACCAGGACGGAACTGGCATCATCGCCCATTTCTACATTAAAGGGTGGATCGTGCAGATGATCGCCTTCAGATCCCCCGGGGCGCGCCTCGGGGAGAGGCCGGAGAAACCGCGTGGAGGATGGCTGAAAGGGAGTCCTCCTCCTGATCTGTATGGGATCCGGGTTCATTGCGATTGGCCGGAGGAGCTCGGGATTCATGGTCATCGATCGACCCGTTTAAGGTAACGGAGCCCCTTAAACTCTCCAATACGTTAAACTGTAAAGCGGTCATCCGAAATAATTTTTACCGGGGATCGCGGGAGCCGGGCCGTGGCCAGAAGCATCAACTTTCCATCGCTACAGGTCGCATTGGACTTCGTCTCGTGGAGGGACGCGGAGCCCGTGGTCGGTGCGCTCTCAGGCCTGGCCGGGCCCGAGCTCCTCCTTGAGGCGGGCACTCCATTGATAAAGGGCGAGGGCATCTCCGTAGTATCGAGAATACACGATATAGCCCCGGGGTCCCCTGTTATCGCTGACCTGAAGACCATGGATACCGCGGAGCTCGAGGTCTCCATGGCGGCCGATGCCGGGGCCGACGCCGCAGTGGTCAGCGGGGTTGCGCCGCGCGACACCGTGACCTCGTTCGTGGAGGAGTGCAGAAGGAGGGGTATTATGTCGTTCGTGGACTCCATAGGGCTCGGGGATCCGGCCGCGCTCATCGAGAAGGCGAGGGGCGCTGACGTCGTAGTGATCCACAGGGGCATAGATGAGGAGGCATCGAGGAGCGAGAGAGGGTGGTCGTCCATAGGACGTCTGAGGTCCAGCGGCTTCAGGGTGGCCGTGGCGGGCGGCATCGACCTAGGCGCGGCGGCGGAGGCGCTCGACTACGGCGCCGACGTCGTAATAGTGGGAAGGGATATCACGAGGAACCGGGATCCCAGGGACAGGGCATTTGAATATCTCAGGATGCTCGACACACGCAAATCCGCGCACGTATAGTTAATTCTAGGAGAGGACCGCACCGCGCGCCCACGATCGTCTTTATTATGGGTGCCTTTAACAATAGTTCTTCAATAGATGGGTTTGAATAATTATGCGTTATCGCCGATAGTCGTGGATGAACTTTCTCATCCTCGAGGCTCGTCGATGGGTTGATGAAGGATAGATTGTTCGACCCGATGAGGGAGAGGAGGCCAATGGATCCCAAGGATTATGCGCGCCGTCGAGGACCACTGGCCAGAATCCGAATTCGGTGGTCGCACTCAGGAGGGGCCCTCCGACGACGGCGTCTCTTCTATCTTCTTTATCTGGCTCCTGTACATCTCCAGAAGCTCCGCAACGGTGGTCGCATCTTCCGGCCCCTTATCGGTCCTGAGCTTCCCCGTATACCTGGGGAACCTGAGCGCTAGGCCGGCGTTCGGCCTGACGACGCCCCACGCCGCCGTGTGGATCGGGCTCAGCGTTATCTCCGCGGCCAAGATCTCTATGACCACCTGCGGTACGAACCACACATCCGCATCGATCCTCGAATCGACGCGCGGATGCCGATGGTCTATCCTGTACTGTTGAAGCGTCTCGTGGAAGTTCCTGAGGTCCTCATCAGTGAAGCCGGTCCCGACCTTGCAGACCGTCCTGAACATATCGCCATCCTGATCGTACGCCGCCACCAAGTATGCGCCGTAGACGCCGGCCCTCTTCCCCCGCCCGTGGAATGCGCCGACCACGACGAGGTCCACCGTATCTGTCATCTCGCTCCTGTACTCGCGCTTCAACTTTATCCAAGACCACTCCCTCGCACCCGCCCTGTAGACGCTGCCGGGATCCTTGACCACCAGCCCCTCGCATCCCCTCTCGATCGCCTCCATCATGAAGCGTTCCATCTCATCGGGGTCATGAGTCATTATCATGGGCGCCACGTTCATCCTCTCCCCGGTGTTCACGATCTCCTCGAGCTTCCTCCTCCTTTCTGCATAAGGCCTCGTAGTGTAGTCCACGCCATCCGCGTATATTATATCAAACAGATATAGAGAAACCGGATATTCCTCCATCGCCTTCTCTACGCCATATTTGCGCCTCCTGTGCATGAGCTCCTGGAACGGGAGGAACTCGCCGGTGTCGGCGTCGAACGCCACGCCCTCCCCCTCCACTATCACATCCTGCGACCTCAGCCCCGCCTTGGCTATCCCAACTACATCCGGGTAGTGCGACGTTATGTTCTCGAGCCTTCTGGAGAAGATCGCCACCAGATCGCCCTTCCGGTGTACCTGCATACGCTCCCCGTCGAACTTATACTCGGCCGCGACGGTGCCGCCCATCTTCTCGATGATCTCCCGGGGGCTGCTCAGCCTCTCCGCGAGCATGGGCCGCAGGGGCCTTCCGACAGTTATGTGTATCGACTCGAGGCCCGCCAGCCCCTGCGCGGCCACCGTCTTGGCGACCAGCCCCAGATCGCTGGAGACGTTATACGCCCTCTCGACCGCCTCCCTAGCGTCCTTCGATCCTCCGAACGCGACGGCCAGAGCGTCCAGCACGGTATAGTCGGCTACCCCGAGCCTGAGCCTCCCCATGACCATCCTGGCTAGGTAGCGTGCCTCCAGCGGCTCGGCATCGTTGAATAGGCTGGCCAGCATCTTCACCTTCGTATCCTGCGCCCCCTCTCCGGTCGCCGCGGCCATCCTCTCGAGCGCCGTGTAGACGCTGTGTACGGTCAGCGGCTTGCGGAACAGCACAACCTGTTTCCTAGCGATCTCCGCCTCCTCAGCGGCCCTTCCGATGTCACCCAGCTTCCTGTAGAGCTCGTCAACACGCTCTTGGGGAAGCCCCGTCGCCAGCGATATGGACCTGAGCAGGAGCTTCTCACCAATTCCGAGCTCCACACCCATGAAGTCTGGATAAAGCTTGCCCTGTATCAGGTAGACGATCTCGCCGAGTACCCCAGGCGGGGAGCGCTTGAAGATGTCTATCAACATGTCAGTGAGCGCATTTCTACCCGTGATCTCCTCCATTTTCTGGAAGGCCTCGGCCAGCACCATGAAAGGCAGATCCTCACTCAATACGTTTCGAGGCGCGCCCTGCCCATATAAACGCTTGCCGACATCGTGCCCACGGAATTTTGCGCTATTGGTTGCGGCAGATTGGATCACCTGATGCGGTCGCGGGCGCGCTCCATCAGGCCTCATTCATGGTGCTCTGGCTGTGCAGTCTGCACGGCAAACCTTTCGCCATGAGCGCTTATACTCATCTGGCAGCCTCCCATCTTCTCTGAAGGCGTGGATCTTCTCAGTTTACCCAAATCCCTTCTATTATGGTGAAGTTTACACGAGGATCGGATGATTGCTAGACACAATGGGATGCCGACGCGTAACGGTAATAGTTAATAAAAAGGTTGATAGAATGTCTGCCAAACTGGATATTCAGTGGCTGAAGCTCGGCGATGTGGTCGCGTACTGCGATGGCCAGACGACCTGCGTGTAGACGGAGTTGCTCGTCGAGTTGTAGAACGCCTGGACCCAGAAGTACGTCATGTTGACCGAGTTGTAGAGGATCCCGGCTGAGGGCGGCCCTATGAGCGTGTTGTTGGGCGGGAACGGCGTGTAGACACTGGCGAGCGGCCACGGGACGTCGCCGGGCGTCAGCTCCTGGAACGCCGCGATCACCGCACTTGTATTGGTGGTGCCGGCCTTCTGGAGCGCGGCGAGCGACATGTACATCTGATCGAATCCAAAGGAGCCCAGCGCGCCGAACGGCTCGCCGGCGAACGCCAAGTACTCGTTCCTGTACATCTGCCAGAGCTGGTTCAGCGCCACGTCGGATGTGTTGGCCGTGGCCGGCAGGTTCGTGATCACGAAGTAGTGATAGTAGCTCGTCGCCTTGCCTATGAGCTGATAGACCATTGGATCGTCCGCGGGCGTCCAGGCGATGGCCACGGTGTTCTGGAGCTGAGGGAAGCTGACCCCCTGCTGAAGAATGCCCACCACCTGTGGCGGCGGCACGGCTATCACTAACACGTTGGGATTCAGTGAGGCGACGCTGGTCAGCATCGACTCAAAGCTGGTGGTGGTCACCGGGATCCACTCAACGTCAACTATCTCCTCATTGTTCTGGAGTCCCATTGCGTATATCGACTGGTTCAACCCGTTGAACTCGTCCACGGCAGTGGGTTCTCCCTGCTCGCCCAGGTATACTATCCTGATGGGTCCCGTCGGGTTTATCTGGCCCTTATACTCGTTGAGGAACTCCGCTATCTGCGCCCCGAACATGTAAGCGGTCGGCTCGATGTGTATTATCATATTATCCTGCGTGAGCGGCTGGCTGTAGTTGGTCGAGGACACTGTTATCCCTCCGACGCCTCCGATGTTTGATACGTACACTATGTTGTACTGTCTGATCACGGACAGCTCGGAGTACATGACGCCTGAGAACAGCGTGCCTATCACCACGGCCGGATGGTACGTGGTGTACAGCTGGAGGAGCGCCGTCGGCCCGACGGACGGGTTGGTCTGATCGTCGGTCCACACGAGGTTTATCGTGTAGTTGCCCGGCCCGTTCGGCCCGTTCGCCAGGTAGATCCCGCCCTGCGCGTTCACTTGGTCTTGGACCAGTTGAGCCGCCTTCAATATTTCCTCGCCTAGGGCACCGAATGGACCAGTCAGGTCTGTCGCGACCCCGATCGTCACTTGTCCCACTATCGCGTGCGTCGGAGTGGGGGTTGGAGCTGGGGTCGGCTTGGGCGGAGGGGGCCTAGTGACGTACCAAGCGGCCACTCCCCCGACGATCACTACCACGATCACCACTGCGATTATCGCCCATAGTGCTGTCTTGGAGATAGCACTTCTTCTCATCTTCGTCCATCTGTTAGACTGTAAGTACAATATAAACATTACTTTTACTATGCAGCGCCATGTGATTCAATTAACTCACTATAAAATTGTTTGTTTTGGATTTAACGACGGTTTTACGCGATAATTTGCTTACAAATAGTGGCAATTGTAATGATATTTCCGAGATCGCGTGACGCCATATGAATCGCTATCCTGCCATTGAAAGCCGGATATGTGGGTAAGCTATCTGTATGTAACAGCGGTGAACTATACCGCACTCGCGGACGGGGCTTCCCCCGGTTCATGGGCACGCTTACCCTCACATGGGGGGATATGCGAGAATTATTCCACAATGCTAAAGGCGGAGGCGCGGTCATCCCCGGGCGTTCCCCTGCGTTCCATGGGGAAAGCCCCTACGTCATTCTGACCTCCTCCCGCACCCTCTTCGGGGCGTAACTGGGCCCCGAAGTTATACTCTTAAAACACGCCAAATGCGCACAGCGCACGTGGATAGCTGTCTTGAGTCCATAGATAATAGGAGGAGCGTCCGCGATCTCTCGGGGGAGATCTCGGACGAAGCCGTGGAGATGATGCTGCACGCGGGAGCTAGGGCGCCAAGTCCGCATAACACCCAACCGTGGCGCTTCGTGGTACTAGGACCATCGTCGAGGTCGAAGCTGGCGGATATTATGTACGGGAGGTACATCGAGAGGTTCAAGGATGAGCCCGGAGCCGAGGAGAAGGCCGCTAGGTTGAGAAGAAGGTTGAGGAATGCGCCGCTCGCCATATTGCTTTGCTTGGATCACAAAATGATGAGGAATATCGCTGGCAGGGAACGGATAGAATGGGTAATGGCTACACAATCAATCGCCGCCGCTGCTGAAAACATGTGGCTGGCGGCCAGATCTATGGGTCTCGATGCAATGTGGATCGCGGCGCCGCTCGCCATAGGGGATTACATGAGGGATGGACTTGGACTCGATGGGTCGCTGGAGCCGCAGATATTGATGGCGTTCGGGCACAGACTGAACGACCCGGAACCCAAGCGGGAGCTGGGATGGCGCGAACTCACTATATTTATCAAATGAAGGAGTTTGGAGAAGTGAAATACATACTTTTTATTGATAATAGAATCACTTTCCCATTGTTGGCTCCGTTACCTTAAGCGGGTCGATCGATGCCATGAATCCCGAGCTCCTCCGGCCAATCGCAATGAACCCGGATCCCATACAGATCAGGAGGAGGACTCCCTTTCAGCCATCCTCCACGCGGTTTCTCCGGCCTCTCCCCGAGGCGCGCCCCGGGGGATCTGAAGGCGATCATCTGCACGATCCATATGCCCGCATGAAGGCGGGTGCGGAGGTTGGGTCAAATCCGGGGTCATTCCGCGCGGGCCCGAGGGATGTGTGCGCGATATTCATCGACTAGACCTGAAGATGCCCCTGGCTGGAGTTGAAAGAGGTAGATGTCTAGCGGCTAAACGAGATGCGCTGATGCTGATGATCTAGTGGTGCGCCTAATGAAACGGAGCCCTTGCCCAATCCCCTTCATTTATAACATAGTGCATATGTGTGTCGGGCGTGGAGGACAGGCTTGCGGTGGATGGCGGTAAGCCGGTATCGCGGAAGCCGGTGCCGATCTCCAGGCCGTCAATGGGTGAGGAGGAGGCGAGCGCCGTTAGGGAGGTCGTGTTATCGGGGAACCTGAGGGAGGGCAGGAGGGCGAGGGAACTCGAATCCCGCATGGCGTCGTATATAGGGGTAAAGCATGCGATGGCTGTGAACAGCGGGACATCATCGCTTCTCGCTACGTATATGGCGGCCCTCGAGAGGGGCTCTGAAGTAATTGTGCCGGCGTTCACGTTCGTCGCGACTGCGAGTGCCGCTGCCATAGCTGGCATGAGGCCCGTTTTCGCCGACATAAGGCTCGACACCTACGAGCTTGATCTCGAGGATGCCGCCAACAGGCTCTCGGGGAGGACCGGCGCAATAGTCCTGGTAAACCTGTACGGGCTCTCCGGTGACGTCAAGGCGTTCGAGGAGTTCGCGACCGATCATGGACTGAAGCTCATAATAGACTCCGCGCAGGCGTTGGGGGCGCTCGTGGACGGAAGGGAGGCGGGCTCCTACGGGGATGCGTCTTGCTATAGTTTCTATCCGAGCAAGAACATAACGACCGGTGAGGGCGGGCTCGTCGCGACAGACGACGATTCGCTGGCGGAGAGGGTGAAGCTGGTCAAGGATCACGGACAGCGGGGTCCGTACCTGCACGAGGTCCTGGGATTGAACCTGAGGCTGGGCGAGATGGAGGCTGCCATAGGGCTGGTCCAGCTATCCAAGCTGGAATCCATGATAGGGATCAGGAGGAGGAACGCCGAGAGGTTGACGAGGGGGCTGGCGGGGATCCCTGGTATCCACCTGCCGGTGGAGCCGCAGGGAAGGCGCCATACGTACAACCTGTTCACGGTCAGGATGGAGCCGGAGCTCTACAGGGTGGACAGGGATAGAATAGTGGAGGCGATAAGGGCGGAGGGGGTGGACGCTAGGGTCTATTATCCGATGCCGCTGCACAGGCAGCCCATCTTCAATTCCCAGGTGGACCTCCCCAACTCGGAGCTGGCGGCGAAGACCGTCTTCTCGCTGCCGACGCATCCCGCGCTGAGCGATGAGGACGTGGAGAACGTCATCGGGGCGACGGTCAAGGTCCTGACGGCCTACCTGAGGAGGTGAGCCCTCTGGATCTGTCGGCCTTGGCGCCGGAAGAACTCTCCACGAACCTCAGGGCCGGGAGGATCGGGATAGCCGTCTATGGGCTGGGGCTCGTCGGATCCGCGCTGGCGGCCGTGTGGCTCAGGTTTGGCGCACACGTGACGGGAGTCGACAGGGACCCGAAGATCGCGGAGAGGGCCATGAGGGGTATGGGGCCGGCAGGCGAACCGCTGGTCTCGGAGGCCTTCAGAGCCGGATTATCCGAGGACCGGTTCAGGGCTACATCCGATGCATCGGCGGCTGATGTATCTAGCATCAAATTCCTAGCGGTGCCCGTGACGTGGTCGAATAATAGCGTCGTGCTAGACTACCTGGAGGATGCGATGAACTCAGCGATGAGCGGAGCGAAGGGCGGGGATGCCATAGTCGTGAAGCCGACGGTGCCCATAGGCACTACGCGCCGCCTGGCGACGGCGGCGGCCGAGCGCGCAGGGTTGAAGCTGGATGAGGATATACTGCTCATCTACAGCCCCGAGAGGATATCGGCTGGGAGGGCAGTGCTCGACATAGAGGAGCACTATCCGGCGGTCGTGTCGGGGGCCGGGCCGCGGAGCCTCGCGCTCGCGAGGAACCTGTACGGGCTCGTGGCTAAGGCCGGAATAGTGCCCATGAGTTCCATCGAGGCCGCGGAGGCGGAGAAAATGTTCGAGGGCGTCTACAGGGACGTCAACATAGCGCTCGCAAATGAGCTGGCGAAGGTTGTGGACGCGGAGGGATTGGACTTCGAGGAGATCAGGAACGCGGCGAACAGCCAGCCGTACTCGCACATACACAGGCCCGGGCTGGGGGTCGGGGGCACATGCATACCAATCTATCCGCGGTTCCTGGTGGAAAATGCTCTGGGTGTCGGCATAGTGCCGGAGCTGACGCTCGCCGCCAGGAGGACGAACGCCGATATGCCGTCGTTCTTCGCGGCGCTCGCGGAGAGGGAGATGGGCGGCCTGAAGGGGAGGAAGGCCGCCGTGCTGGGCCTCGCGTTCAGGGGTGACGTCGCGGATAGCAGGCTGAGCCCCACATACGATCTGGTGCTGGAGCTGCTCAGGAGGGGCGCCGGGGTCGTCGTGCACGATCCGCTGATAGCGGAGGATGAGATCCTAAGGGGAATGTCCGTGGAGCTGACCGATGACCTCGGGGAGGCTCTGTCGGGGGCCGACCTAATTATTATCGCGACGGACCATTCAATGTACGGCAACCTGGACGGCGACAGGATAAGGGAACTGTCGGGGAACAGCCCGCTCGTGCTGGATACCAGGCATGTGTTGAGGCCGGAGCTCCTCCGGGGGCTCAGGTTCCACCAGTTCGCCGGGCGCGGGCGGCCCGGATGATGGCGCTCGCCTTCGCATTCGCGCGCTCATGTCAATAGACGCCGATGGAATCCAGCCTGGATGACCACCACGCATCGGCGTATCTCTCGTCCAGCGGCCAGAGCCCGGCGCGATCGCCCTCTCCCCTGACAGCCCTGCCGACCGCCTGAGCTCGCCGTTGAACCCGAGCCTCACTTGAAATCCACAATGTATATTTCATTCCCATCGATTACGTACCTGTCATTTCTGACCGGGAGAAACAGGTCATCTCTCTTCCTGTGAGGGGGCTTCGGCTTAAACTCCAGCTCGCCCTCTCCTCTCATCTTTGACAGGGCGAAGTAGTTGATCCACGCGGAGGCGTTCTTCCTCGTCATCTGCTGGACGTTTGCCCCGTGCAATACGGCCTTGAATTTCTCATACACAACCTTCTCAGTTCCCCCGAAAGTCGACCGGTTCATGTCCGTTGTACTGCTCAAGCCTCAACGCATTGACTTCGTTCCAGCAGTTCACGAATTCCTTTCCAAGGGCGTCAATTTAGCACCGGTTTCCCTTCTGGCGATGATGTGCACCGTATTTGTTCTACGCACGTTCTCTATTACATTGTTTTCTAAAGTAAGTAGTATTTAAAAGCTCAGAGCAATTCATCTCCTCCCTGAAGGTCGGAGCTTTCTTGCTCATGCGCCGTAACCCGATGCACGGGCCCGTTCTTCAATCCAAGCGCGATAATTCTGCGTTGCACATAACTAAGCTATTCAGCCTAAACTATTCAGCACGACATGATGCCGCTCCATCATCGTCGTCCGCAACGCATCGCCCTGAGCGACGAGCTGTCCCTCAGGAGATCTCCTCCAGAGCCCTCCCGGAGGTCTCGGGCGCCATGAATGCGGTGGTCAACAGGCCGATCAGCACGAACGCGACGAAGAACAGGGTACCGTAGACGAGTCCGTAGGATTTCACATATGGGAACACGAGTATCCCCATCACCGCGCCGACCCTGCTGACGGCCGTGGCCAATCCCTGGATGAGCCCTCTGATCCTGGTCGGAAATGGCTCCACCGAATATGCAAACGTCAATATTCCACCCGGCCACTGCTCGAATGCCGCGAAAGTGGCGAACAGCGGAAAGAGCAGATAGGGGGTGACCTGGACGAGCGGGACCAGCAGCCCCAGCACGGCGGCCATGACGCCAAATCCAATCAGTGCCGGGATCCTCCTGCCGGCCCTATCCACTATCAGCATGAGCACGAGGTACGATGCTATGGGGAAGGGTGCCGTGAACGCCGTGAATAGCGCTATCGTGGGCAGGCTCCTTATCCCCAGCTCGTAGTAGAGGGTGGGTGTGTAGAAGCCCAGGCCGTACGAGCCGACGTCGAACGCGAACCACGCTATGAGCACGTAGAGAAGCTGCCTGCGGTGCCTCCTAAGGAGCTCGCGCGTCCCCGCGGCCCTCTGCTCCGGGACCTCCCGCGTGCCCCAGACCCTCTCCGCGGCGTCCTCGGCCTCCTTCCTCCTGCCCATCGCGGCGAGCCACCGGGCTGACTCGGGGATCAGCCACCTGATAGCGATCACGGGAATTGCTATCGCGGCGCCCAGGCCCAGCGCCACCCTCCACGATATCTCCGGGCCCAGGGGAAGCGCTAGGTAGTTGATTATGCCCGATAGAAAAGCGCCGAGCCAGTAGAACATCATGCCGTACATTAGGAGCATGCCCCTGCTCCTCTTCGGAGAAAACTCGGCTATGAGCGACGAGCTTATCGGATAATCGGCCCCGATGCCGACGCCCATGAGTGCTCTGAATATTATAACCTCGGCGACGTTCGCGGCGAGCGCCGACAGCGCCGCAAATATGACGAACATCAGGAGGTCTACTACGAACATGGTCTTCCTGCCCAGGACGTCCGCGAGCCTCCCGAAGAGTACGCCGCCGACTGCCATCCCCATTAGCGAGCTGGAGAGCAGGAGGGCGTACTCGAGGCCCGATGACTGCACGTGAAAGATGTCAGATATCAGGAGCGCGGAGAACGAGATCACGCTCAGATCGTAGCCGTCCAGGAGGACCCCCATCGCGCCCATCGTGCCTATGAACCACTGTTGCCCGGTGGGTCCGTCGGTCGTGCGCGGCATTGGCGCGGTGTGGCCGAGCGATTTTTAGACGTTCCGTATTAGTTGTTTAAGTATGTTTTAACTTAGTGAACTACTTCCTCCGCGAGGGCGGAGCTTCCCGGTTCGTGGGCGCGCTTACATTCACATAAAGGACGTGGGTTCGGCCGAGAGCGAGAAGATAGTGTCTGAAGACATGCGCGGTTCACCGAACTTCAACGACTATAGCGGGCCTGGCCGGCGCCGCCTGTGATGCCTTTTCCCCGCCCGAGGGCTGCTCGTCCTCCAGCACGATTGGCAGTTTTAGCTCGGAAGACATGAAGCCAAGGGCCTCCTCGATAGCTTGGCGCTCCAGGTCCCTCCCGACGGATAGCGACAGGAGTCCCGGGTCGCGTATTATAGCGGCCGCCATGGGCGCGGCGCGCCTCCTCATCTCGGGCTCGAGCGCGCGAACTGCGGAGTCCACCGCGGCCTTCAACCCGCCGCCCGAGGAGATCGCGGCCTTCATGGAATCCACCAGTTTATACTTCCACGGATCAGCGATTATTATTCTGACGCGGATCGGGTCCCCCCTGACGAGCGACAGTACGTGCCTTACATCCTCAATGGTCCTCATGACGATCTCCTCGGCCGCCTCTAGATCCGGCCTTATCCTCGACTCGTCGGCCTCGGGCCATTTGGCGGCGCTGACAAATCCCCTTCCCCCCACCGAACTCCAGATCTCCTCAGCTAAGTGCGGGGCGAACGGCGCCAGAATAAGCGTCTGGACCGATATGAACCCCGCGAGTAGATCCCTGTTGGGAGTTCCGCTCCTCCGCAGATACCACCTGAACATCTTCTGGAGCTCGTAGAATCCCGTCACGAGGGCGCTCCTGAACCTGGTAGCTGACATCAATGAATCGACGTCCCTCAGCGTCCTGTTCAGGACGCTTTCGAACCAGTCGTCCACCTTGAGCCTGTAGTCCCTTCCCTTCCCATAATTATTCACGGCGAACTCGTACCATGAGTACAGCTCGTCCACGGCGTCCGACGCGACTTTCACATCGAAGCTGGGATCCTCGAGGCCGGGATCGCCGGCCAAGGCCTCCGCCATCCTGGTGGCATCGGCCCCCCATCTGTCCACGGCATCCCTCGCTAATATGAAGTTGCCGGCCGTCTTGGACATCTTCTTACCCTCGACGAGGACCCATCCGTTTATCCCTATGCCGCGAGGCCAGCGCTCCCTGGGGAATATCGCTGTATGATGATATATGAAGAATACCAAGTGATTATATATCAGGTCCTTCCCCGAGTTCCTGAAGTCGACCGGATACCAGTACATGAACTCCGACCGCATCGCCCTTATCAGATCTTCGCTCATCCCTGTGGATGCAGATATTGTCGATACATCGCCGTTCCCGAGGAATATGTAATCGAAGAGCTCGGGCCCCAGCCTCGATGTATCTATGCCATACTCCTCCGGATGTTGCAGATACTTCGCTATTGTATAGTATGCCATGTAGATCGTGGAGTCGCTCAGGCTCTCGACCACCCATTCGTCGTCCCACGGCAACGGCGTCCCCAGCTCCCCTTTGTGCGCGCATGCCCAGTCCTGCAGCCAGTCCACCTGGCTGTGAAATATCTGCCTCACGTCATCCGGATAGAACTTCATGGAGTCAACGCATTCGTGCGCCAGCGCCTTCCAGCCGGGATCGGAGTAACTGAGGAACCACTGGTCGTCAACGAGCTTAACATGGGTCCTGGCGCCGCAGCGACAGTAGACCCTCCGCGGCAGGGTGTGGATCTTCAGGGCGGCGCCTGCCTCCACGAGGCGGTCGGTGAACTTCGCCTTGCCGTCCCTGACGTTCATCCCGGCGAGGTCACCGAACGCATCGCCCAGCTTCCCCTCATAGTACTCCAGCGAATAGATCTCCCTAGTCGCGTGTTCCAGCCGGGGATCGTCCTGCTCGGTTATCCCGAGTCTATCCACCAGCTCAACGGCCGGGGCCTCGCCGTGCCCTTCGACCCTTATGATGCCCCGCGGCCTGAGGCCATCCAGCAGGGATGCATCAACTCCGTGGCGTCCCGGATCCGATATGAGATCCCGGAGGGCGACGTAATCGTATGGCGCATGCGCTGGGACCGACATCACGATCCCGGTCCCCAGGTCGGGCTCGACGAACTCCGCGGGCAGCACGGGCACGCGCTCGCCGTTGGCCGGGTTGACCACCATGTAGCCAATTAGGTCGGATCCCCTCACGGATCCCGTGATCTCCACCGAATGCCCCTGATCCCTCAGCTCGTCGAGCGAATAGCGCGAAGCCACCCACGACTCCCCGTCCACGGATGCGATCGCGTACTCCGCATCGGGCCTGACCCATACATTAGTCGCGCCGATCAGGGTCTCGGGCCGGTACGTCAGACATGGATAGACGCGGCCGTCGCTATCCCTGAACTTTATCACGACCGCCTCCTCGGGACCTATGCCGGCGTACTCGTCCGGCCTGTCGTGGTCGCCGACGACCTTTTGTTCCTTAGGGCACCAGACGACCGGGTGGGCTCCCTTCACCACCAAGCCCTTCTCCTTGAGCTTCAGATACTGCCAGCGGACGAACGCGCTATACGATGGATTGAGCCTCGTCGTGTAGAACTCGCGTCTCCAGTCCACGCTGACCCCGAGCCTCCTGAGGTCAACGCCCCACTCCGCGGAGAAGTGCCGGACCCAGTGCTCCGGGTCGCCGAACCTCGGTATCTCCTCGTCCGATATGCCCATTGACCTGAGATTCGATATCTGTTTGGAATCGCCCTCCCTCACCCTCAGGGCGGCGGAGACTATCGGCCCTCCGGTGGCGTGCCAGCCCTGAGCGAATAGAACGTTGTAGCCCTTCATCCTCATGTACCTAGACATGAACTCCACCCTGAGGAGCGTGAAGAGCGAACCTATATGGGGCGGGGCGTTCACGTATGGGAAGGGAAACGTAGCCATGAACTTTGGTCTGGAATCGGGTTCCGCGCGGAAAATTCCGGCCTCCTCCCATGCCCGCTGCCATTTCCCCTCGATGGACTTCAGGAATGCGATCTTCCTCTGATGTTCATCGGCAATGGAAGCAATGGCCGCCCTCCGGGCGCACCGGATTTAAATCTTATTACCGGTTTCGAGGGTGCTGGTCGGATAAGCCCAAATGGGCGGACCATCCACACCGGCCCCCATGCACATCCAGTTCCACTTCAACCCGGTAAGGGAACTGAAGGATGATCCGCACCCTCGGCATATTCAAGTAATAAAATACCCATCTGGGAGAAGGCGCACGCGCTCTACCTCTACATGGCCGGCCTATCATCCTGGGGGATAGCTGACGCGATGGAGGATCACTACGGAAGAAAACCCTCCCACTCATCGGTGCTCAACCGGGCGCGCGCTCGGTTCGGTCAGGTGGACCATACCGCCGAGGGAGAGGAGGCCCGTCGCTGTGGACTGGAACAAGGCCGTGGAGAAGGCGAACGGCCGGGAGGTCTACGCCTGGGCCGCCATCGATGTGGATACGGGGGAGCTCCTGGCTATCAAGGCGTCATGCCGGGTGGTCCGGTGGTCCGGTGGTCCAGGAGCTCCATGGACGCACTCCTCTTCCTAGGCCGGGTGCTCGAGGCCTGCACGAACAAACCGGTGTTCGTCTGGAGGAGGGCCCGTGGTACTCGTGGGCCTTCCGGGAGCTCGGGCTGGAGCACTACCCGCGGGGCGTTCGGGGACAGGAGCAGAGTTGAGAGGTTCTTCGGCTCCCTGAAGAGGAGGACGAGGGTCCTCTTCAACAATATAAACGCCAGGAGGTCGAGGATCGCATTACTGGACGGTATGATGAATATGTCCTTCGTGCACTATAACGGGCTGAGGTTCCAAGAGGGGATGGGGCGCGTGTCGTCGGAGGTAATCCCCCTTATCTGACCAATACCGGTTTCGAGCGATCACCTCAAATTTAGGTCGGTGGAGGCGATGGATGCCTTGCCGTTCCCGGGCTGCATGTACTGGGTGGAAATGGGGAGGCTGGCGGGCAGTTGTATTCCCGGGGGGCCCGACGACGTCAGGGCGATTCGCGGCTTCGGAATCAGGAGGGTGGTCGTGCTCCCCGAGGAATTCGAGATAGCCGAGCGCTGGGGGCGCATGTCATCGTATTTCGAGGCGCTGTCACTTCTAGGGCTGGACTATATCCACGAGCCCATCGCGGATATGGATGCCCCGACGCCCCGCCAACTAGTGGAGATACTTCGGTGGATCAGGGAGGGGGCACGCGTGCCGACGCTGGTGCACTGTGTGGGCGGGATCGGCAGGACGGGGACCGTGATCTCGGCGTGGCTGATTGTGGAGCGCCAGATGTCGGCCGGGGACGCTATCGGCCTCGTGAGATCACTCAGGCCCGGGAGCATCCAGAGCTATAATCAGGTGAGATTCCTCTTGGAACTCGAGGAAAATATTGAAAAAATAAGAAAAATGTTATGATAATGAATCACATCATCTGCTTCAGATTCTTAATTATCTCCTGGGTGTACTCCTTGCTGGAGACCGGCGTCACTCCCTTTATCCTGGCCATATCGTAGGTCAGCTTCTTCGCGTCGTTGAGCGTCTTGAATATCGCCGCCTCGATCAGGTCGGCCTTGTCCTTCTTGCCCATGTAGCGGAGCATGAGCGTAGCGGTTAACATCAGCGCCGTCGGATTGACCTTCCACTGTCCGGCGTACTTGGGCGCGGATCCGTGGACGGCCTCGAACAGCGCATATTTGTCACCTATGTTGCTCGAGGGCGCCACGCCCAGGCCTCCTATGAGGCCGGACGCGAGGTCGGATTCTATATCACCGAACATGTTGGTCATAAGCAGCATGTCGTACTCCTGTGGCTTCAGCACCAGCTGCATCGCCATGTTGTCGACTATCCTGTCCTCGAACTGAATGTCCGGGTACTTCTTGGAGACCTCGGTGGCGACCTTGAGCCACAGGCCGTTCGTGTTCTTCAGTATATTGGCCTTGTGGACTACGGTCACCTTCTTCCTACCGTACTTCCTGGCATACTCAAAAGCGAACCTAGCAACCCTTTCCGAGTTCTTCCTGGTGACGAGGCTTATGGACTCCGCGGCGTCCGCGTTATCGACGTTGGCGCTGTTCGGTATGAAGTGTTCGATGCCGGAGTACAGCTCCTCTGTGGCCTCCCTGACTATCACGAGGTCGATGTTCTTGAACCTCGGCACGTCCTCATAGAGCCACGGAACCGGCAGGGACTTCGCTGGCCTCACCACGGCATATGTGTCCAGCAGTATCCTGAGCGCCACGTTGAGGCTCCTGTATCCTCCTCCTATGGGGGTGGTCAGGGGACCCTTCAACGCGATCGGCGTCTTCAATATCTCATCGACTGCCCACTTGGGGAGCGGCTCACCGTATTTGGCAATTGCCGGCTCGCCTATCTCCACGACATTCCACTCAATCCCGGCGTTCGCCGCATCGACGAGCTGCCTCGTCAGCTCGGCGAGTTCGGATCCCGTTCCATCTCCCGGTATAAGGGTAACCTTCTCAGCCAACTCGCCAAGGCTCCCAGAGCGGGCCTAAATATATTTACCGATGCGCGCCGAGATCGAGCGGATTGGTCAACGTCAGGATCTCCACCGATGTCGCGGAAAAATTCCCGGGCCTGCAGGTACGCGCGTTGTACGTGGATGGGGTCCGCGTGGATCCGGTCGACGAACGGCTGGAGTCATTTAAGGTTGAGGTCTACAGGAGGATCAGGGAATCGCGCTCGCCGGAGAGCCTGAGGGATGATCCGCTCTTCAGGGCCTACAGGGATTTCTTCTGGAGCCTGGGTATAGATCCGACGAAGACGAGGCCGGCGAGCGAGGCGCTGGTGAGGAGGATAGTTCAGGGCAGGGACCTCCCCAGGATCAACACTCTGGTGGATTCATATAATATCGCATCGGCTCTGAGCGGAATTCCCATCGCGGCGTTCGACGCCGACAGGTTGAGCGGGGAGGAACTACGCATGCGGTTCTCCGTGCCGGGCGAGGGATTCGTCGGAATAGGCATGGATACCCCTAGGGAGCTGACCGGAAGGGAGATAGTGATGGAGGATGGGGAGGGGCCGGTGGCGATATATCCATACAGGGATGCTGACCGCACCAAAGTCACGGACTCCACCAGGAGGGTCATCCTCGTCGTGTGCGGGGCCCCGGGCGTGCCATCCAGCGCGCTCGACCTTGCGGAGGAGCTCCTGAGGAATGTGATCGGCGGCTATTCCTTAACGAAGTAGTAGCGCGGCCAGCTGGGCCAGCTACCCGGGACCTTCTGGATAGTCCGGTCGAATCCCACGCGCACGCGATCGCCTATCCTGAGCTGATCCGGCGATGCCACGTCAGGAATCATGCCGGGTATCTTGGGCCCCTCGTCGAGCTTCACCACGGCAACGGCGTACGGCTCCTTCCCCTCCAGGAGCACGGTCGGCACGTGCACTATCGTGAACGTCTCCACGGTCCCTCTGCCGCTTAGCTGTACCCACTCGATGTCCCTCGAATAGCAGTTAGGGCACACGGGGCGCGGCGGCACCATGATCCGGCCGCACCTCCGGCACCGGGCTCCCATCAGCTTACCCTCGCCCACGAATTTGTAGAAGTTCTCCACCGAGAATTCGGGCTCGTCGGCCGACATCCGCATCACCTCTCTATCACGAACACGTTATGCGAGGCGCCGGAACCGCCCATGTTGTGCGTGACCCCGACCTCGGCATCCTTCACCTGCCTTCTACCGGCGCTTCCGGTCAGCTGAAGCCATATCTCATACATCTGGCCCACGCCGGTGGCGCCCACGGGATGGCCCTTGGCCTTCAGGCCGCCGCTCACGTTGACCGGTATCTTGGAGTCATAGTATGTGAGGCCCTCGTCTATGAGCTTGTAGCCTTCTCCCCTCTTGGCGATCCCGAGCGCCTCGTAGAGCAGGATCTCAGCTATCGTGAAACAATCGTGTACTTCGAAGAGGTCGGCGTCCCCCGCGCCTATGCCGGCCATCCTGTACGCCGCCTCGGACGCCCTTCTGGCGCCCTCGAGCCAAGTTACGTCCTCCCTCTCGTAGACCCCCAGATAGTCCGTGCTGTGTCCGAACCCGGTTATGTATACCGGTGTATCCGTGTATTTCTTGGCGAGCTCCGGCTTCGTTATTATGGCAACCGATGCCCCATCGGTTATGGGGCTGCAGTCGTAGAGCTTGAGCGGCCATGCGACCGGCCTAGCGTTCAGCGCCTGCTCGAGGGTTATCTCCTGTGGGTACTGCGCCTTGGGGTTCATTGAGGCGTGTTTGTGGTTCTTCACGGCGACCTTCGCTAAGTGCTCCTCCCTCGCGCCGTACTTGGACATATAGGCGGTGGCCATCAGCGCGAAGAGCCCCGGAAACGTGAGCCCGTTCCATATCTCCATGTGGAAGTCCCCGGCCTCCCCGAGGTAGAGCGTGACCTCGCCGGTGCCCCTGTTCCTCATCTTCTCGACGCCGGCCACTAAGACCGTATCATACATACCGGACATCACGCCTGTGAGCGCGATCCTCATCGCGGTGGACCCCGAGGCGCACGCGCTCTCCACCCTAGCTGCATGGGTGTAGGGCAGGCCGGCGTAGTCAGCCGCCCAGGAGCCCGAGTGCGCCTGGTATTCGTACTCACTCCCCATCTGCCCGATGAAGACCGCGTTGACGTCCCTCTTGGGATCCAGATTCCTAGCGCCATGCAGCGCCTCGGAGAACGCCTCGGCGAACAGCTCCTTCGCGCCCTTGCCGTCGTGCTTACCGTACTTGGTGGAGCCCGCCGAGACTATTGCGGCCAGAGGTTTGCCGTGCATCACTCGACGGGCCCAACGCCTTGATAAAAGCTTTAGCCAATTAACTTCGCCATAACGCGCAGGACCAAGTCCCTTCCCGTCACTATGCCGACGAGCCTGGCCGCGTCCAGCACGAGCAACGATCCCACGTCCCTCGATGACATCAGCCTCGCGGCATCCTCGGAACTCGCCGACGGATCTACCGAGAGGGGATCGGCGGTCATCGCCGGAAGCAGTGGATCCCCGAGGCCCAAACGGCCCCCGGCGATCGTGGACACCAAGTCCCTCATCGATACCATACCCATCACGGCGCCGTTCGACACCACCGGGAGGTGCCTGAAGTTCCCTGATATCATCTCGGCGAGCGCGTCCCGCGCTGTGGCCGTTGGCTCGACGACCCTCGGATCGAGCGTCATTATCTCGTGGACTCTCCTGCGGAAGCTCATCCCGACCATGAGCCTCACGAGGCCCTCCTCCGTCACCATGTCCTCGGCCAAGCCATTATTTGTGACTAGCACGGACCCCGTATACATCTTGGACATCAGCCCGACAGCGTCCGCGACCGATGCCCCCTCGTCGAGCGCCAATGGTGGGGAGGTGGCCGCTTCCTCCACGCTAACCGAGCGCCACGACTCGCCGCGCTCCAGCATCGCCTTCGCGACGTCCCTCATCGATATTATAGCGCTCGCGATTCCCTTGGATCCCACGGGAAGGTGGCGGGCCCTCCTGTGCGCCATTACGTCGGCCACCGCCGCGAGGGAATCCGAGGGCAGAACCCAATAGAGGTTCCTGAACTCCAGTGCGCGGAGGGGGGTCGAGAGGACGCGCTCCGGTGGCAACATCCTACGCCGCACTTATGGATACCCGTAATTAAAAAAGATTGAGCGCTATGAGTTGCTATGGGAATAACGCGGATCGACCGTCACCGCTGAAGCTCGTGGGCTCGCTGTCCCCGGAGCGCGGGACGCCTGTAAACACGCTCAGGTATAGTGAACTACCCATCCTAACGGGTGGGGCTTCCCGGTTCGTGGACGCGCTTACGATCACGTGGGGGATATGTGATAGGTATTCCGCCGTGCTAATGGTGGAGGCGCGGTCATCCCCGGGCGTCTCACTGCGTCCCACAGGAAAAGCCCCACCCAGCCTTATCATTAATGGCCAAGGCATCAATTAATGTCCAGAAATGTTAAGACCGGCTATAGAAACCCCTCCTGACATACTCTCCTCGCTAAAGCGACGGAGGCTCTACTTTTGCTTCCCGTTACTCCCTCATCCCTCGCGGTCGGGGAGCGTTTCGCAGGGCCTCCATTCTTGAGTTTCGAGGTCGTTCCCGCCCTGAACGTTGCCCCTCCGGGGGTATCAGTGCTCCCCTTGC
>Ga0080006_1253528_pt1 | contig 53113 bp, 49 predicted proteins | sample RS3BMetagenome_FD_69209 | JGI IMG/M metagenome (GOLD analysis project Ga0080006, IMG submission 69209) | Ferric oxide microbial mat and aquatic microbial communities from Rainbow Spring, Yellowstone National Park, USA - RS3B (SPADES... ... | reverse complement strand
CGGTGGAGTCAATGGCGAGGTGCGCGCCCAACTCCGGGTCCAGCGCGCAGATCCGCTCCCGCAGGCGGGCGAATACCGTCTCCACCGCCCCCACATTCTTGGCCAGACGAGCGATGAGACGGCCGAATGCATCCTCGCTGGGGACCGCCTTTCCGGAAAGGCCACACAGCACCCGAAGGCTGGGATTGCGCAGCAGCTCACGGCGAAGATGAGCGATCGAGTGCAGCTCGTACACCCAGGCCGCAATCAGGGCGTAGAGCAGCGGCCGCGCCCCGAACCCCCGGCGACCGGCTCCCACCCGCCCCTCGCCGAGACAGCTGAGCAGAGGGCCGAGCTCCAGAGTGCTGAGAACCATGACCAGACGGTCGTTGTCAGGGAGGGCGAAGAAGTCCTCGCCGGGAAGCGGAGGCTGTATGCTGTACATGGCTGGCATCTCCTCTTGGCCGGGGCAAAATTGCGCCTTACAAACCTATTTTCCCCTACCACGCAGCTGGGATGCCAGCCCCTCTTGTCTCTGGTGGGTACAATCCACCACTCGAGTCCCTTGCTGAAGTGCCCCCGAGATCAGAGGTGTGGGGATGGACCCTTTCAGCCCCTGCAGAATGTCCTTTCTACGCCTCACATATTGAATTTCGCGGGAGGCTCATGGTGCCAGGACCCGCCCTCGGCCACCGTTCGCTCAACATGCGTGGGCGCGAGGGAGTCCCGCAGCAGGAACGGTGAGTCACACCCGCTTCGTCCATTCGTCACCTGCCCGGTGAGCAGGTGTTGGAGTCACGTTCGGGGCTGGTCAGACGTTGAACAAAAAGTGCATAACGTCACCGTCCCGGGTCAGATAATCCCTGCCTTCCAGCCGCCGCTGGCCCCGCTCCCGCACCCCAGCGTACCCGCCCGCCTCCACCAGGTCCTCCCAGTTGCAGACCTCCGCGCGGATGAATCCGCGGGCAAAGTCGGAATGGATGGTCCCAGCTGCCTCGACCGCGTTGGAGCCCTCAGGAACCGTCCAGGCCCGCACCTCCTTTTCCCCAGCAGTGAAGAAGGTGAGCAGCGACAGCGCATGATATCCGGCGCGGCTGAGACGGGGCAGCCCGGCCTCAGCCAGTCCCATTCCCGCCAGAAACTCGGCGGCCTCCTGCGGCTCCAACTCGCTGAGCTCGGCCTCGAGCTTGGCAGAGACGGCGACAAAGTCGGCACCCTCATGCGCCGCGCGCTCGACGATCGGCGCGGCAGCACCTTGGTCCGGCTCTGCGCCCAGCTCGTCCTCATCCACGTTGGCGACATAGATGACCGGTTTGGCGGTCAGTAGCTGGGCCTCCTTAAGGGCGGGCTCCTCCTCCTTGGACAGCTCCACCGCGCGTGCCGGAATGCCCCGGTCAAGAGCGTCCCGCACTCTGGATAGCGCCTCGGCTTCGATCTTAGCCTCCCTGCCCCCAGCCCCCGCCCTGGCCGTCCGACCCACCCGGTCCAGACGGCGATCCAGAGCCGCGATGTCCGCCAGAGTCAGCTCCAGTTCCAAGATCTCCAGATCGCGGGTGGGGTCGAGCCTCCCCTCGACATGGCCGACGTCGGCGGCCGAGAATGCCCGCAGTACGAACGCGATGGCATCGGCGCTGCGGACATGGCCGAGAAACTGGTTGCCGAGCCCCTCTCCCTGACTGGCTCCTCGCACCAGACCGGCGATGTCGGTGAAGGTGACGGTGGCGGGTATCACCTTGGGAGGCTTGAAGAGCTCTGCCAAACGCTGCAGCCTCTGGTCCGGCACCGGGACCACCCCTGTGTTGGGTTCAATGGTCGTGAAGGGAAATGCTCCCACTGCCGCGTGAGCCCTGGTCAGAGCGTTGAAGAGCGTGGACTTCCCCGCGTTGGGCAGGCCGACAATTCCGACCGCGAGGCTCACCGCCAGCCCTCAGTTCTGCTCGGCCCGGTCGAGCTGGTAGTGGCTGACTACGGAAGCCAGGCCCCCATTACCGGGGCCACCTGTTACCCACTCCGCCAGCTCCAAGACCTCGGGGGCCGCCCCCTCCACGGCCACCGGGTGTCCCACCGCGCGCAGCATGGGGATGTCGTTGGGGGCATCCCCCATGGCCACCACGTCCTTGGGGTCCAGCCCCAGGTGATGGCAGAGCACAAGCACCGCGTCCCCCTTATCAACCCCCTTGGCGGTTATCTCACAGAATCCGACGATGGAGCTGGTCACCTCGGCTCTATCGCCAGCCAGGGCGGACACCTCCGACATCACCTGGGCGAACTTCGCGGTGTCGGCGACGACGACGGTCAGCTTGGTGCTGCCCTCCAGCAGGCGAACCTCCAGCGGCGGGTCCTTGGCCACCGTCGCCGGGATCTGGGCGATGCTGGTGTAGAACTCCACGTCCGGGGTTATGGCGTCGACCAGCAGCTGGTCACCCTGGTAGACATTGACCGCCCAGCCATGCCGGCGGGCCAGTTCCAGAACCGGCAGCGAGACTTCGGGGTCGACCTCTTGGCGCCTCAGCACCGGTCCGGGTTCATCTCCTGAGGGAAGCTCCTGGATGAGGGCCCCCTGATAGCAGATGAGAGGCAGGCGAGTCTCAAGCTCCTGGGCGTAGGGGAGGGCGGAGCGATACATGCGCCCGGTGGCGATCCCGAACGGCACGCCCACGGACTGGGCGCGATGGGCCGCCTCGACATCCCTCTGGTCGAGGGTGAGGCGCCGGTCCAGGAGAGTCCCATCCAGATCCGAGATCAGGAGGCGCGCACTCATAACGGCCATCTCCTCCGAGACGGGGCCAAGGGTGTGGGTCCGGGGCGCCTGAAGCTCATACCCGCGATTGTCGCCGATCGCGACAAGCTGGCGGTGCGGGGGCGCTGGCAGGGCGCTCCCAGGACGGGATCACTCCGGAGCGCCGGATCGGCCCCTGCCCCAAACGGTCTCATCTCAAGCAGGACCGGCCCAGTGCACGCAGGGGAAATCCGCCCGGAATCGGGGCCGGGCTCAGCACTGGGGCGCGATCCCATCATCCCCGCCAAGCCGACTTCGGCTATATTGGATCTCTTGCCAGTTCATCGCAGGCGCCCCTTCCGTCCGGTGGCGCCGACCTACAACACCCCAGCCTCGGCTGAGCCAGCGCCCGCGGCGCAGACTCCTTCGGTGAGCTTCTCCGAGCTTGGCCTGTCCCCAGGGATGCTGGCCACGCTGGCCGAGATCGGCTACGCCGCCCCCACCCCAATTCAAGCTCTCACCCTGCCGGCGGCACTCTCGGGCAGAGATGTGATCGGAGAGGCCCAGACGGGCTCCGGGAAGACCGCGGCCTTCGCGATTCCGGTGCTGGAACGCATGAGCCCAGGGCGTACGGATGTGCAGGCCCTGGTGATGTGCCCCACCCGCGAGCTGGCCGCCCAGGTCACCGCCGAATTCGAGCGCCTGGGGAGGGCGGCGCAGGTGCGCACCCTGGCAATAGTCGGCGGGGACCCAATCCATCGCCAGCTGACGGGTCTCAAGGAGCATCCGGCGGTCGTGGTGGGCACCCCCGGGCGCATCCTGGACCACCTGCAGCGCCGGACCCTCTCCCTTAGGTCGATCCGCTTCGCGGTGCTTGATGAGGCCGACCGCATGCTGGACATGGGCTTCGCGCCGGACGTCGAGCGCATTCTGCAACAGACTCCCAGGGAACGCCAGACGCTCCTTTTCTCGGCCACTGTGCCGGGCTGGATCCACCGGCTGGTGGAGCGCCACATGCGCAACCCCGAGACCATCTCCGTGAGCGGGCAGGCGGAGCTCGTCACCACCGTCAGCCAATGGTGCATCGAGTGCTCCTGGGCGGACAAGGTGGAGGCGCTGTCACTGCTGCTGGACAGCCCGCGCGTCACCTGCGGTCTCATCTTCACGGCCACCAAGCGCAACGCCGACATGCTGCACACGGTGCTGCTGGGGAGGGGCTACGACGTCACGGTGCTGCACGGGGACCTCTCCCAGTCCGACCGCGACCGAGCCCTGAAGCGATTCCGCGACTCCAAGGTGAGGTTCCTGATCGCAACCGACGTCGCCGCGCGCGGGATCGACATCGATGACATCAGCCACGTGATCAATTACGACGTCCCCGCCAGCCCGGAGGACTACATCCACAGGGTTGGCAGGACCGCCAGAGCGGGTCGCGACGGGGTGGCTCTCACCCTGATAACTCCCATCGAGATCCTCAAGATCCGCGACATCGAGAAGCACACCCACCGGCCCATCGAGCGCCACACGCTCGAGGACCTCCACCAGCTCGCGGGTACCCTCAACACCGTAACCACGGTCGGCTGAAGCCGGGCGCTTCCGGGCCCCATTCCTCATCTTCAGATCAGGGCAAGCTTCTGTGTTATAGTGCATTTTGCAATATGGCTGAAATTAAAAGCCCCGGTGGTCTTGACCTGGCGATGCTTGCCGTCCTGGGCATCCTGATGGAGGGCGAGCGCCATCCCTACGACATAGCTCGTGAGGTGAAGGTGCGCCACCACGAGGAACCGCCGGGGCACACACCGAGGTCGCTCTACCACGCTGTGGAGAAGCTCTGCGAACTGGGGCTCATCGAGGTGGTCGAGACGATTCGCGAGGGCCGACGCCCGGAGCGGACCGTGTACCGGATCACCGAGGAGGGCAAGGAGGAACTTCGACACGGACTGGTGGACCTCCTCATCAATCCCGGGCTCGGCAATCGCATGTTCAAGGCGGCGGTGGCGCGGCTGGGGTATCTGACCGAGGACGATGCGGTCATGGGTCTCGGCCTGCGGCTGGCCAACCTTCGCGGCCTGATCGCCCATCAGGAGGCTACCGCCAGGATCCTTCGGGAGCAGACCAGGTTTCCCCGGCTGTTCCTCCTGGAGATCGAGTTGTCGGTGGCCCAGATGCGCGCCGAGGCTGCCTGGGTGGAGTCGGTGATAGAGGGGATCAGGCGTGGGGAATTCGACGTCGAAGAAGAGTGGGTGGCGCGCATGCCCCAGGGGATTGCCGGGGCCGGGGTGGCGCTGGCAATGCAGGGACGCGATCGGCCGAGAACGGGGGAGCAGACACCAACGGAATCTGTGGAGGACCAAGGGTGAGCCCAACACGAGCGGGTGATGCGGTTATCGAGACCAGGGATCTGCGCCGGACCTTCAAGAGCCGCAGGGGCCCGGTGGAGGCGGTCGCGGGTGTCACCTTGACGGTGCTGCGGGGGGAGATCTTCGGGTTTCTTGGCCCCAATGGCGCAGGCAAGACCACCACCCTGCGAATGCTTGCGACCTTGCTGCCACCCACCTCAGGAGCGGCGACCGTCGCCGGGCGGGACCTGCTGCGGGATCCCGGGGGGGTGCGGGAAAGGATCGGCTACGTGGGTCAGGCGGGTGGCGCGGATCCGGAGATCACAGGACGGCACGAGCTGGCCTTCGAGGCACGCCTCTACGGAATGCCCGCCAAGCTGGCGGCTTCGCGCTCAGACGACCTGCTCACGGCCCTGGAGCTCCAGAGCTGCGCCGATCGGAAGGTGAAAACCTATTCCGGAGGGCAGCGCCGCCGCCTCGACATGGGGCTCGGGCTGGTGCATTCTCCAGAGCTGCTGTTCCTCGACGAGCCCACCACGGGCCTCGATCCCCAGAGCCGCGCCCGGATGTGGGATGAAGTGCGTCGGTTGCGCGACCGCGGCACCACGGTCTTCCTGACGACCCACTACCTGGAGGAGGCGGACGCTCTTTGCGACCGGCTCGCGATCATCGATCACGGCAAGATCGTGGTCGAGGGAACTCCCGACGCACTGAAGCGGGAGGTCGCGGGCGATGTCGTGACCCTCGGCGTGGTTGGGAAGGGGCAGGCCGTGCTGGACCTGGTGGAGCACCAGCCCTTCGTGCGCGAGGCCACCCTGGATGATGATCTGGTCCGCCTCTACGTGGACCACGGCGAGACGGCTGCCCCGGACCTGCTCCGGATCCTGGACGGCGCCGGCCTTGAGCTCACCACCCTCGCCATGAGCCGGCCCAGCCTGGACGACGTCTTCCTGCGCCAGACCGGGCGGTCCCTGCGCGAGTCTGAGGCTGCAGCATGACCAACAGCCCCACCGAGGAGGTTATCCAGTGAAGCTTCTGCGTGACACCTGGCTCGTGTTTCAGCGCTATTTCTCCTTGTTCATTCACAACCCTGCCTGGGTCGCGGTGGGGGTCGTGCAGCCCGCCCTCTACCTTCTGCTGTTCGCCCCCCTCCTCAAGGCGATCGTGCACCTTCCCGGGTTTCCTCCGGGGGGCGCCTACAACGTGTTCGTCCCTGGGCTCTTGGTCCAGCTCGGGATCTTCGGCGCCTCGGGAGTCGGTTTCAGCCTCATCTCGGAGCTCAGGGGTGGTGTGGTCGAGCGGCTCAGAGTGACGCCGGTGAGCCGCCTCGCCCTGCTGCTGGGGAGGGCCCTTCGTGACACCCTGACGCTGCTGGTCCAGTCCCTGATCCTGGTCGCCATCGCCCTGCCCTTTGGGCTCAGCATCCAGCCGCTGGGCATTCTCATCATGCTGGCTCTGATCGCGCTCATAGGTCTGCTCTTCGCCTCCGTCTCCTACTGGTTGGCCCTGGTGCTCAAGGACGAGAATTCCTTCGCCCCAATCATCTTCACGGCCGCCCTCCCCCTCCTGCTGCTCTCGGGCGTGCTGCTGCCGATGACCCTCGCCCCCCAGTGGCTGCAGACCATCTCCACCCTCAACCCCTTGTCGCACGCGGTCACGGCCGCCCGGGCCATCTTCCTCGGCCATCTGGTCAACGCGACGGTGGGAGAGGGCATCCTGATCGTGGCGCTGCTGGCGCTGCTGGCGGTGGCCGGCGCGGCTCGGGCCTTCAGCAGGGCCGTTGCCTGAGTGGCCCCGAGCCTCAGGGGCGCGGCAGCTTCGAATACGCCTGGGGGACCGGCCCCTTCCAGGCATCGGCGTGGAAGATGCGCGCCAGGATCTCGATTCCGTCCACCACTCTGGGCCCGGGCCGGTTGAAGTACCAGGACCCGTCGACCGCAAAGACCATCCCCTCCCTGACCGCCGCCAGGTCGCCCCATCCGGGCAGGTCGGACAGCCTCGCGCCCTGCTCCACGCTGCCCTCGAGCCGGAAGCCGCAGGGCATCAAAACGATGATCTCGGGAGAGGCCGCCCGCACCTCCTCAATGCTGACCTGGCGCGATCGCTGACCAGAGGTGCCCAGAGCGTCGATCCCCCCCGCCACATCGACCTGATCGGGGACCCAGTGGCCCCCGATCATGAGAGGGTCCACCCACTCCAGGCACACGACCCTCGGCCGGGGGCGGCCCGCCACGGCTCCCCGGATGGCGTCTATCCGCGCCCAGAGGCTTCGGACCAGCTCTGCGGCGCGCTCCCTGGTACCGGTGGCCCGTCCCACATCCGCGATCGTGCGCATCACGTCGGCCAGGGTGTTGGGCTCCAAGGAGAGGACGGCGGGCTTGCCCGGAAGCAGCCGGGCGGCCTCGAGCACCTGGGGATAGGCGACCGCGCAGACCTCGCAAAGCTCCTGGGTCAGGATGATGTCCGGCCGCGCCCGCCGCAGCCCCTCATGATCGAGGCGGTAGAGGCTGCTGCCCGCGTGCAGGGCCTCCCGCACATGGCGGTCGATCTCCTGTGGAGACGAGCTGCTGTGATCCAGCTCGGAGACGGTCAGGACCGGCTTGAACTCCGCCTGGGGCGGGAAGTCGCACTCGTGGGTGATCCCGACCACGCTCTGCCCCAGCCCCAGCGCGAAACAGATCTCGGTCGTGCTCGGAAGCAGCGACACGATTCTCATCACGAGCCCTTGGGAACCGAGATCGGGGGGCCGCTCTCGTCCGCGGATGCCGGCACCTCGGTCAGGGCCAGGACCGGGACCACCTTCTGCTGCGCCCACTCCGCCACCCGGCGCTCGTGGGAAAAGATCACGATCTGCGAGGTTTCCGAGAGCTCCAGGAGCGTGTCCAGCAAGGCGTGACAGCGGCGGTCGTCGGAGTTCACCGTGGGGTCGTCGAAGATCAGTGGCAGCTGCTCACCCTTGGGGGATAGCGCCTGGGCCAAAACCATCCTCAGGCACACGTAGATCTGCTCCTGGGTCCCCTGGGAGAGGTGGTCCACCGGGACCTGCCGGGTCGAGTTGGGGGCGGCCACGTGCATGGAAAGATCCTCCGGATCCACCCAGGCCTGGGAGTAGCGACGGTGGGTTAGCTGGGGCAGACGGCGCGCAAGGCCATCCGCCAACACCGGGGCCAGGCTCCTTTGGATCTCTCCCTCAGCTGCCTCCAGCTCTGAGATGGCCAGGTTGACGGCGGCCTCGGCCCGCTCCATGCGCGCCAGGTCTGAGCCGAGATCGGCCACCTGCTCCTCCAACTCGACCAGATCGCCGGACTCCTTCAGCTGCTGCTTGAGACTGCCCTCTCTGGGAAGGAGCTCATCACGGAGCTTGTCCCTCCCGAGCCGGACCTGGTCGTACTCGAGACGCAGGTCGTCGGCGGGCCGCGTGGTACGGGTTGGCGCGCCCGCCCTCGCCCGCGCTCCCACCTCGGACCGCAGTTCCTCCGCCCTGGTCACCAGCCCGTGCAGCTCCCTCCCGTTGAGGCGCTCCTCGCGGCGAAGACGCAGCTCGCCCCGGCGCCTTTCCGCCTCCACGGCCCGCTCGGCATCCCGAGCCATCTCGGTCAATTTGACCGCAATGGCCTGGGGATCGGAGTCCTCAATGCCCAGGCTGGCGCCCCGCCGCCGCAACTCCTGACGTGCCCGGTCCACGGTTGACTGCCAGGAGGCGACCTGCTGCAGCGCTTCCTGGAGAGGCGGCAGCTCCTGGGCCAGCTGGAGCAGCTGGGCGCCGCTGAGCTGGGCCAACCCCAGCTCCGAGATCCGCTGCCGCGCCTTGGACCGCTGGGCCAGGACCTCCTCCTGAGCGGCAACCGCCTTGAGAACCTCGGGGTCCTGGCTCCGCCTCGCCCTTCGCACCTCCGCCACGGACGAGAATCCGGCGACGGCTAGCACCCGTCGCAGGCGACGCTGGAGATAGAGGAAGGCGGTGGCGCCGGCGACCAGGACGACCAGGCCGCCCAGGAACATGGTCAGTGGCAGCTGGGTCGGCGAGGCGGTGATCGCCCGGCCGATGAGGACGACCCCGATGACCCCCGCGGCGAGCGCGATCAGGTCGGAGCTCCAGCGGTGCAGGGCCACCGACCTTCGGTCCAGCAGCTCAAGCCGCGCCGCGCCGCCAGCCTGGGCCGGCAGGGGAGGCACGGGACGGTCCATGGCCTCGGCCAGGTACTGCAACTCGCTCACCGAGAGCTCGGCCGCCAATTTGGCCCGCGCCCGGTCCGCCGGGGTGAGGTCGGCCACCTTCTGTTCGGCCTCCGACAGTTGCTGGGCCAGCTGCGTGATGCCCAGAGCTGCGTCCCGCACCGCCTCGGGGTCACTGGGCACCTCAAGTTCGGGGATCGCCCCGAGAGAGTTGTCGATCTCCTCGATGGCAATCAGGTCCTGGTCGAGCTCCGCCAGCTCCGCCAGCTTCCAGGACAGCTCAGCCTCGGATGCGGCCCTCTCCGCGGCGTCCAAACGTTCTCGGAGCTCCTCCAGCTGGGACAGCTCCTCCCCCAGCCTCTGCCTGATATCCACCGCCCGGGTGAGCCTCTGCTTGGCCTCGTCGAGACGGTTCGCCAGCTTGTCCATGGGCCGTTCTCTGGTGCGGTCGCCACGGAGATGTTCCTGGCGCCACTTCCTCAGCAGCTCCAGCGCCGAGCGGACACTGGTGTGGGCTCCCGAGGTGGAGGTCGCCCGCTGCAGGTCGGCCTGGAGCGAGGTCCCGCTGATCTCCAGGATCTGGTCCTGAGCCACGGTCGAGATGGCGAGGAACGCTTCCCGGCTCATGCCCAGGGCCACCGAAACGTCGACTGTCCGGCCCCTGCGGAACAGGTTGGTGGCATCGCCGCCGCGGACCTGGTCGCTCACCTGACAGTTATCGGGCTGATCCAGGTCTCGGATGAAGCGGTAGCGGCCGGAGCCCAGCTCCACCTCCGCCTCCACTGTGAAGTTGCGTCCCTGCCAGGGCCTGAAGCGGCGCAGGACCTGCTCCGACTCCTTGGGCATGCGGCCCCGGCTGGGCAGGTCGACCCCGGCCAGCGCCACTCTCAAAGCGGTGTGGAGGGTGCTCTTGCCCGATTCGTTGGGCCCGTAGATCACCGTGATCCTGGGGTCGAGGTTGAAGATGCCGCGCAGGGCACCAAAGCGCTCCAGCTTGACCGAGTTGATCTTCACCGGTCCCTCCCCCGTCTGCTGGCTTGGTTCACAGCAGCGCCGGCTCCTCCCCAAGCAGAGCGTTGAGGCCCGCCACCAGCGCGGATTGGACCAGTTCGCTCTCAAAGTCTGGGCGGGACATGAGTGAGCGCACGAACTGGCCCCTGGCGTCCGGCGCCTGCCGAAGCTGGTCCAGATCGACCTGGGGTCGGCAGGAGATCAGCAGCTCGACCGAGCGCCCGTTGACGCGCAGCCGCTCGAGGAGCTCCTGGCGGCTCAGGCGCACCCCGGCGGCCAGGTCTCCGATCACCCTCACCCGGGACGCGACGTCCTCATCCTCCTGGATCGCGCCCAGGGCCCGGTCCGCGATCGCCTCCGAGTGCTGGCAGCCCGTCACGTCGACCTCGATCTCGGCCAATTTGCAGGTCGCCACCGGCACAATCTCGACCCGTGGCGGGCTCTCCTCGTCGAGCTCGACGACGGCTGCCCCGCGCATCCCCTCCTCGCCGAAGGTTAGCGGCTCCGGGTTGCCCGGGTAGACCAGGAGTCGGCTCACGCGAGGCTTGTGAAAGTGGCCAAGGAGCCCAAACCGGAAGCCACTTCTCTGGAGCTCGTCCTCGCGAAACGGGGCGTGATCCTCCTTGCCCTCCCCCTGCTCCGGCAGCTGGCCGAGCTCGGAGCCGTGGAAGAGAGCCACGGCCGGCCCCCCCCTGGGCACCCTGAACCGGTGCAAAAGATCCCCCGTGCCCTTCGGCTTGAGGTGAGCAGCCCCGAACACCCGCCAGGCTCCCAGCTCGTAGGGGGTGAACTCGCCATCTTGGAATATGTGCACGTTCCCAGGCCAGCGCTCGCGAGCATACAGGGACCCCGGATGGAGATAGTCGTGATTGCCGGGGCTGATCAGGACCGGGCACGCGACCCTCTCGAACTCCTCCTGCAAGAACCGCGTCGTATCTCCCTGGGAACGCAGATCCTCGTACAGGTCACCTCCGATTGTGAGCGCGTCCGCCCTCTGCTCCAGGGCCATATCCGTGATCCTGCGAAAGGCCTGACGGATCGCCCATCGCCGTCGTCGGGCAGCCGCCAGCCCGAGCCCGGAAAAGGGGGCGTCGAGGTGGACATCGGCGCAATGAATCAAACGCATGAGCGCAATATGCAACACTGGAGGCTCTTCGTGTTGAGCATCGCCCTTGGAGCGGCCAACTACACTCCCCCCATGGCCCCTATTCTCCCACCCGGACCGGTCGACCAGGCGAGCCGGGTCGTGTTGCGCAAGGTCAACCGGCGCGCCCCCTCCTTCATCAGCAACATGGTGCGCTCCCGCCTGGTGGGACACCAGGTCGAGGTGGGGCAGAGGATCCTGGTCTACCAGGTAGCATTCACCGAGCCCCACGGGTTGGTGGAGGTCACGCCCGCCACGGTGATCGAGTTCATCGACTGACAGCCGTGGCCCAGTCAGTTCTGGAGGCGAGGGAAATCCTGCGGCGGTTTCCCAATGGCCGGGGTGTGGGGCCGCTGAGCCTCCGCCTCGAGCGGGGCGAGGTGCTGGCCGTGGTTGGCCCCAACGGCTGTGGCAAGACCACCCTGTTGCGCTGCCTGGCGACCAGGAGCACCCCCGGTCAGGGCGAGCTGCGCTGGTTCGACGACCCAGACCCCGCTCTTGCCCGGACACATCTCGGAGTGGTGTTCGATGCGACCGCTCACGCCGATGAGCTGAGCGCCAGCGACAACCTGGCCTTCTTCGCTTCCGCGAGGGGCGCCCCGGCCGACTCATCAGGCCCGCTGCTGTCTCAGGCCGAGTTGAGTGACGTCGCCGAGGAGCCGGTGTCCTCCTACTCCTACGGGATGCGGCGGCGCCTGTTGCTGGCGGAGGCGCTGGCTGGTGATCCCGACCTTCTCCTGCTCGACGAGCCCACCCTCGGCCTTGACGTCGCCGGACAGCGCTGGCTGGCCGCGGTCCTCCAGGAGCGGGCCCAGAGGGGGATGGCGGTGTGCATCTCCACCAACGACACCGAATTCGTCCAGGCGGCGGCCACCCGGGTGTGCTTTCTGGTCGACGGCCTTGCCGTCCACGACTCGCCTCTCGACCAGCTGCTGGACTCCCTCGGGGGCAGCCGGGAGATTCACCTAACCTCGAGGCACACCCTCCCGGTGGAGAGGCTGCGCTCGGTGGCAGGGGTCGAGGGGGTCGCCGTCGTCGAGGGCGGGGCCACGGTCCTGGCCCGCCAGCGCGAGGGGCTGCTGGCGGACCTCCTGGCCACCCTGGGGAACCTCGATCGCACCCTGGTCGACCTCTCGGTCAGGGAGCCGGGGCTCGCCGACTGCTTCCTGCGGATCACGGGTCGGGCTCTGAGTGACTGAGAATGCCCCCGCCGTGGGCCTGAAGGCATCCTCACCCCCGAGGACGCCCCGCTCCGGGCCACGGTCGCTGTGGCAGCTGGAGTTGCGCGCCACCCTTTCGCGGCGCCGGGCGCTGGCGATAAAGATGGGATTCCCCCTGCTCCTGGTGATTCCTCTGGTGGCCACGAACGCGCCCCAGTTCTTTGCCGGGATGCTCCTCACCATCCTGATCGCCATGGTCGGCACCGTGGGCACCGGCGTCAGTGTCACCAGGTCCCGGGGATCCGGGTGGCTGGACCGACTGGCGGTCCTCCCCCTGCCGAGATGGCGCATATCGTTGGAGATCTTCTTCGCCGGATGGCTGGTCGATTGTGTTCAGGCGACCATCGTCTTCCTGGTCCTTGAACTGGCCCAGCGCCCCGACCCGTTCGCCATCCTGAGCACCTGGCTGCTGGCGCTGGCCACCCTTGCGTTCTCGGGTGCGATCGGGCTGGCGGTGGCGACCCTGACCGACAACGCCGGGGAGGCGATGCTCTTTCTGGCGGTCATCCTGGCCCCGATGCTCTTTCTCTCCGGCCTGTTCACGGGGGTCCCGGCCACGGGCATCCGGTACTGGGTGGCTCAGTTTCTGCCGTTCAGCTATCTGAGCGACGGTTTCCAGCTCTGTCTGCACGGCAACCCGCCCTACGGCAGCTCCCTCAGTTTTCTCCTGGCCGCGATCGCCTTCGGACTGGTGTCGGCGGGCGCCAGCGCCGCTCTGGGCAGAGCGCTCCTGGCGCGAGGGGCGTGAGAGGAGCGCTCCACAGCGGCCGGGATGCGGTCGCCCGCCGCTTCGCGCCCCATGTGGTCTGGGGGCGGGCCAGGCCCTGAGTCGCCTCACCACGGTCAGGCGCCCGGCTCCGTCCTCCCCACGCCCCCACTGGGACCTGGCTCAGCATCCGGCCCGCCCGATGGCGATCCTCGCATGGCAGCAGACGCAAGAACAGCCCCGATCGCGGGTCCGCCCACGGCGAGCCTTGCACGGCCCTGGGCGATCCTGCCCGGTCGGGGAGCTCTGGCTGGTGAGACCGACGACCGCTCAGGGCCGCCAGAGGTTGGACGTGGCGGCCCTTACCGCCGAGGCGACACCCATGCCACCCCTCCCAGCTGACCCGGAGGCCGAATCCGACGGGCGGGACAGGCTCAGCCTGGGCCCAGCGCGGTAGTGGAGAGCGGAGACTCAAGCCACCGGTTGCGCCTGTGCCCTCCCGAGCCAACAAAGACCCTGCCCGCCCGGGTGCCGGATGTCCCTACTTGAGCCGATCAGTCTGGCCAGCCGGCCGGCCTGTCGCTGGGGTAGCGGCGCTGACGCCACAACCAGAGCCCGGCTAGAAACATCACCAATCCCAGCACGATGAGGACTCTGCTGAGAGCGATGGGGAGGTCAGCCCCGGTGGATGGGGTCTGGGCCCCGAGGACCCCCCCCATGCTGCCCGGATCCGGGGTCTCCACCTGGCTGTCCGGGCGCGGTGGTGCTCTGACCGAGCACTCCGCCCGCCGGGGTGGACAGATCGGTGAAGGTGGGCTGCAGGGTGACGCTGGCGCTACCCCCCTGATACGGGTTTCCGGCGGCCAGGGGCATGAGCCACCTCACGGTGAAGGTTTCCTCCGACACCCGCCCACCGCCGGTGGTTGTGACGGGCAGGCCGCTGGTGTTGCTCACGCAGTAGCTGGCCGCCGGGTAGGTGGCCTGCTGGCTCATCTCTGGAGACGAGTAGCACGCCACCTTGCCCACCAGGAAGAGCTGGCCCGTGCTGTCGTTGATGATCTGCACCTGCAGGCCGGTCTGTGTGCCGTCGAGGAGCGCTTCTGTCCCAACATCGGAGCCCTGCTCGCCGCCGGCGGCCATGGAGGTGCTAGAGATGCGGAGGGAAACCTTCACCGTCTGGCCCGGGTAGGGGCTGGCAAAGGTCTCCTGGCAGGTTCCGCTCGAGCCCGGCATCAGGGCGGCGGAGGTGCCACAGACGTTCAGGGTGGTGGCCGCGGACACAGTGGTGGCCGCGGCCAGACCAATGGCGGTACCCGCGCCCCCGCTGGCCAGCCCGAGGCACACCAGCACCAAAGCTGACGACCTCAGGCGGCGCAACCAGCGCGCTGCGATCACAGCCATCCCTCCGGGCGGCTCGGAAATCTCGAACCCCCATGGGCCGGCACTCCGGCGGCAGGGAGCCGACCACCACGAGCGGCTGCCCCAGCCGTCCGCCCCAAGCCATCGGGGCCTGCGCCTCCCTGCGCCGGCACCCCGGAGCGAAAGAGCACCAGGGACCCCTTTTGCAGCCCGGGAGCTCTGTCGCCGGATGCCGGTTGCGGATCGTTCAAAGCGTTCGGATCTCCTTGTCGATGAATTTGCGAGAGAGGCGTTTGGAGGAGCCGGCTCAGAAGAGCCGGCTCCTCGCGCACGGTCCTCAGCCGACCGTGATGTTCCAGAAGGTCTCGCCCTGCTGTGGGTAATCGTCGTTGGTCAGGTTGCTCGGGTCGGCCCCCGCCTTGTACACGTTGTAGGAGGCGTTGGCATAGAAGTTGTAGGTGAAGTTCAGCACGTCACCCATGCTCGGCATACTGCCGGTGCACGAAGAGACGGTCAGCCCCAGAGTGCTCACGGCTGCCGAAGGCCCGTTCGAAGGCAGCGACGATGGGGTCGTGATGTCGTACTGGCAGACATCAGGTGTGGTCGCCGTGCTCTGGGTGAGATCCGTGGCTGAGAACTGAGTAGGAGCGATGGGATTGTAATTGGTGTTGTTGAAGACCTGGACGGGAACGTTGTAGCCAACGTTGAGAGTGGTGGCGCTGGGAGAGGTCACCGACTCGAAGATCGGCCCGGTCGGATACTCGGGCGCATGGAATGAGTTGTTGGTGTCGTTGACCGACTGCACCGCCCATGCCTGAACCGAGATCTGCGCCGACCCGCCCTGATACGGGTTGTTCTGTGCGGGGGTTCCGATGTTCATGGCCCCACTGATGGTGAAGGTGAAGGACCCACCGCTGGTCGCGTTCCAGATGTCCACCACCTGGTTGTTACTAAGCCGCGCGTAAGTAAGCCGACACCTGATAAAATGTAGGGGTGAGCCGGAACAGGGATGGGCGCGCCCTCTCCCACGCCACCTTGGCGGAGATTCGCCAGCGGGCAGTGGAACGAGTCGTGCGAGACGGCGAGAGCCCTGAGGTAGTGATCAAAGCGCTGGGCTTCCATCGCTCCGTGATCTATGAGTGGCTGGGGAGATTCCGTAAGGGGGGTATGGCGGCGCTGGAGGCTCAACCAGTGCCGGGACGGCCTAGCAAGCTGGGGCCCAAGGAGATGCAGCGGTTGGTGCGCCTGATCACCAGCAAGAACCCCTTGCAGTTGCGCTTCCCGTTTGCCCTGTGGACGCGTTCCATGATCCAGGAGTTGATCTGGCGCGAGTTCGGAGTCAGCCTCAGCGAGTCAGCGGTAGGCAGGATGTTGCGCCGTCTGGGGTTGAGCCCCCAACGGCCGCTGTTCCGGGCCTACCAGCAGGATCCAGAGGCGGTGCAGCGGTGGCGGGAGGAGGACTACCCCGCGATCCAGAAACTGGCCAAGCAGGAAGATGCGGTGATCTACTTCGGGGATGAGGCTGGGATCCGCTCCGATCACCACAGCGGCACCACTTGGGCGCCCCAAGGCCAGACCCCGGTGGTGCGGACGACGGGGAGCCGCTTCGAGATGAACCTGATCTCAGCGGTCTCGGCCAAGGGGCAGCTGCAATTCATGGTGACCCCAGAGCGCATGACCGCCCCCGTGTTCGTAGAGTTCTTGCGCCGGCTCATCCACAACCAGGAGCGCCCGGTGTTCTTGATCGTGGACAATCACTCCACCCACAAGGCCCGCATGGTCAAGGACTTCGTGGCAGAGACCAAGGGCAAGCTGCGGCTTTTCTATCTGCCGCCGTACTCCCCTCAACTGAACCCCGATGAGTGGGTGTGGCGCCATGTGAAGCACCACCGCGTGGGACGTCAGGTGGTCACTGGCCCCGCTCAGTTCCAGGAACTCGTCCTCAACTCCCTACGCCGACTACAAAAGCTGCCCGCCACTATCCGCGGCTTCTTCTACGCTCCCGATCTCCGCTACATCCTCTGATGTGTCGGCTTACCAACGCTCGGATTAGTATCACTGCTGCACGCCTGCCAACCGGCTGAGGTCTGACTCGTGCTGCAGTTGGAGGCGCTGGGGGTCCCCCAGCCGAACAGTTGAGTGCCGATTCCATACTCGGAGGCGGCTGGAGTCGAGATGGTGGGGACCAGACCGTATGCCCCGCCGATCAGGGGCGAGCCGCCAGTGAAGCCGGCCTTGGACTCGGTGGAAACGTTGAGCAGCAGCCAGGCTGGGGCCGTGCCCGTGTAGTCGACGGTATAAGTGCAAGTGGATCCGACCGATTGTCCGGGGACTATGTCCGAGAACGTGCATGAGCCGCTGCTCGCCGAGCCGGTGTTGGTCAGTGTGACGGTGGCCGCACTGATGGTCGAGGTCTGAGGCGTGGCCGTGCTGCTGAACAGCGCATAGCTGGCCCCGATCGCCAAGGCCGCAGCCGCGCCCACCACGCCGATGGCGCTGAGCACGAGCATCAGCCGTCGATTTCTACCAATGGACATCGCGTGTTACTCCTAAAAATTCTGATCGGACGTGCTCTGTCGCACGTCCCAGCTCACCTTCCTCGCTTCCTGTCTCGTACTCCTTAATCCTTCCTCCCATCTTTTCTGCACCTGCTGTCAAATAGCCGTGTTGGATTGGTTCGGCTCCCGCCGGGTCGGCCCCGGTCAGGGGCGGGCCTACCACGGCCGGCTCTGCATGTCGGATTCCTTCTCGCCGGCGTCCCGCTCCTCGGCGTCGATCGCGAGCCAGCGCCGGCGCGTCTCCCCAGTCACGAAGTAGATGACGGGGATCATGATCAAGATCACGAATGTCACGGGCTGGTGGACCGCCGTGAGGACGTATCCCCCAAATGGGATGCTGCCCTGATAGACCCCCAGAACATCCGCCGCTCCAACGGGCAGAGCGTCGGGCACGTTGTTGGCGTCACCCTTGGTGCGGTACTCGACCTGCGTCAGACCGCCGGGGCCGGGGCCGGTGCCCACCGAATAGATGCGGTGGGTGATCACCAAGGGGGCCTGACCCGCCGTCCGCACGGGGTCGGCGAAGGTTATGATCTGCCCCTTGTGCAGATGGCTCGCCTGGGTCAGGGTGACCGTTCGGTCGTAGATCAGATCTCCCGGAACGAAGGTGGGAGCCATCGAGCCGCTGGCCACGCTGAACGTGGGATGGCCGAACACGACGCGCTCTCCGTAAGGACCGTTCTTCACCGTGACGGCCAGGAAGATCGCCACGATCAGGAGGAGGACCACCAGAACCGTCACCAGCGTGGCGAGGGCGTTGAAGACCCGGCCCACCGCGCCGTGGTCTCGCCGCTTCGCCTGCGCCAGGTTCACCGAGACCCGATCGGTCATTGCTGCCTCCGGCTGCGCCCGGCGGGAGAATCGGCCACCTGCCCCAGCTGGCGCCAGCGGCGTCGGAACTCACCCGCCCCCAGGAAGACGACGAGCAGCACGGCCAGAACGACAAATGTCGTCGGCTGATGCAGGGCGCTCAGGACGTAGGCCCCATCGGGTACCCGGATGCCCTGATAGATGCCGACAATCGCGGCCGGGGCCACAAGCCCGGCGTCGACCACATTGTTGGCATCACCCTTGGTCTGGTATCTGACCCCGGCCGGTGACGTGCCCGGAATCGCCTTGTGAATCCGGTGGGTGATCAGTATCGGCGCTCCCCCCTGGGTGAACGCGGTCGACCGAAAGGTGATCACCTCCCCCCGGTGCAGATGCTCAGCGGCCGAGAGTGACACAGGATTGTCCAGGATCAGGTCTCCGGCATCGAAGGTCGGGGTCATCGAGCCGCTGGCCACCTCCAGAATGGGGTGCCCCAGAACCGACGTCTCGCCATCGGGGCCCTGCCGCACGAGCACCACCAGGAGGATCGACCCCACCAGCGCCAGGACCGCCACAACGGTCAGGGTGTTTACCGCCAGGGACATCAGCCGCGTCGGTAGCGAGCGCGCCGCGAGCCTGCCGGGGGCATCGCCGGCAGCTCCCTCAGCGGTCCAGATCATCTGGTTCATGGCTGGAAGTACCAGAGGTGGTCTGCCAGGGGACCCGACTGATCAGTGTCCTGCAGCAGCAGATATGCCACGTAGGTGGTGCCGGTCGACAGCGACCCCGTGAGATTGGCCGAGGAGGCCACATCTGCAGCCACGCTGAAGGTGATCACGGCATGCTTGCTCTTGGGGCCGTTCGGCGTGGGCTGGTCGGGCCCGAAGGCAGCGGGCGCGACCTGGTAGTTCGAATAGAAGAGTCTGACCGGGACCGCGGTCAGGACGGGTTGGCCCGAGAAGCTGAGATTTCCGTCCGCGCCGACGGTGACCTGAGAAGCCTGGTAGATGGCGACATAGGGGATGCCCTGACCTGAGGTCGCATAGCCGGTCTCCGCAGGCTCGCTCATGGCGCCGGCCGGGATCGCGACCGACAGGCCTCCATCCAGAGCGCAGATGTCGTACTGCTCAGCGGACGCCATGGGAACTTGCCCCAGGCCCGAGGCGGGGCAGGTGGGGGCCGCCGAGGGGATGTACTGCGACAGTTCGCTCTCGTCGCAGTAGCCTGCCGCGAAGCTGTCGCCTTTAGCGGGGGCGGCCAGGCTGCCGGTCACCCCGCCACTTGCGGCCCCGACCCCGACAGTCCCCGCTGGCAGGACCTCCGATGCGGGGAGAAGCGACCGTGCGGAGGTGATCAGTGACTCAAACGGCGCTGGGGCGGCGCCTGCTTGCGCCCCCGGAGGTGGAGCGCCGGTGGTCGCCTTGAGGTAGGGGTCGTAGCTCAGGTTGGCGACCTGCTGGCAGGCGGCCGCCGCAGGCGCCGGGGTCTTGGCCAGGGACGGCGTTTCCCCTGATTTGAACTGGCTGCTGGCGGTGAAGCCGCTGCTTTCCGGGGCGGCCTGGGAGGTGAACACAGCCCCAGTGGAGCCGAATCCCAGGACGGAGCCCGCCAGCAGCAGCAGCACTGCCACCGCCGGCAGCCTGCCCAGGGCGCCCGCCCCACCCGGTGGGTTGTGGGCCACGCGGTTCCCCTGCTGGTCCGCTAACGACTCGGAACGCCGCCACGGAAGATGCTCAGCCATGAACCGCCCCAGCGGTCTCAGCGGCCTTGCAAGGTCCCAGTGGCTCAAACCAGTCTCCCTGGGTGTTCGGGCGGAGCCCCCCCGCCTGGCACGGGCTCACTGAGGCACCAACTTGTACCAGGTCCACGTCCTCCCAACTCCCGCAACTACTGTGCCGCTAAGTGTAACGGGGTGTCAACGGGTTTGAACGCTTTGTTACAGAAGGGTCAGTGGCAGTTCGCGGCCGTTGAGGTCAGAAAGATCAGGATCACCGCGATCAGGTTGAAGGAGGCGTGAAGGGCCATGCCCGGGTACAGGGACTTGGTCCTCTGGTAGACCAGGGCCAGCGCCACACCGGCGATGAAGAGCGACGGGCCCAGGAGCAGGATCGAGCCGCCGACTGAGAGGGTGTGGGCCAGGGCGAACACCACCGAGCTCGCCACGACGGCCCAGGTGGTCCCGAGGCGGTTCTTGAGGCCCCCGAAGATGAACCCTCGGAATGTGATCTCCTCCACGATCGGGGCGATCACCACTATCGCGATGATCCCCAAGTAGGCGTCCTGACCGAACCCCTGGGAGATGTCGCATCCCTGCGGGTTGGTCATGCCCCCCAGCAGGGGAGACAGGGCGACCGAGATGAGACTGGTCAGGAACTGCAGCACCAGGGCCGCGACCGGCATGAGGGGCAGCACCCAGAGGGGGGGGCGTCTCAGCCCCAGCTCGGTCCAGATCCGGCCCCCGTGACGGCTGGCGAAGAAGACCACCACCGCCAGCAGGGCCCCGTAGAAGGCGAGCGTGGTGGCCATGTTGTAGTACGGGAGGATGGCCTGCCCGGAGCGGCCCGTGAGGCTCCCGATCACCCTCGCCTGACTGAGCCCGTCCACCACCGCCGCCACCAGGTAGACCGCCACCAGCACCGCCGGGACGGCTACTACGACCCCGAACACCACCTCGCGGATGCCCCAGGAGGTGCGGCTGGGCGGACCCTCAGGCTCGGGGTCTGCCAGCTCGACGCTCAGGGGCGGGTCCAGGCGCCGCCGGCGGGGCGCTCGCGGTCTGGGCTGTCGGTCCCAGCCGGAGCCGAGGGAGGCAGCGGTACGGTCCCCGACCACGGCATCGACTGGGGGGCCCCCTGCACCGTCCAGCGCCCGGTGCGGGGGATGTTGGTGCGGCGCCCCTGGGTGAGGTCGGCAGGGTGCTGGGCCAGAGGGAGCCCCGCCGCTGGCGGGCTCAACCGCAGCCAGACGATGCCCAGGGCCAGAAGGAAGACCAGGTAGACCGCCGTGATCACCCAGGACGCCTCCAGGGTGCCCACCGCCACCGCCGCCAGCAGTTCGAGGATCAACCCCACCACGACCGAGCTGCGGCCCGAGGTCATCCTGGTGCCGGGTCGAACAACTCCAGCCGCGCCGCTCACCATCAGCAGGTCGCCGAGCAGGCCGATGATGGCGCCGGCGATCACCGGCAGGTAGGTGACCGCTCCCTGGGGAGGCCCGGCCTGGCTCATCGCCGAAAGAACCGCCACCAGGGAGGCCGCATTGGCGACCGCGGATACCACCGCTATGACCACGATGGCCCATCCGAGTCGCAGTCCCCACTCCCCGGTCCGGGCGGGGGCGGTGCTCCGGCGGGCCTGCTGTCGCGACGACGCGCTGGAGCGCCTGGCCCTGGTCGGGCGCTGCTGGATCATCCTCATATGATGCTCCACTCAGCGCCCTGACCCGTGATTCTTTGTTGGGCGGGGCCGCCCTCGGCCGCACCGGCACGGCCTCGGGTCGGCGCGTCATCCTGGGCCTGCGACAATGGGACCAGCGCTGTCGGCCCGAGCTAGGCCCGAGGTCAATGCGTCCGCCCGAGGTGGCCGGCCGCCGAGGCCCGCTGCGGGTGGACGCTGCGCGTCGCTGATCTGGACTCAACCTCAACGCGGGTCTGCAATTCGCATCGAAGGTATAATTCGATGCCATGCCAGCACCCCGTGCGACCCCTGGCGCTGCGCCGCCCTCGGTGCTGGATCGGGTCAACTCCCCCGCCGACTGCCGGCGGCTCGACCTCGGCGAGTGTCGCCGTCTATCTCAGGAGATCCGGGAGTTCCTGGTCGAGAAGGTCTCCAGAACCGGGGGGCACCTGGGGCCGAACCTGGGGATGGTGGAGATCACCCTTGCCATCCATCGGGTCTTCGACAGCCCCCGTGACCAGATCGTCTTCGACACCGGTCATCAGGCTTACGTGCACAAGATCCTGACCGGTCGCAAGGACCAGTTCACCAATTTGCGCCAGGCGGGGGGCATGTCCGGCTACCCCAACCGCGAGGAGTCCCCTCACGACGTGGTCGAGAACAGCCACGCCTCCACCGGACTCAGCTACGCCCTGGGCCTGGCCCAGGCAAGGCGGCGGCGCGGGGATTCCGGCAAGGTGGTCGCGGTGGTGGGCGACGGGTCGCTGACCGGCGGCATGGCCTATGAGGCGCTCAACAACATAGGCTCCCTGCGGCCCGACCTGGTGATCATCCTCAACGACAATGGCCGCTCGTACGCCCCCACCGTGGGCGGGCTGGCAAACCATCTGGCCCGACTGCGCCTCAACCCCCGCTACGAGGCGGCCAAGACCGGGATCGGCGACTTCCTGAGTTCGCTTCCGGCGGTGGGAGAGCCCGCCCACGAGATGGCCCGCCGCTTCAAGACCGGCATGAAGCAGCTGGTCTCCCCCAACGTCTTCTTCGAGGATCTGGGGATCAAGTACTCGGGTCCGATCGACGGTCACGACCTCGAGGCGGTGGAGGGAGCGCTCAAGCTCGCGCGCAACCTGCGAGGACCGGTCGTGGTCCACGTGGTCACTGACAAGGGCCACGGGTTCAGCCCCGCCGAGGACGATGAGATCGACAAGTTCCACGGAGTGGGGGCGTTCGACGTCTCCACGGGGAAGATCCACCCTGCGGGCGTCAGCTACACCGACGTCTTCGAGGAGGTGCTCTTGACCCTCGCCGAAGAGGATCCCAAGCTGGTGGCGATCACGGCCGCGATGGCATCCTCCACGGGTCTGCTGAAGTTCTCCACCCGCTTCCCCGATCGCTTCTACGACGTGGGAATCGCCGAGCAGCACGCGGTGACCTTCGCCGCCGGCCTGGCCATGGGCGGACTGCACCCGGTCGTCTGCATCTACTCCACCTTCCTGCAGCGGGCCTTCGATCAGGTCATCTGCGATGTGGCCCTGCACAACCTGCCGGTGACCTTCGTGCTGGATCGAGCCGGAGTCACGGGCCCGGACGGCAGCTCCCATCACGGAATGTTCGATCTCAGCTACCTTCGCATGGTGCCCAATCTGGTCGTCTCCACCCCGCGGGACGCAGCCGAGCTGGGACGCCTGACCGCCACCGCCGTCAAGCATCCCGGACCCTTTGCGATTCGCTACCCGCGAGGCGCCGCAGGCGAGTTGGTGGTGGACATCAGACCCCTGCCGAGCCTGACATGGGAGATGGCGCAGGAGGGCGGGAAGGACGTCCTGATCGTCGCCGCCGGCAAGATGGTGGGGATCGGATTGAACGCGTGCGGCCTCCTGGAGAGGGCTGGGATCTCGGCCTCGGTCGTCAATGCGCGCTTTCTCAAGCCGGTTGACCGGCGGCTCCCGGATTGGGCCCGTGCCCACCGGGCCGTCGTCACCCTGGAGGACAACACGGTCCGTGGCGGGCTGGGGTCGGCCGTGATGGAGGCCCTCATGGCCGCGGGCGTGGTCTGTCCGGTCCGACAGGTTGCGCTGCCGGATCGTTTCCTACCCCACGGCTCCCAGGCTGAGCTCCTCTCGGAGTTCGGGCTGACGGCCGAAGGAGTTGCCGAGGCGGCGACGGCCGCTCTGGAGACCAACGAAGGGGGGACGGCCGCGGCCCAGGCCGCCGGCTGACGCGACTCCGGCCGCTGGCCGCCGGGGCTCTCTGCCCCTGGAACGTCCTTTTCTGGCGGCCCCGGCACCCTCGGCCAGCCTCAACCCAATCGAAGAGGCCGTGACGGCGTGAGCGCCCAGCGTCGCGCCCTGCTGATCCTTGCCGGGGCGAACTGTCTTTTCGCGGGATCGTATGTCACGGCCAAGCTGGCGCTGACGACATGGCCCTTCGCCAGCCTGAACATGGTTCGATTCACCGTGGCCGCTCTGGTGCTGGCCCCCTACCTGTGGCGCAACCGCGGCCTTCTCCCCCATGGCCGCTCGGATCAGCTGCGGCTCGCCGCCATGTGCGCTTTGGGGTTCATCGGCAACAAGGCCTTCGAGTACTGGGGGCTCAGCATCACGACCGCGACCGACATGGCCCTGCTGATAGGCGCGGAGGCGCTGGTGACGGTCCTGCTCTCGGTGCTGCTCTTGGGAGAGCGGGTCAGGCGCTGGGAGACCCTGGGACTGGTGGCAGGAGGTCTGGGCATCTACCTCGTCATCGTCGGCGGCCTGCGGATTCCCAGCGGCTTCGGAGGCGGGCAGGCACTGGGCAACCTGTTGATCCTCATCTCCTTGATCCTGGAGGCCTTCTTCACCATCGTGGGCAAGACCGTCGTCTCACGCTACCCTCCGTTCCTGGTGACCGCAGCCGTGGTCACTGGCAGCCTTGTCGCCTGGTGGCCGGCGGGGCTCTCGGCGCTCGCGGTGCGGGGCTGGCCCGGCCTCACCTGGGGGGTGGTGGCCGCCGGTCTCTACCTCGGCGTCGTCACCACCGTGATCGGTTACTGGGCCTGGTTCTACGGCCTGCAGCGCGTCATGCCGGGCGCCATGGCCCCACTCCTGTTCATCCAACCCCTGGTGGGCACCGCCCTCGCTGTCCTGATCCGCGGGGAGCACCCGGGATTGGCCACCCTGGTGGGCGGAGGGTTGGTGCTGGCGGGCGTGGGCTTGGTGGTCGCGACCCGGCAGCCGCTGCCGGCCGCGCCACCGGCCGGGGCCGGCAGCGGCTGAACTCCAATCACGACCGCGTGACCCTCGTCACAAGCTGGCAACGACGGACCGTGATGGGCCCCCAGGTGGACTAGCCTGGTCCCAGGACACGCCGCCGCCCAACCCTTCACGGCGGCGGGTACCCGGTCCTACTCCCTCCTTCCGTCGGCGCTTCCTCCGACGGACTCCGCCGCCCCGGCCACTGCCGGGGCGGCGGCTCCAACATCAGCTGTCGGCGTACAGCAGAAACTCGTAGGGATGGGGGCGCAGTCTCACCGGATCAACCTCACGCTCGCGCTTCATCGCGATCCAGTGCTCGACCAGGTCGTCGGTGAACACCTCCCCCTGATAGAGGAACTCGTTGTCCTGCTCCAGGGCAGACAGCACCTCGGCCAGACTGCCGGGGAGGTCGCGAACCTCGGCGGCCGCCTCCCCCGTCATCTCGTAGAGGTCCCCCTCGACCGGGGCCGGCGGCTCGATCTTGTTGCGGATGCCATCCAGGCCCGCCATCAGCATCGCGGAGAATGCCAGGTAAGGATTGGCCATCGCATCCGGGGAGCGGAACTCCAGACGCCGCAGCTGGGGGCGCTCACTGTAGGTCGGGATCCTGATGCAGGCGCTGCGGTTGCGGGCGCTGTACGCCAACTTGATGGGCGCCTCATAGCCAGGCACCAGGCGCCGGTAGCTGTTGGTGGTAGGCGCCGCGAAGGCCAGCAGCGCCGGCGCATGGGCGAGCAGGCCCCCGATGTACCAGCGGGCCAAGTCTGAGAGCAGAGCGTAGCCATTCTGGTCGAAGAAGAGCGGGGCCTCCTCCTTCCACAGGGACTGGTGGGTGTGCATCCCGCTGCCGTTGTCGCCGAAGAGCGGCTTGGGCATGAAGGTGGCGCTGAAGCCCTCCCGGTAGCAGACGTTCTTCACGATGTACTTGAAGGTCATCACCTTGTCCGCCATGGCGACCATGGTGTCGTAGCGCATGTCGATCTCGGTCTGACCTGCGGTCCCCACCTCGTGGTGGTGCACCTCGACATCGATCCCGGCCTCAGCCAGGGCCAGCGAGATCCGGCTGCGGAGATCCTGGAGCTTGTCGACCGGCGGAACCGGGAAGTAGCCCTCCTTCATGCGCGGACGGAAGCCCAGGTTGGGCACACCGTTCTTACCGCTGTTCCAGATGCCCTCCACCGAGTCGATGTGGTAGTAGGCCTCATTCACCGTCTGATCGAACCGGATCGAGTTGAAGATGTAGAACTCCATCTCCGGCCCCCAGTAGCTGGTGTCCGCGATCCCCGAGGCTCGCAGATGCGCCTCCGCCTTCTGGGCGATGAAACGAGGGTCACGGCTGTAGCGGCTCTTGGTGACGGGATCCACTATGTCGCAGATCAACCAGAGGGTTGGCACCTCCAGCACGGGGTCGGCGCAGGCGGTCCTGGGGTCGGGGAACAGCAGCATGTCGCTCTCGTGGATCTGCTGAAAGCCCTTGATGCTGCTGCCGTCGAACCCGATGCCCTCCGTGAACAGCCTCTCGGTCAGCTCCGAGGTGGGGATGCTGAAGTGCTGCCACTGTCCCAGGAGGTCGCTGAAGCGGAAGTCGACGAACTTGATCCCCTGGTCCCTGGCGTACGCGATCACCGCCTGGGGATCGGTCCCAGGGGTGGTTCCCAACCTGCCTTCCAGCGCCATGGCCATGCAGTTCCTCCTCGAAGATCGTTGCCGACTGCAAAGAGGCTAACACCGACACGCCGGTTGGCCATCGTGTACCCTACACCAAAGGGGCCGGCTCTGCTTTGGCTAACTAACCCAATGACCGCAGGCGCTCAGCCCGGTTCGACGGGGATCGCCACCTTGACCGAGACCTTGGCCCGAGCCGTGTCCCTATCGCTGAAGTCCTCCCTGTTGATCTCGGTGTACTCCTGCCACTCTGGGGGCAGATCCTCCTCGGCGTAGATCGCGTCAACCGGGCAGGGATCCACGCAGGCGCCGCAGTCGATGCACTCCTCGGGGTCTATGAAGAGCATCCGGTCCTCATCATCTCCGATGATGCAGTCCACCGGGCACACTTCCACGCACGACTTGTCCTTGACGTCGATGCAGGTCTCACCAATGACGTAGGTCATCTGGATTGGAACTCCTCAAACCAGCGCTGGACCGCGATCTCGGGCGGCCCTCCTTCTGCCTCGAGAATAGCAGAGGGCCCGGAGGGGCCCGGGGACAGGGTCAGGAGCTGGCCTGCTGGATGCCGTTGGAGATGTTGGAATACATCCCTCCGACGCGGTGCCCCAGCACCACCATGATGACGATGATGACCATGGCAACCAGCAGCAGAATCAACGCGTACTCAACCATTCCCTGCCCTCGAGAACCCCTCCGGAGACGCCCGGCTGCCAGCGTCCCCAGAGGGGACTTCGCTGCAGTCCAAAGCGCCTTTGAAGAGCCCCTTGTGGGCTTCTGCATGGGCCCAGGGTAGCCTCCCGGGGCCGTCTCGCGAGCCCCTGGCGGGTGATCGTTACAGCTTCGTCGATCCGGGCACACCCTGCCCCGCGGGCGCGCGGCCATAGAATCCCAGAGCATAGGGGTCGTCAGCCAATGCCGCAGCCGCGGACCCTGGAGAAAGAGAGGATCACAGTTGAGTCAGCTCCCGGCCCCGCACAGGGCCCGCTCGCTCCCGGTCGGTCCACGCTTTCTGGCCGCTCTCATCGACTTCCTGATCCTGCTGGTGCCCGAGATCGTCGCCTACGTCCTGATCGCCGGACCCACGGTCTCGCGGGCCGACAGCTACCTCACCCAGCACCCCAAGCAGGGCGTGTCGGCGGCCCTCTCCCACACCCCCGGGTACGGGGCGGCAAACCTCCACTTCTTCATCGTGATCGAAGCCATCACCGCCCTCTACCTCATCGGGACCTACCTCGCCTTCTCGGCGACGGTGGGCAAGCTGGTGATGGGCCTACGCATCACCAGGGTTGACGGCGGCCCCTTGCGGGTACGGGACGTGGTCTTGAGATCCCTGCCATTCTGGGTGCCCTGGTTGATCCCCGGAGTGGGGCTCTACCTGAACTTCTTCCAGTTCGTCGGCGGCAGCATCCTGCTGGCGTTCCGACCCGACCATCGGGGCCCGGAGGACCTCTTGGGAAACTCGATAGTGGTCTGGCGCGGGGATCAGGGGCGGTCGCTCGGCGATATAGTCGCCGTCGGGCCACCTCGGCAGCCCCCGGCCACACCTTGGGCCCCTCCTCCAAGGGGGGGAGGGCACCTCCCTGGATGGGACCCGGCTCCCCAGCCGCCGCCGGTGGAGCACCCGCCGTCGGAGGAGCGGCCCGACCCAGCTCGAGCCGAGGCACTTGATGCCCGGGAGGATCGACTTTGACGCTCATTGAATCGATGGAGCTGAACGCTCCGAGCCATGAGGTGTGGGACGTTCTGGTGGAAAGGGGAGCGGCCCTGAGACTGGTCCCTGGGCTGACCGCGGCCGAGAATGGCCGGGGAACCCTGCGCGTGACCCTTGACGGCCACTCGGTCACCTACCGCGGCTACGCTCGGCAGCACCTGGACGACCCCGGCCACCGGGTGACATGGACCCTCAGCGGGCGTGAGGTGCGGGGCACGGGTCGGGCCCACGTCGAGGTGCGCGCGCGCCTCAAGCCCGCCGGTGACGGTCGTTGCGATCTGCGCCTCACGGTCCTGGTCGATGGCCGGGGGCGGCTGGACGAGGTCAGCCCCGAGGCTCGCGACCGTGCGGTCCTGGGAACGATCGCTCGCTTCCGCAGATCCCTGGAGGAGGAGCTCCTGAGTTTGGGGGCGGCGGCCCAGCCGGGCAAGGATGCGGTGGCGGCGGTGAACCCGGAGCCCCCGGATCCCGGGGTCCCCGAGCTGGAGATAGTTCCGCCGGTGCCGGAGCAGCGCCATCTGGCCCGCAACTCGCTGGTCTATGCCCTGGGTGGCCTGATCCTGGGCACGGTCGCGACCTCGGTGTGGCGCTGGTGGGCCAGGCGGCGCCACTAGCCGCCCGGAATCTCGCTGCCGACTGGCCAAGGAGAGCTGGCACGGTCGTGCGCCGCTGCTCGTAGCGGCTGGTGACCAGGGACCTCGCGGCGCGGGGCGCCCATTGGGAAGCCGGGAGTCGGCCCGCTGATTGCCAACCGTCGCCTCCCCGCAAAGACGAGCCCAGCCGTGCCGGCAAAGGCGCGGGCCAGTGGCGGAGATGCTCTGGGAGCTGTCGTCCCAGTCTGGAACCCTGCTTCTGTCAGTCCCTGGGCGCCCCGCCCTTGCGGTTGCGCCGGCGTGGCGTCCCCGTGCCTTCATCCACAGCCCTGGGTTCTTGCATCAGGTCGGCGGCTGGAATGGCCATCACGGTGCCGCTCTCCGTCATGGTGACCAACACCTGCTCCCGCACCAGGCTTATCTCCGTGATGACGGCCGCGCCATCCGCCAGCTGCAGCTGGGACCCCGCCTTGGGAAGACGCCTCTTGAGGTCCACGTACTGCTCGTTCTCATACTGCAGGCAGCACTTCAACTTGCCGCACATGCCATTGAGCCTGGTGGGGTTGAGGGGAAGCCCCTGCTCCTTGGCCATCTTGATCGTGACCGGAACAAACTCCTTCAACCACGAGGAGCAGCAGAGGCGATTGCCGCACGGTCCGTATCCATCTTGAATGCGAGCCTCGTCGCGACTGCCGATCTGCCGGAGCTCAACTCGGCAGCGCAGCCTGGTGGCCAGCTCCTTGGCCAGATCCTGATACTGAGTCTGCCTCTCGGCCGTCAGGTCGAAGAGGATCCTGGCGCCGTCGAAGCTGATCTCCGCTCTGGCGATCTTGACCGGGAGCCGGCGCTCTTCCACCAGCTCTCGGGCGATGCGCATCGCCTCGGGCAACCGGCTGTCCAAATCCTCCCGCTGCAGCAGGTCCTCGGGAGTCGCCTCTCGCAGGAGAGGGGGCAGCGGACTGGGCAACATGGATGGATCCAGGTCCGCGGACGCCATCACCACCTCACCTATCTCCAGACCCCGGGCGATCTCGGCCACCACCTTGGTCCCCGGCGCGGGATCCCAATCGCCCGGGCTGTAGTAGTTGAGCGGCCCGTGGCGCCGGAACTTCACTCCCACCGTCATCGTCATAACTGCACCTCAGCGCACATCCGCACGGTCGGCCCGTGACTCTCAGCCGCCGGTCACCGGTCGAGGGGACCGAGACCCCGTGAAAGCGAGCAGCAGAAACCGGTCCAGGACCAGTCTCGGGTTGGCGCCCTCGTCCAACCGGGCCAGAGAGTCCAGAGCAAGATCGTAGCGCCTCAGGCACTCCGCGAGCCCCAGCTCCGCGGCCAGGGACCGGCTCTTGTCCTCCCCGCTGGGCAACCCGGCCATGGCGCCGGCTCCCGCCGCCAGACGGCAGCAATCCCTTAGAAAGGCCACCCAGTTGCGGAAGGTCACGACCACCTGATCGCGGCCCTTACCCCGCTCGGCGATCTCCTGGCTCACCTGCAGGAGACCGCCAGGGCCCCGCTCCAAGCAGCCGACGAGGGCGGCGACCGCCTGGGCGTTGCGCTCTTCCAGCTCCGGGTCGGCGACCAGTTCAAGAGCCAAACCGGGGGCGCCCTGGGAGATGGCGGCCGCCACCTCCGCGGTGCTGGTCGAACAGTCCGATCTCCCCACCAGCCAGGAGGAGATGGTGGACGAATCCACCGGGCCGAGGAGGATCTGGTTGCAGCGGCTGCGCAGGGTGTTCGGGAGCCGCTCGGAGTCGGGGCGGGACGTGGTCAGGCAGATGACCGACCCCGGCGGGGGCTCCTCCAGAATGCGCAGCAGGCTGTTGGCCGCCTCCGGGGTCAGCCGCTCGGCGTTGGCGATCACCGCGACCTTGGCCCGCCCGGCGTACGCGGTCATGCTCAGGAAGTGCTGGAGGGTCGGCCCCTCCGCTTGGTCGGCGTCCCGGGTGGTTATGCGCTCGATCTTCAGATTTCCCGCGGTGGCATCGAACCACAGGTCGGGGTGTTCAAGCAACCCGTGCGGCCAGCCCTCGGCCGAGAGCAGTTCCGACGCCAGCGCCAACGCCACAGTGGTCTTGCCGATTCGGGGCGGGCCCGATATCCAATAGGCATGGGAGACCGAGCCGGCGGCGACCTCCTGGCGCAGGCGCCGGATCTGCTCCGAATGCCCGATCACCGACCCCAGCGAGAGCTCGACGGTGTCGGTCACTCCGGCCAGTACGATCCCGCGTACCGTGGCGCGGGCAGAGAAGCGGTCAGGAGGGCGCCGGTTGCGAGAACCGCCGCGCTGACCTCGGCAGCGGCGCCTCCGGTGAGGTTGACATGCCCCAGCTTGCGCAGCGGCCTGGGCCGCTTGCCGTACAGGTGGACCCGGGCCAGGGGGACTTCCAGCAGGGCCTCTAGCTCGGGCGCCGAGGAGAGGATGTTCACCATGGCATGGGGCCTGCGGGTTGCGGTGGTGCCGAGGGGCCAGCCCAACCCGGCCCGGAGATGGTTTTGAAACTGAGAGACCACCGCGCCGTCCAGGGTCCAGTGGCCCGAGTTGTGCACCCTCGGCGCCATCTCATTGGCAACCAGCCTGTCTCCCACCTGGAAGAGCTCGACCGCCAGGACCCCGCAGTAGTCGAGCTCCTCCATCAGCGCCGACGACAGCTCCTGGGCTGCCGCCTCCAGCCTGGCGGTGAGCTCTGGAGCTGGGGCCAGGGAGAGGCGCAGAACCGACTCCTCATGATGATTCTCAGTGAGCGGATAGAAGGCGACGGCTCCCGTCTTGGACCTGACCGAGATGATCGATAGTTCGCGGTCGAAGGCGACCTCGCGCTCCAGGATGCTCGGCACCCCGCCGACCGCCGAAAACGCCCTCGCCATGTCCTGCCTGCTGGAGACCCGAGATTGGCCGTGGCCGTCGTACCCAAGTCGTCTGGACTTCAGCCGCGCCGGGTGGCCCACCTTGGCCCAGGCGGCATCGAAGTCCTCGGGCCCGTCGACTGGGGCATGCTCCGCCGTGGGAATCCCAAGGTCGGTGAAGATCCGCTTCTCCAGCAGGCGGTCCTGGGCCACCGCCAATGCTCGCGGCCCGGGGAAGACCTCTGTGCTCGAGGCCAGCTGAGCTGCGGCCTCCTGGGGCACGGACTCGAACTCGAAGGTCACCAGATCCGAGCTCGCTCCGAGTTCAGCCAACAGGTGGGGATCGGTGTAGGGGCCGACCAGGCGGTCGGCAACCTGCCCGGCCGAGGAGTCGGGCGCGGGATCCAAAAACGTGAAGCTGAGACCCAGGGGATATCCCTCCAGAGCCATCATCCGGCCCAGTTGCCCGCCCCCCAGGCACCCCATCCTCGGACCCACCGCTCATCCACCCCCTGCTGAGGCGAAGCCCGGTGGCGGGATGCTCATGACACTCTGCGTCTGGCCCTCTCGCCAGGCCAGCAGCCGTCCCCGCAGATCGGGGTCGGTGAGGCTCAGGATGGAGGCCGCCAGCAGGGCTGCGTTGACCGCTCCCGCCCGGCCGATGGCCAGGGTGGCGACCGGAATCCCGGCGGGCATCTGGACAATCGAGAGCAGCGAGTCCAGGCCCCGCAGCGAGTGTGATTCGATGGGCACCCCCAGAACCGGCAGATGGGTCTTGGCCGCCAGCATCCCGGGTAGATGCGCCGCTCCACCGGCCCCGGCGATGATCACCCGAAGACCGCGCTCCTCGGCGCTAGCGGCCCAGTCAAAGAGCAGGTCGGGAGTGCGGTGAGCGGAGACGACCCTGGTCTGGTAGGTCACACCCAGTCCCTGCAACTGTTGGGCGCAGGCCGCCATGGTCTCCCAATCCGAACTCGAGCCCATGACCACTCCGACGGCGGCCCCGGCCGCTCTTTCTTCCACGCGGCTACCCCCTGCTGAACTTGTGCGCTCGCGGTTAGCGTAACCAAAGGCGGGCCCTCAACCGCCCGTCACGCTCTCCCTGGTCTCGGCGCGCGCCGACCCTTCGGGGGCGAGCTCCTGTCCCGTCAGCGCCTGGATCGACGCCATGATCCCCTCGGTGGCGTTGCGCAGGCCCCCGGGCCCCGGCCCCGGCTTGGGACGGCCATCGGTGAACAGGGGCGCACCGAAATGCACGACCACCTGCGCCTTCCGGGGCCAGCGGTAGCCGGCAGGAAGAGCCGCGAAGGTTCCCACCACCCCCACCGGCACCACCGGGACCCCGGCCGCCGCCGCCAGATGGGCGATCCCGCGCTTGCCCTTGTGAAGCCTGCCGTCGGCGCTGCGCCCTCCCTCCGGGAAGACCACCAGGTTCCACCCCTCGGCCAGGAGCCGCCGCACCAATTTGACCGACTGGCGGGGCGGGCGCTCCCTCTCCACCGCTATCGCGCCGACCGTGAGAGCCACCAGGGCACCCTTCCAAGCCTCATCGAAGAAGTAGTCGGCGGCAGCGGCCACCAGCGTCCTCCTCCTCAGCCTGGGGGGCAGGGCCAGCAGGATCGCGGGGGTGTCCAGGTGGCTGGAATGGTTGGCGGCGAGCAGGAACGGTGGTTTGAGGCCGCGCAGGTTCTCCAGGCCGACAACCTTGGGATTGCCGTAGTAGCGCAGGACCGGCCCGATCACGAAGTTGAGCAGGGTGGACCGCAGGGCACGGGCCGCGGGGCTTCTGGCCCAGGGCAGGTCGCGATCCCTGCGATATGCCTTGCGCCAGGGACTGGGCCTCCGGCCCTCCGGTTCATCTAGCATCTGCACCTTCGCATGGAGGGGCCTCTCAGCCGAATCACAGGGCCAAGCCTTCCTGCCGAGTATAGGTCGGGAAACTTCCGGTCGTGGAAATCAGTTGACCGCCGTCCCGATGCGCTGGCGGATCAGTCCCTGCTGCGAATACCAGGCGAGGGTGGACCTGATGAACTCCCCCACCGGCTGGTACTCGAAGCCAAGCTCGCGGGCAGCCCCGGACCCGTCGTAGGCGTGCCCGTGCAGCAGAGTGCGCACCATCTCCGGACAGATGGGGGCACGGCCGGAGAAGGGCCGGTGAAGCATGCCCATCAAGCTGCCCCCTGCGAGCGCCACCCTGGCAGGCACCAGCCGCACTGGGTAGCGATGCCCGGTCACCTCCGCCACCGCCTCCATCAGCTCTCCTATCCCCATGGTGAAACCGCTCACCAGGTAACGCCGGCCGGGCACTCCCACGCTTGCCGCCAGCAGGTGCGCCCTGGTGCAGTCCCCCACCGCCACCAGGCTCACCCTGGTGTCGACCATCCAGTGGAGCCGGCCATCGGCGTAGCGGATGAGCCACTTGGCGGTCCCTCCCGTGCGCCCTTCACCCTGCACCGAGGAGGGATTCACGCACACCAGCGCGACCCCCAGCTCCGCCGCCAGAGCCTGCGCCTGGCGCTCGGCCAGAAACTTCGACCGTTCGTAGTTGGAGAGAAACCAGCCGCGGTGAGGACTGTCCGGGGTCGCGATGGTGCCGCGAGCCTCCCCGATGGTGGCGGCCGAGGACGTGTACACCAGCCGCTCGACGCCGACGGCGGCCGCGGCGGCGACAACGTTGAGAGTGCCCTGCACGTTCACCTCGTAGAGGGGCCCCGGAGCCTTGGGACACATCGTGTTGAGACCGGCGGCATGGAAGACGACCGAGCATCCGAGCGCCGCGGTGCGCAGGCTGGCGGGATCCAGCAGGTCGACCGCGACTGGCTCGGCGCCGATCTTACGGAGCTGCTCACCGGCCCCTCGGGAGTGGACTCCCGCCCGCACCCTGGTGCCGCTGGCAGCCAGCGCCCCTGCCAGTGCGGACCCGATGAACCCGCTCGCCCCGAGGACCAGAACCGGGCGCCCCGAACTCACCTGGGCTGATCCCCGGATGGACGCTGGCGGACCGCCACCTGGGCGAAGCGAATCAGGTAATCGACCCCGGATCCGAAGGTGATCAGCACGGCCAGGGTCATGACCCACTGGTCCAGTCCCAGGGGCCCCAGGCTGGTGTTGAGGTTGAGGATGGAGACAAGTATCGCCAGGAACTGGACGGCCGCCTTGACCCGCCCCAGCTGGGAGGCCGTGATCAGGACCCCCTGCATGGCCGCCGACCCCCGCAGCCCCATGATCACCATCTCGCGCCCGATGATCACCAGGGCCGCCCAGGGGTTGGTCCTGGAAATTGCCACCAGGCCGATCAGGGCCGCCGTCACCAGCACCTTGTCGGCGGTGGTGTCGAGAAAGCTTCCGGTGGCCGTGCTGACCCGCCAGTGCCGGGCCAGATACCCATCCAGATAGTCGGTCAGGGCGGCTATCAGGAACAGAATCGCCGCCAGCAGATCGATCCGGGCCAAAACCAGGCCCATCACGACCGGGGCCAGAACCAGCCGCAGGCCGGTGGCGCCGGTCACAAGCCCGGTCTGCCATCCTCGCCCCCGCTGCTCCGAGGTGAGCGCGCCGGCCACCGGGGTGGTGGTGGAGTCGACGTTAGGCACCCTCATCGGCACTGGCATGGCGGCCAAGACGTTCGCCGCTCAGCCTGGGGCGACAAGTCCTGGGTCATGACTCGAAGCGAGGACCCACTGACCTTCCTTCCTATCAATGAGCCGACCACACGCTCGGCCCGCCTTCCGGCAGCCCACCGGCGCCACCCTCCGATCCTAGCAGTCGTGGGGCCGGTCGTCCGCCACCCTATCCACCGGCCGCCAGCAGCTCCCGCACCTCCTCTGCGGAGGTCAGGCCCAGGGCCCGGTCGGCCAGCCGCCGTGCCCTGGTGGAGTCGACCCTCTTTACTGCCGCCTTGACCAAGGGAACCAGGGACGGGTTCATGGACAGCTCGGTGACTCCCAGGCCGATGAGGAGGGGCGCGGCCAGGGCGTCCCCCGCCAGCTCCCCGCAGACCCCCACCCATTTGCCCTGCGAGCGCCCGGCGGCGGCGGTCTCCCCGATCAAACGCAGCACCGCCGGATGGAGGGGGTCGGCCAGGCCCGCAACCTCGGGGTTCGTGCGATCCGCCGCCAGGGTGTACTGGGAGAGGTCATTGGTCCCAATCGAGAAGAAGTCAATCTCCGGAGCGAGCCTGGCGGCGGTCAGGGCCGCCGCCGGCGTCTCGACCATGATCCCGACCTCCAGAAGGCCGCGCCACTCAGGGCCAGGAAGATCCTGGATCACCTGGGAGACGAGCCGCCTCGCCTCGACGATCTCAGCGAGGGTGGAAACCATGGGGAACATGAGGCGGACCCTATTGCTGGCGGCGACCTGGACTATGGAGCGGATCTGGCCGAGCAGCAGATCTGGGCTCCGCAGCCCGAGCCGCAACCCCCTCACCCCCAGGGCCGGATTGGCCTCGTCGGGCCTGGGGATGTAGGCAAGCGGCTTGTCGGCGCCCACATCCAGCGTCCTAATTGTCAGCGGCCTGCCGGAGAGGATGGAGCAGATATCCCGGTAGACATCGAGCTGCTCCTGCGAACTCGGCATGGCGGGAGCATCCTGGAACAAGAACTCCGTTCTCAGAAGCCCCACCCCGTCGGCCCCTGCCGCCACCGCCGCTCGAGCGTCGGCGACCGAGCCGATGTTGGCGGCGACTTCGATGGCTAAACCGTCTGCGGTGCGGACCGCTTCGGCGATGGCGGCCTGGGCCGCGTGGCGCTGACCCCGCCTCTTCGAGGCCTCGGCCAGCTCCGACTCGCCCGGGTTGGGGATGAGCCTGCCCGAATCCCCATCCAGGATCACCGTGGTCCCCTCCGGTATATCCAGCACCGTCGGCCCAAGTCCCACCGCGGCCGGGATGCCGAGGGCCCGGGCCAGGATCGCGGAGTGGGACGTGGGGCCGCCGCCCGCGACCGCGATTGCCACAACGGTCTGCCTGTCGAGTCCCGCGGCATCGGTGGGGGTGAGCTCTTCGGCGACCAGAATCCCGACCCCGGTCGGGGCTGCGGGGCCCACCCCCAGCACGTGGGCCAGAACACGGCGGGACACGCCGTCCAAATCCAGGGCCCTCGCTCTGAGGTTCTCGTCCTTGATCTGGTCCCAACCCGACCTGGCACGGGCCACGCTCCGGGACCAGGCTTCGGCCGCCCCCGAACCCCGGTCGATATCAGCCTCCGCCCGCTCCAGCAGCTCCGGATCCTGCAGGAAGAGCATCTGAGCGTCGAGGATCGAGGCCTGGTATTCGCCGGCACGCCGGCTGGTGACCTCGCGGAGCTTGACCAGATCCTCCCGGGTCGCGTCCAGGGCCGACCTCAGAGCCCTTCTCTCCTCCTCGGGGGCGCTGGGAGCCCGGTCCGGAATGTCAAGTGGCGCCTGGGCCAGGTGGACCACCGGGCCCACCGCCAGGCCAGGCGCCGCCGGGATTCCCTGCACGAAGCTGGACATAGCGGTGGGCCCCAGGGGAATGGCTGGCGCAAGAGGGACCGGGGCAGGGCCTGCGGGCGGCTCCCCGAATCCGTCCCCGGCCAGCCTCCCGACCGCCTCCAGGAGCTCTGCCGCCTGCGGCCCTCTGGCCCGCACCCTCAGCTCCTGGCCGCGGGCCACCTGCAGCTGCGCTATGGCGTTGAGGCTGCGGCCCGATGCCGGCCCCTGATTCGTGGTCGCGTTGGCGAGCTCGACCTCGGCGTCGAACTGGGCCAGGACGGAGATGAGCTTGGCGATCGGGCGGGCATGGAGGCCCATGGGCAGGCTCACCGGCACCAGAATCTCCTCCCAGCCGCCAAGGCCCGCTGGCGGGACGCCCGCGGGGGTATCGGCCGGCGCCTCGGCCGGCGCCAGCTGGGCCACTTTGCCCGCGAGGCCCTCCTGGGCCGCCTGCGCCACCTCCTTGAGCGGCTGCCCGATCTGGGCGGCCACCGCCGCGGCGACCGCTCCCTCGACCAGGGCGGCTCCACTTAGCAGCACCGATCCGCGCCGCTCCTCAGCGACCATGTCGCGAGCGAGCTCGGCGGAGAGCAAGGCGCTGCCCAGATCCATCAGCACCAGCACCCCCGCCGGCGACCAGACCTCATCAATGGCGGCGGCGATTCGCCCCGCATCGGTGCCAAGTCCCTCGGCGGGCGGCGTCAGCCCCCCCGCGGCACCTATGCGCACCTCGGCAGCCATCGCCCGCGCCAGGGTGGCCGCCCCCTCGGCGACATCGGCGCTGTGCGACACCAGCACCAGCCCCACCCGCTCCGATGGCATCCGCTGAGCCTCGTCAGCTGCCGCCATAGGCCCGGTAGAGGATCTCCGCCGGGTGCACCACGGGCAGCCCGGTGGCCTTAGCGATCTGCCAGCGACAGGTCTCGCTGTCACAGGCCACCAGATCGGGCGCGGAGTCGGTGATGTCCGCGAAGAGGGGGCCGCCGACGCGCATGGCGATGTCGTATTTCTCGCGCTTTATCCCGTACGTCCCGGCCACTCCGCAGCAGAGCTGGTCCAGCTCCACCAGGCGCAGCCCCGGCACCAGGGCGAGCACATCCACGACCGGCTTGCCGATCAGCTGGTTCTGCTGCTGGCAGGGAGCGTGGTAGGCGACGGTCAGCGGTACCGGGCTGAAGTCGGTTCGGAGCTGGTGGCGCTCATGCAGGCCGAGCAGAAACTCGAAGAGGTCGAAGGTGCGCTGGCTTATGTCCACAAGGCTGCGGTCGGTCAGGCCCAGGATCTCCAATCCCTCCCGCTTCAGCATCAGGCCACAGCTGGTGGAGGATGAGATGACGGGCAGCCGTTCTGTGGAGGCGCCGGAGAGCTGCCTGGCCAGACGGGTCACGTAGCGACGGGCGGTGGGAAAGATCCCGTTGGACTGCAGCGGCAGTCCGCAGCAGTCCTGCTTGGGCACCAGCACCTGGATGCCCTGGTGCTCGAGCAGTCTGACCACCTTCTTGCCGAGGTCGGGCTCAAAGTGCTCGGTGCTGCAGCCGTGAAAGTAGACCACCCGTTGGTCCGCCTGCAGCGCCCTGTGCCTACTCGCCCAGCGGGAGAACGGGCGGGAGGCCGCCCGGGGCACCGGCGCCAGGTGGTGGACTCCGATGGTCCTCTCACCCGCCAACCGCATCCACCTGTTTTCCATCGCCCAGTTGAAAAGGGGAGCGATGGGCCGGCCCGCCCGGCCCATGAGGCCGGGTCTCGCCAGCAAGTGGTCCCTGAGCGGGACGCCGCGCTGCTGCTTGAGCGCGGCCCTCGCCCTCGAGTTGATCTCCGCGATCCGGACCCCCTGGGGGCAGACCCTGGAGCAGACCCCGCAACCGGAGCAGAGATCGACCGAGTGGTCTGCTGAATTGGCCCCGGCGCGGAAGCGCTCCGCCTGGGGTCCGACGGTCTTGGGGCCGGGGAAGAGTTCGGTGACCGCCGCGACGGGACAGGAACTCTCGCAAACAGTGCACTTGACGCAGTGATCCAGGGAGGCCCGAACCTCAAATGGCGAAAGCGCTTCAGATGTCACAGAGGTCCTCCCAAGATGGCCCTGGCGGCCGCGTACCCGGTCGCCAGGCTGATGCCGTTGCCGGACATCTCCCGCCAGGGAGCGGCCCCGGAGAGGATGGCGCCAACCGCATGAACATTGGCGTAGACCGGTTCGCCAGAGGAGTTGAGGGGGCGCAGTCGATGGTCCACGGCCAAGCCCAGGCGGTCCCGCTCATGCTCCTGGAAGTAGGTGGCGCCGTGGTCGCCGGAGCCCACCACGGGCAGCCCCAGGACGACCTCTCGAGGAGGTTCGGCCCACTCCGACACGATGCCACCGGTCGCGATGCCGCCGGTCGCCAGCACGAAGTGGTCGGCTTCGAACTCCACCGAGCGGGACGACTCCGCAACCGTCACCGACTGCAGCCGGCCTGACCCACCGGACCCCGCGGTGGCGGTTGACCCGATGAGAATCCTTCCGCCGTGGCGGCGGAGCGCCCGACCGAGGACGGTCTGGAGGCGCAGCCCGGATACCGACGGCGGCAGGGTGGGAATCTCGAAGATCGGTCTCCCGATCAGGGAGGTGAGCTCGCTCCACACCTCGTGGGCCCGGGAGAGGCCCAGTACCGCCGGCAGCCCCACCGCCTGCTCCCCGGCCAGCTCCGACCGAACGGCCCGGGCGAGCTCGCTGCGAACCGGGGGCAGTTCCAGCCGTCTGGCCAACAGCTGCGGCCTCAGGGAGCGGGCGTCCCCGGAAAGTCCGATCTCCACCGCGCGAGCCCTAACGGATCGGCTGGAGCGATTCAGATTGTCGGCCACCAGCCGCGCGTGGAAGTCCCGATAGTTCCGGATGCCCACGATCAGAACCTCACCGCCTTCCCCGAGGTCACCAGCCGCCATGGTCTCCGGAACGAGCCCGGTCGGCCTGATCCCCCCGACCGCGGTGGGCAGCAGCACGTTATGGTCGAGGGTGCCCCGATATCCCAGCGACGCTGTCAACTCCAAAAACCAGGAGAGGCTCGCGGTGAGTGTGTCCAGGGACGCTCTGGCGTAGGGATGGTCCGGGTGCTCCGCCACATACGCTGGCAGCTCCTGCCCCGGGCTCGTCACCAGGTGAGGAGCGTACCCGAGGATATCCACGACCGCCGGTGAGAGGGGCAAGCTTCCCTGGCCGGTGGCGACCACGGCCACGTCCAGCCCCTCTTGGGCCAGCCGGATGGCGGCCGTGAGTCCGGCCAGCCCGGCGCCGACCACGACCACATCGTGTCTCAAGGTCGGGCTCCTTGGGGGAGAACCGTTCGGGATCCAGCCTCATCCAGGAGGAGTCTCATGGCGGCAGGTGCTCGAGATCCAGGATCCCCTGAAAGATCCACTCATCCAGTCGCTCCTGGCGCAGCTGGTCTCCCCACCCCATGAGCCGCATCCCCTTCCAGCGTTCCTCCACGAAGGCCACCAAACTCGCGCTGGCGGCCCTGGCGTCGTAGTGGCCATCCTGGTGGAGCAGGCCGGCCACGCGAAAGGCGCAGAACCCACCCTGGCAGGGGCCCATCCCCACCCTCAGCGCCCGACGCAGATCATCCAGTTGCCAGTCTTCCCGCCGGGCTGCGGCGGCGCGCAGGTCGCTTTGCGAGACCAGTTCGCATTCGCAGATGAGGGGGTCGTCGGGATCGTCCGCCTCCATCTCCTCCAGCCGCGAACCGAGCCAGTAGAAGTGCTGAGCCTCACTGTCCGGTAGCGGCTCGACATCGGTGCGGCACGGTCCAGCCACCCCCAGCTTGCCACAGGCGAGATCGACCGCGTCCTTGGCCATCAACCGGAAGGTGGTGAACTTGCCTCCTGTGACGGTGATGAAGCTGCCCACTCCCTCCAGCTCCTCGTGGTCCAGCACGGAGTGAGAGCGGGTCACGTCGCGGGTGTCGCTGCCCCCGCCCGCCTCGCCCTTGGGCAGAAGGGGACGGGCCCCGGCCCAGACCCTCAGCGCCCGGCCCCGGCTGAACCCGGGGACCAGTGCCTCACCCGCCTCCATCATGGCGGCGACCTCCGCAGCGGTCGGGTCTATCTGATCCGGATCCTCGACCGGCACATCGGTGGTGCCGATCACGCTGACCGTGCGGACGGGAACGATGATGTCTCCGTCTCCGGGCATCGTGCAGCGGTTCACCACGGTGTTGACCAGGCGGTGATTCATGGCGACCATCACCCCTTTGCCAGGCACCACCCCGACCCGGCAACCGGCCAGCTGGGCGACCTGGCCACTCCATGCCCCGGAGGCGTTGATCGTGCAGCGCGCCCTCACCAGGACCTCAGAGCCGGTTCTGTTATCCCGCAGCCTCCCACCCACAACCGCCCCGCCCTCCACCTCCAGGGCGGTGAGGGAGTGGTAGGGGAGAATGGTGGCCCCACGCTGGGCGGCGCCGCGAACGCAGGCTGAAACCGTCTTCCAGGCGTCTACCGATGCGTCCGGCACCAGGAAGGCTCGGCTGATCCTGGGATTCAGGCGCGGCTCGCGGCGCAGGGCCTGGGCGACCGAGATCTCCTCCACCGGGATCCCGGCAGCCCGGCAGCCTGGCTCGAAGAGGTCGGCGTAGGCCGGGTCATCCAGAGGCGTGGTGACGAACAGGCCTCCGGTGTCCTCTATGCAATCCGAGGCCACCCTTCTCAGGACCAGGTTCTCTGCGGCACATTCCCGAGCTGACGAGGGATCCTTGACGACGTAGCGGCCGCCGGAATGCAGCAGGCCGTGGAACCGCCCGGTGGTGCCGGTAGCCAGATCCGCTCGGTCGACCAGGATGACGTGGAGACCCCGCAGTGCGGAGTCCCACGCCACCCCGGCCCCGGTGGAGCCGCCGCCGATCACCAGGACGTCGGTCTCGAGGCGCGAAGAGTTGTGGCTGGCCACTGCTTCTACTGTAGGGTCAGCCCTGCTCCACCCAGTCGAACGTGCGGGTGACCGCCTTCTTCCAAAGGGCGTATTGGCTGTCCCGCTTCTTGGGGTCCATGTGCGGCTCCCAGGTCCGGTCCACCGCCCAGTTGGCTCGAAGCTCGTCCAGAGCGCCCCAGAATCCAACCGCCAGGCCGGCAGCGTAAGCCGCCCCGAGAGAGGTGGTCTCCGCCACCTTGGGACGTATCACCGGGACCCCGAGCACATCTGACTGGACCTGCATGAGCAGTTCATCGTGGACCATCCCACCGTCCACCTTGAGGGAGGTGAGCGCCACCCCGGAGTCCTTGTCCATGGCGTCCACCACCTCCTTCGTCTGCCAGGCGGTGGCTTCCAGGACGGCCCGGGCGATGTGCCCCTTGTTGACGTAGCGGGTCAAGCCGGCGATGACCCCGCGCGCGTCGCTGCGCCAGTAGGGGGCGAACAGTCCCGAGAAGGCGGGGACGAAGTACACCCCCCCGTTGTCCTCCACCGTGGCCGCCAGCTGCTCCACCTCCACCGAGCTCTTGATCATGCCCAGGTTGTCGCGCAGCCACTGCACCAACGCCCCCGTGATGGCGATCGAGCCCTCCAGGCAATACACGGGGTCGTCGTCCCCGATCTTGTAACCGAGAGTTGTCAGCAGACCGCTCTTGGAAGGCACGGGAGAGGTCCCGGTGTTGAGCAGCAGGAAGTTGCCGGTGCCGTAGGTGTTCTTGGCCTCGCCGACGCTGAAGCAGGTCTGCCCGAAGACCGCCGCCTGTTGGTCTCCCAGATCCCCCGCCACCGGGACGCCATCCAAGGGGTAGACGCAGGTTCCGTAGATCACGCTGGAAGGCCGGATCTTGGGGAGCATGGCCTTGGGAATGCCCATCACCCGCAGGATCTCATCGTCCCAATCGAGAGTCTTGAGGTCCATCAGCATGGTCCGGCTCGCGTTGGTGACATCGGTGATGTGGAGGCCCCCGTTGACGCCTCCGGTCAGGTTCCAGATGCACCAGCTGTCGATGTTCCCGAAGATCACGTCGCCGCGCTCGGCGCGTTCCCGCAAGCTGGGGTCGTTGTCCAGGATCCACCTGACCTTGGGCCCGGAGAAGTAGGTCGCCAGCGGCAGGCCGACCCTGGCCTGGAACCGGTTCTGGCCCCCGTCTTTGGCCAGCTCATTGCAGATCGCGTCGGTCCTGGTGTCCTGCCACACGATGGCGTTGTGCACCGGTCTTCCGGTGGTGCGATCCCAAACCACCGCGGTCTCACGCTGGTTGGTGACCCCGATCGCGGCCAGGTCTGAGGCGCGACAGCCGGCCTTCTGGAGCGCTCCCGCGATCACCTCCTGACTGCGCTGCCAGATCTCCATCGCGTCGTGCTCGACCCATCCCGGCTTGGGGAAGATCTGCTTGTGCTCTTTCTGATCGACTGCGATCACGGTCCCGGAATGATCGAAGATCATGAACCTGGTGCTGGTGGTCCCCTGATCGAGAGCCCCCACATACTTAGCCATCGCGCTTCCTCCAGTCCCAATTTATTGGCGAGGTCGTCGCTCCCGGCGCCCCGGTCTTGTCCTAGTTGCTTGCCGTGAACGCCTCCCGAGCCGCTTTCATCAGCATCCAGGAGGATGTCGCCCCAGGATCCTGATGACCCGCGCTGCGCTCCCCGAGGTAGCTGGCCCGGCCCCGCCTCGCCACCATGGGGATGGTGGCGAGGGCGCCTTCATGAGCCGCCCCCTCCGCCGCCGACAGGGCCTCTTCGAAGGTCTCGCCGGATCCCAGGGCCTCTGCCAAACACTTGCTCGCGGGAAGCAGTGCGTCCAGCATGGTCTTGTCCCCCGGCTCCGCCTTGCCCCTGGCTCTGACCGCCGCAACCGCGGCGGTCAGAGCCGCGGACCAGGCCTCCGGGGTCACCTCCGCAGTTCCCTTCAGGCTGCTGCCCAATTGCAGGAACAGAGTCCCGTACAGCGGTCCGCTGGCACCGCCGACGGTTGAGATCAAGGTCATCGCCACCGTGCGAAACAGGCTCGCCACATCCTTTTGCTCAACTTGCTCCAGCTTCGGGAGCACGGCTCGCATGCCGCGATCCATGTTGATCCCGTGATCGCCGTCTCCGATCGCAGAGTCCAGCTCGGTCAGGTACTCCTTGTTTGTTTCCATCGCCCGGGCGAACAGGGTCACGAAGAGACTGGCCCGCTCGAAGGTGACGTTCATCTGGGATCCTCCTTCCGCCGGGGCCTTCCTACATCGCCCCTCAGCGCCCCCAGCGTAGGCCGGGAGTGTCGACCGGCGCATCCCAGTACTCGATCATTTCCTTATCCAGACGCAGGAGGGTGATCGAGCAGCCGGCCATCTCCAGTGCGGTGATGTAGTTGCCGATGAGGTTTCGCTCGATCTTGATCCCACGGCCCTTGAGGAATCGATCCAGGGCCCGGTAGACGATGTAGAGCTCAAGCAGCGGCGTGCCGCCCATGCCATTGACGAACGCCAGGACTGAGTCAGAGGACCTGAACGGGAGGTCCTCGGTTATCGAGGTGGCCATGAGCTCCACTATCTCGTCCGCGGAGGCGAGCTTGCGCCGCTCCCGCCCCGGCTCCCCGTGGATTCCTATCCCGATCTCCATCTCGTCCTCACCCAGGTCGAAAGTTGGTTTGCCGGCTGCGGGGACCGTGCAGGACGTGAGCGCGACCCCCATCGTCCGGCCCTCCGCATTGACCCGACGACACAGTTCCGCCACCTCGGCCAGGGAACGACCCGCCTCGGCGGCGGCGCCGCAGATCTTCTCCGCCAGAACGGTCACTCCAACCCCGCGCCGTCCCGCGGTGTACAGGCTGTCCTGGACCGCCACGTCGTCGTTGGTGATGACGGCGGCGACCTCGATCCCCTCCTCCTTTGCCAGATCCGCCGCCATCTCGAAGTTGAGGATGTCGCCGGTGTAGTTCTTGACGATGTGGAGGACACCCGCGCCACCGTCGACTGCCTTGGTGGCGGCCAGGATCTGATCCGGTGTCGGCGAGGTGAAGACCTCGCCGGGACAGGCGGCGGAGAGCATCCCCGGTCCCACGAAGCCGCCGTGCATGGGCTCATGCCCCGAGCCCCCTCCCGAAACCACGGCGACCTTGCCCCGCACGGGAGCGTCCGCTCGCATCACGAAGTAGGGATCAAGCGAAACCTTGACTCGATCCGAGTGAGCGGCGGCGATGCCCTCCAACTCCTCGCGGACCACATCCTCCGGGTTGTTGATCAGCTTCTTCATCTGCTATCCCCTACTCCGTGGGCACGGCCCGGCCTGGGGCGGGCTCCTCGTTCTTCTTCAGGCGCGCCGCCAGCACGTCACCGATGAACCAGTCGTAGAGCAAAACCCCCACCACCCCACCGATCAATGGTCCCACGATCGGGATCCAGAAGTAGTTGCTGAAAACCAGCCCGGCGTGGTTGTAGGTGCCGGGGAAGGCGGTCTTGCCCCAGCCGAAGAGCCAGGCCACCATCCTCGGCCCAAAGTCCCGGGCCGGGTTGATCGCGTACCCGGCGTTGGCCCCGTACGACATGCCGATCGCAGCCACCGCGATGCCGACCATGAAGGGCCCCATGTTGCCCTGTGGAGCGACCGAGTTGCGGCCGTCGGTCAGCGCCAGCACGAAGATCAGGAGAAAGGCGGTGCCCACGATCTGGTCGATGAGGGGCCCCAGGCTGCTGCCGTGGAAGTACGCCGCCGGAAAGGTGGCGAAGATGGAGTAGCTCGCGATCGCCGTGCCCGCCTGGGGGACCGCCTTGGCAGCCAGGTCGTACGCCTGAATGGCTGGACCGTAAACCATGTAGACCAGCAGGCCACCGAAGAAAGCTCCGACCAGCTCCGCGATCCAGTACGGCACAACCTTGTTCCAGGGGAAGCGGCGCCGCACGGCCAAACCCAGGGTGACTGCGGGATTCAGATGGGCGCCGGTCACTCCGCCAGCCACGTAAACCGCCAGCGCGACCGCATACGCCCATCCAAAGGTGATCAGGAGCCACCCGCCCACCCCCGTGAAGATCGTCGTGGGCGAGGATGTGCGCCCGGAGCCCGGAAGCCCGGCCACCGCCATCGCGACCACGCCGTCTCCGAACGCCAGCAGGCACATGGTCCCGAAGAATTCCGCGCTGAGCTCCCCCCACAGGCCGCTCAACCCGAACATCGAGCGACCCTCGCCATGCATCGGTTTGATCTCTGCCGCCATGTCTCTGCGCCCTCCTGGTTGAACCGGCTCCAGAGCCCCGGCCGGGGGCTGCGGCTCAGGGGTGGGTGCCGGCGTCCCCACCCTTCGCCACGACCTGGGTGGTGATGCTAATACCGGGACTCATGCCAAGTCAACAGTCTGTGGTAAACACTCGACGGGGGCAAGTGGTTACCCTGCACATCCTGGTTCTTGAACTCACGAAGGCCGGGTGACTCACGAACGCTGTCAGGTTCCGAGAGCCGATCGGTTGGTGCCCCAGATCGACAGCGCAGATGCCCGGAGTGCCCCGGCGAGCAGCGGCGGCGCTCCTCGCCCGCCGCCCCCTGGTTAGCTCAGGGTCAGACGGCCCCTCTGGTGGTGGGAGCGGCACCCCGCCGCTGGCTGGACCCACTGGCAGGTGGTGCCGGATCCTCCGCACCAGGGCCTCCCTGGGCCTCTCCCCGCAGCTGAGCCCGGTACTGCGTCCAGACCGCGTGCACCCGCTGCAGGGCGGTGAAGTTGGTGGCCACGGCCAGGATCCACAGCACGATCGTCATCTGATTAACCAGCAGTCCCAGGGCGGTGATCACGACCCTCTCCGGTCTGGCGAACCATCCGACGTCACAGGTGAATCCCAGTGATTGCGCCCGGGCCCTCACGTAGCTGACCAAGAGCGAGCCCAGCAGCGCTCCCACGATTAGGAACACCTCCAGGTCCCTGTGCTCCCGCACCAGGAACAGATACAGGAGGCCAAGGTAGACCACGCCCTCCCCGTAGCGGTCTGCGGTGGAGTCCAGGAACGCCCCGTAGCGGTGGGTCTTGCCGGACGCCCGAGCCACCGCTCCGTCCAGGATGTCGAAGGAGCCCGCCGCCAGCAGAACCAGGCCCGCCGGGATCAGCAGATCCAGAGCTATGAGGACCGCCGCCCCCATGGTTATCAGCAGACCCACGATGGTCAGCACATTGGGGCTGACGCGGACCAGTTGGACCGCCTTGGCGAAGCGCTGCGCGCCCGCCCTAACGGACTTCTGCAGCAGTCGGCTGAACAACCGAACTCACCTCATCTTGCGAGCGCTTCGCCAGGGCGCTCTGGTAGACACCGTAGACCTGGTCCGCCACCAGCGGCCACGCGTACCGCTCCGCGGTTGCCCGGCCCGCCATCCCCATCTCCGCTCTGGTCTCCGGGTGGTCGAGCAAAAGGCTCAGGGCCGAGGCCATCCGGCCATCGTCCCCGGGGGGCACCAGGACCCCCTCACGGCCGTCGGTCAGAACGTGGCGGAACCCGTCTATCGCGGTCGCCACGACCGGCCGACCCGAGGACATCGCCTCCAGCAGGATGACCCCGAACGACTCCTTGCCGGTGTTGGGGGCGCAGTATATGTCGGCCGCCGTGAAGTAACCGGCCTTCTCGGATTCCGGCACGAACCCCTTGAAGTGGACGTCCGGGATCCCCTCCTCCTCGACCCTGCGTTGGTAGCCTCGCCGCAAGGCACCATCCCCGACTATCACCAGCTGGCAGTCGCCACGAACCCGTCTCAGCAGCTGGTAGGCGTCGAGCAGAGTGGACAGCCCCTTGCGCTCCTCGAGGCGCCCCAAGAACAGTATGGTGCGCTGGCGCTCGCGCGCTATCCCGGCGGCGGGCGGGGCGTCGGGACGAAACACGGTGGGGTCGATCCCGTTGGGAATCACCGTGTATTCGGCGGGAAAGTAGCGGGCGACGAAGTCACGAGCCGGCTCGGAGACGGCGATGCAGCGGTCGAGGCGCCGGAACTGGCGGCGCAGAATGGGCCTTCCGTAGTAGTAGCCAAGGTTCTGGCGCGCGTAGGCATGAAAGGTTCCCACCGTGATCGCCGCCTGATTGAGGCGCAGCACGCTGAGCGGAAGCGCGGGCATCAGCGGCTCATGAATGTGGATGACGTCGAAGGCCTCCCGAGCCAGCACCTCCCTGATCCTGCGGGAGAGGTGGAATGAAAGCGAGATCCGCGCCACCGAGCCGTTGGCGGGGATTGGGATCGGCCTGCCCAGCGAGATCAGACCATCGATGCCGGCACTCGAGGATCCGCTGGATGGTGCCAGCACCGTGACCGACAGGCCACGGGACCTGAGCTCAGCCGCCAGATGGCGCACGTGCTCCCCGACACCCCCGGAGCGGCCGTAGTCGTAAGGGGAGACCATCCCGACCCTCATGACGGCTCCTCACCCGGGGGTTGAGGCGGGGGTGGGCCCCCTAGGTCAGCGGCCTTCATCGGCGCTCCGAAAATCGGGTTCATCACGTGCCACTGATCTGGATTCCGTCGCAGCTCCGGCTCCAAAACCGCGAGCAGCTCATGCGCGGCTCGCCTCAAAGCGAGCTCCGGCTGCGGTCCCGGGGCAACCCGGACTGGGGGGTAGCCCCGACAGAGGTAGTTGTCCTTGGGGTCGCGGACCAAGGACACCGGCAGGATCACGGCTCCCGTACGGGCGGCGATCTCCACCGCTCCCAGGGGAATGGACGCACGCCGCCCCATGAATGGTACCGGCGCACCGGTGCCTAGCAGATCTCGGTCGATCGCCATCACCACCACCCCGTTTTGGGAGAGGACACGGTAGATCTGGCGGACGGCGGCAGCTCCCGAGCGGTGCACCGCCACCTGGTCTCCTCTTCGCGCTGCGTCGACGTTGAGAGGGATAACCTGGCAGCCCACCCGGGAACGGGTGCTGACCAGCCAGTTGAAGCACCTGATCGGCCGGACCTGCTCCGCCAAGAGCGCCAGCCCGGAGCCCTTGGAGACGAACTGCTCCCGGAGGGCGGCGATGGCCGCTTCCCAGGAGCCGAGGTGAAGGCTGACGATGATGACTCCCCTCCCCTCCTCCCAGGCCTCGTCCAGATAATGCGCATCCTGCATCCGCAGCCACGGGGTCCAGGCCTCCAGCGGCCGGTGGGCCATCTGCAGCACATCGATCCAGGCCTTGAGAAAATTGCGCACGTTGCGGCGCACGAGGCGCCTCATGCCCCGCCTGCCCAGATCAGGACGTATCACCATGAGGTTGGCCCGCAGCCCTCGCCAATGGGAGGGCCAGCAGAGTGTCAGGAACGCCGCCAGCGGGCCGGTGATCGCGTAGGCCGCTCTCCGGTCCAACGTGCGCAGGGCGGTTTCAGCGGCCCGTAGACCCAGATACGGCAGCCACGGCTCGCCGGGGTCGGGACGCACCAGCCCCCGCGCCTCGACCGCGATGCACGCCTTTCGGGATCGCTTCAGGCGCAGGCCGGAGATCAACATGTGGCCCCCGAGGTGGGCCGGGCCTGCAGCAGGCGATGGAAGGCAAACCACTGCGACGGGTCCAGCCGGATCATGGCCTCGAAGGATTCGGCGATGCTCTGAGTCAGCAGGCGCACCCTCTCCTCGGTGGGTCCCGTGCTCGGCGGTACCAGAGCCGGCCACAGGGCGGCCTCGTGCCGCCCCCCATGGAGGCGCCTCACGTAGCCTGGAATGAGCGTCGCGTTGGTGCGAATCGCCAGAGTGGCGGGACCGCCGGGTAAGAACACGGTGCGCCCCAGGAACCTCACCGCGACCCCCTGGCCCGTCTTGTCGATGTCGGCGGCCAGGCAGAGGACGTCTCCCTGACGCAGGGCTCGCAGCGCCTGCCGGGCGCTGGCGGGCCCGCTGGGAATGACCCGCACCCCCACCCTCTCGCGCGCCTCGCGCACCAGCTCGTCGACGGCGGGGGGACCGAACTGGTCGGCGACCGCATGAACCTGGCGCCCACAGCTGGCCGTCACCGCCGCGCCCAGGTCCCAATTGCCAAAGTGAGGGGTGACCACGATCACCGGCCGCCCCCGGCTCAGCTGCACCTCCAGGGCCGCGGTCTCGGGCCTGGGGTTTCCGGAGAGGACCCCCTCCAGCAACTTCTCCAGCACCAAGAAGTCCATCACGGTGCGGGCGTAGTTGCGGAACGCCCGGCGGGTCAGCCGGACCGCCTCCTGGCGATCTCCGCCCGTGAACACCAGATAGTTCTGGAGAGCGACCTCAGCTCGGTCGCGCAGGAGCAGGTGGGCCCCATAGCCCCCGATGTCAGCAAGACCGTAACGGGTGCGGTCCGGCAGGCGGCGGGTGATCAGGGTCGCCGCCCGGAAGGCGAGCGCGAGATGGTCGCCGCGGCGCCGCCACGATCGGATGGACGGGCCCCGGCGGTGCTGAGGCACCGCCGGCTCGGGATTCATCGCCACGACCCGCTCCCCTCCTCCGATCGCACTCACTTCCAAATCGTCCTCCGGCACCATGGCCGCGGTCAGCGCGGCCGGCCTATCGCCTAGGCTTCGGAACCGAGCCGGACACCTTCTCCGGTCGCGGCCTGTGCCGGGGCGACGTCCCGGCGCTCTGCAGCGGGCGCGAAGGCCTCGGGATCGCTGATGCAAGCGGCCCCCACCTTGCCTTCAATGAAGAGCTCGGTCAGCTCGTGAGCGCGCTCATCGGACACCTGGAACGGCGGCGACTTCATGAAGTAGGAGGACGGTCCTTCGAGAGCCCCGGACAGCCCTCGGTCCAGCCCCAGCTTGCAGCACCGCACCGCGTCGATGACGATCCCCGCCGAGTTGGGCGAATCGTGCACTTCGAGCTTCAGGTCCACGCTCAACGGCACCTCCCCGAAAGCACGGCCCTCCATGCGGATGTGGGCCCACTTCCGGTCCTTCAGCCAGGGCACGTAGTCACTGGGGCCGATGTGGACATCGTCCGCACCCAGTTCATGCTGCATCTGGGACAGCACCGAGTTGGTCTTGGAGATCTTCTTGCTCTCCAAGCGCTCCCGCTCCAGCATGTTGAGAAAGTCGGTGTTACCGCCGAAGTTGAGCTGGTAGGTGTGCTCCAGCTCGATGCCGCGCTCCTGGAAGAGTCTGGTCAGGACCCGATGGATGATGGTGGACCCCACCTGGGACTTGATGTCGTCACCGATGATCGGCAGGCCACGCTCCTCAAAGCGCTGGCGCCAGTACTGCTCACGACCGATGAAGACGGGTATGCAGTTGACCATGGCGCAGCCGGCCTCGAGAATCTGCTCGGCGTACCACTTGGCGGCCATCTCCGAGCCCACGGGAAGGTAGTTCACCACCACGTCGGTCTTGGTGTCCTTCAATATCTTGACGATGTCAGCCGTGGGCCCCGGAGCCTTCACGATCACCTCTGAGAGGTACTTGCCAAGGCCGTCATGGGTCATCCCACGATGGACGGGAACTCCCAGCTTTCCCACCTCGGCAAATTTGATGGTGTTGTTCTGGCCCCGCCAGATGGCCTCGCCGAGGTCGTACCCCACCTTCTCCGCATCGACGTCGAAGGCAGCGGAGAACTCGATGTCGTTGATGTGGTAGCCACCCAGGTTGACATGCATCAACCCGGGCACATACTCGCTCTCGCTGGCATTGCGGTAGAACTCGACCCCCTGCACCAACGACGAGGCGCAGTTGCCCACCCCGATGATCGCGACGCGTACCTTGCTGCTCATCTAATTCACCTCCGGAAGCGAGCGCTCCCGGCCGGAGCTGGGAAGCGGCTGGTTGGCTGCATCTGCCTGATCTCGGTCGAGACCGGCGTCGGTTCTTGGTTCTGACCCGCCCCGCAACAGCTCGGAAAAGCGGTGCAGGGAGGCGGCTATGGAGTCACGGTCCAGGCGGCACAGCACCTCACGACCCTCGCGCTTGGTGACCACGATGTGGGCCCGGCGCAGAAGCCTGAGATGCCAGGACATCCGCGGCTGACTGATCCCCAGGAGCAGAGCCACGTCGGAGACCCGAGCCTCCTTGACCTGGGCCAAGCGGGCCACGATCCGGAGCCTGGTGGGATTCCCCAAGCCTTCGAAGTAGGAGGCCAGCTCCCAGTCCGCGGCCGACGCTCCCGTCAGCGGAAGCACGTGGCGCAGGGATCGCCCCTCATCGAGTGGGCCTGGTGCCGTCACTTAACCGATCCTTTCATAAACACTCCGTTATGTATGCTAAGCAGCCCGGGTCCGACTGTCAAGTCGCATCCAGTGGAGACCCAAGCATGCAAGGCACAGCGCTGCCAGTGGAAGAGCGCGAGGAGATTCGAATAGGACTGGAGGTCAGCGACCGGTCCGCGGTGCTCGCCCGGGCGCTCGGAAGTCCGCCGTCCACGATCTCGAGAGAGGTCCACCGCAACGGTGGCCGGCGCACGTATCGCCGGTCACTGCAGAGCGCCGGGCGGTCAGAAAGCGGCGACTCCAGAAGTTGGCGCGCTTCGAGGTGAGCCCAGCCTCGCCCACCATGTCGCGACAAGTCGGCGCGCGCTCGACTTGCCAACGACGATCGCAATCGAGCTCGCACGACCGGGTGGGATCGACAGGCCCACCGTGTCAGCCGAGGCGATATGCCAGGGGAGGTGTGCACACGGCAGCCGAGGGCTCCCTGTGAGCCTCGGTGGGTGCCTCCACCACCAGCGTCGGCGCGCACAGCCCCTCTGCGGTCGTGGCGGTCGGATGCCCGGTGAGCCGCTCCAACCTGCTCGGGCGACTCCCCCCAGGGCCAGGACGCCAAGAGCGTGATCGCCTCCGTCGCCGGCCTCTCGAACGGGTCCTTGAGGCCTTACGGCGCGCCCTCACCTGAGCCTAGAAGCACGTGCGCCGTGACAAGGACCCGATCGGGAGTGGCGGGTGGTCTCCATGGACGGGACCACGTTCGAGACGCCAATACGTCTGACAATGTCCAGACGTTCGGATGGCCCGGTTCCAGTCGGGGAGAGTAGGCATTCCCGCAGTTGCGCAGCGTGGCGTTGGCGAAGTTCCGCACCAAAGCCATGTTCGCAGCCGCGATGGGAGCTTGCCAAGGGGTGCGTAAGTAGGGCTTGCCATGGGATAATGGCCTGGTGAAGATGGACGGGCGCTCGCTAGACCACCAAACACTGGAACGATTGCGTAAGCGCACGGCGCGGCAGATTGTGGAGGGCGAGCAGTCCACGGTGGAGGTGGCCGCCGCTTTGGGGCTGCATCTGCGAACGGTGCAGAGATGGGCCCGAGAGTACCGGCGTGGCGGGGGGAAGGCCCTGGGAGCCAAGCCACCCTTTGGCCGACCCACCACGCTGGGCGAAAAAAAGAA
>Ga0080006_1158860_pt1 | contig 53221 bp, 61 predicted proteins | sample RS3BMetagenome_FD_69209 | JGI IMG/M metagenome (GOLD analysis project Ga0080006, IMG submission 69209) | Ferric oxide microbial mat and aquatic microbial communities from Rainbow Spring, Yellowstone National Park, USA - RS3B (SPADES... ... | reverse complement strand
GCGGCGTGGTTTTTGAGCACGAGCGCACGGTATCTGACCCCCGATGAAAAAGAACGACTGAAAGTGAGGCTGAAAAACATGGTCGACTTGGTAAAGGAAATCGCAGAGGAAGAGTATGCGAAAGGCGAAGAAAAGGGCATCGAGAAGGGGATCGAGAAAGGCCGTGAGGAAGCCCGCATTGAAGTGGCAAGAACGATGCTTGCGAAGGGTCTGGACGTTGCGTTGGTGTCTGAAGTGACGGGTCTGTCGCTAGAGGACATCCAGCGTCTTCGCTCTCACTAGAGTCAGCGATGCCATAATCACACACCCGGCCAGAGTGGTGCGGGTTTTTTGTCGCCAAAAAATTCAAAGTTCAGCCTCAAGACGGACCCTTTTCGCTTTGTTGCATGTTATATTTTGCTAGGGAAATCCACCGCAGCGCGGGCATCACTGAGGAGGCTGTGCACTTGAACGAAACACAGATAGATTCACCCAAGGCACCGAGTCTATTTCGCAACCGCACTTATATGACTGTGTTTGTGGGGCAGATGTTGTCAAGCGTTGGCTCCACAGTCTATTCTTTCGCACTGCTGTGGGATATGAAAATTACAACCAACAGCACTTTTTTGATGGCGTTGGTGGGGCTCGGCTGGATGCTGCCGCAAGTCGTGTGCGGCCCATTTGCAGGCGTTCTGGTGGACCGATGGAATAAACGCTGGACGATGTTCTGGTCGGACGCCATTCGGCTTGGCATCACAAGTCTTGTAACGCTGCTCGCTTTTGCGCATGCTCTGCACCCGGTGGAGATGATCGCGTCCGCATTTGTCCTGAACAGCGTTGGCTCGTTGTTCGGTCCGGCTTCCGGCGCCCTTACGCCGCTCATTGTAGGCCGCGACCAGTTGGCTGCGGCCAATGGACTTGAACAATCCGCAGGCCCGCTGTCCAATATCCTGGGGCCCGCGATCAGCGCCGCCCTCATCGCCTGGCAAGGCGTACCCATGGCCTACGCGATTAACGCCCTGGGCTTTCTCATCTCCGTTGCCACCTTGTTTGCCATTCGCGTTGGAGAACCGGAACGCGTAAAAAAACCGTTTGGCGCCAAACACTTCTTCGCCGAGATGGGCGAAGGTCTAAAAACGATCAGAACAATCCGCCTGCTTGTGGTGATTCTTCCAGCTGCCTTTGTAATCAATTTTCTGTTTGCTCCGTTTGATCTCTATATGGTGCAGTTTGTCACCGAGGCGCTCCATCGCACTCAGGTCGCATTGGGAGAACTGAATTCTTTCTTTGCAGCGGGTATGATCGTGGGCGCACTTACCGTAGGGCTGATCAGCAAAATCCTGCGCTCTGGTTATTTGATGACCGGCGGTATTCTCCTGACCAATATCGCAATCATGGCGATGGCGCTGAGTTCCTGGTTGCCGGCGGTCCTGGGATTCGCGTTTCTCGCAGGCGTGTGCCTGCCGTGGGTCAACATTCCCATTATGACCATGGTGCAAAGAATGGTTCCGCAAGAGCTTCTGGGCCGTGTCTTTTCACTGATCGGCTCACTGTTTGGCGCCGCGATTCCGCTTGGCATGCTGTATGGAGGATTTGCCGCATACGCGTTTCCAATACGGGACCTGCTGCTGGCCAACAGCGGCGTCAACGGTGTGTTGGCGATCGTGATGATTTGCATTCCAACCGTCCGCCATGCCGATCTCGGCAAAAATTCCGCCGTTCCCGAGCTGGCTCCGTCTAGCTAAGAATACGAAACCCAGGAGGACACGTTGACAGAATCGAGCAGCCATTTTTGCAGCCATTATTCTCGTGCGTTGACAGGTTGTTCGACGGGTTCTATAATGATGATAGAAAGCTGATAAAGGCAAACTTAGGGAAACCTAAGGACGCAAAGCCATGGATCTACAGCTGAAAGGCCATGATCGCCAGGCTGCCGAAGCGGATAGACTTCGGCGAATACCCCATGAGGCGGTGATTCGCTGTGTTACAAGGAACAGATAGTACTGAGCAATGGGTCAAGGATCCGTTTTCTATAGATTCAAAAAATTTTAGTACAGGTTTTGCTGCGGAACCGGGTGCGCATGAATGGAATCAGAGTCGCGCTGAGCGATTCGGTTCTGTGTATAAGAAATCGTCAGAACGTACGATTGTATTTTATTTGTAGCTGAAAAGATGTTCCCCTAAGCGAAGGTGCGCTCAGGGGGTTCTTTGCGTACAAGAGGTTGGGGGATGAGACGGGTGTCCACCGAGATGGCTATCCATGCGATTGAAGACGAGAGAAAGAGACTGGCGCGGGACATTCACGATGGTCCCGCGCAACTGCTGACGAATTTGACGATGCGCCTCGAAGTCGTCAAGGAAATGGCGAAACGGGATCCGCTTACGGTATTGCCTGAAATTCAAAAGGTCCAGGAACTGATGCGCGGTTCGGTGAGCGATCTGCGCCGCATGATTTATGACCTTCGTCCCGTCGACATTGCGGAGAAAGGTCTTTCGGGCGCACTGCTGGATTACGCAGAACGCTGTCACTACCTGCTCCGGATTCCGGTTGTCGCAGCGGTCGACGCGACCTGCGATGTTCTTGCGGAGCCATACGCGGTTGCAGTGTTTCGCGTCGTGCAGGAGTGTATTACGAACAGCCTGCGACACGCGCGTGCGCAGCGGGTGGATGTCTCCGTGACCGTGGCGGAGGGAGTGCTGAGAGCCGTCGTCCGCGACGACGGCTCTGGTTTTCCTTATGGAGATACGAGTCAGCACAAGGGATTCGGGCTGCTCGGTATCGAGGAGCGCGCTCGGCTGATTGGCGGCGAGGTGCGGGTACAGTCGCAATTGGGTCAAGGCACTGTAGTGGAGTTGACACTTGGCATTGCCACGTATAGCGCAGAGTGAGGGGATTGCGGTGCCGTCGGCCATTCTGATCGGCAAAGAACTGTTGGCGCGGGGATTGCCGCATGCGGCTATCGAGTATCTGGAGGACACGCAGAGCGCCGAACGGGATCCGGAAACGTCCGCGCTGCTGGCCAATGCCCTGGGTTGGTGTTTCACGGATCTCGGGGATCCGGAAAGAGCAGCGGGCTCGTTCACTCGTTCTATGGAAATTGCGCAGTGCTGGCGCTTGCCTGACATATTCACCATTCGACCGCAGATCAACCTGGCATTGACTGAACTCAGGCGCGGGAATCCGTTACGCGCCTATGAGGAAGCGAGTATGCTGCTAAAAGACGCGACAGAGCAGCCGGAGGAGACGCAGGGACTCATCTACGTCAATCTGGCGGCGATCTGCGTAGCCTTGGAACGTTACGACGAAGCGGAGATTTTCGCGAGCAGCGGCGTGGCTATTTTGGATGACGGCGCCGGCAGTTTTGCGTTTGGGGCTTATGTGAATCTGGGCGTCGCGCTGCTTGCGCTCGGGGATCTCGCGGCCGCGCGGCAGGCGTTTGAAGTCGCCTTGGAGCGATCGGGCGGGCAAGCGTTTCACGCTGCGCTCGAACTGTTGCGGCTGCATCTGCTCAGTGGCGAGGAGGAACTCGGCGCGAAGTTGCTGCGCTGTGCGTTTGATGGAGTATGGGGACAGTTAATCGAATTTTCGCGCGACGATCTTGGCCGCATCTGCGAAGTCCTCGGGTATGGGGCCGCGATAGCGGGCGACTCGTTGCTTGCGGACCATTTGCTTGAAAAAGCGGAACTGTACTTTGGGCGAGTTGGCTGTTGGCGCGAGTATCGGGCGCTTGGCCGCGAACGCGAGCGGCGGCAACAATCGCTGCTGGGCGTGCTGGCGACTGCAGCGCGGTCGGAATGGTCTGACGCGTTGCCGCTGGCGCGCATGTTGCACGCTTTTCTGGGAGTGCTTGACACACTGGAGCAAGTTGCTCCAGCCTATTTTGCCAAGGCGCAACAGGTCGCCAGAACGGCGGTGCAAATCGGAGACGCGCTCGGATTCTCGGCGGACTCGCTGCAAGCAGTGTACATCGCTGCGCAATTGCTGGGATGGCGGGTGGACGCGAACGTTCGCACAGACGAACGTGAGGCGCTGATCGAAGCGTATGGCCAGATCGGGCCCGGCTGGTTGCAGACACATGGGTTCCCGGATACAGTGCTCGCACTGGCCGCATACGGGGAAGCACTTGATCAAGACGCACTGCTGCGCAACCTCTCAGCGCGGGCAGCACAGACAGCGCAGACGGAGCCTGCGCTTGAGACGGCGGCGGTATGGGCTGTGGTTCGGACTGCCGAGCGTTATGTTCAGCACGTACAGACTTGTAAGCGCCACTCGTCCGCGATGCGCAGGCTGGATCGAGACCCGGACGCGTGGAAATCGGCTGTTCGCGCCTTGCGGGCGCTGGAGCGAACAGCCGTCGCAGCGAAAGGGGAACGCAACGGTCGCAAAGAGCGAACGCCTGTGTCTTGTACGTGAGGGTTTCGGTTGTCGGGAAGGCGCGACAGACGGAAGGGAGGGGTGCGCGTTGGCCACACTGACGCGGCTGTTGCTCGCTGATGATCAGTCCTTATTTTTGAGTGGCCTCGAGGCGCTGCTGGCGATGACAGGCGAATTTGTGGTGGTCGCGACGGCGCACACCGGCGACGAAGTGCTGTCAGCCCTTCAGGAACAGCCCGCTGACGTACTGCTTTTGGACATTGGCATGCCGGAGCGGTCAGGGATCGAAACGGTCAGGCAGCTTCGCGACATGGGTGTGACAACTCCCGTGCTGATCATCAGCAACTACGATGGCAAGGACTACGTCTTGCAGGCAATTTCTGCGGGGGTGCAGGGATATGTTCTAAAAGACGCCGCGATCGACACGGTGCGCGCCGCTGTGCGCTCCGTTGCGGCAGGGCAGCGGTATGTCGATCCACGACTGGTGGGATATATGATGGACGCTCTCTTTGCAAAAGCGGGCGAGGCGCAACGCTTGGAAAGCTTGGAACGTTTGCGGGCAGACGCAGAGCAAGCAGACGCCGTGTCTGCCGGGAACGGCGTCTTTGCGAAACGGGTTGCGCTGACCCAGGCGCTCACCGCGAGGGAACGCGAGGTGCTCCGGTTGATGACGCAGGGGTGCAACAACAGCGAGATAGCCAAGACTCTTTTTATCAGCCCGAAAACGGCTCGCAATCACACGACGAACATCTTGCAGAAACTTGGGGCGCCAGATCGAACGAAAGCTGTGGTCATCGCCCTGGCGGAACGATAGGACTATTGTCCTACGCGCAAACAACGAAAATAGGATTCGCGCCCCTGTCTATAGCGGGGTCTTTTTTTTATGCTTGAATCACAACAGCAGGAAGATAGCTTGCAAAACACGATACCTTCAAAGGGGCGATCAAGGATGAACGGAATCAAACAGAAGCTGGCGGGGATTTATCACTCAGTGGCTGTAAAGACAGGCGAAATGGTCGTACGCCTGCGGCATGAAGAAGAAGGCCAAGGGCTCGTCGAGTACGGTCTGATCATCGCGTTGGTGGCGATTGTAGTAGTTGCTGCGCTCATGTTGTTGGGAAAACAAATCGTGTCTGTTTTTACATCTATTACAGGCAACTTGTAGAATTGCATGTGTCGTTTAGGAAACATTTCGTCGATATCGCACAGGCAACGCAACAGGTAGGCAAAAGGGGCGCAATGGCGTATAGACGCGCTGTTGCGCCCCCGGCTTACGCAGGAGGTGAGAAGACGATGTCTGCAAGCGTGCTGGTGGCGTTGGCGTTCTCTGCGGGTGCGGTTGTCACCGATCTGTTGTGGCGGCGGATTCCAAACCGCTTGACGCTGCTTGCGGCCATCTGTGGTTTGGCGGTGCACGGCGTGGTTCACGGATATCTGTTGGACAGCCTCGTCGGTGCCGCGTTCGGATTCGTTATTTTGCTTGGTCCCTATCTGCTGTGGGGGATCGGCGGCGGCGATGTAAAACTCCTGACTGTGGTCGGATTCGCGCTCGGGGTTGAACGGGTGCTGGCGGCCAGCCTGATAATGGCGCTTTCAGGCGGGATACTCGCCATTCTCGTGAAATGGAATGTATTTGGACTGCGGAGTTTGATTGGTCAGCCATGGAAACCGACCGAGTCGGGCGGCGGTCGCGAGGGATTCGCAAAGGTCATAGGTGAACCCGTGTCGATTCCATACGGAGTCGCGATCTTTCTGGGCGTGCTCGCCGTGGCGCTTTCAGGAGGAGGGATGAGCCCGTGATCGGTGCTCGCTTCGCTCTTGCGATCAAGAAACTAGGAAAAGATGAGAGCGGCCAATCGCTGGTGGAGTTCGCGCTGGTGTTGCCCGTACTCTTGCTGATACTGATTGGAATTATAGATTTCGGGAAAATTTTCTCAACGGAACTCGTCATCGAAGGGGCGGCGCTCGATGCTGCGCGCTATGCGAGCGTCGGCGCGACGGATGCGCAGGTGAATCAGGTGATTCAACAGGACTGTGCGACATTGCAGATCTCGCAACTGACGGTGACCATCGCTCCGACTCAGAGCAATCGCGTCTCGGGACAACCCGTGGTGGTGACGATCTCCTATCCGGTGAACCTCGATTTGCCTCTGACCGCATTCTTGCCGAACCCGCTGATCGTCCATGCGGCGACGGCCATGAGAGTGGAGTGATCGCATGAAACGACTGCAGGACGAATCCGGAAACGTCGCCGTGCTGGTTGCGCTGATGATGGTGATCTTACTCGGCTCCACAGCGCTTGTCACGGATGTCGGCGTCGAATTCGCAGCCAAACAAAAGCTGTGGAACGCACTGGACGCGGGCGCTTTGTCAGGAGTTGAGGAGATTTTTAACGGCGCTGCTGCGGCGCGTTCGACAGCGGTTCAGTATGTTCAGAAAAACGGGGGAAGCGTCAGCAGCATAAACGTCAACACGGCAACCGAAACGATCACGCTCGACGGACAGCAAAACGTGCCGCTCTATTTTGCCAGGGTGCTCGGATATCAGTCTGCCAATATATCGCTTCAAGTGCAGGCGCAAGCAGGAACGCTGGTCTCCGGAACGGGGATCGCACCCATTGCCGTCGCCGAACAAAACTTTGCGTACGGACAGACGTATACGCTGTCGATCGGAGCTGGGCAGAGTGGATCGAGTGAAAACGAAAGCGACGGAAGCGACGGAAGTTCGAAGGATTCGTCTTCTGGCGGGGATGGGTCGTCCGACAATCAGGCGTACGGCAGTGGCAATTACGGTTATCTCGCTTTAGGCGCCGCCGGGGCGCAGCAATTTTCGCAGAATCTCATGTATGGGTACAATGGGATGCTGTCCGTCGGCGAACAGGTGCAAACGGAACCGGGAGACATGTCTGGCCCCGTATCGCAGGCGATTTCCTACCGGTTGCAGCAGGGTCAAGGCTGGACTTTTGCGACAGCTGCAAATGGTTGCCCGCGAGTGCTCCTGTTGCCCGTTGTGAACACGCTGAACGTAAATGGAAAGTCCAGTATCACCATAGTCGGATTCGCCGCCTTCTATCTGGATGGGTTGCAGGGGAGCGGAGGTCACCAACAGATTGTCGGCCGGTTTCTGCAAATGGTTGTTCCCGGCACCATCGGTCAAGGAACGAACTTTGGGCTGTATGGTGGCCGCTTAATCGGATGAGAACGGTCTTCTTGAGTCACAAAGGAGTGGAACAACGTGCAGAAACGAAGGACATCCGCGATCCTCATCGCAGTGGCGCTCGCACTCGCGACCCTGACGGCTGTCGTTGTCAATGCTGAAGTACATGCCGAAATGGTGCGCTTGCAAAATGCAAATCGCCTTGAACCCGTGGTCCTGGTGACTCAGCGCATCGCGGCTCACAAGCGTATCGCCCCAGGAATGGTGACAATTCGCGAGGTTCCCGCAGGGGGCAGAGCGCAGACCGCCGTCACAAATTTGAATGGCGCAGTCGGATTTATTTCCAAAACTACCCTGTATCCTGGTGAACAACTGCTTACGCCAATGATAACAACCGCCATGGCTTCCCCCAGTCTCGCGAATCGAGTGCCTGCGGGCATGGTGGCCATGAGCATTCTCTATAATCCGGTGACGCAGGCGGCGGGAGCCATCGAAGTTGGGGACCGGGTGGCCGTCATCGCGGTGCTTGGAAAGAGTTATACGGCAAGTCAGTACGATGCGGCTAAAATCATCGCCGCCAATGTGCAAGTGTTGGCAGTGCCTGCCGCAACGGCGAACGGGAGCGGGGGGAGCGGACTTACTGCGACGAATGGAAACTCGCGCGCCGAAGCCGTCACCTTGGCCGTTACGCCACAGCAGTCCAGCGCGATCGCATTTGTCACGACCTATGGGTCGCTCAATTTGGTGTTACAGCCTTCCGGACAAGGCAGTCTCGCAACAACAGGCACGCTCGTGACCGACGCAACCGTTTTGAGGAGGTGAGCCGTGTGAAACAGTCCATTCGCGTGTTGTTAGTGGATGACGCCAAGGAGATTCGCGACACGGAGAGAATGATGCTCGGGTTCTCTCCGGACGTCGAGATCGTGGCCGAAGCCGAAAATGGCATGGAGGCCGTCGAGTTGGCCAAGGCCTTCAAACCGGACATTGTGCTGATGGACATCAACATGCCGATCATGGACGGGATCGAAGCCACTCGCCGAATTGCCGATGAATTGCCGGATGTGACCGTGGTGATCGTATCGGTGCAGGAGGAGTTCGAATCACTGAAGAAGGCGATCCAGGCAGGAGCGCGTGAATATCTGCTCAAGCCGTTCAGCGCAGACAGTATGCTTGCCGCGATCCGCGGGGTGTATGCGCGCGCGGAAAAGCAACAGCGGGTGACCACCACTGCGCTCTTGACCGATCGCTTTCACAGTAAGTCTTACATCCACATTCTCTTCAGCGCGAAAGGCGGCGTTGGCAAGACGACTGTCGCAGTGAACTATGCGCTGGCCTTGGCGCGGCGAGGAAAACGCGTCGCTTTGGTCGACTTTGATTTGAGTTTTGGCGATGTCGGCTTGCTGCTGGGGGTGCAAGAAGACAAACGAACGTGTTATTCGCTGCTCCTGGAAGGGGAAGCGTTCGCCGACGCGTTGCCGAGTTACCTCATCAACCACAATTCGGGTCTCCAGATTTTGCTTGCTCCGGCTCAGATCGAACAGGCGGAGTACATTACGCCCGTTTTTGTACAGGGCGTGTTGCGGTCTTTGCGCAAACAGTTTGACTACATTGTGGTTGACACCGGGCAGGTCCTGACGGATGTTTTTTTCGCGGCGCTGGAACTCGCGGATGAGGCGTATTTACTGAGCAGCGCCGATTTGCCTTGCGTAAAAAACAACCGGCGTCTGTTCGAGGTTTTGAAGACGCTCGGATACTCTATGGACAGTGTAAAAAACGTCTATGTGCGCCGCGGGGTGCTTCCGGAAAGATCCGCCTGCGATGTCCTGGAAATGGAGATCTATTCGACCATCGCCTATGACCCGCAGGCTGCAGGTGAAGCGGCTGATCTTGGAGTGCCTCTCCTGACTGGTCCGAAAAGGACCAAAACGGCGCGCGACATCGATCATCTGGCGACGAAGACATTGGCCCAGGAACGGCGGGGCAACATGGGTACATCCCGCGTTGGCATTCTCCGGCGGGCTCTGGGAAAAGTGAGGTGATCCGGCGTGTCGTTGCTTGAGCGTATGGAGAAAAAGCGTCAGTTAAGTGGACTGGCCACAGAACAGAGCCCGTCTTACGGAGCGAGGACAAGCTCGGAGAGCGATGCGACGGGAGGCGCCCGACTGGGGAAGGAGGGGAAGGAGGAAGTTTTCGCACAACTGAAGAGCAAGATTCACGTGCGCCTGGTAGACGATCTGGTGCAGGCGGACGCCGACGACGAGGCCAGTCTGCTCGATCTGCTGAACAGTTTCTTGCTCGATGAGAGCGTGGTTTTGACCAAAGCGGAACAGGAACGGCTGTTCCTGGAATTGACGGCGGAAATCCGCGGATATGGTCCAATCGACGGCTTGCTTCACGATGACACGGTGTCCGAAATCATGGTGGTGGCGCATGATCAGGTGTACGTGGAACGCGCTGGCAAACTCCAGGAGACATCGGTGCAGTTCAAGAATGACGACCATGTGCTGCGAGTGATCGAGAAAATTGTGGCGCCTCTCGGGCGCCGCATTGACGACGCCACTCCTTACGTCGATGCGCGCCTGCCGGACGGATCGCGCGTACACGCAATCATCCCGCCTCTGGCCCTTAAAGGTCCGTGTCTGACCATCCGCAAATTTTCAGCCAAACCGTTTACAATCAACGATTTGATCGGGTTTGGAACGCTGACGCCGCCGATGGCGCGGTTTCTGGAGACGGCGATCGCCGCCCGCCTGAACGTCGTCGTCTCAGGGGGAACGGGCTCAGGGAAGACAACAACGCTCAATGTCCTGTCAAATTTCATTGGCGACGGCGAACGGATCGTGACGATCGAGGACGCGGCGGAACTGAAGTTGCAGCAGCGTCACCTCGTAACGCTTGAGACGCGGCCGCCAAACGTGGAGGGCAAGGGCGCAGTGACCATTCGCGATCTCGTCAAAAACGCGCTGCGGATGAGGCCGGATCGCATCGTCGTAGGCGAAGTTCGCGGCGCCGAGGCGCTCGATATGTTGCAGGCGATGAACACGGGGCATGACGGCTCGCTGACGACCGGGCACGCCAATTCGCCGCGGGATATCCTGCGCCGTCTGGAAACCATGGTGATGATGGCTGGTATGGATCTGCCGATGCGCGCCATTCGTGAACAGATCGCTTCCGCAGTTGACTTGATCGTTCAACAGTCGCGCCTGGCCGACGGCACGCGGCGAATCACTCACGTTACGGAAGTATTGGGCATGGAAGGCGAACAGATTGTTCTTCAGGATATTTTCGAATTTGACCAAACGGGCCGATCCAATGACGGCAAAGTACTCGGGCGTCAACGGCCCACCGGAACGGTTCCTTCCTGCATGGATCGACTGAAGGCTGCAGGACTCGCCGTGAATCTGGACTGGTTTGTGGATGCTGGACCGATTGCAGCGCGGTAGCTCTATTTGAGGGGGTGAATGACATGGCGGCGTTTCTGTCATTTATAAGCAGCTTCCTGATTATTTGGGCAGGACTCAGTTTGCTTTTGTGGCGCAAACGGCGACTGGAAGACCGCGTATCCGCGCTTGCAAGGGCGGTGACGGTAGCGGCGGCCTCACAGGACGCTCCCGGCGGCGATCCGGCGAATGGACAGAGCGCGCAGGCGCGGTTTCAAAAACAACGGGTGACGGTATTCAGAAACATGGCGGCGCGCGTTAACCGCCATGTAGAGAGTGCGGGCATCACGTTGACGCCCGCTCATTGGCGGCTGCTCGGGATCACCTTCGCCAGTTTGCCCCTGTTGGTGGGACTGCTGGCCAGGAATGCAGTTCTCGCCGTCATCATGGCGGGCGTACTGCTCGGATTGGCGACGATTCTGGTGGCGCAAAAGCGTTCTGCCCTGCGCCGGGAGCTGGAAAACAGCCTGGGCGACATCGTCACGGTGGCTGCGGGAGCCCTGCGGGCGGGTTACTCCTTTCTCCAGGCGATCGATATTCTTGCGAGTGAAACGAAGGGGCGCATGGGGGATGAATTTAAACGCATTCTACGCGAACTGAGTCTGGGTGTGGGCGTTGAGGAAGCGCTCACTCATGCGGCTCTGCGCGTGGCGTCGACAGACTTTGACCTGATCGTCGCCGCAGTGCTCGTGCAGAGGCAAGTTGGGGGCAATCTGGCAGAGGTGCTCGATATCACAGGCGAGACGATTCGGGAGCGGATCCGGATCAAAGGGGAGGTGCGTACGCTGACCGCACAGGGACGGATGTCTCTGTGGATTTTTACGCTGCTGACGCCGGGAATCGCGGCGGCGTTATTTCTGATGAATCCAGGTTATATCTCGACTCTCTGGCAGAGTTCCACAGGCATTGCGATGGTCGTCGGCGCCATCATTGGACAGTTGCTCGGAACGTTCGTGATTCGCAACATCGTGCGGATCGAGGTTTGACGTCAGCGTGACAGCGACAGCCGCGCAATTCGTCAAGGAGGCGAAACGATGATTTTCCTGCTAAGTTTCTCATCGGCGTTCAGTTTTTTTGTAGGATGGCTATGGTGGAGGTGGCGGCGAGAGTTGACCGTCGCGCAACGCGTCGATCAAATCATCGGAAAATCCGATCATGATACAAGGCAAATTGTGCACGATTTAGGCACGGCGATTGTGAAACGGTTGGTCGGTTGGATTGAACGTGTGACGCCTGCAGACTACTTTAGGAGAGTGGAAGCGGAGGTCAGGCGTGCAGGAATCCGCGGTCCAAAAGCCGTTCGTTACTGGTTGCTGATACGCGCGGGCGCGCTGCTCTGCGGCTTCGTCATCGGCGTGCTTGTCTGGGGACTGAGTGGATCCACCAGCGGTTTTCTGGTCGCGATGACTCTTTTGATCGCGGGTGTCCTTGGACCACGCCTCTACTTGACGCGCACGGTCAAAAAGCAACAGTCGCTTGCCCGTCGAGCCTTGCCAAACCTGTTGGACATGTTGACGATCAGCGTGGAGGCGGGATTGGGATTCGACCAGGCATTGGCCCGTACCGTGAGAAACATGAATGGCCTGTTAGGCCTGGAACTGCGTCAGGCGCTCGCCGAGATGAGTCTCGGCAAGACGCGCCGGGAAGCGTTGCGAGACGCGGCGGTTCGCATGAATTTGGACGAATTCGGGAGTTTCGTTGGCGCCATCGTCCAGGCGGATCGCCTGGGAATGGGCGTTGCGACGGTATTGCGGGTGCAGTCGGGCGAGGTGCGCGGGGAACTTCGCCAGCGTGCGGAGGAGCAGGCGATGAAGGCTCCGATTAAAATCCTGTTTCCGCTCGTATTTTTCATATTTCCAGGGTTGTTTATGATCATCTTGGGGCCTGCAGTCTTACACATCATGCATGTTCTCGGATAAGGGAGGCGGCGCCGCTTGGGCAGACAGCAGCTTTACTTAGAAGCTCCAGGAAGCGACGATCGGGTGATCGTTTTGCGATTGGCGATAGCAGACTCGTTTTTTTTGCGTCTGCGCGGTCTGCTTGGGAAAAATGCGCTCGCGAGCGATGAAGGGTTGTGGTTGGACGCCTGTCATTCGATACATACGTTTTTTATGAAGTTTGAGATTGATGTGGTTTTTATCGACGCGGCCGGTTGTGTGGTGGCCATCTATCCGCAGGTTGCGCCCGGAAAGATCGTTGCTGCGAAACAGGCCGTTCACACGCTCGAATTGCCTTCGGGAGCCTGCGAACGCTTGGGACTGAAAACAGGGCAACGTGTGAACCGCGCGTCCTGTCAAAGTTGAGTGCAGTTGCGGCGGGAACATCCGAATGAGGAGGAATGAGGCGAGCCTGATCATAGCGGGTTTAATTATGCTATAATAAAATTATCTATCAATTTCATAATGGGCAAACGCATCGAAAGGTGCGGACGCAAAGCCACGGGTCTAATGACGCATGTCGATGATCGCCGGGTTGCAGACAGGATTGCAACGGGTTTTGGGTCGACGAAATCCGTTTTTTGTCGTCTAATTTACATTTACAGCGGAACGCGGCGTAGCAATCCAGTACAGGCATCCGCGTCAGAATATAAACAAAACGGATCGGAGATAATTCCTTGGCGAAGTTACTGATAGTTGACGATTCTTACTTTATGCGCACAATATTGAAACAGATGTTATTTGAGGCTGGGTTCCCCGACACGTACGAAGCAACGAACGGCGCCGAGGCAGTGGAGAAGTATGCGGTCATCAAACCCGACTTGGTTACCATGGACATCACCATGCCTGTCATGGATGGATTGCAGGCGGTGAAGGCCATTATTGCCAGCCACGCAAAAGCGAAAATTATCATGGCCACAGCGATGGGTCAGCAGTCCATTCTGGCGGAGGCATTGCGAAACGGCGCCATAGGATTTGTCATCAAACCGCTGCAACTGGCGAAAGTGCAGTCGGAAGTCCAATATGCGCTTCGGCGGTGATCGTTCGGGGGTGGGGGAAAGGGGCCTCACGTAGAAAAATCGTTGAGCAGTTACAATTATCCGATCATGCGCGTGGAACATAAGCACAGACAGGATCACTGGCAAGCAGATCGCCCGTGACTGCATAGGCCCGAGCACGAGAACCGCCGCACTTCCCGCGAAATTCACACAGCCCGCATTTGCCAGCGCGCAGATCACGGTTACGCAGAGATTGGAGAATGGAACTGTCAGAATAAATGGTTGCGAGCGGCGTTTGCAGAACGTGGCCGACCTTGACAGGTAAAAAACCGTTTGGGTACACTTCTCCAGTATGGGATATAAAGATGAATCCATCACCGTCACTGGCGGGACTATTTGGGCGAAGTAGGTTCAGGGGCGGTTGTTTGCCGAGCGATCGATCATAGACATCAGTATCCGTCCGCGAGAGTTGGTACTGTTCCTGGACCCGACGGTAAAAGGGCGCTTCCGTCGTATTGATCATAAACGGTCTTACGAGAGACTGTTGATACAACCAACGTAAAATCTGTTCGTTATCCTCGGAACTGACCATATTGACCGCCTGTGCGTCTCCTGTTGGAACAAGGAAGAACAGACTCCATAAGGTGGCGCCGACGATTTCGACGAGGTCTGCCATCGCCTGCAGTTCATCTTGATTGAAGGTTGTGACCGTCGTATTGATCTGAATGGGAATGTTCAGATTATCGAGAAAATACAGCGCGCGTTGTGTGTCGACAAACGATCTCTTGACTCCCCGGAAGCGATCGTGCGTTTCTGCTGTAGAACCATCAAGACTGACGGCCCATCGAGAGATGCCTGCCTGTTTTGCCCGTTCCATGGCGTCGACGGTCATTTTCGGTGTGACAGTGGATGCCAATGTCACATGGAGTTGCGAACTGGCGGCGTATTCAATCAGTTCGTACAGGTCTGGCCGTTCCAGCGGATCGCCCCCGGTAAATACGAGCAACGGATGATTCATTGCCGCAATCTGATCGATCACACTCTTTGCCTGGGCCGTTGTCAGTTCATCCGAGTGCCTCCAGGTTTGGACCCCCGGCCAACAGTGCAGGCAATGCAGTTGACAGGAACGAGTGAGTTCCCACATGACAATATGAGGAGTCTGCCGAAAGTTCCGTCCTTTGTTCGCAGGGTCGAATTGTTGCCATTCTATCACTGGGAGGACCCTCTCTCGAATTGGGATAAGCCAATCATTGGAGTCTAAGTAGAGACGCAACCGCCAGGCGATCCTAACGGTCGCCTGGCTCATTGATTGACATGGTTTTGATTTGCTGCGCGGTGACTATTCAGGCGGGCGCCTGAGTAGTCACCTTTTAATTACTTTTGATTCGTGTTGATTTCGCTCTGCCGAGTAACTGAAGCTGTCACAGTGACCAAGCTGTTCCAAATGACGAAGCCCTCACTACGCGTCCAGACCCAGTTCCAGTTTCTTTTTCTTTTTCTTGTTATTCTCGTCCCGATACCAATCGCGCCAGATCAGCTTGTAAAGCGGCAGCAGCCGCGGCAAACGATTGAGTCCAGGCACCCATGGCACGGCAATGAGCAACAGGAACAGTGCACCCACGGTGTAGGCGGTCATCTGATCACCTGAATCGCTCGTACTCCAGGGTGGAACTTGATAGAAGAAGGTGTATGGCGTCAACCACCAGGGGCCAGGAAACGCCAGTTCGTCGTGGTTGATCCCCCACTGTTCGCCTGACAGATCGAGCGTTCCCGCGATATTGTGGAGCGCGGCGCCTTGCAGGAACAGCAAGTTGTTTTGCACGTTCCAGCGGTACGCGCCCTGGTTCGTTTCCCGCGTTAGCGCGCCCGACAACAGTCCAGAACGCGCCAGTTGCAGTTCCGAATTCATCATGTAAGCGACGGGTCCGTAGTTGCCTGCAGGCAGTTTCACCGTGGCGCCGGCGGCAGTGGCTTTGTTCAGGGCATTGCTGAGATTCTGGCTCCACTTGGCCTGAGTTGCCGCTGGCGCCGCCTGATACGTATGGAGCGCTTTTGTCAGTTGACTGTTGCCAGACGCGCTTGCCAGCATCGACAGCGGCGTGATCACGTCGTCCATCGCCGTATTCAGCGGATACGGCGTGCCCCACCAAGTCTCCGGAGAGAATCCCGCAAGCGATTGTATGCTGCCTGTACCGTTGTTGTACGGCGGCCCATATGTCGCCATCGCGCCTGTACCATCCAAATCGCCGAGTGCAGTCTGTTCGATCAACACCGGGTTTTGCACGGCGACCTGCTGATTCGTGATGGCCGGTCGATAGGGCGCGCCCGCGACGGCGGATACGATCAAGACGAGAACCGTAATCACGGCGAGACTCAGAAGTCCTTCTTTCACCATGTCAAAATCTTTCATCGGAAACCGTTTGGCGTCCGGATACGGGTACGTATGTTTCACGACTGCTCACCGACTTTCGCGCCTGTGTTGTCTTCGACTGGATAGGGAGGCACTACGCCCATGCGACGCACCGCGATCAGATGCCACGCCACGAGCGCGATGAGAACTGTCGGCAGTACGGCGATATGCAACCCGTAAATCTGACCGTTGTCCAGTGCGTTGAAAAACCCGTCCAGCCCTGCGCCGTTGAACGCGTCTTTACTCTGCACCTGGTTCCATTGCGAGAAAAAATCTCCCCGCGACAGGTAACCGGTAAACGCCGTGATCACTCCGACCCCGAAAGACAGCGCTCCAAGCACCCAAGTCAAAGCCCGGCCTTCACGCCAGGAACCCATAAAGAATTGCACAACCAGGTGCATCGTCATGAAGAAGAAAAAGGCCTGCACGCTCCAGAAGTGGATGGCTCGAAAGTATTCACCGACTGCCGAAGTTTGATACCAGACAGGACTCTTCGCCGCCATCACAATGCCAGAAACGATTACGACCACCAAACTGCTGAGTGTCAGGACGCCAAAACTGTAAACCAGAGAAGAAACGTAAACTGGCTGTTCGGAGGGAAGCAGGCGATCCCAGGACAATTGCTCTGAAACCTGTTTGCGAATGCGCGCCGTCAAGTTCACGAATGATCCCCCCGTTTGCCGTGCGAATACTTGAGAATGGCAAAACCGATAAATACGATCAGCCACAAAAACCCGGCATAGTAGTTTGGCCACGCATTTGACATGTCGACCATGACGTCCACCCCTTTCCTATATTGCTGAGATCAATATTAATGCGAATAGGCGTTGTGACAACAGAGCGAAAAGGACTATGAAAAGTCCGTCGAAATGGGGTTTCGTAGCATAATCAGACTATGCAGTGCGAGCGATGCTGAATAAATTGAACTAATTCATTTGTGTCTACACACGCACTTCAATGACTTGCATAGTGGAGTGAAATAATAGACTTATCACTCGTGGCAGGCAATCAACGTTCGAAGTCAGAACAGGCATGGAGTGTTGAAATGCCATTGCCATTTTCAGCGACAATTTGCGCAAGACTCCAGAATACATCGGGGAGAAGGGAACCCGGAAGCGAGGACAGGGTGATGGCCCATCAGTGGGGGGAGAGAGCCTTACAAGCATGTGAAAGCATCGATCGGATTGTGCTCGACCAGTTGAGACTGCGAGCCACACTCATTGCGGCTTTCATTGGGCTGACGTTTCTGATTTGGGCTGTGGTTACGCAAAACGGATATTTGGGTTCTCAAGTCATTGTGGCAGGCGCCATCGGATATTGGCTCGGATTTGTTCCCGCAGTCGGCGGCGGTCTGGTGTTGAACGCGCTGCATGTGTACATGCAGGGACTACCCGAACGGCATGTATTCATGATGGTGATCCAGTTGGCGGGATGCTCTTATATCGCATGGTTGGGCTATGTGCACAAAATAGCGACAGTCGCGCGACGCAAAGAGGTTCATGAGATGAAACAGCGATCCCACATTGTTTCGTGGACTGTGATCAACGAAGTGCGCAATTCCTTGCTGGCCGTCCGGCTGCTATTGTTTTCCAGCAGGACCGTTCGAGTTTCTCCATCAGACATGCGCATGGTGGAGGATGAGTTAGTACGACTGGAGGCGATGTTGAAAGACCTGCCGGAAAAGGAAACGAAAGGGCGGCGAGAAACTGCGTTCAAGACGGAACTGACTTACAAAGACAATCATCGATGAATCAAAATAGATGGATTTTCAAGAACTGACCGACCTGGGAGATGATCGGGTGACAATTCGGGTTGCTGTGGTGGATGTCCACCCACTCTTTCGGCGTAGAGTGATAGGCATTTTGCAAGCGACTGAAGGCATTGAAGTCGTTTCGGATAGACACCGCCCAAAACAATTCACGTTGCAGGATGACGCTACACCGCTGACTGTCCGCGAAGAGGAAATCTTGAGAGAACTGGGCACGGGCGCCATCAACAAAGACATCGCCCAGCGTCTGAGTATCCGTGAACATACGGTTCGCTTCCATGTGCGTAACATCCTTAACAAACTGCATATGTCTAATCGTGTGGAGGCGGCAGCGTATGCCAGGAGAGAGGGATTGGTCAAAGAGTGACCGTTTCGTTTCCTGAATTCGCTATAATTTGGTAATTAATCCACTCGGCGATAGCCGAGGCAACCTGCTGCGGGGCGTCCTGAGGCAGGTCGTGGTAGCAGCCGGGGAACTCGACGCGCTGTTTGTCGCCGCTCGCTATCCAGCCGAACATGCGCAGAGCCTCGGAACGTTCCACAAGCAGATCCTCTCCCGGCAACAGGAGCAACGACGGAACGGTGATGGCTTGGCCAGCCTCTTGCGCCGCCTCCACGAGGCCAACGATCTGCACCAGCATCCCAGTGGTCACCGGACGCAGCGCCAAGGGGTCGCTGGCGATCGCAGCCCGCACTTCTGCGCTGCGCACCAGTTCGTCCGGACCCCATGGCAGGCGCACTTCTGCAGCAGGCCCCTGGGTCTGGAGCGCTCCCATGACACCCCCGATCCACTCGGGGGTCATCGCCCGGCTGGAGGGACTGGGCGAGATCAGGATGACGCCAGCAAGCCCCGCAACCCGTGGCGCTGCGGCGAGCGCGACGAGAGTGCCAAGGGAGTGGCCCAAGAGAAAGACCTGCTTGCCCTCGGCTGCTGCTGCAGCGGCAACAACAGCCATGTCGTCGGCCCAGCCTTGCCAATCGGACACCTCAGTCGGCCGCACTGGCGAGGCGCCATAGCCGCGCAGGTCGAAGGCGTAGATGTCGGATCCAGTCAGATGCGCAGCCATCAACCCATAGACACCGCTGTGCGACCCGTTTCCATGAGCCACCACGATGGCCGCCGGTCCAGCGGACGGCCAGTGGCGCACGAATATCTGGTGGCCATCCTTTGCTGCCAGCATCTGCTTTCTCACATTCTCGGACATTTTCTTCACTTTCCTTCCCCTTAAATTCGGATCATAAGGAACCCAAGTGTTCAAAAAAACGGGCATAAACATACGGGCCAAGCTTGTACAGAGCGAGATCGACAAATTCATTCGGCGCATGTATGTTGTCACTGATACCCGAAAAGCCCAGAGATATCACCTCCACACCAAGAAGATCTTTCAGCATCCCAAGAACCGGAACGGTTGCCCCCATACGTATATGTACGGGAGCGCTTCCCATTTCATCCTGAAGTGCGGCGTCGGCTGCTTGAAGCGCTGGATGATGGCTTGGCACAACATAAGGATCAGCCAAACCAGAGAGAGGCGAAACACTTACTTCTACCCCGGCTGGTGTATGCTCACGCACGTGTTCCTTCAATTTTTCAATGATATTTTTGGGTTGCTGGTTGGCAACCAGACGGCAAGTAATTTTCGCATGAGCTTCACAGGGGATGATGGTCTTGATTCCTGCCCCCTGAAATCCTCCCCACATGCCGTTGACCTCAAGCGTGGGACGGAACCACGTGGATTCCAGCGGCGTAAAATCAGGTTCGCTGATTAATTGACTCACTCCTATCGACTGGCGAAAGACATTCGCGTTGAGTGGCGAAAGAGCGCACATCTCTCTGTCCTCGAATGCAGGCATGATGACATCATCATAAAACCCCTGCACGCTGACTCGTGTGGTCTCCGCATGATGCATGGAGGCGATTAACCCGGAAAGTACGTGGAGGGCATTATAAACGATCCCTCCGGCAATTCCAGAGTGGAGGTCGCTTGCAGCAGTTTTTACATCTATTTGTATCCCACACAGACCCTTGGCGCCAACGATGATGGTTGGCGACTGTTGACCAATTTGCGATGAATCGGAGCTGGCGGCGAAGTCACAAGAGACTTTGTCTTGGTGATTTGCCAACCAATAGGGCAGTGATGGGCTTCCGATCTCTTCCTCTCCTTCAATCAAAAGCTTGACGTTCACCGGAAGTTTTCCTGTCGTGGTCAAATGTGCCTCACAGGCTTGCAACATCAGCAACACATTGCCTTTCATGTCGCTGGCGCCACGGGCATAGATGCGTCCGTCACGATTGTCGGGTTCAAACGGAGGTGTCTTCCATAACTCCAATGGATCTGCAGGCTGAACGTCGTAATGCCCATAGAGTAGAAGTGTCGGTGCATCGTCCGCATGCAACCAATCGCCATACACCACCGGATGACCAGCGGTTTCGAGCACCTCCACGTTTTCAAGACCCGCCGATTTCATGCGCGATGCAAGCCATTCTGCCGCTCGATTCACTTCATCGCGATATTCAGGCAACGTAGATAAGCTAGGAATACTGAGAAATTCTATGAAATCGGAGAGAAACCTGTCTTGATTTGCAGCCAGGAAAGATTTCCAGTCCTCCAAACGAAACACCGCCCTTCGAGTATATATATCGACATTATATAGCAACTCCTTGGAAAAGGGGCGCCCGCAGATACAGCAATTGCGAAAAGATCGCCTGCTGCCGAACAGGATTGGTGAGTTTTTCGTAACCCTCTCTGCATCCACACGTCTGTTTTTTACCCAGCGGCCAATGGCCAGCGAACGGTCATCACCGTTCCGCTCTCTGGGCTGCTTGCCGCCTCTATCGAGCCGCCATAGGCCGCCACCAATTCCTTTGCAATCGCGAGTCCCAACCCCGTTCCCCCTGTGCCGCGGCTGCGCGCTTGATCCACCCGATAGAAACGCTCAAAAATGTGTTCCAGATGTTCAGGCGCAATGCCTTGACCCGCATCCGCCACACTGACGGACACAGTCCGATCGCGAACCCCCACCTCCACGCGTATGGGCACATCCCGTTCCGTATGAGTGGCCGCATTGTGCAAAAGGATAAACAGAATCTGTTGAAGATGCTCTGGATAGATCGCGGCTATAATCGGTTCGTGCGGAACTTCTATTTTGATGTCGCGATCATAGCCAACGGCAATATGTTCAACCGCTTCTTCCACAACATTACGAATATCGATGGCGGTCTGCGGAGGATTCAACTCATAGAAGCTCGCCAATTGCAGCAAATCGTTTGTCAATCGGCGCAATTGGCGTATCTGCTTTTTCATGGCGCCGACGGCTTTCGCCATGGCCACTGGATCTTCTTGACCCCAGCGTTCAAGCAAATCCGTGTAGCCAAGAAGCACGGTGAGCGGTGTGCGCAATTCGTGGGAAGCATCCGCCACGAATTGGTTTTGCTTATCCATCGCGGACTGGATGCGACCCAGCAGACGATTGAACGTCTCTGCCAGGTGACTGATCTCATCGCGCGCCTCTGACACAGGCAAGCGCTCCGTCACACGAGTGGCGTCGATATGCGTCACCGCCTGGATCATCCTGCCGATCGGCCGCAGCGCCACAGAGCTGAGCCAATACCCGCTGAACCACGACAGGACAAGGGCGCCTGCCGCGCCGACGATCAGCGTTTGAATGAGTTCCTGCAAATAATGATAGGCCACCGACAGCGACGAATAAAAGACGATGGTTGCAAGCAAACTGCCATTTTCCAGATGCGTACGGACGATCACACGCGCGTAGTGGCGCCCGTCGATCAACAGCATGGCGTTATGCAGGGAGGCCAGTTGATTCTGTCCGCCAGGAACGTTCAGTTTTCCAGCGTGGTCTATCAATCGCCCATGCGCATCGTAGACAAGCGCGAGTTCTTGCCCATGCACCAGCCGTGTGAGCCAGCTTGGCGACATGACACTGTGTTGACCTGCGCCTTCATCCAGGTGACTCTGATACGTGTGCGCAATTTGCGCTGCACGCAGGGAGGCGGCCTGTATTTCCTGTGACACCATCCATTTTGCCAGATATACGTATACGAAGACGGTGAAAGACAGCACAATCGCAGTGAGCGCCAATACCGTCAGCCAGGCGATCTTGCTCTTGATCGTCTTTCTCATTTGTCGCGCAATACATAGCCGACGCCGCGCACCGTGTGTACAAGCGGTTCTCGGCCCTGATCGACTTTAGCGCGCACATAGCGAATGTACACGTCGACCACATTCGTATCCCCCATAAAGTCATACCCCCATACACTCTGCAAAATGGATTCGCGCGACATGACCTGATTCTTATGTTCCAACAGATACTGCAGGAGTGCAAACTCACGAGCCGTCAAGCTGATGGCCTCTCCATTCCTCAATACTTCTCGGGCATTCACATTCATCTCTAAATCCCGCGCGCCAAGCACTGTATCCTGTCGATAAGAAATGCGCCGCAACACGCCGCGCATTCGGGCAAACAACTCTTCTACCGCAAATGGTTTAACGAGGTAGTCGTCCGCTCCATAATCCAGTCCAGCGATGCGATCGGGCACGGTGCCCCGCGCAGTGAGCATGATGATCGGCACATGACTGTCGGCTCGAATGCGCCGACACAGTTCAAGTCCGCTCATCCCCGGCAGCATCACATCCAATAGAATCATGTTCCAGTCAGCGGATTGCGCCTGTTCTAATCCCGTCTGGCCGTCGCCCACCGTGACCAGTTCATAACCTTCATGCGCGAACTCCAGACTCAGCCATTCCGTGATATCTTCATCGTCCTCAACCAAGAGGATCCGCTCCTGGCGCACCTCATCACCCCCGATAAACATATTGTACCTCAGACAGCATGAACGAGGTTGCTGTCTGAGGTATGCAAAGAGGAACTGCCGGAATGGCCGGAATACGCAGGAAGGGTTGGAGAGCCTGTTGGTCGCCTTTGCCCAAGGATTGCGCCCTACTGTGGATTCAGACGGCCAGACGCGTCGATGTTTCCGCAGCCTGCCGCGAACGACTTGCACGACTAGTTATCGGTCGCAATGTGCTGCGAAAGCAGTTGCCCCGCAGCGCTGAATACATCTTTTACCTTCGTGGTGCCGCCAGCGTTTTTCTGGATTTTGATATTCATCTGGATGTTGGTGGAGTCACTGTGGCTGAATTTCACCCATTTCAGCGTACCGCCAACAGAACTCAGCGCCTTGTTCACGTACGACTGGTATCCGCTCGGAACAGTGGACAGTTTTTGATTGAATACCACGCCGTTGCCTGAACTGGACACGATCGTCCGACTCTGGTGATCTTGCGCGTCCGTGGAGCCAGAAGACTGAGACGAACCAGCGTGATCCGATGAAGAACTGCGAGAATTCACTGAGCCACCTTGAACATTGGACGATTGTTCATTCGACAGCTTCTTCATGGCCACGGCTCCGCTTGAAGCGTTCACCAACACATCCCACACCTGATTGTTATACAGCACATGGGTGTCCCAGACCGCCGCGCCTTGGTAGTGGTCCTGGGAGATATGGCTCACCGTTCCGCCTCCTACTGCGCCAACGGCAATCTGCCCCGCTTGACTGGCGGCCACCGTGCCAAAACTTGCCGCTGTCGTGTTGGGGGTCGTTGTGTAACTCGAAGACGGTTGCTCCGATGAAAGTCGCTTCATGAGCACCGCGCCGGACAGAGTGCTCACCTTGACATCCCAGATACGTCGATTTTGCGCTACATGGATATCCCAGACCGATTTGCCTTGCATATGGTCTGCGGACGTGTGCATCAGGGTGCCGCCGGGAACGGAATTCAGAGCGATTTGATCGGCTTGCTGCGCTGAAACAGCCGTTTGCGCGAAGCTGGGAACACTGAATGCGGCCGTAGTCGCCATGACCGCAACGACTGCCGATATGCTGGCCAAATAGGGAACTTTGTTCAAAAAGAGAAATTTCACTGTAATTTCGCCTCCTTGATTTAATGAGTTCAGCGTAGCATCCCCGCGTGTATCTGCGATGAGAGAAGCATTAGAGATCGCTAAGAATCAGATTAAGAGACTCTCATGAACAGGCAAGCCTACAACAAGCCATACCGGTCCGACTTTTTCCATCGGTGAAACCTCCATCATGCGCTGCTTGAGCTCCGTTCGTTTTTCCATATTTCTGTTATGATGACAGCATATATAAGGTATAATTTGGATAATGGGTGGAGTGACGACTTGGGGCAGATGCCAGAGTGCGAATTAAAACAGAGCGGGTGGCCAGCTCAAATCAAGTTGTCGTCACGGCATAGACAACCTGAATTGAAATTCGTGGCTATCACCTCCGCTGCGTTGACAATATGAGCCCTCTCCTTGATCTCACATGATCGTGGTATTCACGCAGATGCTTGATTATGCGGGGAAAAGATCCGTTCCGACCATACTCGGGTGGCCAAATGGCCACCTTTTTTAACTTGGAATGGTTGCTTTTTTGCGCGGCAATTTAAGTGGGATGTTTGTGCCCATTGCTACGCTCAGAAGAATAATTAGCAAGCCAAGCAAAGTTCCTATAGAGAGAGATTCATGCAGGAACAGCCAACCCCACAAAACTCCGAATACAGGCACCAGAAATGTGACGCTGAGGGTCTTGACGGCCCCTATATTCATGACCAAATGGAAGTAAAAAAGATACCCTAACGATGTCGAAAGCAAGGCCAGCCCAAGGACTGAAAATATTACATCCGGTTGAGGCACTCGATTCGGGATAAAGAAGATAGCTACGGGTAATAGAATGATCCCTGCGGCAAGTTGCTGGCCGATGGCCAGGTTGAGTGGCTTTACACCCCTGAATCTTTTTGACGAGAATACACCGCCGATTCCAAAAAAGAAAGCTGCGCCAAGTGAAAGAAATACCGCAATGATCATGCGTCCACTGATTTGAGCTGTGAATAATGGAGTCATTGCGTTCAGGATTGCCGCCAAAGAAGCATCAAGGCTTAGTTCTGCCGCCGCTATCATACAGAATGGAATCGCCGCATTCAAGGCGCCAAGGAGCACATATTCTTTCCACTTATGTAGTAATCGAGGGCGTTGGCGCAAGACGGCGGCGTATAGAATAAGAGCGATACCAGCAATCAGAACCCTGAGGTCGATAAGAACAATAGGGCCGAGCACAGGAGATGCCACTCGCATGAATAGAAATGACGCTCCCCACAGGGAGGCCAGGAGAAGTAATATGCCAATGTCTTTTGGTCTCAAGAAGGTACACCTCCGACTAGATTTGAAGAAGTTCTTGTTTCAAGCATACGACCAGATGTAGAATGAGTAAAATTGTTGATTTTCATAATTGATATGAGGTGATACTCATGACCCTTGCCCAACTCGGAGTTTTCGTTAAAGTCGTTGACATGGGGAGTTTTACAAAGGCTGCTGAAGTACTTAATATGACCCAATCGGCTGTGAGCCACGCTATTGCTGGACTGGAGGCGGAATTAGGAGTCGTTCTGTTGATTAGGAACAGAAGGCAGGGGATCATCGTATCCGATTTTGGGAAGAGGGTTCTTGAACCAATCCGAGGCATACTGAACCGTGTCGCTCATATTGAGCAGGAGGCGGCGGCGGAGAAAGGTCTTGAATCTGGAACCATACGAGTTGGCAGCTTTCCAAGTGCAGCCGCACGGTTACTTCCAAAAATCATGGGTACATTCGAGAAACTACATCCGAACATAGATATTGTACTTTTCGAGGGAACCGATCAAGAGGTTGCACAGTGGCTTCATTCTCGGGTGATTGACGTGGGATTCGTCGCCCAGAGTGCCCCGGGGAACGATATGATTCCACTAACGAAGGACAAGATGGTAGCCGTGCTACCTAAAGGCCATGTGCTTGGAGGGAGCCAAATATTATCTGTTTCAGCGCTCGTGGACCATCCGTTTATCATGTCCGCCGGGGGTTGCGAACCACTCATCATGGAGTTGTTTTCGCAGTCTCAATGCTCACCCTCTGTCAAATTTGAAGTTCGAGATACGGCAACTATCTTGAATATGGTGCAAGAGGGTTTGGGTATCACCATTGTTCCGGAAATGGCCTTACCCGATAGGACACCAAATGTCATTGTGAAGGACTTGCAACCGTCGATACGGAGGTATTTAGGTCTGCGTTGCCCGTTTATCAACGAGGCTACACCAGCTGTCCTCTCATTTGTTGCTGTGGGACAATCGCTATTTCAAGATGAGGTCGTTTCCGCTATCGGAGGGAGATATGTTGAATCTGATTGTAAGCGGGGAGGATAGTCAATCCTTCGAGGGAGTGTGTCCGCGTTGTAAAGGACAGTGGTCGATTGAGACTATGGCACGCTCGAACTATACACCAAGTATCTGATTTACAACCTTAAAAGCCTCTTGACAAATGACCATAAGTCAGCTAAATTATATTCAATTGACCCGCGGTCATTTAAGTTGCTTTAAAAGACTCAAAAAGGAGTGAAGAGATTAGAGTGAAACAGCGTGCCAGACAAGAAGAAGACAAGGAGTTGAAGCGTCAAAGCATATTGGATGCGGCTGAAACGCTTCTGAATCTTGGGAAGTACACTCTTCCGTCGGCATCTGAGATTGCCAGTGAAGCGGGAATGGCGAAAGGCACCCTTTATCTCTATTTCAGGACTAAAGAGGAAATTTATCTAGCCTTATTAGCAGAAGGTTTTGCCAACTGGCTCGAAACCATAAAAGATGAACTGAAGGCTGCCGACCCTAGCATTGAAGCGACTTTAGGGAGCTATAGCTTGTTTTGTGTCAAGAATCCCAAGACCGTTTTTCTTGCAAGTTTAAGTCCTGCTATCCTCGAATTAAACATCAGCGAAGAAATGGCCTACCTCTTCAAAAAAAAATTGGCAGACGAAATTCGGGAAATAGGAGAGTTGATGACTAAAGCCTTTCCCCGGTTATCTTTAGAGCATGCCAGAAAACTATTTATCAACAGTTATGCTCTCACGATCGGTCTGTGGCAACACACACATCCAGCTCCGATCATCGAAAAAGTTTTCAAAAGGGAGGATGTTTCAATTCTATTGATGAATTTTCAGGAAGATCTGTATTCAGCGCTCGAGGTGCTTTGGCGAGGAAGTTTAGAAAATAGGAGGCAGATTCTATGAAAAAGATATTGGTAACGGGAGCAAACGGTCATCTGGGTTATAACTTGACCCGTCTCCTTGTCGATGGCGGCTATCAAGTTAGGGTTTCTGTACGGGATAAAAATAACTCCGAGAAGACCAAGCATCTTCAAAACCTTGGCGTTGAAATCGTTGAGGCGGACATTATGAACCCCCAAACACTAAAAAAGGCTATGCGTGAAGTAGACGGCGTTTTTCAGGTTGCGGCCGTGTATAATCTTACCGCGAAGAATCCGGAAAGGGATGTCAAATACCCCATCATCACTGGAGGGTTAAACGTACTCGAGGCGGCTAAAGAGGAGGGTGTAAGAAAAGTTGTCTTTACTTCCAGTATAGTGGCGCTGGGTACGGTCGCTTCGGGAGATCTACCCCTTACGGAAGAGAGTTGGAATGATCGGGCAATTGAACCGTATGCTCAAGCGAAGACGGAAGCGGAAAAACGCGCGTGGGAATTTGCCGCGAAAAATCAACTGAATATGGTCGCCATTTTACCCAGTGCGATGACGGGGCCGGGTTTTTATCGTCACACCCCCTCCACAGTAGGATTTGAACGGCTGTTAAGAGGCCAAGTGCCGTTTATATTACCTCTGACCCTTGAATTCGTCGATGTGCGAGATGTCGCCAGGGCGCACATTTTGGCCTATGAAAATGATCGAGCGTCAGGTCGGTATATCGCTTCCCATTCTTCTTTATCGATGGCAGATCTCTACAAGATGATTCAGGAAATCGATCCGGAGATTAAAATACCGTCGAGGACTCTGCCCCAAGGGTTGCTTACGATGGTGCCGTTATTGGACTGGTTGGGGAATAAGCTCACAAATATGCCTCGGTTCGCAACCCGTGAATTTATCAAGGAGTATGGTTACAGGGAACAAAGTGTCTCGAACAGTAGAGCCAAAACAGAACTGGGATGGGAACTGATCCCACTGCAAGAGAGCATTCGCGACACTGTGGCCTGGGTCAAAGCGACATTCATAGAGAGAGCTGTTTAGTGCGTGTCCGAAACTTACAGGACCAAGCGGCCGCCACTATGAACGAAAATTAACGAGGATGACAGCAGACTCCTCGCTGCCTAGTCGCAAACTCCAGCACAAGAGGATCGTTTTGGCTACTGTGATGTAATGGGGGGATTACCTGTTGAATAATAAGAATCATGATCGACCGGGAGTGATAGCGCCACCGCCCTTGATCTATTTGGGTGGTATTGCAATCGGGTGGGTGATTCAACTTCTGTATCCGATTCATTTCTTTTCAAAGGGGTACATTGCGCTGTTTGGAATTTTATTGATTTTAGTCGGTTGTATCGTTATTTATTTTGGGATGCGAACGATGCGACTTGCCGGCACAAATGTAAATCCTGAGCGCCCGGCCACGACAATTGTCCAGTCGGGACCCTTTCGCTTTAGCCGAAATCCACTGTATCTCTCCCTATCTATCATTCAATTGGGAATGGCTATATCTGTAAACTCCATCTGGATCCTACTCACGTTGTTCGTTTGTTTGGTTGTAGTTACGATGGGGGTAATTCGGCGTGAGGAGCTGTATTTGGAACGCAAATTTGCCGAAGAATACCTTCTGTACAAACGCAAGGTCAGGCGATGGCTATAAAACATACCATCCACTTTGACAGGCAAGCGGAGTGTTCACGAAAACGAGAAAGTGTACTCGATGCTCATCGGTTGTACACTAACAAACTTAGAGCAGAGAGGGGTAGGCATCAGATGGAAGAACAAAACTACAGGAAGCACACGAGGATCGATCCGCTCTTTCACCGCGTTGGCGTACCTTTGGTACTTATCAATTTCATAGGCTCCATCGTCTACCTGATTTCCAGGTTCTCTTGGTTCGCTGCATTGATGGTGATTTCATCCGTTGCGCTGTTCATCGTCTTTCTCAAACTACGCAACTACTCAACGAAATTGCAAGACCGGATTGTCCGCATTGAGGAGAACTTTCGGCACTACACCCTGACCAGTGCGCCGTTAGACTCCAAACTAACGATAAGTCAAATCATAGCACTACGGTTCGCCAGCGATGAGGAATTCCCAAGTCTGAGCAAACGGGCCGTCCAAGAGAACCTCAGTATGGATGAGATTAAGAAGGCCGTACAATCGTGGAGAGCAGATACGTTCCGGGTCTAGCCACTATACAGTGACGGCTGGCGTGCGAGGAAGTCATGCGTAAACTCGGACGTTGACTCGTATCGATTGGAGATCACCAAGTCTGCAATACGCTTTCTGGAACGGCAGGAACCCACGATGCGCAAGCGAATTGCGCTGGCGCTGGATGAAATTACGCAGCAGGAGAAACTCGATAACGTGTATTTTACTTTGGAGTTGTAATTTGGAACGGGGTGATTTTGATAACAGATAACTTGAGAACCTTTTTGCAGGAAAACTCAGTCCTATTTGAAATAATTCATCACGAAAAGCCGCTTCGTACAGCACAGGAAGGTGCAGATTACTTTGGGATTGAATTAGGGCAAACAGCACCAACACTGATTATCAAGTCAGATTCAGATGAAGGATATTTTGCATTGATTGTTTCCGGGGGGCGCGGGCGTATAAATATGGATAAGGTGTCTGATATTATAGGATGTGTCTCATCAAAACTTGCAACCCCGAAGGAAGTTCAAGAGATAACAGGATACGCTGTTGGAAGTGTTCCCTTAGTGGGCCTTTCATTGTCTTGTATCGTTGATAGAGAACTTTTCCGTTATCCATTCATCTACGGTGGAACTGGAGAGCAGAGTTCAACACTGAAAATTAACCCAACCGCACTGGAAACTCTGAATCGGGTTGTTGCCTTGCTGGATTAATTACCCGCACGCACCAGCATCGCCGCATACCACGTACCCACCGTATGCGCATAAGCAATTGACTGTCGAGGATAAGGAGTATCTGGTTCGGCAGTTTGTGCTGACAGGATGATACCCTATTCTCGGCATGGCCAATTTTCGCTGCGAAATCATTCATTGTATCTTTACCTTAATGTCATGGGGGGGAAATCTTAAAATGTTATTATTAAATTGCATTAAATTTTGACCCCCTTTTGATGATTGTATCAGCGCAATGCGGGCGTAGAGTCTGTGTTGCGCCTCTTTTTGGCATGGATCGAGATGTGCGCAAACGCACGTGACGTATCCATCCTCATATGAGAAGAAGAATCCACAGCTGAGCATATGTGAAATACATGAGGAATGCTAAGAGAAGGTTCGTAGGGTCCAGCATGGTGTCCACAGTCGGCACGACCGCCGCATATCGTTCGATGGCAAGCTCCACGATCTGGATGGCTTTCTGGAACTCCTCGGGGTCAACCGATTGAGTCAGGCGAGAGACCATGCGCTGATTCCGATGCGTCGTGGGCGGCAGGATGCCCATCCATCGAAGGCCGGTATAGACTTTTAGCGTGTCGGAATCGTCTACCGTGACATGGTTCCATGCGCGCTTGGCGCAGCGGTGCATGAGGTTCTATGCGTCGACGGTTATCATGGCGGATGGAACGAAACTCAACGCCTACTCGTCGGGGTCCGGCAAAATGATCTGGCAAAGTTCAACGGCAGATTTAGCCAACTATATCTCAGTGAATAATACAGTTGCCGCTGTGATCTTTGGCTTAAACTCACTGACCGTACTTGACGCGCATACGGGAAAGGTCCAATGGTCCACCTCCCTACCGGTTGGTATCACGTTCGTTGAGGCAGTGAACAACGAGATTGCCATCGGCACTGCAGGGGGAACCGTTGAGACGTTTACAGCCAGCGGCAAGAGCATCTTTCGTGCGACGGCCAGCAACGAGGGCATCTTGCAGCTTACCGAACTCTCAAACGGAAACTGGCTGACCACCTCCGGCAACCGGGTGACGGCTTTATCTCCCGCCGGCAAGACCCTGACGAAACGCTGATATATTTGTTATGCGCAGCCGATCCATTCATTTGTGTCGATTGCGATTCGTCGGGCCGGGTGGTCGATGTGGAAAAGCACACGATCTATAATAGGGGTATCGAATGATCGGCGAAGGAGCAGGGAGGCGGATGCGCATGCGGGTGCGGTCGAGACTATACGAGCGGATTCGAGACCCGGCGCAGATCGCGCAGCGCCTGGATGAACTGGCCAAGCGTGCCGAGAAGGCGGGGTATGCGGTAACGCGAGAAGCGGACGGAACAGTGCGCGTGGATATGGCGAGCACGGTGGTGCGGTACGGGCCCTGTGAGCAGGGGATTCTCCAGATCGCGTTTGACCGTGAGGACAGTACGTAAATCGGCAAAAGACTTTTTATCCACACTGGATGCCAAGCAATTTCGTCAAGTGGTACTCCGCGTATTTGATCTTATGGCGGGAACCAAACCCTGTGACTGGCGAACTAGGTTCAAGTACGATTTTGCGACCAGAGACGAAGGTGGCGGGCGGGGAGCGCATAGTCGCATCCGCATGCTAGTGCTGACTCTTCTCCCGCAATGCGCGACGAGCGGAAGATGCGACTATACACATTCGTCCTTGCGCGCGCAAAACTCGTAATCTTTCTGCTTGACAATTTCATGTTGCTGTGCAAATATTGCTGTGGAAACGTTCTCACATTTGCGCGATTGGATACGCATGACTTTGGTTGGAGGACTCGCATGACGACTATTGGAGATGTCGCGAAGGCGGCTGGTTTTTCCGTCAGCACAGTTTCGAGAGTGCTGAATGGAAGCGGTTACGTTAGTGAAGAGGCCAAAGTCAGAGTGGAGCAAGCCGCGAGTTTACTGCAGTATACACCGAATGGACTGGCGCGAGGGCTGGTCAGCAAGCGTACATTGTCGATCGGATTGCTCATCCCGGATGTTTCCAACCCTTTTTTTGCGGATGTAGCCAGGGGAACCGAGGATGAGGCCGGCTCTATTGGATATTCAGTTATTTTGTGCAATTCGGATTGGCAAGTTCCGAGGGAAAAGATGTATATCAATATCCTTCGCAGTCGTTGGGTCGACGGCGTTGTGATTGCCGGTGCCCGGATTGAGGAAAAACGTCTCAGAGAAGACCTGCGGGATGTGCCTTTCGTACTGGTTGATCGACGCGGTTCTGCTTTGGCGGACAGTGTGTGGATAGATAATGAGGAAGGTGGATTCTTGGCCACGCAACACCTTCTTGAGTGTGGATGTCGAAATATTGTCCACATCTCGGGGGCTGGCGATTCACCGTCTGGGCAAGCCAGGCTTAAAGGATATTTGAGAGCCATACGTCTGGAGCCAGGAATCCAGCCATTGGTTATCGAAGGGGACTTTCGGTTTGAGAGCGGCTATCACGCAACTCGGATGTTGCTGAATGGCCCCAACCCGCCAGACGCTATTTTTGCGGGTAATGACTTGATGGGTCTTGGTGTCATACAGGCTGCACAATCGCTGGGCTGTTCGATTCCCGATCGGCTCAAGGTAGTTGGGTATGACAACATCTCCTTTGCAGCGTATGTTTCTCCGTCGCTTACCACAATTGAACAACCCAGTTATACAATGGGCAGCGCGGCCGTAAAAATGCTTGCAGATGCAATTTCCAACCCGCAGCACAGACCCACATCCTACGAAATACAACCTAAGTTGGTCGTGCGCAAGTCAAGTTCATAGAGCTGATGACGTGGATATGCCGCACATTTTCACTCCTTGTGGAAACGTTACCACAATGAAATGAGGATCGGATAATGAAGGATAAGGGAATTTTACATGCGCAATTGTCGGCAGTAATTGCGGGGTTGGGGCACGGAGAGTCTGTTGTGATTGCAGACTATGGACTTCCCATCCCAGGCCATGTATCTTTGATCGATTTGGCGGTGTCAGAAAATGTTCCGACGGTCGAACAAGTCCTGAGGACAGTTCTAAGCGAACTTGTGCTGGAGACCGTCATCTTGACATCTGAGCTTGAAGAGAGAAACAGGGAACATTATGAGCAATTGATCAAGTTGTGTGGAGTTCCAGTATCTACCGTAAACCATGACACATTTAAGCGAAGCCTCGCCGATGTACGCGCAGTCGTCAGGACAGGTGATTGGATGTCTTTTTCCAATATTCGGCTGATTGCCGGTGTGCCTTTTTAATCTTTCGGGCAAGGTATGGGCAAGGGAACGGCTTGGGAATGAGGTCTGGCAACGTATCCGGAAGCTGTGAAGGTGGTGATGCATGCGCGAGATCGATTGGGGATCTATGTGTGTTAACGTTGTTGTGGTTGGAATCAGTCCATAGAGACACTTAGAGGAGGATGTCCGATGAATGGCAAGATGCTGCTTTTGATCGCAACGGGAGCTTTAAGCTTGGGGCTTGTCTCGGGATGCGGCACTACAACCGGGGCCAATACACCCGCCGCAAGCGCCAATCCAAGTGGAAAGACTTACAACGTGGATTTTGTATTCACCGGTTACTCTGAGCCGTACTTTGCACCAATGGCCCAAGCCGTAAAGCAAGCTGCCAAGCTGTACCCGAACTTAAATGTAAAAATCATCAGCGCACATAATTCAGCTTCGCAGGAAATTACGGATATGAATGAAGCCGTGGCGAACAATGTAAACGGAATCATATTGAATCCAATCAACGGTTCCGTAACTTCAGCGGCGCAACAAGCCATGAATCAAAAGGTGCCCGTCATAGCCATCGATCGGGACGTTTCGACTCCGACAGCTCGTATCGCGTTTATTGGCGATAAGGATGTTGAGCTCGGGAAGTTGCAGACTCAGTATGCAATTCAGTACTTGCAGTCACATCATGTCCCCACACCGTGGAACGTTGTGGTGTTGCAGGGAACGCAGGGTTCCAGTACTGCCATTGATCGGCTTAAGGGAGCTATGCAAATTCTCCAACCGTACATTAACAGTGGCAAAGTAAAAATTCAGTTGAATCAATCCGCTGGATTTTCCACGAGTAATGCACAGCAGATGATGTCTGAGTTTTTAGCTAAGACACCCAATATTCAATTGGTTGTAGCCTCGAATGACGCGATGGCGTTGGGTGCGATCACGGCGATGCAAAACGCCAACTTGAAGTTGGGTAAAGACGCGTTTGTTGTAGGGGCGGATGCGCAACCGCAGAGTCTGGCCGATGTGAAAAATGGCGCGCAACTGGACACAGTCAGTCACTCTCCGTTTATTGAAGCGTTTTGGGCGGTTGAAGCGATGGACAATTATCTGACGCATGGCATTAAGCCGCCTGCACAGTTCCCGAACGGCGATCTGGTTATTCCTATGACGTTGGTGACCAAATCTAATGTAAATACCATTGCCGGGTGGGGTACTCCCCAAGTTGTACCCCCGCTGCCCTATGGTAAAGCTGCGGCGCAACCTGTACATTAGCAGTGATTATTCGCACCCCTCTGCAATCTTGTCGGCGGCTGCAGAGGGGGCTGCGTTGAGGAGTGGTGGGTCGTGTTGGAACAAACTGAAGCGAATGATGCTCCACTTTTAGCCATTCGACATCTGAATAAGTCTTACGGCCTCGTTAAGGCAGTTAACGATGTGAGTCTGGACGTCAAAGCGGGTGAAGTTGTTGGTTTGGTCGGCGACAATGGGGCCGGGAAGTCGACATTTCTCAGTTTACTCAGTGGGTACAATCGCAAGGATTCGGGAGAGTTTGTGTATAAAGGCAAGTCGGTAACCATCACTTCGCCCCGGACGTCAAGACGCAATCTGAACATTGAAATGATTTATCAAAACCTCTCGCTGGCTCCAGATTTGCCCGTATGGCAAAACGTGTTTTTGGGAGAGGAGCCGCGGCGCTTTTTTCTGTTCCTGAACAAGCGCCAAATGATTGAACGAACCCTGGATGTCCTTGAGCAACTCAATTCCAAAGTGCAGCCCACAGAGTTTGTCGGCAACCTGTCAGGCGGCGAACAACAGCTTGTGGCGATTGCGCGCGCACTGTTGTTTGAGCGAGACTTGATTATTATGGATGAACCGACAGCGGCGATCTCTGTGGCTAAAATTGAAGATGTGTTGCAATTGATTCGCGATCTGAAGAAACATGGGAAAACGGTTATTCTCGTGAGCCATCGATTGGAAGACATATTGTCTGTGGCGGATCGAATCGTTGTCTTTTCCTTAGGTAAAATTCGCGATATTTTGGAGAATAAGAACTTATCCATTGAAGATTTGGTCCGCGTCATGTTCCAGGATCGAAATCGAGGGGAGGGTCAGGCATGACCGTGATAACTGCCACGTCGGATCTCAAACGCATTCGATCCAAAGTCACTCAAATACTGGGGCAAACAGGGAGCGTGCGGCGACCGATTGCCTTCCTGATTATCGCACTCGTTATTTCCACACTGCTTGAGCCTTCGTTTTTAACCGTCCGTAATCTGGAGGCGTTGTTGGTAAGTTCAAGTTTTTTGATGGTTATCGCGGTCGGAGAGGCCGTGGTTATTATTACCGGGATGATCGACCTCGGCGTTCAGAGTATTTTGGCGAGTGGTGGAATGTTGGTTGCTTTTCTTTCGGTTTTTGGTGAGTTTCCTGCTGCCATCAGCATCCCGACAGGTCTCTTATTTGGCGCTGTGGTCGGTCTGGTGGTGGGGCTGCTCGTCACGAAAGGGCGCATACCTTCATTTATAGTAACACTGGGCACTTATTGGGGGCTTCGCGGTGTGGCTTTGATTTTTAATGGAGGGAATTATATCAGTCCTTACTCGGTGACTCCTGTTCGCAACTTTGGCTTTGAGGGCATTGCCGGAAAGATGTTTGGCGTTCCCAATTTGATTATTATCGCGATGGTCATAATCGCGGCGGCGCAAGTTGCTCTCACGTATACTCCTTTTGGCGTGTGGTTAAAGAGTATTGGTTCAAACGAGGCGTCGGGACGAACGGTGGGCCTGAATACGGATTGGATTAAAATATCGGCGTTTGTTATCTCGGGTGTGCTTGCTGTACTCGCTGGAATCATGATGACGGCTTGGCAGTCTTCAGTCTATCCCACCACAGGTGCGGGGTATTCTTTGCAAGCGATTGCGGGGGTTATCCTGGGAGGCATTCCGTTCACAGGTGGACGCGGAACCATTGTTGGGGCCGCCCTTGGCGCGTTGGTCATTGGACTAATCGACGATATGATTGTGCTCCTTGGGTTGCCAGCGCTCTATCAGTACATCTTTGTGGCAATTATTCTGGTGGTCGCCGGTTTGCAGGCTCGAAGCAAAGGTTTTGTCAAATAGGTTCACGCAAATGTCTCGTGTGAGGGTGGTCAATGGTGGAGCGATTTCTTCTGTGCATTGGGAGCATAAACATGGACTTGTCCATAAGTGTAATGAAGCACCCGGTTTTAGGAGAGACGGTCGTCGGGTCCGAAGTGCGCTTTTCACCTGGCGGGAAAGGGCTCAATCAGGCGGTTGCCGCAGCGCGGCAAGGTCTGCGGGTGCGCTTCATGGGCGCCGTCGGGAACGACACCTTTGGTGAGCAATTATTGGATCATGCCCGGGCGGAATCCATTGATACAGGCGGAGTCTTCGTTCGATCCGATCACAAGACGGGGATGGCCTTTGTTGTTGTTGGGGCGCATGGGGACAATACAATCGTGGTGTCTCCAGGAGCAAATGGCGCCTTGAGCGTCGCAGACATAGAGTCGCATAGGGATTGGATCAGCCAATCGGCGGGTGTCTTGCTGCAAAACGAGGCGCCGCTGGTTGTTGTGGAAAAGGCGATGCAAATAGCGCAGCAAGACGGTATTCCCGTTTACTATAATCCGGCCCCGGTTGTGGAGGGGTGCCAATCGTTGCTGGGGTATTCGACGGTCATTATAGTCAATGAAACAGAGGCGGAGCAGTTAACTGGACTGAGTATCGTTGCAAAGGCAGACGCGGTTACAGCAGGTGAGCAATTGCGTTCGCGATCCGGGCAAATTGTTATTGTGACTTTGGGCGAGCAGGGGGCCGTTTGTGTCGATGAGTACGGAAACCAGCATGAGGCGGCAGGACTTCCTGTCTCGGCGATTGACACGACGTCAGCCGGGGACACGTTTGTAGGGGCGTTTTTGTCCCAACGATTGGGCGGATTAGAGATTCCGGACGCTCTTGCCTACGCCTGTGTGGCGGGCTCGCTTGCGGTGACCAAGGCCGGTGCGCAGGAATCCATCCCGACGCTATATGAGGTGCGCGCGAGGTTGCGTTCGGACGGGTTTTCGCCAAGCAAGTTTCCTAATACTGATCGATGGCGGACCCCACGATCCGGACAGCTTCCCTGAGCTTCTTGGGTCAACCGGCAGAGTCAGGCGGAACACCATGCGCTGATTCCGGTGCGTCACGGGCGATCCCCCCATTTCACATCGTAACAGTACCACATGATAACCTTTTCGCGTGTCGCAAACGTATCTCGCGCAATGGTTTATTGAGCGCTTGGCGGAGCAGTTCAGTACTGCGACTTGGTCGGCTTGGCTCGGTCACTCAAAAATCGTCGCACGACAACTGCGCGTGTGGATCGCTAACAGGTGTCACCGCCGAGGATGCCGATGGAAAGGGCGCAATTTCGTACATCGCGGACGCTTTGTAACTTTTTTGGCTGTGAATCGTCTAATATGGAGATCGTGGATATCAGGAAGGAGATGCGGGATGAAGTGGTGGCAAATGTTTCACGCAAGTTCTATTGCTCTTGTTGCGTCTGCGGCAATCCGGTTGTCGGGATGGGTACGTCGCTTCACCACTGATTCATACTTCCAAAACCCAATGGGAAACTCCACCATTCTCGGGAAGCGCTTCTCGGGATCAGAGGCTATATTATGACCTTTGTGAACAGACCAGATAAGGAAAGAGCGTTCCTCACGCGCAGCAGAGTGTTGATATGGGCGAGTCTTGGCCTGCTAGCGCCGACCTCGATTGCCTGCGGGGTCTCCCAGCCTTCGGTTGTAGCTGGACATCGTAATGTGGCTCAAGCCAAACACCCGTCGAACCCGTCTCCCGCATTTCATCCTGCCGTTGATGTCTCGTGAATTTTGCCCAATCGATTGCCGGTCGACGCCATGCAAAACCAGTTGTGGCCGCTGTACAACACGCGCCTGACGATGAACCAGTTCTCGGCCGCCTGGCATGGCGTAGACGCGTTCAAAGTCTGAAAGATACCCTCGCGTTGGTCCCCCTACGCCTTAAAGAATGAGAAGCCAGCGCGTGTGCATGGGATCGATCCCATGCGGGACCCAATAACCCGGGCCTAACGGGACTCCCGCCGATATCCCTCCAGCCACTGTCGTGGCAGAGTTTGTACCACTGAAACCGGCCGTGTGAGCCGGCATTATTCCGGAGAGTGGCGGCCAGCCATGGTTGGGCGGACCGATCCTCCACGTGTGGACGAAATCAACGGGGATGACGGCCGCTCAAATTATTCGTGCAGAGCATTGGGCAAGATTATGGGATGGGGAGACGGCATGACAAACAGCGACTTCGATGGCGGTTGGGCAATAAGATGATGAAGAGTTTTGCGGGGGACGGCATCTACCCACGCGGGAGCTTGTACATCTCGATGCTTCATCAAAAATCGCCGCAGTTTCCGTGGATTGAAGCCGACAATTATTTCGTCGCCCAGTCGCAAACCGGCGCACGCAGTTGAAAAAGGCCTTGCGGGCCTCTGAATCCGTCACGATGTTCCGCTCGACGAAGGCGACCCCAAGTCCGGTCAATAAATGCTTTAGCGCGTAGCTGTACGGACACAATGGTTGTATAAATACTTCCATTTCCACAAAAATTTCCTCCGATTTGAAAACAAGAGAAGCAGGGCGAACGTCCCTCAATACCCTCCATGACTGCATACCCCGCTTGCTCGTGATACGATGTTGCCGCTCAGTTTCCCGACAGGGAAACTGAGCGGCAACAGAATATAACCAACCGATACATTGAACGAACTGCCCACGCATTCATATTGTGCGGGCTTTATTGGTTCTGTAAAATATAAAGAGGCGAAATGGCAAAAACCGACGCTGTGCATTGAGCAGAAATCGCCCAGAATTCAATGTGAGGGAAAGGGGATTGTCGGAATGGGTATAGATCAGGTAATAAGTGATGACCTGAACATGCGTGTACAGATGCAACACGAGGAAGCTCTGAAGATTGCGAAAACGATGCTCGGTGAGCGCGAACCAGTTGAGTGGGTGGCCCGAATGACATGTATAGATCAGCGGGAAATAGAGCAATTACGCAGTCAAGAGATACGTGAATGGTACGACTCCCACGAATGGTATGACGTCCGCGTATGGGATGACGTCGGAGCCTGGAATGAAAAAGAACTTGTTGCGGAACTGAGAAAAATCCCCATTTACGAAGCCAGATACGAAAAGTCGTACATGTCATACGAGAAAGCACTTCGAGACGAATTGTCCTTTCGTTATGAACTCGGAGAACGATCAGCGCGAGAACGTATCCGACAAACTCGATCCAAACAGATCGGAAAACAGATGATGGCAATACAAGTGCTCTTGTCTCTGCGGAAACGTCTTCCAATGTCGATCGACGAACTCATGGAGATCACTGAACTTGAAAGAGAACTGATCGAGAGTATTAATGATCGGTTCCCCGTCCGGCGTGAACTAAGCCTAAGCCCCTTGGGGAAAGCCGCAGAACAACGCAACAGGGTCATTCGCTATCTGTTGAGGGAGGGAAAGTCAGCTGATGAAGTAGCAGAACTTTCGGGTATGACGATGAGCGATGTATCGGAGATTGCAGTGGAGCAATCCGTCGACGATATAGAGAACACAGAACAACAATCACCGTAAATAAAAGGTCGCGGTGCTTTATAACCACCTTTATTTTTACAGCCTATTACACTTTTCCGTCCCGTTGCTACACACTGTAGGATGCGCACAAACGAGGAGATGAGGCTCATGAACCTGACAAGGAAGCAGATCGGCCGATTTAGAGAGAAACTTCAAAACGTGCCGTTGATCCAGGAATTGATCGACATTGGGAGAGAGAAAGGACGGGAAGAAGGCCGTCCGCGTGGACGAGAGGATCGTCAAGCAGTGCTGGCGCGCAGACTGTTGTGGGAAGAGGTGTCGAAGGCAGAGGTGGGTGAACTCACAGGAGCCTCCGAAACCATGATCGAAGCGATCTACCAAGACATGCTGGGTTCCCTCAATGCGATGGTCGACGAAATTACCGAGTCGGGTCGGTTTGAGGGGCGACAAATCGGATATGAAGAGGGTGCGTCTGAACTTACCATCAAGGTTGCAAAAGCACTCCTTGCTCATGGGTTCTCGATGGAAACGGTACAAGATGTCACAGAACTCACCAAAGACGAAATCGAAAGCGCATACGAAGGGCCTCAGTGAATTGACCTGGCCATCTCTAGGCGGCCTTTTTTGTCGGTAAAGTAAGCAGTCAAATGGCCGAACAGAAAGCCAACCCTGTGTTACACTGAAACGGAAGAAATAAGAGCACAAGGGGGGTTGAAGATGCCGGAGAAGACGATCTCGATGGCCGACGCCGTGTACTTGCGTTCGTTCATCCAAAAGAAGATCGCAGAGCGAATCGCTGCGCGCACCGAAGCCGCGACTGTCACGTTTGCAAAGGGCGAGACGCCGGAGATGCCCGAAACGGATTTTGCCGCCTGGAATGAGCGGGTTCAGCAAGCCAGAACTGATTTTCGGGCGCTCGATGTGGCGATGGCGCGTGCGAACCTCGAGAATACGGTCCATTGGGATGATCAGCCGATCCCGTTGATGGAAGCCTTGCAACTGGCGAAGGACTTGCGGGCGCAGGTCAACGAACTGAAGAAACTCGGTGTCCAACGAAAAACAGAACGTGCCGGAAGCGGGTCGCTGTTCTCTCGCGTCGAACGCGGTTCTGTCGATCTGATCACGCAAACGACCTACGACCCGGCAGACATGACCCGTCTCGCCGAGAAGCTGGAGCGACAGGTCAATCGCCTGTCACGCGACATCGACCGGAAGAATGAGGCCATACAGATTCCGTTCGCCGCAGCGGACGCATACATGGCGTAGGCGCCGTGTTTGCGCTGGCCCGGAACTGATGAGCGAAGTGTTCGTCTATTGCGGGCTGGCGCAAGCCAGCCCGCAGGAAGGAAGTGCGGAAACCGCCCGTTGCGGAGCGTATCCCAACGTTTTTCACTTTGCCCTCATCGGCTATGGTGGCGCACAAACGAAATTGCGCCCCTTCGTGTCACGCGGTCCACGGGTTTCGCTTGAACGCACGAATACTCAGACTTGAATCTGAATCTGCTGTCCCGTTCCTTCCTTGCGAATCCGCTCTCGACACTGAGGGCGGGTTGTTCATTTGTCACTCACGCCCATGTGCTAGAATGCAATCGGAACAATAATTTTCAAATTTTCCTGTTTCTGATACCGCATAGTGGCCGGTTGCTGACGGAATTGCCTGTCCAGAAGTTGACGGATAGAATGTCATAGCCTCTCGGCATTGAGGCGCCTCTAAATAGGTAATGATTGTAATTATGTAAGATAATCACTGGAAATGAGGTGCTTCCGGTATGTCTGGCTGGTTTCCATAGCAAATTGGGCACGACAAAGAAACCACGGCCCGGATCTTTTTTTGAAATGGTCAGCGTGGCTGCGCCGGGATTCTCTGAGTGGCTTAGGCCACCAGAAGAGTCGACTTCAGGTCGATCTCGATCTCGTGATGCCACGCATCCAGGTGCTGACACATCATGATCCCGAAGATCCGGATCAGCCACATTTTCGTGCTGCGATGCCTCCCAGCTTCGAGCTTGTAGTCGATCTTCTCCCGCTTGTTGGAACGCTCCACGGACGTTCTGCGTTTGTAGATCCCGTTCCATGCCTCACTGTTTCGGGCAACGCGGAAACAGGCGCGGATTGTCGTGGGTATACGTGTACACGCACCGACCGTAGACTGAGTCCGAGCAAGGCGTATCGCACGTGCAACCCCCCTTTTTCATGAGGGAACAGCGGTATTTGCGTCTTCCGCGCTTGGCGTCATACCCGTTGTTTTTCATGGCCAGCCCCTTCTGACAGATGGGCACCCCATGATCGGACAGCGTGATGTCGTCCTTGTACTTCTTGATTCCGGTGTGGCGTTTGTTGAGATCAATGAACGCAAGGGTGCCCTTGGACTCAAAATATCGGTAGAAAGGCATGGCGTCATGGGCCGCATCGAGGAGCACCCGTTTCCAAGACCAATCCGGGTAATCGTGCTCGAACTCTCGGATGCTCACGACGAGCGACACGGAGTCATGGCGGGAAGCCCGGCCCAGCCTCGGATAGAGGGGAAGGTCATAGCGACTGTCCGATGCCGTGAACCGATAGAGATGGTATCCGAAGTAATTGCAGTTGCGATGGCTGTCCCACCCGATATCACAGTCGGGTTGCGAATAGAGACGGGGACAGGCGCACGAATCGATGCCTTGCTCGCGACAGTCACAGATGCGCTGGCGACGAGGGAAGGCGGCGGTTCGCACCGGTGTTCCGTCTCCGGCAACCGACAGAGCGGACACGTCGCCGAGGATCCCGAGTGACGCCGAGACCTGCACAAAGCATTCGCGAAACAGGGCCATGAGACGGTCGGTTGACAAGGAGATGATGGCAGAGCGGCGCAGCAGGATCCGCTCCACCAATCGCTCCACCAATCGCTCCACCAATCGCTCCACCTTTTTGGGCGTCGTGGTCGGAGCTTTTTCGCCCTTCTTACCCTTGACGGATTTCTTCTTCCGTTTGTGTTTGACACGGCTCGTGAGATGAGGACTGGCAGAAGGCCAGAGGCGAGCGAAGAAGTCGTAGAAGGTACCCACACCGGGAGTATGTCCGGGAAAGAAGCCACTGATGATGGCGTATAGGGGAACGCGGCGCAATTCATCGACCCACGCCGTCACGGAAGTGCACCCCACCTGCAACATCAGAAGGTAGGAACGGAAGAGGTCGGTCGGATCGGTCGCCGCGATGCCATGGTTGGCATACTGTCGGCTCAGAACGGACGCGGTGCCCGAGAGATCCGCCAGCCAGAACTTCTCGATGAAGGTCCAGTCTTTGGCGAGCAGTACCAGGATGCCGCCCGAGTAATGGGTGCGCAACTGCTCCAGGACAAACGATTGGTACTGGGCATGGGAGCGGATGGATGGTAACATACGGGGTGAACTACCCCTTTCGCCGAAGGATAGAGTGGGTTAGACTCTTCATCGCGATTATTGGGGTAGTTTTCAAATGTCAAGTGTTTTTGTGGGATTTTGCGCTATTTTTCGTCGGAAATCGGAGTAGAATTTCCAGTTCCCTGCCCTACGCAGGCAAGACGGCCACGTTCATGGTGGAGGGCACGGCAAAATACCACTGGCAAGAATCCCAGGAGAATCAACGAAGATCGAATGCCGAGAGGCTATAATCCATACGGGAGGTGGCTTTGCAAAAAGTTTTTTTATATTCTGGATGTGATGGGATGAGTGAATCAGCAGGCTATTGCACTAACTGCCCGAGTGCGCAAGATGTCGCGCGAGAAATGGCGTATGGATTATGCGTAGGGTCAGGAGAGACCAATCTTGCGTGAAAGAGTAGAGAACCGGATACGTCGAAAGGCGCAAGTCCGGTTCGCGACAGAATTCGGGAATCAAACTGCACCTTGTGCGCTGGGTCGGAGAAGGCATATTTTTACAGCTATTAGCTGGGCTACTTTACCCACTTGGAACCCCTTGATCCACGTTTGGTTAATGAATTGAGACGCAAAACATTACACTCATCTGGATAGTAAAGGCTTTGCTGACAAACAAGGGAAGTTATCCCTCGTGCGAATCGGTTAACAGTCCGTTTTGGCCCTCAATAGCCCTATGACTTAAGCCATTCCTCCCATTGTTCACTAAGATTGAGACATTTTTGCCGATGTACGTCTCCATCCTCAGATCCGACAGCTTGAAATGGAGGGTCTGGGGTGAAGCTTTGATTCGTCACTTCTCTCAACGCAATGATCCGTCCCCAAAAATGTATCTCTCGGTCTGCAAGCGCCTCCTCTCGGAGACCCGTAACGAGTGCGGAAACGAAAAGAGGAGATTTAGTCATTCCGGCAAGTTGTATAGCCAGCAAACTGACATCGGGGCTATCATCGACAAATCTATCGATGATAGCGTCGGCATAATAGATCCACGGTGTGGGGCGATGCAGAATGTGGTACAGCGCGGCGGAACGAACCCTCGCGTCGACATCCTGCAGGGCGGACGACAGATAGGCGACATCCAGATCATATTCTCCCTCCGTTGTTTTACACAGCGCCGCAGATCGGATCGTTGGCGACATGTTGGCAAATGAGTTACTCAGTATTTGCAAACCATTTTGTGAAAATGGTGTATCAAGGGACAGAATAACCTCTACGCTGGTGGCGTCGTCGACTCCCCATTTCGTTTGAAATCGTTCCTCTTCCGGAATCGAACACATTGCGCGCCAACGTGAAAAAGGAGACGGACTCCTATCAAGCTCGGGGTCACACATTGAGACTGAAGTCTGGACAGAAACGACTCCTGCGCGTAGATCTGCCCAGCGCTCACTCTTCAGGGAACCGTTAACAAGAGCCCATTTCACTTGCTCATTGGTCCACTCTGGATGAGCCTGCCATATGCAGGCGGCAGCGCCAAGAACAATTGGACCTGAAAAGGAAGTTCCGTCTATCCTTCCATATCCTTCGGGAAGATCGTCAACCGCACTGTGCGGATGTTCACTCAACATCTGCGGATCTCCCCAAGGGAGAACCACATTCTCAGCAGGCGCGAGGATCTCCGGTACCCATTTCCCCTCAAAAGTGGTTCCCCGTGAACCGTGGTAGGACAATGCGTCTTCCAACGTCCCGTTCGCGGGGATCACGATCCCGCCCACTGACAGGACTGACGGTACAGGCGCCTGGACACTCACAGCAGTAGCGTCTGTTACATTTCCTGTGCCACACACTACAATAATACCCATATCAGCAAGTTGTTCGCAGAGCACCTTGTTCGCATCCAGTTGCCATGGCAACAGTGGGGAATGTGGTCTCGTGTTGAAGGAAACGAGAATCCCCCGAATGCCTAGCTCCAGTCCGTGATCTCTCACCCACTGGATTGCCGCCTCTAGAGCAAAGTGATTCGGATTGTCTGGTGCGTAGGCAGAAATGAGGTACAGATCCGCTTGTGGCGCTATGCCCGCATATTGCCCGTGAGATAAGGATCCTGTTCCAGCAGCGGCTGCTGCCGCCCACAACCCGTGAACACCTCTCTTCCACGTCCCAGCATGATCCGCCTCGATTAGTTCAGGTTCCGCCACCTCAGGGGCTAAACGGACCCTATACGTGTGACGGGTTTCATCCGAGGATATGTCCGGATGGTTGGGGAAATTGGCATCGATAATGGCAATCTTAACGCCTCGCCCCGTCAGGTCGCTTGAGACATCCAAAAATTCACGAATAGAAGGCCACGTAGTAAGCATTGATCACACCTCCAGTGGAATGATATCATTCTTACGGCATTCTTACACGGGGGTCCTATGGTGCATACGGGATTTAGTTCAATAATCTAGGGGATGACGAAATGAATAAATATTCAAACCCAGAAATAAGAAGATTCGGGATCTATCCACAGACGGTCGACTTGACACCTGTTTGAAAACACGCCGGGGAAATCCCAACGTTTAATCGATGGGGCGTAGGTGTGTGTTCATTCGTTTTGTGTCATTTGGGTTTTACCCTGTTGATACGTTTTTGCAAGTCAGATTTTTCAAGGCTTCATGCCGTCTTATTTACATGTTTCGAATACATTGCTAGGATTGAGGCGGAAGTGGTGATTGATGGTTCACCCTTGTTGGCTCAAATATATCAATTTCGATGCATGTAAGTGTGAACGCTGAAAGAACGCAGTTGCGTAAAGGTATTCGGAAAAAAAGTGAACGATTACAAATTACAGCGTCCTCAATACATAGTCGATAGGAGTGATTCAACTTGTCAGATTTTAAAAAACATGTTGTCACTACTCTTCAAGAATACATTGATGTCTTAATGAAGATAAGGCAGATGGAGGGAGATTCCCGGACTCTTTGGTTAAGAGGGCAATTCAATGCTGCTCATTCACTTACGCCCTCGGCGTTTAGAGGAGCGTATGCACTCTACAATGATTACGGGTATATAATTCATCCAGGTTCCCTGATAGGGAGAGGCGAGACGGTCGCTATTTTTCCGTTTCAAAAAGCATTAGCAGAATTCAAGGTAATCGCAAAGCCCTATGTAGGTTCTTTAATTTGGAGAGAACCAGAAAATGATCTTCAATGGTGCTTTCTTGCCCAACATTACGGAGTTCCAACGACATTGCTTGATTGGTCAACTGATCCATTGGTAGCACTATTTTTCGCGGTCGAAGGAGATAAACCCGATCACCTCCCTTCGAGCATCGCGATAGAAGAATTCCAAGAATTATCTTATTCAAGTGATGGAGCGGCAATTTTTGTTATGGATCCAGAAGAAATGAACGGTCGAATCAATGCGGATTTTTATATCAAAAACAAAAGGGAGCCATTTACGCATGTTTTGGATATTGCGAATCCTAAATTTAACGGCCGCTTTGAATCGTATATTTCCTCTGATGATGAACAACGCCCGATGACGCCTCTGTGCGTTTTAGGTGGAGAAATTGACAGAAGAATTTGTCGTCAGTCAGGCAACTTTTTAATCTATGGTTATAGAATAGAACCTATCGATAAATTTGAACATGTAAGAGCGATGATGCATAAAATTTTCATACCTTATGAAAACATCGAGGGCATAAGAGATACTCTTAATTACGTGTTAAATATCAATAAGAAGTCGATTTATGGGGATGACACATTGAACGAAGCTGCATCTATTAAGGTCAGGGAACTAAGAAATAAATCCCAAGATAATCTTAGTGCTGCTCTTGATAAGTATCATAAGGTTTTAGAAGGAACCATTCCTCCAAATGTTCTTGACCTTGATCAACAGTGATGTTTTGCAAATACTCCCTACACGGTTCGGCAACGCCGGAGAGGGAGTAGGGCGAGGGAGACGACGATGTCATAATTCGTGGAAATCACAATACAAAACACGGGGAGTCTCCCTTCGGGGTGGCTTTTTGTACTGGGAATAAAGATTGCGAAAAAAAGACGCCACAGAATCGGTTTTAAGGCGGTTCGTATTTGTACCACCCGTTATGTTTCACAGCCCACACTTGAAATTGCAACGTCCACCTTACGATGCCACCATAATTACGGAGCGGTCGACAGATAACTTCTACTCTGTGATGCGGAAAATAGCAACCGAATATTCAGTGTCCAACCATGATCATACCGTGTCCAACTGGGTACATGTGGAACGGGTTCTTGAAGCATGCATCGCCCAGTGCTACACTGACATTCATTGTGGGATACTGGAAAGAGAGTTGAAACATGTGTATCGAACTCAGGATGAACGAGAACGGATCTCCGCGAGCAACGCGAGAGGCATGCGAGGGAGCTGAGTTGACGTGGCGTCAAGCATTGGACGAATTCGGGGTCTACTTGGCGGGGAAATCAGAGAGGACAAAAGAACTGTATGTGTCAATTTTAAAACGTTTTTTCCGATGTATTCACCAGTCGAATCCTGAAATGACGCCGACCAATCTTACCGTGAAAGAAGTGCGGACTTACCTGGCAGCCAGAAAACGAACAGGATCACTGAATCGAACCATCGCGCTAGAAATCAGCGCATTTCGGGCTTGGGCCAAATTTTACAAGGATGTGCATCAGATTCATTCGCCGTTTTGGGAGGTGCATTCTCCGCGCTATGCAAGACCGCTTCCTCGTTCACTGTCTGTGGACGAAATGGCAGTATTGCTGAACGGACCCAACGTACTCACTACTGACGACGTGCGGGATCGAGCGCTTTTGGAACTACTTTACGCAACCGGTGTCCGGGTATCGGAATGCTCCCAATTAAACGTGAACGATGTGGCGGTGGGAGCCGCGATCCGTGTGATGGGCAAGGGCAAAAAAGAGCGGTTGATATGTATGTCGACCACCGCACAAGGTTGGATCGCCCGCTATCTATTGACTGCCCGATTCCGCTGGGCGTCTGCACCGGAACCCGCCTTGTTCGTTTCTGCTCATACGGGGAAGAGACTTAAGCCACGGCAATTGGAGGACATTGTACGGTACTACGCGCCGCAGGGTGTTCGTGTTACCCCGCATACCCTGCGGCACACGTTTGCAACGCACATGTTGGAAGGCGATGCGGATCTGGTCGTCATCCAGGAACTATTAGGCCATGAATCGTTGAGCACCACCGCACAGTATCTGCATGTGACAATCCGTCGTTTGCAGGAGGTTTATGAGCGATCGCATCCTCGGGCAAAAAATATCAACAAGCAGACAGCGAGTGAAAAACGTGACGAAACTGTATATCTTGGCCGAACCGGAAAACACGGAACTGCTTCACGCGCTGACCTCTACCATGCAGAGTAGGGGATATACCGTACTCAACTCAGACATCGGGGCGTTTGAGTCGGATGCAATCATCGCCATATTTCCGCTTCACGCAACGAGCCTTGCCATCTTAGAGGCCGCGTTGGATCTAATGGGGAGCGCCGTGTTGTGCGCCAAATCGACGGATCAACTGCCAGACTTGGCGCAATGGAGCGAAACACCCGGCGTATGCGGCATTGTCGTCGTTCCAGAACTCGCAACCGCCTGGGCGTCCCTGCGACCACCCGGCCGAACGCTACGCACGTTGGACAAAGTCGGTCTGCGGTGGTGGGAGAGTGTAGCCCGTGTATCAAAGACAACGCTGAGTGGATTCAGCAAAGCCCTGGGGATACCCAGACGGCACGCCACGAGGGTCCATGTGATCTTGGCGTTGTGTGCCTGGCGGGCCGTGAATGAGCGTTCCTATTACGACATCCGCCAACTGGGCGCACACCGATTGCGCATTCTCGGGTTGCAGAGCGGCATGGATGTATCGCAGGCCAACGTGGCCACGCTGGCCGCGCGATTGCGGTATTGGTGGTCCGATGTGAACCAACGCATGGAAACGGATTGTCCGAACACCGCGAGCAAGTGGGCGTCATTCGAAGAGAATGCAAAAGAGATCAATGTTGTCCGGCGACAATAAACTTATGACACGGAAATATTACTAAATCCCTACTGTGACTACACTTTCGAGTGTAGTCATTTTTATTGTCATAGGTTTATTGTCCAAAATTACCGACAATAAACCTATGACAATCTGGACTTGCGACAATAAATCTATGACAGTCTGGACAATAGCGACAATAAACCTATGACAATCCGGACGATACTCATCATAAGTGTTGTATGGAAATTCGCGATAATTTAGGACATGTCCGTGTAAACGTACTCTGTCGGGTGTAGTGTCAAATCTACTCATCGAAAATAATACTCTCATATATAACAGTAAAGGATTTACACCAAAAAGGGTCCACACCTGTCGAGTGTTACATCGTTTCCGATCCGTTTGCATAGTGCCGTTAGTTCATGACTGTTGACAGCATCTTTAGACCCCGCCCGATTTGTTGCATGATAAGCCTTGGAAGGCGGCTGTTCCGCAATCGACCAGAATCAACGCGAGAGACACATTGATAAGAATGATATGAGGTTCTCATTGTGAACAATGGATGCTTGCTACGACGATGCAGCCCGTCAACAGGTTACAAGGTAACGCATAACCCGATAGCGATTGGATGCCCCAGCTGGCACCCTAGGATTCTCCTAATCCACCAAGGGAATCGTCTGGTCTCTCATCTGACACAAGCGCCATGCTTTCTCCGTTCTGGACATCAATCAGCCGGAACTCGTCGGCTGAATCAGTAACAGATGACGGCTACGATATTTCTCGGGTTGTTGCGATGTCATTTTGTCGATGAAAAAATGATTGACACGAATAACTTGCTACTTATATAATTCATACAAATACTTGTGGTGGTGTATTAATGTGAACGAGGAAATACGTCATGAAGTGAATTTGATGCAGGGAATTAGTCGCTTGGATCAGGCGATCACAAACCGGTGTAATGAGATCTTGCGGTCATCGGGGGTGGCTCGGAAACAGTGGGAAGTAATGAAGGAAATAGATCGGAATGGCTCCGTTACCCAGCGAGATCTTCAAAAGGCAATGGGAGTAGAATCGGGGACTGTTACCGGTATCGTGGAGGCTCTGGTAAAGAAGGGGTTTGTCAATCGCCAAGAACACGCGAAGGATCGCCGTGTGAATATGTTGTCTCTGACGGATGACGGCAGCAACCTTTCAATGTTTGCCGACGACCCATTTACATTGGTGCCAGAGCAAATGATGAAGGGTGTCAGTGCGGATCACGAGAAGATTTTCGTACAAGTGATCGCGCAGGTGTTAGCAAATATAGAATCTTACGTTTCGAAACCAAAGAGGCTTGAGTTGTAGCGGACGAATGGCAAGAGGAAGTGAAAATTGGCGGCCTTTTGAGGAAAAGGGGCATGGTTTGAGCACCTAAGATCAGGTTGCCGCACATGGACAAGTCGAACAGAACAGGGAACACGGGACGATTCCATAGTAAGCAGCTGGGGGATTAGTCAAGATCACAGGCACCACCACCCTTATCAGAGCAATAGATGAGTTCCTCATCGGAAGAAAATCAGCAATCGATTGGAGCACAAGACGATCAATAGCATAATAATACATACCATATTAATGAGTATGAATCTAGCATGTAAGGAGCAATGTTTCTTCAGTAAACGGCCGTTTCAAAAAAAAGAACTAGGAATCGGGATGGAAGTGCGTTACAATATGAATACAGGAAACGGACGTTTCTAAAATTAACATAGGAAACAGGATGGAAGTGCGTTGCCAGATCACTAGTCAAAGATAGGAATCGCGATGACGCAGAGTAGGTGACATAGCGTTGGCGGAAGATTTTCCAAACGATTTTATGGGTATTTATCATGCATTCCTTAACAAGCGTGAGATTCTGAATCCGAAAGAGCTTCCCCAATTCAACAGACACATTAAAATAAAACTGCAATGGAAGTTCAAGCAGTATGAGAGAAGTGATTTGTGTCTCGACGATGAGTTACTAAAGGAATTGACGCAAATATGCCTAGCAGCAATTTTGAAGAATATTGGCACGTATCAGCCTGAAATCGGTACATTTATAATCTGGGTTAACGGTGTCGTGCAGAATGTTGTGCGGACATATTTTAAAGAGATGAAGTATGAATGGCGCAATATTTCTTTGGAAGAGTTGTTCGAATTGACGTCTCCAGAACCACTAGTAGAGCAGTTGGTAATTTATCGTGAAAATGTAGTGCAGTTACAGAGTCTACTTCAGAAAATGAAGAATGATCGCCCTAAGTATTATGATATCGTGCAATATCGGTATATCATGGGCCAAGATCCGAAGACTACGGCGTCGAGTATGAACCTGTCCATAGAAGATGTCTACAGAATATCAAATCGCGCTCTTAATTGGCTCCATCACAATTGGGATACTTAACTTGATAGGGTTTATACAGATTCTTAGAGGAGGCGAAAGAGAATGAACAAGGACACACAAAATAGACTTTCTCGTTTTTCTATGAGGGATTGCCCTGATGAGTCTGCACTGAATGACTCGTATTTGTCCATCGTCATGGGAAAAGTCGAAATTCCTCATTTTGAAGTGGATATGGATAGAGCTTGGGATGCGTTTGATATGGCTGGTCTGAGCTTTGGCGAGTTTATCGCCTATGTCGCCAGACAACGCGAGTATACCATGAGCGCATTGGCAGACGTTCTGCATATCGAAAGATCGTTCTTGGAAGATATTTATAATGATTTCGTGTTCCCATGGAACCTTGGTCTGGAGTTGCTGAACCGTATCAGCGTAACACTCGACATATCGATGGACACTCTTAAGGACTTAATCGAAAACGATCCCATCGATCGTAGAATCCTGCGTCAGAAACTCCAGGCGACAGAAAACGGGACGCCTGTTCATCAACTTTTGGCCACAGATGTTAGAAGAGCGGAGTTATACGAAGCCTTGTTAGACGTCCAATCGGAGAAAGAAGACGAGAAAAGACGGCAACTGGTTGTCCAAATGGAAACTCTATGTTCCACATGGTGGTAGTGTGCGGTGACTCGCCCATGTGATGAAGCGCCACCATGGTCAAGGGGGGTGACACGTTCTTCGATGTGCCCACACGCGCTATTGTCGACAGTGTTGCTAACCAAACAGACGGCCAACCAACACGGTTTCTTCAGTTCCAGCCGTTGCGGTACCCACCATTGCCGAAGACGACTCTGCTCGTTGTCTGTCGCCTGTTGGAGTTGTGGTTCTTTTGTCAGAAGTCGATCGGGAGCTACAAGTTCCGGCCTCGCGGTACGCCTGCTTGGTGTGGGTGGCGGACGGTTCGTTGTTTGCGACGCAGTGGCTATTGCGTCTGGCGCATGCCGAAGGATCCACAAGGGAACTGGGCAACATCGGTTTCCTCATCATCATCGCCACGATGGAAGTGACGGCCTTGACGGCTCTCTTGGTTTCCCCAAAAGGGTTCGTGTCAAAGCGCCGACAGGGGCGCAAGGAGACAAACGCGACTTGTTTATTACTCAACTTTCGGTGGCGGCCGAAAGTTGAGTTCTATAAAAGGGTAACCACAAAAGGGTAACTACCGTCAGATTGCTACGTTTGTAATCGGGCTACGAATCGCGCCCCAGTATTCCTGAACGCGCATAAATTGCTCATAATGAGCTGCGACCTCTTGATCTTGCCGCGCCAGGACATCAAGCGCGTCGAGAAAACCAGGCTGGTCCAAATAGGCGGCCAAACGAGGCGCCGTCCGTGCAAGATTTGTCCGCACATGGGTCATTTCGCGATGATAGTTGCTCCGCTGCGTGACGTAAATCAGGAGTGGCTTGTAAGCCACCCATTCTTTCGTGGCGCGCATAAACCTTTGAATCACCCCATCGTCATTCGCAAGCACCGGTTCAAGCTGTTCCGGCAGGACGCCGTGTAAGATCGAAAGATAACGGAGAAATCCGTCGTGAAACGTGTAGCACGGCACTCGTTTCACCGTTGCCTCCGCCAATCTCGTGCTGAAGAACGTGTCTTCGCCATGCGCTCCGGGCGGATTGTAGAAGGCGGGAATGCGCTCGATCC
>Ga0080006_1160574_pt1 | contig 53251 bp, 54 predicted proteins | sample RS3BMetagenome_FD_69209 | JGI IMG/M metagenome (GOLD analysis project Ga0080006, IMG submission 69209) | Ferric oxide microbial mat and aquatic microbial communities from Rainbow Spring, Yellowstone National Park, USA - RS3B (SPADES... ... | reverse complement strand
TGTGGAAATCCGCTGCCTATCTAATGACTCACTGGATAGGAGGTGTCCCGACAGCGGGAAAACCACGGTAGAAAAAATCCGAGGCATGAGGTCGAAGGCGCTCTAACGCTGAACACCTATGGATAGGAAATATGGAACAGATACTAGCTCGAGCGATGAACGTGTCAATCAAGCGATTGGAAGACGCTGGCATCCTCGTTGCCAGAGCCGGTCGGGTGAGGCTCCTGCGCCACAGCGAGCTAGCCGCTGAATGGGATCCGGCGACCGACACCCGGCTAACAGTGTGGCACGTGACTCAACAGCTCGTACGTGCCCTGTGGAACGAAGGTAGCGAGGCGAAGGCCGGTGATCTCGTTTGTCGTCTTGGAGGGTTTGGCGAAATGGCCCGGGATCTTGCCTACCGGTTTTACTCGATCTGCGAGCGACGCGGTTGGGCAGAAGACGCGCTCGGATTCAACGCGCTGGTCGTCTCGTGGCCCGAGATCACCCGTCGAGCCGAGTCTTCGATGGAGGTGCAGCAGGAGTTGGACTTATGAGTTTGGTTGCCTACGAAGTGCGAGACGGTAAGGCTTTTTACGGCGGCCGTACACTTGCCGAATGGGTGCCGGAGATCGTAGATGTGATAGCGCAGGCTTGTAACCCTGAAGAGATTCTTCTTTTTGGGTCTGTGGCTCGAGGCGAAGACGGCCCGGATTCGGACATCGATCTGATGGTAGTATGTTCTTCTATCGACTACACTAAGCGCTACGAGCTCGAGGCGCAGCTCTACGCAGCTGTCGGCGGGCGTGCCCCGGTGCAGCTTTTCGTCACCGACCGTCGCGAGTGTGAACGGCGCCGTGACGTCGTCGGCTCAAGGCACTACTGGCCGCTGCGGGAAGGACGGGTGATGTATGCCAGAGCTGCCTGACAACAACTACGATGAGGCCCGCCGCTGGCTCAAGAACGCTGAGGACGACGTCTATGCCATGCGTGCCGTTGTCCGTGACCCCGAGTCTCCACGTCGCATGGTGTGCTTTCTCGCCCACCTCGTGGTCGAAAAAGTGCTAAAAGCCACGCTGATCGATGCTGGTGTCCCGTTCCAAAAGACCCACAACTTGCTTCTCCTGCACGACTCGTGCCTCGAGCGCGGACGCCTGATGGGCCTGGAGCGCACAATGCTTGCACAGTGCAACCCGTGGGCGGTCGACGGGCGCTACGCCGATGACCTGGCCGAGGCAGACCCTGAGCTGGCCAGCCAGTTAGCTAGGTTCGCCGAGCAGGTGGTTAGCGAGGTTCGCCGAGAGTTGGGAGCAGACCGTGGCAATCTCTAATCGCGAACGCGTTGGTCGGGCTTTCGAGGCACTAGCTGAGGATCTTGGTTCCTTCGTCGATCAGCAGATGAGAGCAGTGTATGGCGAGGGTTGTCAACAGTTGACCAAGCTAGCAGCTCGAACAGCTGATCCACGCGTGCTGGTGTGGACACATTTCCGAAAATAAGACGCGCAGCTTTGGTTGGCACCCGGAATCGCGCCGGGGCAAGTGTCCGTGAAGGCCGACGGGACAGAGGTGGCGACCTTATGGGGGGAGTTTGCTTGGCAGCTGGCCGGCAGAAACGGCTACGAGCTTGTTGCCGAGGCTGATCGCACCGGCACAAGCCCCGCCGGGGTTCTGGCAGAGTTGTTCCAGATGTGCGCGCCGTGTCTGGTGCTGGTGGATGAATGGGTGGCCTACGCCCGGCAGCTCTTAGTAAATTGCTCTGGTAACAGCTACACAAATCATGTTTTTGAAAAAAAGCAAGTTGTGGTAAATTACACTAATGATGAATATTTCTAAAAGGATTTGCCAAAAGTGGTAGAAAAAGCTCATGCGCTCGTTTTAGAATCGCCGAGACGCTTAACAAAACATTCGTTTGATATCCCAAAATCATCTGAAGCCGATGCAGTTGTTAAAGTTGATGCCTGCGGGCTTTGTGGTACGGATCATGAGCAATATACTGGTGCATTTCCAGCTTCTTCTGCATTTATTCCAGGCCATGAAACGGTCGGAACAATCATTGATATTGGGCCAAAGGCTAAAGAAAAGTGGGGTGTTAAAGAAGGCGATCGAATTGCACTAGAGGTGTTCCAGTCCTGCGGAAACTGTCAAGCATGTTTAGCTGGGAATTACAGAAATTGTGAAAAACATGGCGTCATGGATATGTACGGATATATTTCAATTGATAAACCACCATCACTATGGGGCGGTTATGCAACCCATCAGTACCTGTCTGCCGACTCAATAGTTCATCAAGTTCCGGCTGATTTAGATCCTGTAATAGCTACACTTTTTAATCCGTTAGGTGCTGGGTTCCGGTGGGCAGTTAGCGTTCCAAGCTTAAAAAAAGATGAAATTGTTGCGATATTAGGTCCTGGTATTAGAGGGCTGGCTTGCCTAATTGCAGCCAAAGAAGCAGGAGCGTCATTTGTGATTGTTACTGGTTTTGGGGATAAAGATGCAGACCGGTTAAGAACTGCGAAAAATTTTGGTGCTGATTTGGCAATAGATGTGAGCAAAGAAGATCCGGTTAAAATATTACGAAATGCTACTTCTGGGCACATGGCCGATGTGGTTGTCGATGTAACTGCTAAGGCTCCGAGTGCACTTGCACAGGCTATTGAGCTTGCAGGCTTTGGTGGCAGGGTGGTTCTTGCTGGAACAAAGCTTTCAAGTGACACACCGGGCTTTTGGCCTGATGCAATAATTTACAAGGAGTTGACAGTATTAGGTGCTTTAGGGGTTGATTCCCCTGCTTATGCAAAAGCAATTGAAACCCTTTCAAAGGGACGCTATCCATTTGAATCTCTTTCAAGACAAGTTGCAAACTTAGATACGGCTGAGCAGTTAATTATTCAAATGGCTGGAGAGAGCAATGCCGTACCACCTCAACATGGAGTAATAGTTCCGTGAAGCTTGAAAGAATAATAGAGTTGTTAGACGAACAAAGCGCAAAAGAGGTTGCTGCCCAAGCTGGCATTCCAGAATATATGGCAACGTTAAGCATTTTTCAGGCGCTACTAAAAGAGCCTATTTACGCTAAAAACTTAAATGATTTGCTTACAAGCTTGATTTTTAAAAGCAATATATCTCATAGGTTGCGAGAGTTAATCATTATGAGAGTGGCCTGGTTAACTTCTTCAGTTTATGAATGGACCCAGCATTATAAGATTGCCTTAAGTTTTGGTGTTTCAGAACAAGATATTTTAGGTGTAAGAGATCCTGATAATTATGATTCTTATTCTGCTGCAGAAAAAGTTGCGCTTCAGGGCGCACAAGAATTTGTGACACAAGGGGAAATTACAGCTACTACTATGGCGTTGCTAAGAAACCATTATCCTGATGATAAGGAATTAATTGACTTAGTGGCATCAATTGCAGCTTGGGCAATGGTGGCAGGTCTTTTAAAAAGCTTTAACATACCTCTTGAGCCAGGTGTTGAGGGTTGGCCACCAGACGGAATATCTCCCATTAATCTCAACGCTAACGACTAAAATCTTGTTACGTTTTACTAATTAAGCTTTTTAAATGTTATAGATTTTTAGCGCTATATGACTTTGAGTTAAAGCGTGGTTGCTCTTCATTGTTGTTCTGACTTTGACAGTTGTAAAGTTGAATAAAGTTATAAAGATATCTTGAATAACTTTTTTACTGCTTATATTTAGTTATATTTAGCTTGTTAAAGCTAATGACATGATTAAGAGAAAAATACGTGTTACTGAACTAATTAATTTTAAAAGCCGTAGCAAATAATTGCCAATAAATTAGTCCGTTGGTGTTACGTCGATTGCTTCAAAACCCTTTTGAGCTTGCCGGATATCAAAATTTACGTGTTGACCTTTTCTTAATTTTTTAAATCCCTCAATGTTTATATTTGAAAAATGGACAAAAATTTCTGAATCATCCTCATCAGAAATTATAAAACCATAACCTTTTTTCTCATCGAAAAACTTTACTACTCCGCTTTTCATGGGTATTATCCTTTCACTCATAGCCTTGCGGGTTAAACCAGCAATTGAATTCAAGCCCCACTTACAAGACAGGAATTCAACAAGTAACAATGATACCTTATTCATCAAGGTCAAGCAATATTGCTAGTATAAGAAAATGAGCGACAAAATCTCGTTATATACTGATCTTTTAAATGATTTAAAACAAGAGCATGATTATCTAGGTGCTATTTTACAGATCCTAAGACCTGAAGATTTTGACAAAGATAGCCTAGCGGAAGGCTGGACAGTAAAGGATCAAGTTTCTCACCTAGCTTTTTTTGATGAAGTTGCTGAACTTTCAGCAACTGATGAGCAAGGCTTTAATGTTTTAAAAGCCGAATTAGAGCAATATCAGGATCCGATGGAAAAACATCTTAGGATAGCAAGACAATCGGAATTTTCTTACTTGATTAATTGGTATGAAGTGGCTTTTGAAAAGTTGTTTAATACTTATAAAAAAATAAGCCCGGAAAAAAGCATTAATTGGTTCGGTCCTCCTATGAGTGCAATGTCAATGGTTACAGCTAGGCTCATGGAGCTCTGGGCTCACGGTTATGATATAACTGTAGCGTTGGGCCTAGAGCCTAGTCGTACGGATCGTTTACGCCATATTTGTTATCTAGGTTATAAGACAATTAACTGGTCATTTTATGTCAATGGTTATAAGGCACCAGACAGAAGTTTTTATATTGAGGTAATCTTGCCATCTGGTTCTGTAGTATGCTTTGGCGATGCTAGCAGCGAAAATAAGGTTACCGGCGATGCTTTTGAGCTTGCAGCTGTTGTTACTCAGCGCCTGAAGGTCTCTCAAAGCTCTCTTAAGTTCTCAGGGCCAGATGCAGTTAAATGGCTTGAAATTGCCCAAGCCTTTGCTGGTAAACCAAAAAATCCGACCTAAGTTTGACCAACAATACTTGTTTGAATGTCCGAGCTTTTAGCATCTATATCATAGATACGAGTTGGTTGCGGACACCCAAGTGAATACCAACGCCTTACTAATACATAAAGCCAAATGGAACCGATTGCGACCAAGAAAACCGATGCAACCTCCACAGCGTCCCAAAGTCGTGAAGGAGTGTCTAAATATAAGTACTCATCAAAAAACCTTGATATGTTCCACAAAATTACAGCTGATAATGCAGTAGCTCCTGCCGGTCCTTTATTAGTGTATTTTTCAATTTGAAGCACGATTAGAAAAATCACAAAGCATTCGATAGCTTGAAAAATCGGAACTGGCAAGCGCTTGCCCACTTCATCAGCATAATACATTCCATACCATGCATTAGTGGGCTTGCCTCCGCCAGCAATCATAAGTTGTGGTCCCAGCAGTCTACCTATAGCCCAGCTAACAACTAATACGGGGGACACTAAGTCAAACAATACCGACCAATTAACGCGGGGCAAAGCTTTTTTAACCTTGTAAATTCCTGCACTAAAGCCACCTAGAAGGCCACCGTATGATGAGAGTCCACCTTTCCAAATTTCAACTATTTGTATTAGGTTATGTTCGTAAATTTGTCCAAAGTTTGCGATAACATGAACTAATCTTGCACCTAATATTGCAAAGACTATAACCCAAATAAAGGTAGAATTAAGCCACTCTGTAGGGTAGTTGTGGTTTTTGAGTCTACGCTGAAAAAGCTTATAGGCAATATAAAAAGTTATCGCTAGTCCAATTCCATAAGTATGTACAACGAGAGGACCTATGTGAAATTGGACGGGTATTGGTTTCACCTTGAAATAGTTTAGTTGGTTTTGATCCTTTGTGGTAGCATGCCCTTATGATTGACCTGCAAAAATCCGTTGCAGTAGTTACTGGGGCAGCCTCTGGGATAGGGTTAGCAAGTACTAGACGACTTTTTTCAGAGGGCGCTCAACTGGTAATTATTGATAAAAACACTGATGCGTTGGCTAAAGTGGCAAGTGAATATAAAGCTGTGCCGATAAGTGGTGACGTAGGATTACTCAGCACATGGTCCGCAGTAAGGGAGGCCGTAGTTAAGTTAAACAAGCCCCTTGGTGTTTTGCATTTAAATGCAGGTATAGCACCAAATCCGGGTGACATAGACTCAATTAGTTACGAAGAATATGACAAGGTAATTTCTACAAATATAAATGGTGTCTTTTATGGAGTAAAGGAATTACTAACAGAGCTTTCAAAAGGGGCCTCTGTCTTAGGTGAGTCATGCGTGGTTGTTACGGCTTCTATGGCATCCTTAATTGGTTTTAGTTTGAGTCCTGTTTATTGTTTAACCAAGCACGCTGTAGCTGGATTGGTAAGGTCGCTAGAGCAACCATTTAAGGCCAAATCTATTAGGATTAACGCATTGTGCCCAAGTTTTGTTGACACACCGTTATTAGGTGATCAAGCAAAGTATGCCATTAGTCAGCTTGGATTTGAGATGCTTGCTCCAGAGGAAATAGCTGAGGCACTTATGTTTTGCTTACGCAATGATATAAGTGGTCAGTGCGTGATTTGTCAGGTGGGCTTGCCTCCAATTATTTACCAGTATCGCGGTGTTCCTGGTCCACATGGCGAATTCACTCAATAAATTAAACAATGTATTTTAAATTAAAGTATGTATTTTGATGAACTTGGTAGAGTTGCGTTTTGTAGCACTTTTGGGTAGCTGATTGTTTTAAATAATTGGGATATACAATAAACAGTATATGTTGGATTTGTAACACATGGTGATGCAGGCGCAGATGTTATTCGACATTAATAGCTAGTAGAGCTTAACCTGGATCCAAAATATTTGATGAGTTTGTTTCATTGCAAATGCCATCTTTGGGCTTATAAATGTCAAGCATTACCTGACTCTAGAGCATTATAAGAGCAGCGTTACTAAATGTTGAGAAAGTAAGATTTAATGTTGATTATTTAGTAGACCACTATAGCGAAAGTGATAGCATGAAATTTAGTGTATAGTATGCAATTATCGAAAAGGTTGAACTTATCTGGCATTAAATTGGCAACTGTGTCGTATTTAATGAAGCATCAAAATGATCGGATCGTAAATTATAGGATATATCCAGTATTAAATTGCCTAATGAGTTCATAGCGCAAACTGCATAGCAAGTACACTTGGCAATTAAAATTACAGCCTAAGGGTAGCTTTACAAGCAAGCTACATACACACGTACTTGATAGTATAAGCACGGCTCCTAAATTGCAAGAACATAACTTCCTGGGGCCCACTTTTGATTGGGATATGATGCACTTACCATGAGCTCCTTTATCTTATTGGCATTCAGGTACTTTTTGATATGATCAAAGCTTGGATAGCAAAGTTGTTTCTCTTTATAGTGTAAGAAAATTTTCTAGGGCAAACTCTTCTAATGCCTAGTTTGATGATTATCCTTGTTGAGTTTTAACGATGTCAGTTTTTTAAGTTTCTTAAGAGTGCAGCAAGTTTACAAGCGCTAAAAATATACACTGATTTTATGTAATAACATGGAAATCTTTCCTCTTAGAGCTTCTTAACGTTTTTTCTTAAGGCTGATATTTCTGCGCAATTCTAATAATACTAATCAGGACTTAAGATAGCCCCCGCAGAGAAGGTACTTTTAAAATCGATCCTCTTAAGGGTGTATAGTTCGGCAAATTGTCTTTGTTTGTCTGTTTAAAATAGGAGATTAAAAGAGTTTTTTAAGCTTTCTCTGTAGTATTTTAGCACTTGTATTTCTTTTTTAGGCTACTTAATTTGATCATGCAGTGATTTTGTTAAAGTCTAACCTGACCTTTTTAGCCATGTTTTAAAAAGCCTTCAAGAAATGTCAAGCTTTCTTGCTGTTTGAAGAGATGATCGTGAATTTAATTCAATAAGGCTTACAGCATCAGCCTTAAATTCGGGTTGAAAGAAACGCTTTGATTTCTTCTTGTTTTCCATGTACATATTCTCCTTTATTTTTTAGGTTCGTATGTACGGATTTAGGAGTAGATGCATATTTCATTTTGTTTTTGCGTTCGTCTATAGGGATTCAGGAGTGCATACAGATGTGAATTGTATGGTATTGACATTAGTACATTTATTATTGTTAATGTAAGTATTGATAATACAGCAAAAATGCTAATGAAAATCGTTTAATCAAAGCTCTCTATAGTTTTGCATGCTACCCAATATTATAGGCTTAACTAGTTGAATGATTTATTATGGAGTATGCTAGCGAATCCGTACTATATAATACTTGATGATGAGCAAAAAGATACCTGTTATTTTTCCAGTTATTGGAGTATCATTTTTGCTAACTGCGTGTTTTCCAGTGCAGTTTTTTGTTAACGGGCCCTTTGATCCACCTGTTATACAGTCAGCAGGGACTGAACCTAGTGCAATTTCAGTTAATACTAATGTGCCCGATATATCTTGTGGGCAATCAGAGTGTGCGATAGTTAATAGTGTTACGCAACATGGGATTTCATTTTATAATTCCGCTGGGCAATTAATAAACTATGTAAGCTGGGGATCAAATGTTGTTCAAGAGATATCTTGTGATTTTAATTTAAGATATTGTGTGGTATTTGGCGCTATTATAGGTTTTTTTGCAGTATCGGCCATCTGGGAGCTTAATTTATCTACTTTAACAATAACTACAATTGCACAAGGGACTGGCGATGTGGCTAATGGTGCTTGCACTGACAATCTAAAGATATGTTTTGCAGATTTGGGTAACTTATGGGTATCAACTGATGGCGGCAATTCGTTTAATGAAATAAGTGCTTATTCAGTGCGTAGCGAGCCATTTTGTTCTGTAAATAATTGTGCTGTAATAGTTAATCCGGTAGATGTATATGTTACGCTTGTATATACGGTTGCCTGGAATGGTTCTGGTGTATCTACTAATGTTACCCCCATATCTAGTTCTTACCCTATCGATATGGTAGGATGCTCCTCGACATGTTACGGAGTTTATAGTCTTGATAGTATGGGTTTTGATAATTCATTACCTGGTGCTCGTCAAGTAAATACAAGCAATATTTATCAGTTTTATCCAGTAGCTACATATATAAATGGAATATATTGTCATAGCTCTTGTTATGTTTATGGTTCAACGTCTGATTCTAGGCCTGCTATATGGGAATTATCTAGTGACAAATCACTTAATTTACCGCTAATTTTTAACGGCAATGGGGTTGTGTCCTCAATTTCTAATGGGTGGGTATCTATTATTAATGACTCTGGTACGAAAAGTGTGGTGGAACCATTAAGTTTTGGCACTTCTTTATTTTCACAAAATAATTTCTCTGCCTTGCTAAACCAATCATCTTATGTTTATGCTGATGCACAAATTAATCAGTCTTTTGATAACGAAATTAAAAGCTTGCCTAGTAATTTATCTTGGAATACGGCAATATCGGGTGATAGCATTTCTTTCGCTATCATGATGTATTCGGGCACTCTTGAACTAGGAATAGATATTGGTGGTTGCTCTATTGAATGTTTTGAACAGTATGTTCTTAATAATCATCCTGTAGGTAGCGCGTATTTTAATTATTTTTTTTATGGATATTGGGACATTCCACAATTTTCAGATTATATTTGGCAAAATCATTTAACTGTTTATAACGATTATTTAACTGGCATAAAAAATTACCTGACTGACAAAACCCTACCAGTTAGAATATTATCGGTATTATATGCAGCTACTCAAGATCCGAAAGCTGTGGATGCCTTTAATCAGGGGCTTCAAAATTATTTAGTTCCACAACTACAAAACGCTGGTTATACTAATGTTGGCTATTGTGACATTAATAATTTAATTTATGGTGATTCATTTAAATACGTTCTTGGTGGTGTAGTCATTAGGCCAGATGGAATTCATCCTACTATTCTTGGTTCCAATTATTTGGCTTACGTGATTTTAAATGATTGTCCTTAAGAAATTATCATTGCCAAGTTTTTTGCCGAATGTAAAAAAATTAATTGTATATGACGGCCCTAACTGTTACGGCTAAGTATTTTAGAAAAATACTAACCAAGGTGTTAGCAACAAAAAAGGATTTAAAAGCGTCTTAGATTAAAGAGCTTCATGACATGAAAGTAGCCACCTATCCAATAGCTTAGATTTGGTTATAGTTATGTGGAGGTAATCAAGTTAGAAGAGTAAGAAAAGAATGCCGACGACAAGGTTAATAGTGTTCGTAATTGCTACAAGAAGGCTATATAGTTGGCACTAGAGATCTTAATCCCAGCTGCGGAAGTCCTCACTTAATTGTAAATTCTTACCAATTTCTCAAGAAATACCAGTTGGGCAACGGGCGCTCTGAGATACGGACAACTGATATAACTTGCATATTAAAAGCAATACCTGAAATACCTATTTGTCTCTATGGACTCTAATGGAGTTTTAATATTGCCATTAGATATAAAAAGATATATTCAAGACCAAGGGTTAAAAATAATGATATCCGCATTGAGTTATTTTTTAAAACACTGAAGTATTTTGAAGCTTATTTATATGATTGATTAAACGACATTACTGAAACTAGAAAATGGGTTAGTAAATTTGTAACAGTGGATCGCGATGCTCATTTACACTTTTAAATTAACGTCGTTACCCCTAGTCAGAAATCTACGGATCACATGTTGAACAAATCAGTTAGGCGGGGGATTTGCATAACGATGTTAAGGCCGCCCTATTGCAATTGGTGAACCTGACCAGAAAATAGAAGTTTCAACAACCCCATATTGATAATCAGCAGCTTGGATCACCATCCCGTTGCCAACATAGATCGCTACATGATAGATGTCTGAGGTGCCGTATCCGTAAAAAACTAAATCCCCAGGACGCCATGCTTCTGGCTCATTTAAGGGAACCGGAGCTGAGGCATAGTACTGATCTTGTGCGGTTCTGGGTAAAGTGACACCTGCAGCTGCCCAGGAAACTAGGGCAAGCCCTGAGCAATCTATCCCTGAATGACTTAGTCCACCCCAAGCATAGGGGTCTCCTAGGTAGCTCGCAGCTGTTTGGACGACGATATTAGAGAGCGCTGCAGGAATATTTGGCAACTTGCTTACTTGAAAAGAAGTCGCAATGAGTTGGTTTTGTGCTGCTTGTAGTTGTTCTTGTCTGAGTAAAGCTTGTTCTCTTGCACGTTCTTGAGCTGCTTGTTGTGCTGCAATAAGTTGGGCGATTTGACTGTTAACATTGTTTAAAGTCTGACGTTCTTGAGCAAGTGTTTGAGTAGCTTGCTGACGTTCAGTGTTAAGTTGGGCAACTAATCTAGTCTCTTGATTTTTCAAATTCTGCAGCTGGGATTGCGAGGTTTGTAGTTTGTCCTGGGTGAGTTTTACGGCATTAATTTCAGCGCTTAAGTTCTCAGACGCAGAAGTTAGATATTGTTGGGTTAGTCCTAGAGTTGCAGATGATGAGGATAAAAGATCTGATGCAGAAGTGCCGCTTCCCTGCTCAATATAGGCCAGTATCGCATCTTTTCTTAGCGTTGCCTCTTGTTGCTGCTCGGTTTGTTGTAATGACTTTATCTGGGCTTGGGTTTGAGCCAGTTCAACATTTGTTTGTTGCAACGACTGGTTTGCCTGAGTGAAGCTTTGATCAAGTTGGTCAAGGCGGGCGGTGTCTTGTTGGATTTGAGCGAGGATCTGTGCAGCTTGAGCTTTTTCTGAAGATATCTGATCCGCTTTTGCTATCTCACTGTGTGTGACTACACTAAAAGCCAAAAGGATAAACGCCAAAACTGACCAAAAAACAGTCTTAGCTTTCCTCAAGCCATAAAGGCTCGCTAGGCCCCTAGCGGGGGTCGTTACGAGTCTCACAAGGCACTAGTCTAGGAAATAGAAGCATCTGATGCAAGGATTTCTACAAGATTAAATTGCAAAAGAGCCTTGAAGCTCGGCTAGTTTGTATATATGACCAGCACTTTTGATGAAAATAACGCCAATGACAGTGATGAGCAATTTCGAACTGAATATGACTCAATGGGAGAGGTTAAAGTGCCAAAGGATGCCCTTTGGCGAGCACAAACCCAACGGGCTGTTGAGAACTTTCCTATAAGTGGCGAAACAGTAGATAAAGAGATAATTAGAGCACTTGTTTTAATTAAAAAAGCTGCTGCTTCTGTTAATTCTCAGTTAGGAGTCATAGATTCAGCTGTAGCTGAAGCTATTATTCAAAGTGCACAGGAAATTCTATCGGGGCTTTACGAGGATCAATTCCCGGTAGATGTCTATCAAACAGGGTCTGGAACATCTACCAATATGAATGTCAACGAAGTTTTAGCAACGCTTGCATCCAGAAAACTTGGTCGAGATATTAGACCTAATAATGAGCCTAACGCGTCACAGTCATCTAATGATGTATTCCCATCAGCTATTCATTTAGCGGTGCTAAATCTCGTTCAAAAGCAGTTGATACCAAATTTAAAGCTCCTTCAGGATGTTCTCACTGAAAAATCGCAACAGTTTTCTAATGTTGTTAAGGCTGGAAGGACTCATCTTATGGATGCAACTCCTGTAACTTTAGGACAAGAATTTAGAGGATATGCTGTACAAATTAAACACTCAGTTGAGCGTTTAGAAGGTACACTGAGCCGTTTGGGTGAACTTCCTTTAGGTGGTACTGCTGTGGGAACTGGAATAAATGCACCTAAGGAATTTGCACAAAAAGTAATTTCAATGCTCTCTCAAGAGCTTCAGGTGGCGTTAAAAGAAGCTGAAGAACATTTTGAGGCCCAAGGGGCGAGGGATGCAATTGTCGAAATCTCAGGAATTTTTAAAACAATTGCAGCTAGCTTTTATAAGATTGCAAATGACTTGAGATGGATGGCATCTGGTCCGCGCACTGGTCTTGCGGAGATCCATCTACCGGATCTTCAACCAGGATCTTCAATTATGCCAGGTAAAGTCAATCCAGTTGTTCCAGAAGCAGTTTGCCAGGTGGTAGCTAAGGTGATTGGAAATGATGCAACTATTACCTTTGGTGGGGCAGCCGGTAATTTTGAGTTAAATGTAATGCTACCTGTAATCGGTAAAGCCGCAGTTGAATCAGCAAGGTTACTTTCTTCAGTTAGCAAGGTGTTTGCTGAAAAGTGCATTAAGGGCATTGAAGCTGACGTTGAAAAATGTAAAAATTACGCATTGTCGTCCCCAGCTATTGGCACAGCTCTAAATCCACATATTGGATATGAAAAAGCTGCCGAGGTAATTAAAAAAGCTGTTAAAGAGGGTAAGACGTTAAAAGAGGTAATTTTAGAAATGCAGCTAATGTCACCAGATGAGGTAGATAGAGTCCTTGATGTTCTGGCTATGACTCAAGGTGGTATTTTGTAGTTCTTAAAAAAATATCAAGCTAAATATAGACTCGTAATATCATGAGCTTTTTAGAAAGGCTTCGGTTTTTTAGTGCTCCGGATGAGTCTAATTATTTAGAGTGGGCAATTCAGCTTACGTATTTACTGTCTGAGTCTGATTATGACAATGAACTTATTTTAGGATGTAAAAGGATTATTGCTACCAGTTGGCATTCTTCTTTAGTTTGGTATGTGGTATCAAATTTGTTAAACATGATCTTTGATGATATTGATTTAGACAGTGTTATTTATGAATTAATAAATGATAAAGCTTGGACTACAGCTTTAGAGTTTTGTGGCAGTAATACAACAGCTGAGATATTTGTTAGTCCTTTTGCCGATTACGTGCAACAGAACCTAAATAAAAAGTGGTTAAACACAACAGTTAAAGATGCTTCATATTTACTTAGATCAAATTTAAAAGAATTCATATTGATGGTAGAGCCAGCCTTTGTTTTTCAATCAAACGTTTATTTAACCGCTAAAGCTAATAGGTATTTCTCAATATGCAACAAATTAAGACAGAATTGTTACCTGGTTTGTCCAAAATGGTGCCTGGTTGAAGATAGATTAATTCAGAAAGTGTGTCAAATAAATGCTGGCACGTGGGAGGACTTAAGTGTGCCAGGAAGTTTTCAGTTGAAAAAATCTGTTCAGTTAACACATTATCCAATTGAGAACTTTAACAATGTCTTCTTTTTTAATGGTGAGATCGGCTTAAGCAGTAAGGCTCAAGCTTGGAGAGTTCCAGTTGAGCTTATCTGAAAAAAAATTTATTAAGTTTGTACTTTTAACAAATGACTTTCCACCGAAGGTGGGCGGCATTCAAAGTTACTTGTGGGAGCTCTTTAAACGCCTTGATTTACATAGCTACTTAGTTGTTACGACTAATTACCACGGTGCTACTAATTTTGACAAGCAAAGTGGTCGACCCTTGACATTGCGCTTAAATACGAAATTAATTATCCCAACCCCGGTTACCCTAAGAGTAATCCAAGACTTGCTTTTAAGATATAATTGCAATTATTTAATTGTTGATCCGGTTTTTCCAACGGGACTCATTGGTTACAGATTAAAAAAAGCTTTAGGCGTCAAATATGGCGTAATTATTCATGGTGCTGAAAGCACTATTTCAGCCAAATTGCCCTTTATTAATAAAAAAGTTAAGGAAGTCCTTGAGCAATCCTCCTTTGTTATAGCAGCTGGACATTTCGTGCTGGATAAAACCTTAGACAATTTATCAACTGTTGTTGATAGAAAAACTTTAAATGCTATTAGAGAAAAAAGCTATATTATAGAGCCTGGAGTTGATGTTAATAGGTTTTATCCAGTAAGTGCATCAGAGAAGATTCGTTTACGAAGTGAATTTAAAATAAATCCTAAGGATTTCTTAATATTAGGAGTTAGTAGGTTAGTTCCTAGAAAAGGCTTTGACGTCTTAATAAAAGCTGTTAGCAAGCTACAAAGTAGACATCCAGATATTACTCTTGTAATTGCTGGATCAGGAAAAGACTATTGGCGTTTAAAGATACTAAGTAAGATCTATAATACCAAAGTATTATTTTTAAAAGGATTAAACGATATGCAGCTTACAAAACTTTATCAATGCGCTGATCTTTTTGTAGTGCTTTGTCGCGATAGGTTTTTTGGGCTTGAGCAAGAAGGATTTGGAATAGTTTTTTTAGAGGCACAGGCCAGTGGCATCCCTCAAGTTGCAGGCCTCTCAGGTGGGTCAAATGAGGCTGTAAAAGATGGTGTAACAGGTGTAATTGTTAAAAATCCGAAATCTGTTTACGAAGTTAAAGATACTTTAGAAAGTCTTTATCATAACAAAGCGCAACTTCAAAGGATGTCTAAAGCTAGCGTTAAGCGCGCTAAAGAATCCTTTTCTTATGAAGTTCTTGCTGATAAGCTAAGAGCTATTACAGAATCGTTAATAACAAAAGGTGGAGGCACAGATGCAAGAAAAGACCCATAGTTCTATTGAAATTAACAGCGACCTTGAGAGTTGCCTGTCTGTAATTTTAGATGTAGAAAATTATCCTAGCTGGGCAAAGGATATTAAGGAAGTAAATGTTTTAGATCGAGACCCGGAAAACAGGCCGCTACTTGTAAAGTTCAGGACGGCGGCTTTTGGTCGCTCTACTACCTACACCCTAAAGTATGATTATTCTGAATATCCAGACAAAATTGCTTGGAATCAAATTCAAGGCGATATTACAACAAAAATTGATGGTAGTTACCATTTACAATTTGATGGAAGCAAAACCAAAGTAAATTACGAGTTAGAAATTGAAGCTAAAGTGCCATTACCTGGTTTTATTAAAAGAAGAGCAGAATCCAGATTAATTCAAGTAGCTTTATCAGAGCTTAAGAATCAAATTGAAAAAACAATTACAACCAAATAAGCAAAAACATATTGGAGTAGATGTTGGAGGATCAAAAATCCTAGCCTTAGTTATTGATGACGATGCTCAAGTTATTTCAAAGGTTAAAACTCAAACTCCTAATAAAAAAGAATTAGTACTTAAAGCAATTGGGCAAACAATTGAAAAATTAACAGTTGATTTTTCCGAAATTGCTTCTATTGGTATTGGGGTTCCTGGGTTAGTCGATGAAAATGGATCGTTGTTGTTTGCTCCCAACTTACGACACGGCGAAGGTTTGAATTACAAAGATTATGTTCAAGAAATTTACAAAATTAATTGTTGCGTTAATAACGATGCCAACTGTGCAGCTTTTGCTGAATGGCGAGCTGGCAATGCAAAATCATATTCAAACTTTGTAATGGTTACCCTTGGTACAGGCATTGGTGGTGGGCTATTTATAAGCGGGGAGCTTTTAAAGGGGTCACTAGGTTTTGCAGGTGAGGTTGGACACATGGTAATTGACCCTTATGGGCCGCTTTGTCCTTGTGGTAACAGGGGTTGTTGGGAGCGTTTTGCTTCTGGGACTGGACTAGGACGACTTGCAAGAGATGAGGCAGTTGCCAATAAAGCTCCAGCCTTAGTTGAGCTTGCAAATGGAGATCCAGAAAAAGTACGGGGCGAAGACGTAATTTTGCTTGCTAAAAAAGGCGTGAGAGAGGCAATTAAAATTATTGAAGATTTTGCATTCTGGATTGCTATTGGACTTGCTAATATTGCAGCAGTTTTAGATGTCCAAGCTTTTGTAATAGGTGGGGGGGTTGTTGAAGATAGCGAGCTTTGGATAGAGCCAGTTAGAAAAAAGTTCGCTAGCTTACTTTTAGGTTCTCAAATAAGACAACTTCCAGATATTGTTGCCTCTTGTTTTAAAGAAAACTCTGGAGCAATAGGGGCTGCGTTGTTAGCTAGCAAAGCCTCATTTTCATAAAGTGAAAATTGCAGTAGCTGTTCCGCAGCAAATTTGTGATCCTGAAGCACTGCGTGACTATTTGCAAAGGGCTGAAGATGCTAATGTCAGCTACGCTCTTTTTTTTGATCATCTTTGGCAAGTGGGTGAACCAGGCACTAATTCTCTTGAGGTCATGACTGCTTGTGGCTTTGCCCTGGGGGCAACTACTAAGTTATCTATAGGATCCTTAGTTACTAGAGTAGGTCTCAGGTCGCTTTCAGAAACTCTTTCAGCACTTTTAGGACTTTACCGCATCTCAAATGGGCGATTTCTACCAGGGCTTGGAGTAGGAGATAAATTATCAAAACCGGAAGAGCAAGCCTATGGGGTTTTTACTGAGCTTTCAGAGCGTAAAAGACAGTTAAATGAGTTACTTGAAATTTTGTTGCAAAAGAATATCCCAGTTTTAATTGGCGGCAAATCACTCCTTAGTGGGTTAAATCCAAAGTTTAATTCAATAGTGCTAGCTAACTATTGGGATTTGCAACCAGAGGAGCTTGGCTTGGTTGCTAATTCTGATCTTAAATTAACAGTTGCTAGTTCTATTCCGAAAAATTACAGGGGTGATTTTAAAAAAGTATTAAACTGGGCCCTGGCTTACAGAGAGAAAAAAGTGGAAATCCTAATTATAAGTTGGCCTTCGGATTTTTCGTTGCTCAAAGCCCTTATAGAACAAATTTCTGAGTAATTTTTCTAACTGCTTAGAGTTTTATTTAGAGCTAAGAGTTACTGTTTTAGCTCGTGCGATTAAGAAGTTGGACATTATTGGCAGTTTTTTCATTGGTGATTTGTGGTTGTTCTTTAACTGTGAAGCCAGCGGGGCTTCAACAGGATAAATCACGCCAAATTGGAACTGTTATAAAGGATTGGAAGGCTGATGAAACAGCTATTGTGTTAGCTCAAAGCGGAAACTATGTGAATTTAAATAACTATGTTACGCCAGGTCTTGAGCAAAAGCTTGTTTCAGAGATTAACAACGAACATGCCCTGGCAATTTACGCAAAGGGAAGAGGTAATTTCATTGTACCTAAAAATGGGGTAAAAATTTTAAGCAAAACTAAAGCAGAATTACAAGGGTGTGACGTCGGAAGTGATGTTTTAGTAAATATCGTTAATTCCTCAGTACTGCCCGGTCCTGATGGATTAAATCCTTACTTGCCAACCCGTATTACTGCGGTGCTGGTCTTTAATAACAAATGGTGGAAAATTCAGAGTCACACAACTACTTTTGGAAAATGCTAAGGATATTTATAGTTATTGCTATTTTAATATTTGCAACTCCTATGACGTCATTGGCGGCATCAGCTAGTGGCTGGGATTCTGGAAATACAATAGGGGTAGTTATTAATACTTCACAAGGTCAATCCTCTAATGATTCAAGTAATGGTTCTATAAAAAGCCAGTCAAATGGCTGTGTTTGGCAATTAGCTTCTCAAAACGTAATGGCATTTTTTAAGCTTAAAGCCCTTTCAAATGACGGTCATTGGGATATGGTCTTTTGTCCAAACCCTTCTAGCCTGCCGGCTCTATCGCAATATGTAATTCAAGTGGCAATTACTACTGCAGTTGTTGATTTTGTATGGGTCAAAAGTAATAGCTCTAATAATATATCTGGTTATTATGTTGCCCTTGAGGCTGAAAAGTATGTAAAACTTAATATCCCAGAAATTACATTTGATCCTACAATAGGAGTAGTTAACTTAAAGGAGCTTTTAGGTATTAATCCTGTTAGCATAAGTCAAAAGAGTGTCTCTCTTAGTATTTCAGGGATTTCTGCAACAGTGGTCGCATCACCTTCATACGCAAATTTCTTGTTGGGAGATGGAAGCTTGTTAACTTGTGATATTAACTCAGTAGTTTTAGCTTATGAAGGTATGATTTTAAATGGGTGTGGTTATATCTACAAAGCTTCATCTTTACAATCCAGCTTTTTAAAAAATAATGTTCCAGCATATCAAGTTATCGGTTGTGTAATATATTCAGTTACTTTTACATCCTCAGACCACCAAAGTGGAGACTTAAAGCCACTTAAAATCTGTAATACGGATTATTTAAATGTGAGTCAAATACAGTCAGTTCTTGTTGGTCCTTAAATATAAAGATTTTATGATGCGATATTAAAGCGCTAGAGTTGTTTTATGGAATTCAGAAGGATTAACGGACTGCCCCCTTATGTTTTTGCCGAGGTTAATGAGCTTAAAATGCAGGCAAGACGTATGGGTAAAGACGTGATTGACCTTGGCTTTGGCAATCCAGATATCCCTTCTCCTGATGTAGCAGTTGAAAAATTGGCAGAGGCGGCTAGAAATCCGCGAAATCACAGATACTCTTCCTCAAAGGGCATACCAAAATTAAGGCTTGCAATAGCTGATTTATATTTTCGCAAGTTTGGCGTGGACTTAGACCCTGAAACTGAGGTTGTTACAACAATTGGCTCAAAGGAAGGACTTTCTCATCTTATGTGGGTTTTGGTGTCATCTGGTGATACGGCGTTAGTTCCAGCACCGTCTTACCCAATTCATATATATGCACCTCTTTTTGCAGGAGCTGATGTGAGACATGTACGGTTAAATGTTGAAACACCAACTGAGGAATATGCCGCAGAAGAATTTTTTGGACGCTTGATGGAGGCATGGGAAAATGCGTGGCCCAAGCCTAGAATAATAGTTCTTTCTTTTCCTCATAACCCAACAACAACTTGTGTAACGCTTGACTGGATGCGCAAAATTGTGGATTTTGCATTAGAGCACAGCGTCATATTAGTCCATGATTTTGCTTACTCTGATACCAGCTTTGATGGATATAAGCCCCCATCGATATTACAAATTGAGTATGCAAAAGAGGTATCAGTTGAGCTATATACCCTCACTAAATCTTTCTCAATGGCTGGGTGGAGAGTGGCTTTTTGTGTTGGCAATAAAGAAGTCGTTGGCGCCCTTACTAAGCTAAAGAGTTATTTAGACTATGGAACGTTTCAACCCATTCAAATTGCTTCAATTGTTGCAATGAATGAGGCCTCTGAGTATCCAAAACACGTAACTGAAATTTATCAAAGCAGGAGAAATGCTCTTTGTGACGGGCTTAATTCTATTGGTTGGCCAGTTAAAAAGCCTAAGGGAACTATGTTTGTTTGGGCTAAGATACCACAACGCTACGAGCATATGGGGTCTTTGGAATTTGCCAAATTTTTAATAAAACAAGCAGAAGTTGCTACCTCTCCTGGAGTAGGTTTTGGTCCCGGGGGAGAAGGATATATTAGGTTTGCTTTAATTGAAAATGAACAAAGAATTCACCAAGCTGTTAGAAATCTAAAAAAGGCTTTATTTAATTAATCATATCATTTAAAGTCAAATGAAGTTTTTGGCTAATTAACTTCTTGTAGGACTTCAATTAATGTATTCCACGGTAAGACAGCGCATTTGATCCTCACTGGAAATCTCACCACGCCTTGAAGGGCTGCCACCTCGCCTAACTTAGTCAAATCTACTGGTTTATCTTCTTTTTCTTCTGCATTGTCTGTATTTGAAACCTGTTGATCTGTCTCTTGAGAAATTGTTGATTCGTGAATTAACATCATTTGTTTAAATGTTTTTATGATTTCTTCAGTTTCTTGAATTGTCTTACCTTTAACAGCTTGAGTCATTAGTGAGGCTGATGATTGACTGATTGAGCATCCTCGAGCTTTGAACTTAATTTCATTGATTGTCTTTCCGGCTAGTTCAATAAAAACCGTTACTTCATCACCGCATAGCGGATTAAAGCCCTGTGCAGTTAATGCTGGTGGAGAGGGTAACTCTCCGCGATTTCTAGGATACCTATAATGATCTAGTATTACCTCTCGGTATAAGTCTTCTAATTCATGCTCATTCATTTAACTAGCCTATTTAAAGAACTTAACGACATATTCTAGTCCTTCGCAAAGTTTATCTATATCTTTTATATCGTTGTAAATATAAAATGACGCCCTTGTAGTGGCAGAGACGTTTAAGCGGCGCATCAAAGGTTTAGCACAGTGATGACCAGCTCTTACGCATATGCCTTTTGAATCAAGGACTTGAGAAATATCATGAGGATGAATTCCTTTAATGTCAAATGAAACTATAGGACCACGATCTTTTGCATTACTCGGACCAAAAATTTTTATTTCATTATCTAGGCGTTCTGTTAAAAGATCTAAAGCATATTGGGAGAGCTCAATTGAATGAGACCTGATTTCATTCATTCCTAGGTTAGCCAAATAACAAATAGCATGTCTTAGGCCAACTGCTTCAGCAATTGGAGGAGTGCCGGCCTCAAATTTAAGTGGCACTTCATTAGGTGTAAAACTTTGAAGCTCTACGTTGCTAATCATTTCTCCACCACCTAAAAATGAGGGCATATTTTCTAGGTGTTCTAATTTTGCATATAAGGCCCCTATACCTGTAGGGCCAAGCATCTTATGTCCAGTAATGGCTAAAAAGTCACAATCTAAGTCAAGTACGTCTGTAGGATTATGCGGAACAAATTGAGCACCATCAAGTAATACTAATGCTCCCTGGTCATGAGCTAATTTAGTCAGGTATTTTGCAGGAGTTAAAGTTCCTAAGACATTACTTTCTAAACTTAGCGCTAAGAGTTTAGCGTCTTTAATAATTTTGTCTATATTGGTTAAATCTAAATAACCTTGCTCATCTATTGGGATATAAGCAAGCTCTACATCCTTAATTTCTTTTATTATTTGCCAAGGGACAATATTGGCATGATGTTCAAGTTCGGTTAAGACTATCTTGTCCTTAGCAGATAAATTGCGTAAACCCCAGGCATATGCAACTAAGTTGATTGCTTCAGTTGCGTTTTTTGTAAATACTATTTCTTTTGAAGGGTGTCTTGCTTTTATGAATTTGCCTAAGGTTGACCTGGCTTCTTCATAAAGTGCAGTAGCTTTCTCGGCAATATCATAAACGCCTCTGTGAACGTTTGCGTGAATCGTTGAATAATACTGATCCATAGCATCAATTACTTGTTGAGGTTTCTGTGATGATGCTGCTGAGTCTAAATAAACAAAAGGAGAGTGTTCTTCCCTATTTTTAAAGATGGGGAAATCTTTTTTTATTTTGTCAACTTCAATACTCACCTTATCACGTCCAATGTTTATATCCTCGCTTTAACACTTCATGTGCCAAAGATTTATCGCCGCTTTCCACAATTGTACCGGAAATCATTAAGTGTACTTTATCTGGTGACAAAAGGCGAAGCACTGAGTCATAATGAGTAATATAGATAATTGTCATTTCTGGATTTTTTTCTCTAATAAGGGCTAGACCCTTATTTAAAGTGTTGATCGCATCAACATCAAGGCCTGTATCTGTTTCATCTAATAAAGCTAGTTTTGGTTGTAATACAGCAAGCTGTAAAAGTTCATTTTTTTTCTTTTCTCCTCCTGAAAACCCATCGTTTAAATAACGAGCGGTAAGTTTAGGATCAATTGCAAGCGTTTTTGCCCATTCGTTAGTTTTCATACGGGCTTCTAACACCGAGATGGTTAGTCCACTTCTTGCACTTAATGCTTGACGAAGGAATTGATGTATTGGAACCCCACTTACCTCAACGGGATTTTGAAATCCTAGGAAAATGCCTAGACGAGCCCTTTCGTCAACCTTTAATGTGTTTATTAATTTGGACTCAAAGTATATCTCACCTTTAACCACTTCATAATCGGGCTGGCCCATGATTACATTTGCCAGTGTTGATTTTCCGGATCCATTTGGGCCCATTAAGATGTGAAACTGACCTTTTTGTAGCGATAAGTTTAGGTTCTTTAAAATTTCAACCTCTCCGGCTCGTACAAAAAGCTCTTTAATTTCAAGTAAGTTTTCAGACATTATATACGTAAAAGTATAGGAGTTTTCGCTAAATTTTTACTACGTAGATGGTAAAAATTATTTTTCTTTTAGGAATGCTTTTAATTAACCCCGTTTTTTGCTATTGTGCCACAAGATGACTACTCCGTGGACATTTAGTGGGAGGGCCTCAGAAATTGGATTTTCAGCATCTACCGTAGTACTAGTTGAGGAATCTACCTTTGCAATTTCAGATCTTACAGGGGATATGTCAGAGCATGGTGCTCTGGGTCTTTTTTTTCGCGATACCCGGAGTTTAAGTACCTGGCAACTTATGATAAATGGAGCCAAAACAGAACCGCTTGCCGTTAATGTATCTTCTCCTTTTTCTGCCACCTTCGTTAGTAGGGCACAACCAAAGCCTAGTCAAGCAGATTCTACAATTTTAGTCTTTAGATCCAGATATCTTGGTGTTGGCATGCGTGAAGATATCCGCATTAAAAACTATGGTTTTGAAGCTAGCTATTGCTTGATTGAATATGTAATTGCTTCGGATTTTGCTGATTTATTTGCTGTGAAAGAGGGGCGAGTAAAAAAAGAGCAAGCTGATAATTGTGTTTATAAGGTCGACCAAGAGAACAACGCAATACGGTGTTCATTTAAGAAAGGAAGTATAACAAAAGGGGTTGAGATTTCACCGAGTTTTCAGGCCAAATTAGACGAAGGACTGTTGCGATTTGAAGTTGTTGTTCCTGCACGGTCAGACTGGGTTGGTTGTATCGAGGTAAAACCTATTATTGGTGATTCTGTGCTTCGGACAAAATATCCTTGCGGGGATTCAGTTGACCGCTCTAGCCCAACTCAGAGGTTTAATAAATGGCGTGCCCAGGTTCCGGTTGTGGAGTGTAACCAGCAATGGTTACCACAAATAATACAGCGATCTATGGAGGACCTAGGAGCTTTAAGAATATTTGATCCTGATTTTCCTGATAGATCTGTCATTGCAGCTGGAGCACCTTGGTTTATGACAGTTTTTGGGCGTGACTCGATTTTAACTTCCTGGATGGCTCTGCTAGCTGATCCTGATTTGGCGCTAGGTGTTTTGCAAACCTTAGCGCGTTTTCAAGGCAAAGAAGTCAATCCTGCAAATGATGAACAGCCAGGGCGAATACTTCATGAAATGCGTTTTGGGGATTCTGTTGATCTTTCTTTAGGAGGTGGATCAGTCTATTACGGTTCAGTTGATGCAACGCCTTTGTTTGTAATGTTGTTAGGGGAGTTGCGAAAGTGGGGACTAGCACGAGAGCTGGTTGATGAACTGCTTCCACATGCCGACAGGGCGCTTGAATGGATTCAAAATTATGGTGATTTAGATGGGGATGGATATGTAGAATATATGCGTTTAAGTGATCGAGGCTTAATTAATCAAGGCTGGAAAGATTCGTTTGACTCAATTCGCTATTCCAACGGAGAATTGGCAAAACCGCCAATTGCACTTTGCGAGGTTCAAGGCTATGTTTATGGTGCATACCTTGCACGAGCTCACTTTGCCAAAGAAGTCGGAGATGAAAAAACCGCACTTCACTATACCGAGCTGGCTGCACAGTTGCGAAAAAATTTCAACGAGGACTTTTGGCTTGAAGATAAAGGATGGTTAGCAATTGGGCTAGATCCTGAAAAAAAACCAATTGATTCACTTGCCTCAAACATGGGTCATTGTTTATGGACAGGTATTTTAGATCGCGAAAAGGCAGAAGTAGTTGCTAAAAGATTGCTATCTCCTGAAATGTTTACTGGATGGGGAATACGCACCCTAGCTTCTTCCATGGGAGGATATAACCCCATAAGTTACCATTGCGGTTCAGTGTGGCCCCATGACAACTCAATCATAGCCGCAGGGCTAATGCGCTATGGATTTGTGGAGGAAGCCCTTAAAGTGGTTATGGCAATATTTGATACTGCACGTTATTTTGAAGGAAGGTTACCAGAGCTTTTTGGAGGAATTGACAAGTCTGAGTTTCCCACAATTGTGAGTTATCCAACTTCATGTTCCCCTCAAGCGTGGGCTTCAGCTGCTCCGCTGTTAGCTATTAGAACAATACTGCACTTTGAACCATGGGTGCCTCAAAATAAGTTGTGGGTTGCGCCGAATCTTCCTGATGATATTACCTTACTTAAGGTTGAGCGAATACCGCTTGCAGGTTCTCAGGTAACAATAACAGTGGAAAAATCAAACTTAGAAATTGACGGACTTCCATCAAATATTGAGCTAATTAAAGAGCCAAGGTCCCCTCATACAGCTTTATTTTAAGAATTGGTTTTATAACAAATGATATTTTCTAAAGATCACTCAATTTATTTTTACCAGCCACGATCTACCCACTCTTGTAGGTGAGGAGCCTCTTGCCCGATGGTTGTAAACTTGCCATGCCCAGGTAATACTAAAGTGTCTGGTGGAAAAGTGAAAAGCCTTTGGGTAATGGAGTTAATAATTTGGTTAAAATCCCCACCAGGGAAATGAGTTGCTCCAGGCCCGCCAGGAAATAAAGTGTCACCTGTAAATAAAAGATTTGTTCCAAGCAGTTCAAAGCACAGCGAGCCAGGAGTATGACCTGGGGTGTGAATTACTCTGAGTTGGGCTTTGCCAACCGGAATAATCTCATCATCTTTTAAGAGTAAATCATAACTTGGCAGCATTGAGGAATCCTCGTAGGAAACTTTAATTAAACATCCGCTCTCTCTTAACTCAGTAACGGCTCCTATATGGTCGAAATGGCCATGAGTCTCAACTACTTGCCTGATCCTAAATTTCTCAACTAATTGTTTTAACTTCTCATGTTCATTTGCAGCATCTATTAAAAGCGCTTTTCCGGTGTGCTTGCACTGAATTATGTAAACGTTGTTATCCAGAGGGCCTACACTTAGGTAAACAACCAGTAAATCAGAATTTTCAAAGATTTTGTTAACTTCGGTCATTATTTACTAGCTTAGCATTACACATTTGCGGCCCCCTTAAGACACTGCCTAAGTTTGCTTTTAGGCAAGGAATTTATACTTTTAAGTATTTGGTAGGTCTGTTCACTTAGCTCATTGTGGGAAATGGTTAAATTGGTAGCTACTGAGTTTATAGTTTGTTTTATTTTAGATAAAGAGCCATTTTGAACAAGAGATAGCTTAGTGTGGGCATTTTGTAAGGCAAGATCATAGGTAGTTAAACCCTTTATAAGATTTCGAATAATTTTAACGGTTAAAGGTGAAGCATTTTGAGCAAGTAAATCTAGCCTGTGAATTGTAATTTCAACTGAACCTTGTTCAACGCCAATAAAGGCAACCAAGTGCTCAAGGGTGTAAAAAGGTGTGGGAAAATCATTTATTGATGTTAAATATTGCTGAGATGTTGCTTTAATAAAGTAATCCTCTTGAGAGATCTGTGAACAAACGGAAAAAACGGGCGAGCTTTTTGTTTGGCTATATCCACATGAACTCATAGAAATTGTAGCCAGGATGATAAAATTAATTAATAATACAGCATGTTTAAAACGTTTGACGGGCACTTAATAATGTTTGATATTAGTCTATAGGAAGAATATGGAAAAAAAATCAATATCAATGACAGCAGACCGCATATTAGTTCAGCTTCCTCAGGGTGAAGGAGAGAGGAAATCGCGCTCGGGAATTTTAATACCAGCAACGGCTCAGGTTTCAAAGCGCCTTGTATGGGCTGAAGTGGTTGGCGTTGGACCACATGTCAGAACAATACATCCAGGTGATCAGGTACTGTTTAATCCAGAGGACCGTTATGAGGTAGAAGTACAAGGAGAAGAATATTTAATTTTGCGTGAAAGAGATGTTCATGCAGTTGCCTCAGAACGCATAGAAGGCACAACGGGGCTTTATTTATGAGTCCCGATGAGTCTAATTTAAATAAGGGCCTTGAGTTAGTTGATCAGTTAAAATTTAATGAACAAGGTCTAATTCCAGCAGTTATTCAAGAAGCAGATACTAAGGAAGTTTTAATGGTCGCCTGGATGGATAAAAAGGCCCTAGAGCTAACTCTTGAAACTAAGCGTACCTGGTTTTACTCACGAAGTCGCAAAACATATTGGCAAAAAGGTGAAACTTCGGGCAATAGGCAGTTTGTGCGTGGGGTTTTTTTAGATTGCGACAACGATGTTTTGTTAGTTAGTGTTCACCAGGAAGGTACTGGCGCCTGTCATACGGGGGAACGAACTTGTTTTTTTAAGCAGCTACTTTGAAATGTTAACAACATTTGAGCAGTTTTGTAGCTGGGCAGAAAATTACAATGTTGTTCCTGTGGTTAAGTCATTTACAGCAGATAAAATAACCCCTGTCAGTGCCTTTGAGGCGTTAGTAGGCTCTGGTACAGGCTATTTACTGGAATCTGTTGATCAAGCTGGGAGATTTTCTCGCTATTCATTTGTTGGCAGAAAGCCCATCATGAGAATAATAAAATCAGCTGGCAAGTCTTTGTTGAGCTGTAGTTGGGCAAAACAGACAGATAATCTCGATAGTTTTTTAAATGGGCTTGACTATATTTGTAAAACCTATAAGGCTCCTGGCGATTTAGCTTATGCACCTTTTAGTAGTGGACTAGTTGGCTACATTGGCTATGACATAATACGAGAGATTGAGAAAATCCCTGCAAATGCTTTAGATGACTTAGCAGTGCCTGATGCATTAATGGAGTTGCCCTCTGAGTTGGCAATTTTTGATCATTTTAAAGACGTAATTTATTTAGTAGCAATAGTGGTGCTTGATAAAAAAATTGCGGACCATGCTAAAGAATACAAAAAGGCACTTGATTCACTTGACTCTATGGTTAGCGATTTAGAAAAACTAAATTCCTTTAGCCTTGATTTTCCAACTGAGTTTGGGAATAACGATGTTGGCTTTAGCCCTAATATGAAAAGAGAAAAATTTCAAGAGATTGTTAAAATTGGCAAAAAGTATATTTTTGAGGGTGACGTATTTCAGGTGGTTTTATCTCAAAGGTTTGACTTTCCTCTAGAAGTAGAACCATTTGACATTTACAGAGCTCTGCGCCTCATTAATCCAAGTCCTTATCTTTTTTACTTGTCTTTTCCTGAGGTGATTATAGTTGGTTCCTCCCCTGAGCCGATGGTTAAGGTAGAAAAGGATAGAGTAATTTCAAGGCCAATTGCTGGAACACGTCCACGCGGCAAAGATGATATTGAAGATCGCGAGCTTGCTAATGATTTGTTAAGCGATCCTAAAGAAAAAGCAGAACATGTGATGCTAGTTGACTTGGCACGAAATGACGTAGGTAAAGTTTGTCAGTTTGGAACTGTAAAAGTTGATGAGTTTATGACTGTTGAGTACTACTCCCATGTAATTCATTTAACCTCACAAGTTACTGGAACACTGCAATCTGACAAAACAGTAGTGGATGTCTTAAAGGCATGTTTACCAGCAGGGACGGTTAGTGGAGCACCTAAAGTTCGAGCAATGCAAATTATCGATGAGCTAGAGCCTACAAAACGTGGTATTTATGCAGGTGTTATTGGTTATTTAGATTTGGCTGGTAATCTTGATACGGCAATTGCAATCAGAACACTTGTGGTAACCCCAGATAAAATATGCCATTTACAAGCTGGTTGTGGGGTAGTAGCTGATAGTGATCCATCTCGAGAATTTGAAGAAACTCTACATAAGGCTAAAGCGGTTTTAACTGCAGTTTCATTAGCGAAAAGCTGGCACAATGCAAGAATTAAAACCACATCTTAAAGGTTTGTTTAAAGAAGATATTACATTAATAACTGTCAAAGGTCCCCATGCCCAGGATTTCCTGCAGGGTCAGTTAACTCAAGACATAACTGCTTTAAAAATTAATCAGTGGGCTCAAACATTATTGTTATCACCTGAGGGAAAATGTATTGCTTATTTAATTGTTGCAAAAATTAAAGATGATGAATTTTACTTATTTATAGAAAGTGAGTTTGCTGATTTAGTGCTTTTAAGGCTTAATCGCTACAAGATAAGGGTCAAGGTTGACTTTGATAAATCTCAAGTTAAAAGGCTATATAACTTTAACGGTACCTTATTAGAACAAACAGACACGATTTTTGAGTACAACTATTTATATAATGATTTTAATTCTCAGGTAATTATAGTTTCTGCAAATAAAAACCTTACCAATCAAGCCTGTGTTTCACAGGATGCTTTTGAGCTTGAACAAATTAAGAATTTAGTTCCGAAAATGGGGGCTGAGATCACTCAAGATCGAATACCTTTTGAAATTTCAGGTTTAGTAGAGAAAACTGTTTCTTTTACTAAAGGCTGTTATGTGGGACAAGAGCTTGTCGCTCGCCTAGATGCACGTGGTAAAAATGTGGCCTGGAAGTTAAGACTTTTTAAAGGCCAAGATCTTTTTAAGGGGCAACAGTTTTACTCTCAAGATAAGCTTGTTGGCTTTATCACTAGAGCCAAATTTGATGCAGGCTTAGGCAGATTTTTGGCTCTTGGTTTTGTGCATCGCTCGGTTAAGGATAATTATTTAACGACTCAAAACAACGACGTGGTTGAACTAGTCGATAAAGACTAATCTAGTAATTGTAAAATAGTCGTGTTTAGATATTATTTATTAGGCAAGTCAGATTGGTTAAAGCAAGTAAGAGAGTGTCATGGCGTTAAAGTACTTCATTAAGACTTTGGGCTGTCAAATGAATGAGCATGACTCAGAGCGAATTGCTGGTGTTTTAGAGTCTGCTGGTTATGATTGTGCTCAAAGTGAACAACAGGCAGATATAGTGGTTTTTAACACGTGTGCCATAAGGGAAAATGCTGATAATAAGTTTTATGGCCAGTTAGGAAGGCTTAAAGAGCGCAAGGTAAAAGACAAGTCGTTAAAAATAGTTGTAGCTGGGTGCCTAGCACAAAAAGATAAAGAAAAAATACTTCAAAAAGCTCCGTTTGTGGATTTGGTTCTTGGGACATTTAATGTGCCTGAGATAGGTCATTATTTAGATGACCAAGATGGGCCAAAATGCATAGTGAGTGACTCAAGTGATCCTTTTGATGTTGACTCTTATCAAGAAATGCCGGTTAAGAGAGCATCTGAGTGTAGCGCTTGGGTTACTATTCAAATAGGGTGTAACAATAGCTGCACTTTTTGTATAGTTCCAACTGTTAGAGGGCCAGAGGTTTCCCGACCAGTTAAGGAGATAATAAAAGAGGTTAAAGGTCTTGTTAAAAATGGTGTTTATGAAATTACGCTTTTAGGTCAAAATGTAAATTCTTTTGGGAGGGATATTACCCTTAAGATTCGCCAAGGCGTTATTGACAAGGCATTAATAAGTTACTATGCAGGCGATATTTATTTTAATGAAGTTGGTAAAAATTCCAATAAGGTGATGCCACTTTTTCCGCATTTATTAAGAGAGCTTGGTGAAACTGGTATTAAAAGAATTAGATTTACTTCCCCTCACCCAAAGGATCTTTCAGTTGAGACCCTAAAAGCCATGAAAGAGGTTAGCGCTGTATGTCCGCAGTTGCATCTACCTCTGCAGTCTGGTTCAAATCGTATCTTAAGGCTAATGCAGCGTGGCTACACCAAGGAGAAATACCTTGAAAAACTTAATGTTGCAAAAGAAATGATCCCTGATTTGGCAGTATCTACTGACATAATAGTTGGATTTCCTTCTGAAACAGAGGCCGATTTTGAGCAGACTTTAGAAGTTGCATCGTTAGCTAAGTTTGACTCAGCTTATACATTTATATTCTCACCAAGGCCATTTACGAAAGCAGCTGAGATGCAAAATGACTTTGTTGACTACGATGTGGCGGTAGATAGATTAGAGAGGTTAAAGACAGTAACGGAAAAGAGCGCTTTACTAAATAACTTAAAGCTTGTAGGATCAATACAGGAGGTATTAGTGGAGGGGTCATCAAAGAAGTATAGTAATGTTTTAACTGGGCGTACCCTGCAAAATAAATTGGTTCATTTTCCGAAAGTTAAAGACGTTAAAAATGGGTCAGTTGTGTCTGTGAAAATTACTGAAGGCTTTGCGCACTATCTAAAAGGAGACATGCTGGAGCTTTTACAAGCACCCAGGGTGTTAAAGAAGCTTCCTGTTAAGCTTTAGTGGGCTCAATTAACCAAGATGCAATTTTTTTAACGATTTTAGGGCCGACCGGAGTTGGCAAAACCGAACTAGCTCGTCAAATCACAAAACAAGTTGATAATTGTGTCATATTGTCAGCCGATGCGATGGCTGTTTATAAGGGGATGGATATAGGTACTGCTAAGTTAAGAGATCCAAATTGTGAGGTTTATGGGGTTGATTTGGTTTTTAGCTACCAAGAATTTAACTTATTCCTTTACAAGTCATATTGCAGTCATGTATTAAATCAACTAGCTAGCCAGAAAAAAAAAGTAATTTTATGCGGTGGATCGGCTCTTTATATTCGCAGTATTGTTGATGATTTAGATTTGCCAGGTAAATACCCTGAGGAGCGGCGAAAGCTTGAAATTATGCTAGCCTCAGGCGCTACTGATTTAGAGACACTTTATCAGCGTCTTAAAGAAGTTGATTATAAAGCAGCGCAACGAATTCAACCTCAAAATGCAAGGCGCATTATAAGGGCACTGGAGGTAATTGAAGGTTCGAAAAGACCATTTTCTAGCTATGGTCAAGGGTTAAAAGACCATCCTCCAAAAAGCTATAAAATCATTGGTTTAAAAATGGAGCAAGAACTTTTAAAGCAAGTAATTGTAAAGCGCTTAAAGAATCAAATTGAACAAGGCTTTGTGACCGAAGTTAAAAACATACTTAACAGTGGCGGCTTTTCTAGAACCTCTGCAATTGCTCACGGATATTTAGAAATTGCAAACCAGCTAACTGAAAAAGGTCATGTTGACATCGATGTTGTAATTGAACAAACTCTTAAGCGGATTTTGTCATTTACCAAAAGGCAGATGCAGTGGTTTAGGAGAGACCCAAGGGTAGTTTGGTTTGATGTAACTCCCGAGACAAATTTTCAAACCTTGGCCCAAGATATTGTCGCTATGATTTATCATAAGTAGATGCAAAAGATTCACAAATTTAGCGCAGCAGGTAATGACTTTTTTATATCTTTAAGCTCTAATCAGTTCAAAGTTAGAGAAATTCTAGATCGCCATTTTGGCATTGGTGCAGATGGGCTAATTGAAATTACTAGAAATAGCGAGGGTTTTGAATTTAACCTATTTAACGCAGATGGCTCTTCTGCTGAGATTAGCGGCAACGGGCTTCGAGCAGCTGCACATTTTTTAGTGCGCGAAGGATTAGTGGCTAATGATAGCTTTTCTATTAAAACTCAAGCAGGCCAAAAGTCAGTAAAGATTTTAAAAAACAATGGCGATTATGCATTTATAGAGGTGCATTTCGGTCAAGTCCAATTTAATGAGCTTTATGAAATAAGAATAGATGATCAACAACTTAAAGTGTTTGTTATAAATACTGGAAATCCACACGCCGTGGTAATTGGGGCCCAAAATATTGAATTAAATAAACTCCGTAATGACGTGGTTAGCTTGGTAGGCAAGGATCTAAACGTTGAAAAAGTTATTTTACAGCCACAGGGAATATCAATTGAAATTTATGAAAGAGGAGTTGGTAGAACGCTTGCTTGTGGTTCTGGAAGTGTGGCAACGGCTAAAGCACTTGAGAGATTAGGCTATAACCATGAGGTCTTCGAAATAAAAAACCCAGGGGGCACTCTAGGAGTAAGGCGTCAAGGCGATGAGTTTTATTTAAGCGGTCCATCAATATATATTGGAGCAATTGAGCCTGCCGAGAGGTATTTAGCTTGACCCTTATTGATCGGTCATTTAAAGAACAAATTGTTATTGTAGGAATTAGGGAGAAAAACCAAACAAAAGAAGATTTGCAACAGGATTTAGATGAGTTAACTAGCTTAATTGATACAGCAGGAGCAGAAGTTATAGGGAGGTTAATTCAAAATCATCCAACAAAAGACCCAACCTTTTTACTAAGCCCTGGGAAGGTTCAAGAGTTAGCTGATATTTGTCAAGTTCTTGATCCAGACACGGTAGTATTTGACCAAAGCCTTTCCCCTGCTCAACAAAGCAACTTGGAAAAATTGCTTAAGCGAACTGCTATTGATCGGGAAGCAGTAATTTTAGATATTTTTGCTCAAAACGCTCATTCAATTGAAGGTAAGCTTCAAGTTGAATTGGCGATGTTAAAGTACCGTTTGACTAGATTAAGTGGTCGAGGCGTTTTTATGAGTAGGTTAGCCGGTGGCATCGGTACTAGAGGGCCTGGTGAATCTCAACTTGAGTCAGACAGGCGTAGAATTAAAGCTCGTATTTCTAAGCTTGAAAAAGATTTAAAAGCTTTATCATCTAAGCATCGAATTCAACGACGCCGTAGAGAAAAAAATGGAGTTTTTGAAATATCTTTAGTGGGTTACACCAATGCTGGCAAATCAAGCATACATAGGGCAATTACTAATACAAAATCAGCTTTTGTTGATAGTAAGCTGTTTTCTACGCTAGATGCAAAAACGGCTCATTTAAAGAAATATTATGATTTACCCATTGTAGTTTCTGATACTGTTGGATTTATTAAAAAGTTACCACATAACTTAATTTCAGCGTTTAATTCAACTCTTTCACAGATTACATCATCTGATTTAATTCTCCACATTGTCGATGCTTCAGATCACAGATCTGACGAGAAAATTAAAATTGTGCGCTCAGTGTTAAATCAAATAGGCGCGGGGCATATCCAAGAGCTTTTAGTATTAAATAAAATTGATTTAGACTTGCTGAATGCAAATGCGTTAATGAAATTTTATAATGCCGATGCTATGGTTTCAGCCAAAACAAAAATTGGTCTAGATCACTTAATAAATTTAATAGCTGATTTTTATAAAGCACACTGTGGGAGTTACAGTCCTAATTACAACAGTCAATTTATAAGTTAGATTTCTAAAGGTGTCACTTTAAAAAGTGAGCGAAATTTAAAGTATTTGAAGATGTGCTGTTATTGGGCTTTACTTAAAATATGGAGTTGAAATATCCCTATGACACACTAGAGTCCTTAAAAGAGTTAGCTAAAAAAAAATTTAACCAAATAATTGATCTTTCAATTGGGTCACCTGTTGATGAGCCATTTATAACAGGCAATCACGAAGAAATATTTAATGGATTACAAAGTTATCCACCTTCTAAAGGAATTGCCGAACTTTGCGACACTTTTCGCACTTGGCTAAAGACTAATTACGGAGTTAATCTTAAGGCAAGTCAAGTTGCTAGTTGTGTTGGAACAAAAGAATTCGTAGCGTCTTTGCCACGCTTTTTAAAGCTACTATATCCCCAGAAAAACACGGTAATATATAATCGCCCTAGTTACCCAACCTATAAAATGAGTGCATTGTTAAACGATCTTAAGGGTGTTGCTGTAGATATTAAAGGCGATATGCTTGACTTTAATTCTTTAAATGATGAAGAAATTAACTCAACGCTGTGTTTATTTATTAACTCTCCAAATAATCCGACTGGGAAAGTGCTAAATCTTGAAGAAATTGTTTCTTGGACAAATAAAAAAAAGGTCTTACTTATTAGTGATGAATGCTATTGTGACTTTTATTGGAAAAAAGATCGCCAAAGCGTTTTGCAGTTGAGTAATCAAGGTGTTTTAGCGTTGTTTTCAATATCTAAGAGATCTAATTTAGCAGGAGCTAGGATTGGGTTTTATGCCGGTGATGAAGAAATAATCTCATCGTTAACTGAGTTAAGAAAACATTGGGGTTTAATTCCTGCTGGATCAAGCCAAAAACTTGCATGTTTAGCCTTAAAAGACGAGGCTCATGTTACTGAACAAAGAAATAGATATTTTGAGAGGCTGAAAATATTAAAATCAGCTTTTGAGAACTTAGGGTTATCTGTAGAGATGCCAGAGGGCGGTATTTATTTATGGATTGATGCCCAAGATCACCCTTTAAAGGAGAAGGCAAATTCACCTGATTGGGTGCTAGCTAGCTACTTAGCAGAAGAATTTGGAGTGATAGTTTCACCAGGTTCATTTTACGAAGATGCTTCATATATTAGAGTTGCTGCAACAGCATTGACTCAGGATGTTCAGTTATTTTACAAACGTGTCGAGCAACGATTAGCCTAAATTTCAATGTCAGAGTTAGAGGTTTTAATAAATGAAGCTTATGAAAATAAGGGGCTATTAAAAGAAGCTAAATACAGTAATGCTGTGGCTGAAACAATAAAAAAACTTGATGATGGCGAGGTAAAAACTGTAACAGTTAATGAGGAAAGTGTTTATGTTAATGAATGGGTTAAGAAGGCAATTTTGCTTTATTTTTTAATTGCTGAAATAAAGGACATTTCAACAGGACCTTTTACATATAAAGATAAGATTCCATTAAAAAATCTTACAAAGTGCCAAGTAAGGGCAGTCCCTGGTGCTATAGTGCGCTACGGTGCCTACGTAGATGATGGAGCTATTTTAATGCCTAGCTTTGTAAACATTGGTGCCTATGTCGGCCAAGATAGCATGGTTGACACATGGGCAACTGTTGGATCATGTGCTTATGTGGGCCACAGAGTTCATTTAGCAGGAGGTGTTGGTATCGGCGGTGTCTTAGAGCCGCCTAATGCAGTACCAGTTGTAATTCATGATGATGTGTTAATTGGCTCAAGAGCAATGATTACTGAAGGCGCTAGAGTAGGCAAAGGAGCTGTTATAGGGGCTGGGGCTATTTTAAATCCTTCCATTCCTGTAATGGATGCTCAAAGCGGAAAGGAGATTTCTAGAGGATATGTACCTCCTTATTGTGTTGCTGTGTTTGCTACTCGCAAACGTGAGTTTGGTTCCCATAGTTTTTATTTGCCTTGTTTAGTTGTGATTAAAAGACTTGAGCCTGGTCAAAGACATGATAAAGCGCTTTTAAACGACATATTAAGATCTGAAGGTGTCGTTTCATAACTCAGTATTATTTGATGTTTCTAGCGTTCCTGAGCAACCTACGGGAGCAGGGCGTTATATAATTGAGCTAACTAAGGCTTTTAATAAGTTAGAAGCTAAAAGTGTTATAATTTTGGCACGAAAAGGAGATCATAGATTTAACGATTTTGCTCCTAACTTAAAAACCTTTGAACTCGCTCCTAAAAATGCTATAACTCGATTAACTTATGAGAAATTTTTAATTTCCTTAGCTTCGAAAAAGCTACAGTGCAGTATTATTCATAGTCCGCATTACACAGTTCCAATTGGTAGTAAAAAAAATTTAGTCGTTACGATTCATGATCTGACCTTTGTTAAACATCCTGAGTGGCACACGGTGTCTAAAAGGATATTTTTTACCCATGAATTAAAAAAAGCAGCAAAAACAGCAGGTGCGATAATTTGTGTCTCAGATTCAACGTTAAAAGCTTTTGAGCAGATCTATGGTGTGCGTGACAATGTTTTTGTGATACCACATGGAATCAATCTTGAAATATTTAACCTTAATTCTGGTGATGATTCAAAGTTGCTGGGTGACCTAGGAGTAACTGAACCTTATTTATTGTTTGTGGGTACTATTGAGCCAAGAAAAAATATAGCCCGGTTAATTCAAGCAGTTAAAAGGTTAAAGGATTTAAAGGTTTTAGAGGAAAAAGTTACATTGGTTTTAGTAGGTAAAAAAGGTTGGAAAGTCAGCCTTGATCAAACTTACTCCTGGATCAAGCCAGTAGGATTTGTTCAGGACAAGACACTGGCAAGTTTGTATAGACGTAGCTTATGTGTTGTTTATCCAGCATTAGAGGAAGGTTTTGGTCTACCAGTCGTGGAAGCTTTGGCTTGTGGTGCAAAGGTAGTTACATCGGCTTGTTCGCCAATGGCAGCCTTAGCTAAAGACCTTGCAATTAATTGTGACCCATATTCAGTTGAGTCAATAGCAAATGCCATAAAATTAGCATGTTTAAATACTGATGCTTCTTATAAAGAACGTGCAGCTAAGTTAGCCTATAATCATAGTTGGGAAAAATCTGCTTTAGATCATATTATGGTATACGATAAGTTATTGGGATCGAAGTAACTGTGCTTGTATTAATAACTGGATCAAAAGGCTTTGTTGGCAAATGGTTAACAGATGAGCTAATACAAAATGACTTTGATGTTATTGGTGTTGACCATGATGCTGACATAACCAATAAGGATTTGCTCTACAAAAAACTAAGTGAAATTAAGCCCGATATTATTTATCATTTGGCAGCTGCTAGTCATGTTGGTGTCTCGTGGTCTGATCCAATAGAAGTGGTTAAGGTTAATGCTTTAGGTACTTATCAGCTAATTAATTTAGCAGTTGAAGTTAATCCTTTGGTAAAGATCATAGTGGTTTCCTCTGGGGAAGTTTATGGCAAGGTAGAGCCCTCAAGGTTGCCTATTAAAGAAACTGAACCAATTAATCCATATACGCCTTATGGTGCGTCAAAAGCTGCGGCAGAAATTTTTGCAACTCAGCTTTATAATTCAAAAAAGGCCAATGTAATAATTGTACGCCCATTTAACCATGTAGGGCCTGGGCAATCGGATCGTTTTGTAGTTTCTGCCTTGGCAAAAAGATTAGTTGTTGCAAGAAAAAATGGTTTTAAAGAAATTACGGTAGGCAATATTGACTCTAAGCGTGATTATTTAGACGTACGTGATGCGGTATCTGCATACAGGCTAATTGGAGGCCTAGATGCATATGGCGAAGTTTTTAATCTTTGTTCAGGGCGGTCTTATTCTGTACGTGAAATAATTGAAATGATGCAAAAAGAATATGACTATACCGTAGAGCTTAGGCCTGATCCTGAGCTAATAAGAAATGTTGATATTCCTGAATTAAGGGGATCATATGAAAAACTAGAGTCCTTTACTAAATGGCAGCCCACCATTAGCATAGAAAGGACGATAAAAGATACCCTAGCTTACTGGGAAAGCGCTACCTTATCTTCCAAAAAATAGATATTTGCTTTTTAAAATTTTACTCTTGAGATAATTCAACACTTGGCTGAGCTGATTCGTGGCTTGGCTAACTAGATCAAAGTTTTCCTAGGGTTCATAAGTCAGTCTAGGAAATATTTTTAGACCCTTTTAAGACAAAGGCCGAACCTTGCACTATTAGTCTTATGAGATTTTTTAAGTTAACAGATCATAATTGCTTAAAGGTAATTATTTGTACTGTTTCTTATTCCTATACACATGTGTCCACCACTTAGGCGGTAACCACATCATGTTTTGGACTTTTCTACCGTGGTTTTCCCGCTGTCGGAACAAGTCCTGCCCAGTAGATAACTAAACAGGCAACGAATTTCCACAGCCGTTTCGCTCTCCGGTTGACCAGGGTGCTCTATGACGGCAACGGGCTTAACCATTTTCCTGTTACCTCCCACTTGCGTCTTTGCTCCCACGGAATGTCCGCCCGTGGTCACCTGGTACCTGGAGTACAGCCTTAAACAGTCACCTTGCGGCTTCCAATCGGGTGTCTGGCTAGTGTGTTGCAAGAATCTGCTAAGCAGAATGGAAAGAAGCTGACCATTGGGCATCCAAAGGGTGATCTCAGGATCATCCATCCTGTTTTACAGGTTGTGCGCTTTAACCCAGTCACTATGGCCCACCCACCCGCAGTAAAGGCAGACAAACTTGTCTTTGTTGCGGTTCTTTGGATGGACATAACCGCAAAAAGGACATTGTTGTGAGCTATAGGCTGGGTTGACTCGCTGTCGGCAAGCACCGGATGGCGATGCCTTGAATTGAGATCGTTCGTTGATAATTGTGTTGCGCATCTGTACTGTAGCCCTGGACATGGCCTTGGACTTGCCTTTGCCACGAAAATCAAGGCGTTCCTGGGCAAATCGATGTGGTTTGCGATGGTGCAGGAACTGATTGTATGCGGTGTTGACCAATAAAGTACACTCGGCTTGATTCTTCCTGCGTCTGTTGTCTAGTTTCTTATATCCAAGGTTGTTTGTCTTGATACGGCGTGCCTTGGCCTTGTCTCCACGAGCTAGGGCCTTTTTTCTGACTGCGTGGAGTTTGCCACGTTTGCGTCCCTTGTCGAGATCAACGTTAGATGCCTGCTCCAGAAATTTCCCGAATTTGTTCCCATAGGACTTGCCGTGATCGTCGGTGAAGACCTCAGTTTGACCAACATCTACACTGGCGTCACCACCATCTGGAGCGTCACTGGGAGTGTGCAAGCCAAAAGTGGTATGAATCTCAACTACACGTGCACCTGGTTCCATGACAACTCGGATATTCCCTGAGATTGCAGTAGTACCAAGAAGTGGAATCAAGATGCGCTTGTGAGGCTTTATTCCCATGACCTTAATCTGCTGGCAACCAGTAGGAGAGATCGTGACTGTGTACATATCGGCATCCAGAGCCATGCTTCTTACTGTTTTAACCCGAGGAAAACGCATGACACGCTTTCTTACCTCACGCGCGATGATCTTAACTACTGCATTACGTTCTGACTTGGGTATCTCAAACTGAGGCGGTATTGGTGTCTTTCTTGCATAGAGTGCAGCCACTTGTGTTGGGTTGATAAGTAACCAAAAGGCGTAGTGGCGCATCTCATCTGTCCACTTTTGCTTCCGATAGATAAGTGGCCTTATGTTCTCTGCAATGGATACCCAATACTTATCCATCGTCTCATAGGCATCCTTGAGTGCCATTTTCCACATACGTGCCTTAAGTCCATAGGGACTTTTATAATTACTTGCTACTAACTGATCACGATAGGCTCGCTCGTTGCAAAAACCTGCAAACACCGCTGGCGTGAGTGCTTGTAAATGGTTATCTTTCTCTTTAACATAGGCACTGATGACCAGACTCAGCTCGTCGGCTTTGTTTTTGTTTAAGTAAGCTGAGTGTCTGCGCACACAGCGCCGTAGATCTTGCTCATCCTGGGTTGCTGTGCTCATGGATTTACCATTGCCAAGATATCGGCCTTGTTATATGGTCTTAGGCTATAGAGCCGGGAGGAGAAACAATGCATTATGCTGAGAAGATCCTTCACTAGTTCTTCCTCTGGAAAGAGCGATTCAGCATTTATCACGGTGATCTTGCACCCATGATCTTCACAGAACTTCTTAAAGAACTCAAATCCGAACCTCACCAAGTAATCCTTTTAGGCGATGACGATCTCAGACATTTCTCCTTGCTTGATTTTCTCTATCAGGCGAAGGAAGTTTTTGTGCTTGTAGTTAAGACCGCTACCCACATCTTGTAGATACTCGGCCACTTCCTTGCCTGCAGCGATACAGAAATGCTTAACTGCGGTGTGCTGGTTTGTAAGGTCGGATTTTTGTGCTGGCGAGGATACTCGGAGATAGGCATAGATATGACGTTCTGGTGGTTCTCGTCTAAGCACACGCAGATAGTCGTCGTAGGTGTAATAGCGCTGGTTGGTGGTGGTTCGTTTCGCAGGGAATCTGCCTTCCCTATCCCAGCGACGAAGCGTGTTAACGGATCGGCCAACCATCTTGGCGAATTCGCGCGGTGGGTAGGTCATATACATACTATAGAGACAGGAATAGACAAATAGTCAAGCATCTAGTCGAAACTCTCTTTTATAACCTCAACAACATATTTATAACCGTTTAAATCACTAGCTTTTTCTAAAACGTCCATGGCAAAACCACTAGCTATTAAACCTATTGCTTTGTCAATTGGAACTCTTCTACCTTGGAGATATTCCAATTGCATTGGGTCAATTGGGCCAACTGCAGAGGCATGGTCACAACGTACGTCATTTTCTTCAATATCTAAGTTTGGAACTGAATCTGCATGAGCTTGCTTACTTAAAAGTAGCGACTTATTAGCTTGTATCGCAGATGATTTTTTACATCCCTTGTGCATCTTAATCAATCCAACATAAACAGATTCTGCCGAGTCCGACAAAACATTTGCGGACTTCATTTCTGAAATGGTTTTATATCCAATATGCTCTTGTCTGGTTCTAAGATCATAATGAGCTGAATTACCTTTAACACTGACAGAGTAAAAATTAGACTGTGCTTTTTGACCTTCAAGCAATGAATTAAAGTTAAATCTTGAGATTGAATCACCTAAAGAGGTATTTAATACAGTTACTAAAGATAAGTCTTTTTGCAAGACAAAGAAATTAGTTAAAGAACTACCCAAGGAGTTATCTACTCGTACATATTGCAGTGTTGAATCAGCTAAAGCAGTGACTTCATATGTTAAACCATAAAAGCTTAACTGTTGTTCCCCTGAAATAATCTCAATTATTTTAGCACTAACGTTATCCTTAATTTCCAAAAGTACCCTTAGTCCAGCTTTTGTACTTTTAACATCATGGCGATTGTCTATAACAATTGTCTTATTTTTAACTGGAGTAATAATCCATATAAACTCACTGGCTGCTAGGCTTTCTAAATCAGGCCTGCTTGTGGGCTCAAATAACTTTAATCTCATTAAATCCTCTTGGGTTGCCTGACGTATTATTTCTTGATTACCTTTAGCTAGACCTGATGAAAATTGCACCAATTCAACATCTTTTAAATTAAAAACACTCAAAAGATCTTGGTTAGAAAATTTAACTAAGTCTCTTGGCACCTGCTCTAAATCATAAAATTGTGGATTTTTAAGCTGGGAATAACGCCAATTTTCATCAGAATCATCAGGGTAGGCCATAGCCGAGGCAGTCTCTTTATAACCTTTAGCTACTTCTTTAAAAAACTCTTCAGTGGATAAACCTTTTTTTATCACTGCATTCATTTACTTATTTAAGCCTAGTAGCTTAAAATCGTTTTTGACCAAACTAGTAAGGTTAAACTTGTTGAAAAACAATTAAAATTTTAAACTTCTGATATGTCCAATGACCTCATAATTACAGAAAAAATTGAACATGTCGGCATAGTTAAACTTAACAGAGCACAAAAGAAAAATGCTTTAAACAATGAAATGTTTTTTGAGCTAAAGCAAGCTATTGAAAAAATTAAAAATGATGATGAAATTTACTGCCTTATCTTAACTACCACAAGCAAAGATTTCAGCGTAGGGCTTGATTTAACCTCTTTAGCAACAAGTCAATCAACAACTGGCAAAACCTCTAAAGCCTCAGCTGCTAAAAACCTTTATAATTTCATTAAAGAACTTCAAGACTGTGTAGGTATCCTAGCATCAATTAAAATCCCAGTTATTGCTTGTGTCAGTGGATACTGTATCGGCGGTGGATTAGATTTAATATCAGCTTGTGATTTAAGAATCGCTAGCCAAGATACGGTATTTTCAATAAGAGAAACTAAAATGGCAATTGTAGCAGATTTAGGTTCGCTACAGCGCCTACCTTATATAATGAACTTTTCTAAATTTTTAGAGCTCGCCTATACGGGGAGAGACTTTTCTGCCCATGAAGCATTTGAAGCTGGATTGGTTAACCAAGTCGCTCAAAATTATGAACACGCTTATCAGTTAGCACTGTCACTAGCTAAAGAAATTGCTAGCAATTCACCTATGGCGGTTCAGGGTACTAAACAGGTGATATTCCATCAGCTAAGTTCCTTAATCAATCAAGAACTTGACTATGTCGCATTATATAATGCTGCTTTTTTACAATCAAATGACTTAATTGAAGCAATTACAGCTTTTTTTGAAAAACGTAAACCAAAATTTACTGGTTCTTAAAGCGTTTTAAGAACTTAAATAATCCTTTAGAGCCATCTTGGTCATCTTTAATTAAATCAGCCACATTAATTTCATTAACAATGCTTTCAGCATTTGCTAAAACCTCAAAGGCAACTTTTTTATCTTTAATCTCAGGCTCACTTTCAACTGGTGGTTCAATTAAACTTCCATGCTGCCAACCAACATCAGCTAACCTTGGAGCAAATTGTTCGCAAGTTGGCGGGCATGCCCATGGCGCTTCAGGGGCTAAGTCTAATAGGCAAAACCGAGCAACCTCCCCATTAGGGTAAGTTCGGCTTTGAAAATGCTTACAGTTTTCTCTCATTGGCATAATTTAAATTTACCACTAGCTAAAAAATCTTTTATTTCAGGGAATTTTAAACCCATTTTCAACATTACTAGGATAATCTTAGGTGTTTAACTTAAATCGTATTCTTGCTACTTTGTTTGTCTTTATTAGCACCACTTTAGTATTAACAAAAAAATTAAAGAATTACCCAAAAGAGCCTTTTGTAAAGCATGGCCGCCTATGGCGCCTGTTACAACCACTTAAGGCAATACGTAAGGTTTTCTTTAAAAGAATCATCTATAGGCTTAAGTATTTTTTTTATAGAGATAAAGAAAACCTACAGCATGAATTTGCCTTCAGATCTGCCCAAGAAGTTAGCCAAACGTTAGGGCAAATGAAGGGGGCTTTAATGAAGCTTGGACAATTAGCGTCATTTATTGACAATACCTTACCAGATAATGCAAAAGAGGCACTTGCCACACTTCAGAAAAGTGCTCCGCCTATGGTCAAAGAATTAACCTTTGAGGTCTTTAAAGACAGTTTTGGTCGCTATCCCGATGAAGTTTTTAAAGTTTTTAAATCAGATCCACTAGCTGCAGCTTCAATAGGGCAAGTGCATTTTGCATTAACAAAAAAAGGCGACCCAGTTGCTGTTAAGATTCAGTATCCTAATATTAAAGAAAGCATCATAGCTGATTTAAATAATTTAAATCTTATTAGCATAATTAAGCCCTTTTTATGGAAGGGCCTTGACTTAGAGGCCCTAATAGCGGAGTTAAAAGAAAGGCTTTTAGAAGAGGTTGACTACTTAATAGAGGCAAAAAATCAAATGACCTTTTATGAGTTTTACAAGCATCACCCTTTTATAAAAATACCACTAGTTTATTCTGATTATTCAACGGATAAAATACTCACCACTGAATTCATCAGCGGAAAGTCATTTTATGAAATAAAAGCAGCTTCCCAAAATGAAAGAAATTTAGCAGCAGAAGCAATTTATAGATTCGCATTTAGAAGTATTTATCATATGTTAGCCTTTAACGGAGATCCCCACCCCGGCAATTACTTATTTCACTCAAAAGGTGTCGTTACGTTTTTAGACTTTGGCCTGGTAAAGCATTTTACTGTTGATGACATTGCGCAAACTTTTGAAATAATACGTTATGGCGCATTAACTCCTGATAAAGCAAAGCTTCGCCAAGCAATAGAAAACTGTGGCTTTATAAAAAAACAAGCACCTGTAACTGATGAAGAACTATATGACTTTAGTGAGATTTTTTTAGCCTTAGTCAAACAAGACTGTGACTTTACAATAGATCCAAGATGGGCCTCTGAGGTTTCCAGACGCGTTTTATTTGGATATACGAGCCACAAAAATGTAATTAATTATGCTAACTTGCCTGCTAATTACGCAATACTGCAGCGAATTAACTTAGGACTACTCGCTGTTATGGGTCAGCTCAATGCAACAGCAAACTGGCGTAAAATTTCTGAAGAAATTTGGCCAGAAATTCAAGGACCACCTTCTAGTTACCTCGGGCATCTTGAAAAAAAGTGGCTTGAAGACAAAGCCAAACGAGAACCGCTGCATTTATAAAAACTTAACCAAATTACTTAATTTGAAAGATAACTAAGACTTAGCCAATTGAGCCTTCCATTTGAAGCTCAATTAAACGTGACCATTCAACTGCATATTCCATTGGTAAAGTTTTCGTAACTGGTTCTATGAAGCCATTTACAATCATGCTAATTGCTTGTGATTCACTTAGTCCTCGACTCATTAGATAATAAAGGGCCTCATCACTTATCTTTGCTACAGTAGCTTCATGACCAATTGATGCATCACGCTCCTTAATTTCCATGGTAGGCTTAGTCTCTGAAATTGAGTCTTCATCTAAAATCAAAGCGTCGCATCTAACATAGCTTTTTGCCCCCTTAGCACCTTCTTGAACCTCAACTTTGCCTCTATAAGTTGTTTTGCCTCCATCTTTTGATATGGATTTTGAGATGATTGTAGAGCTAGTTTCTGGTGCAACATGGTGCATCTTTGCCCCGGCATCTTGATGTTGAGCTTTTCCTGCATATGCCACTGAAAGCACTTCACCAGATGCTTTGGGTCCCATTAAGAAAACCGAGGGATACTTCATAGTCAAACGCGAACCAATATTGCCATCAATCCATTCAACTCTGGCATAAGCATCAGCTCGAGCACGTTTTGTGACTAAGTTGTAAACATTTGTCGACCAGTTCTGTATTGTCGTATAAGTGATCCTTGCACCTTCATGGGCTATTAACTCAACAACTGCTGAGTGCAAAGAATCACTTGAGTAAATAGGGGCTGAACAACCTTCAACATAGTGAACAGATGAACCTTCATCAGCAATAATTAAGGTTCTTTCAAACTGGCCCATATTTTCAGCATTAATCCTGAAATAAGCTTGTAAAGGCATTTCCACTTTTACACCAGGAGGCACGTAAATAAATGAACCCCCAGACCAAACTGCAGAGTTTAAAGCAGCAAATTTATTATCTCCTGGTGGAATAACCGTACCAAAGTAGCGCTGCACCAAATCTGGATGTTTTTTCACAGCGCTATCCATGTCTAAAAAAATCACGCCCATTTTTTCTAGATCTTCTCTATTTTTGTGATAAACAACCTCAGAATTATGAACTATAAAACCAGCAGCAACAAAATTGTGATAAGTGTCTACCTCTATATCAAATACTTCTTCTTTATTTGATTTTATTATTTCGTTGATCTGGACAAATTTAAGGTCGTTATAAGTAATTCCTGAATCAGCTTCCTTAAAGGAAACCAAATTAGTTTTGATAAATTCCACTATGGCATTTGTTTTATCTACACTATTTGACAAATAACCTTCTAAATATGCAAACCAATAAGATTTAGCCAAAGACACAAGGGTTTCTTTCAAATGAACTTTCTGTATTTGATGCTTAGCCATTAGATCATTAAATTGCGCTTCGGTTAATTCTATGAACTTAGACCCTTGGTTGAGCAATCTAATCCCAAAAGATGTTGCTTGTTTTTCCAGTTGGGCCTTTTTTGAATCTAAAAGTCCTAAATAATAATAAAATTTAGCCTCTTGAGCACTGTGGCTTTCTCCAAATTGCTTTAACAAATTTGCAACATTATTTATAGTTGCAATGTAGTCGCCAACTTTAAGCTCTTCAGCTGGTACCCATTTGTATGAAATCAAATCATCTTTTCTTATTAGCTTTAAAAATGGATGGTTATAAGACGCCCTAATTTTAAGACCTGAAGCCTCAATAGCTAACAACGGTTTTATACCTGAGAACTTAACACCTTTTACCTTGCTTAATTTTGCTCGCCCATCATTAGTAAAACAAACTACATTATCGCCAGCTTTTAAATCCTTTAAAGCAATCTCGCCACGATCAGTTAAAATAGGGCTATCTGCCGGAAGGCACTCATATTGAGCTGTCACACCAGCTAAATATTTGCGTTCTGCCTCGGGAATCCCAAGCTTTTCATAAGTGACCTTCACAGACTCAGGCAGTTGATCCCATGAATTTACCTGCTTTTCAACAGGCTTTATATAATAATAAATTTCATCAAAATTAAGATCTGGCATATTAGAGGCAAACCACGCGGCCATTGGCTTTGCCATAAATCTTTTAAGCGCCTTTAACCTAAAATTTCTCATCCATTCTGGTTCGCCTTTAATTGCCGACATTTCTAATACGATTTCTTCACTTAAGCCTTTCTTTGGCTTAAATACGTAGTTTTCTTCATCATGCCACCCTAACTTATAAGGTCCGATTACGACATCCTGACTACTCATCGCTAGCTCCTTTTTAACCTAATTTCCACTATCTATATAGTAACAATTAAGCAACTAAAAACCTAGCGTTTCAAACAGAGTTTTTTTAAGTTCTTGGCCAACCTCAAAAGCATCTAGCATAATTGGCTGAGCCATTTCAGTAATTTCAAACTCAACTATTTTAGAAACTATAGGCTCTTTAGATAAAAACTTATATAAATCAACGTGAAACTCAGGGTCATATACATTCATAAACCCTGATTGAATCTTTATAAATTCCCTGGTGCGGCGCTGACTCAAGCCGAGAATCTTTTTTTCATTAGAACTTTCAACGACTTCTCCTTTTGCTCTGGAGGCAAAACATAAAACCTTAGCAATCCCATTAAATATCTCTTGTTTATGGTAAATACTTATGTTCTTAAGACCAAGGTTGCCAAAAGCATTTTTAAAAGCAGTTCCAACTTTTAAAAATGTTTCCTTTGGTTTAAGACCAGCAGCTAAGGCAAAGGGGATGTAAAGCTCCACCCAGCCAAACTGAGCTTTTTTAATAAAAACTGCTGAACCGCCAGTATTTCTTTTCACTATAGGAATGCCGCTAAAAGACCAAGCGTCACTAAACTGGGTCGAGCCAAGTACTATTGCTGAAAATTCAGGCTTTATTACTACAATTGTGGGCTTTTCTACAGGAGCTTTAATCGGGTTTACACCATCTTCAAATGTTTTAAGTTGAAGAACTTTAAGATCCCAAATATTAAAACCTTTCTTCAGACAGCGCTTTCTATATAAGGCTCCCAAGCTGGATCAACTTCCTCTAATGAACGCAAAAGCCAGAAGCTTCCACGAGGTGGCCCAGGGGTAAATCTTAAGGTCCACCCAAGCTCAGAAAGCAACCTATCCCCTTTTACTATGTTATGTTTTTTACAAGAGGCAACTACGTTAGACCAATCATGACTACCACCCCTAGATCGCGGTATTACATGATCTATTGTGTCAGCTGGAGCACTACAATAAGCGCACTTCCAGCCATCGCGCTTTAACACAGCCCGGCGCGTTAAAGGAGGGATCATCGCGCGATATGGCACCTTCACATAGTAAGTAAGCTTTAGCACAGAGGGAACCTCAATAATTAACCTTTCTGAATGATAAGCTTGAGCACTAGAGCGTTTTTCAACTATTTCTGCCTTATTTGAAATTAATAGCACAATGGCACGTCGTGGACTAACTAGGGTAAGTGGCTCAAAAGTGACATTTAGCAACAAGACCCTAGATGTCAAGATCGCGCTCCTTTACTTAACATTTATAATTAGCCTAGTCAATTTTGTGCAATTTTTGGTTTTATCGACGAAATTTACACAAAATTTCCCTTTTAACCAACCAAGCTTTACAGGCTTCTTATTACCTACCGTTGTCAATTTAAAAACTAAAGCACGATCTCTAACTTTTTCAGACAAGCTAAATTTTGGAATTGTAAGCAAACCTTTTCCTTAAAAACAATATTTTTACTACTAAATTCATTCTTGCTTTAGGCTCAACTGCACTGTCAAAGTTACTAGCTTTCATACCAAGACTTTGACCAAAAGGCAGTTAATAATTTACCGGCTAATTTTGAAATGTCAGATGTAATTACTTTTTAAATTTATAAAATAACTCAAATTTATTTTGTAGCTTTGTATAACTTACTTAAACTTTTTTAAATAAGACAATATTTTTACTCAATTTCGAGCTCACCAACTATTGGAATTTCAGTTTCAGAACTCTTTTTAACACTAAAGAGCTTTCTGTCATCTGAAGTGAGGCATCTACCTGAATCTATTTCAAATTGCCATCCGTGCATTTTGCAAGTCAAAACATTATTTTTTATTTCTGCAAATTTCAGCAGGTCTGCTCTCATGTGAGGACAATGCCTTTGAATTAAATACTCTTTGCAACCAATAAGTTCTTTTATTGGAGGCTTGTTAGCATAAAAACTTTCAACATATTTAATCTTTTCATCGTCTAATGATTTAAAAAAAGAATAAACATATTCATTGTATAAATCATCTCTTTGAGCACAAAAACGCAAGGACAAAAATAACTCATTTACCCAGTCAGTCAGATGCTGTGTTACACAATAAGCTAACATGCCGTCTTGAAAATAAAATCGATACTTACACGGTCTTTGCTCATCTTGAACTACTTCTTTAGTTAAAAAATCTAAAATTATTTTGTTATCTTTGTCTTCTAAAAGGATCCTACCGTTGATACCTTGACAGATAAAGTTAGCTTGTTGCATTAAGGGTTCAAACCATTGCTTTATTTCTTGAAATAAATTTCGTCGTAATTTAACAGCTTCAGTGTTAAATTGTTCAATAATAGGCAATTTTTCTTGCTGATATCTCTTTAAATAACTCGCTTTATCGCTGTAAGCCAGAAAACCATCGTCAATATTTTGATGGCTTAATTCACAACCGTGCTTTGAAAGCTTAATCTCTGATCCTGGATAAATTAAGTGAATGAACTGATCGTTGGATTTATTTTTAGCTTTAAAAAAGTCAATAAAAACCGTTGCATCATAAAATATATTAAAAGGATCCCCAAAATCGTTAAGATCAAATAGCTTTGGATCTAAAAAACAAGGAGGTCCAGCACTTGGAAAAATGTGTTTAGATCCTAAATTTACTGCATAGTTATAAGCTCTTTCTAGTTGATTTCGCCTTTTATTTAATAGTGATCTTTGTTTTTCTTTTTGCCTCATCTCATAAACAACTGGATACCAGATTGCACCAGAATACTGTAAAAAGTGTGCATCAAAAGGACCAAAAGCTTTCAAAGAATCTAGTTCGATAGGATGGGCATCGTTTTGGTTAATAACTACGTTTTCATCATCAGATACAATTAAAACACAGTCACCTAAAGGTCCATCCGTGGGATTAGTTAATGCATTTAAGACAATATTTACATTTTTTTCAAGCTCTATTGGTTTAAAATTCTCAGCATGAATAAAATTTTTAAATCCTAATTCATCAAAAGCTTGCTTATACTGAGTAGTTGGGTAATCAGGTACAATTACCTGCGACTTTTTATTTACAACACTAGCTAAAAACTTATTATCAAAATGATCTTTATGAAGGTGTGAAACAAATAAATAATCAGGATTGGCAATTAACTCCTTATCTATATGATCATTAGAGGGAAATGGAAACCAAGAGTAGAGATAAGCAGGATTAAACCATGGATCACAAAGTATTGATACACCCTTTGTCCGGATCAATAACCCTGCATGACCTAAGTATGTGATTTCCATAAAACAAATAATAAAGCCCTCAAAAACAACTCCGCCAAATATTAATTGAAACCCCTTTAAAATACACTATTTTTAAAAGAATTGCTCATGGCTAATTACTAATTATAATCAGTAAGCCCATAGTAACTTTGTATTTTAGTTATTTTTAGCATAAATTTTTTTAACCAAAGAAATGAAAATTGCAAATATTAATGCTAGCAACAAGGTTCTAAACCTCTAGTTAGAGCCGTAATTTATAAAAGGTTACCATAAAAGTAACTCATCAAGAGATTTCAACGTTTAGCAATATATTTTCTACTTTGCTTTTAAATACCTTCTTACCCAATCTAAATAGCTTATAAGATCTTTAAAAGTTAACATGCCCTGTGCACCATACATAGTTGTTAACCTAAAACGTATCCATTTTTTTGATATTAAAGGCAACCAAGGTGGTTTTAAATACCAATTGTTAGGGACAGCGTTAATATACTGACACAAAAGCGTTTTAAGACAAGACAGAATTTTAAAAAGCTTTAAAAGCACTCTTTAAGACTCCATTTTATCTTTTAGTTCTGAAAAGGCAATTGCAGCTGCTCCAATTAAGGAAGTTGATTTACTAGAAATTGGCATTACATAAAAACTCCTTGAAAATTCAAGCCTGCATAAGCGTTTTACTTCCTTATTTGCTTCATCAAAAAATACTTTACCAAAGCCTAGTGCAACAGATCCCCCAATAACTGCTAACTCTAAATCAAGCAAATTTGCCACGCTAGCTAAAGCTCGTCCAACTAATTTACCGGTTCTGCGCTTTATGTTAAGCGAAGCTAACTTTGCAGATTTTCCAGTTATTTTTTCAATCGCGCTCCCGGAAGCTTCAGCCTCAACACATCCATAAGCGCCACATCCACATTTACGCCCTTTTGGTTCTACAATGACATGACCTAAATGGCCTGCATTACCATAGTGACCGTTGAGCAATTTCCCATCTAAAATTATGCCCCCGCCAATTCCTGTTGACACTACGCCAGCAATAAAGTTTTTTGCCCCTTTAGCTTTTCCAGCAACATATTCTCCTACTGCTAATGCTTTAACATCATTTTCTAAAAATACAGGTAATTTAAAGTCACTAGATAACAACTGCCTTAAAGGAAAATTTCTCCAAGCCCTAATATTAATTGGGGATACTTTTCCTGAGCTTTTCTCCATTGGACCCGCACAACCTAGTGAAATCCCAGCCACATCCCATCTATCCACAAAACTTTTTACCACCTTGCTTAAAGTGTCATAAACTAAATCAGGATTTTGTACCTTAGGAGTTAATGTGTATTTTGTCTTTAAAATATTAAACTCACGATCAACTACCCCCCCTTTAATCTTGCTACCCCCAATATCTAAAGCTATTACAAGTTCTTTAGCTACTTGTTAAATCTCCCCTTAAAACGCTTAATAAAACCTTCTTTTACTTCTTTTATGTCCTCCCAAATTTTTTTGTGTTTTATAGAATTTGAGACTTCCTCTACTGATACTTTAGATAATTTGCGAAGGTTTGACTCCATCCATAATGCAAATGCAATCATTATTATAAAGCCGACGAATGCTGCCGCAACTGAAACCTGCAAGAAATAAATTAGCCAGATAAGGCCAATTATCACACCAATAACACCTAAGAGTAGTTTACGACCTAGGTGCTTATATATAGTTTCAGATTGAACGCGACTTACAAAGTCGCGATCCTCATGCAGTAGATGGCGCTCCATCTCTTTAATAATTCTTTGCTCTTCTTCTGATAATGGCATCTACTATAAATTCTTACACAATTAACGCACCTTCACAACGGGTATCTTTGCTTAAAATCTTAACTTTTAACCAACAAAGCCAACGCGCCTGAAGCCCTCAGCGTAGGAAAGCCCACAGAGTTCACCTTCAGTTCGAGCGTTATAAGTGACTTGGTCTTTTAACCAACTTTCGTCTTCACCTACCACAGTGCGATGTTTTTTTAGTGCAGCAATTTTGTAATCTAAGTAACCAGCTACATCAATCCAGACATTAGCATGCATAGTGCCAGATAAAAGAGCAAAGTCTACCTTATGTGGTGGGCCTAATTCAGGGTAATAACCCTGAGATCCTGCTGCCGGAAAACAAGCATCTAGAACCGCCCAACCAGTGTTGCGATGATCCACATGGTTATAATAAAAATCGCCAAAAAAAACCGCAGTTGGATCAGGACAAAAAACAATCTGAGGCTTATATAAACGAATGAGCTTAACGAGCTCTTTTCTAAAATTAACGGTGTTTTCAATTTCTCCGTCCGGATAATTCAAAAACTCGATATCTTTTACACCTAATATTTTTGCTGCTTCTTGGGCTTCTTTTTTGCGTTTTAAAAACATATCTGAGTTAACTCTTTGGGCTTTTTCTCCCTTTGCACACACTACTGAATAAACTAGGCAACCTGCTTTTGTCCATTTAGCAACTGTTGCGCCACAGGCTGTCTCGCCATCATCTGGATGAGCATATATCATCATGGCACTTTCTGGTATTTCTTGAAATATCATGTCGAGTGCTTTTTAGGCTCTGTGCTTTTTGTTAAAAGCAACGCCTCAGCCTCAAAGTCTTTAACCCCCTCAAAACCTTTATAAACACTTGCAAATCTCATATAAACGACTTCATCAATTTTTCTAAGCCTATTAAGAACCTCTTTACCGATTTCCTGGGTGGTTATTTCAGTGCCAGCAGAATAAAACTTATCCTCAAGCTGTGAAGCAAGATCCTCAATAACGTTTTGGTCAATAGGCCTGTTTTTTGAGGCCGCCATAATGCCTTTTATAATCTTATCTTTGTCAAAAAGCTCAGTATCTCCAGAGCGCTTTTTTACAATTAGTGGAGACTCCAGACGCTCATAAGTAGTAAATCGACGCTGACATGTTAAACACTCTCGCCTACGCCTGACAGCAGTCCCGTCTTCACTTTGACGAGTGTCGACCACACGATCATCTAATGACCCACATTTAGGGCATCTCACAAGCTTAATCCTAGTAAGAGTGCAATTAGATTAGCAATCAGCTTAATTTGGGGTTAAAACATGATCCAAATTGCGCTTTTATCTACTAAAAACAGCTAAGTAGAGCCGTCATTAAAGTATCCATAAATGTCAACTGCGACATTAACTGTGCCTTTAAAGTTATAAATTGAAATTTGTCCACTGCTACTTAGCTCAGAAGCCACTGAATTTGCAGTGGTCTGCCCCGCAACAAAATTCAAATCAGAAGCAACTGGAAGCGTCACATTAGAAGGATAAATAGTTAAATAGCTAAGTTGTGTTGGACTTATTGCTGTCACGTTCATTATTGCACCTGATGCTCCTAGCAAAGCACTCCCATTTATTCCAGTTACTTGAAGGGTTAAAGTCGAATTTGAACCTAAAGCACTACAAGAAACGCTACAGCTTCCTAGGTTAATCCTTGTATCTAGAATTCGTTTCGGGACTAATGGGCTAAAGCGTGCTCCATTAATACTTCCTGGTAGGGTAAAATAACCCACTACATCAATTAAAACGTCAACCACACCAGAGGCGTTATATATACTAATTTGACCATCTGTCCCTAATTCAGACACAACTAGATTAGGCACTGTTTGGTTTGGTACAAAATTTAAATCAGAGGCCAACGGACGACTTTGCCCAGTGGGGTAAATTGTCAAATAACTCGTTGCACTAG
>Ga0080006_1147034_pt1 | contig 53318 bp, 42 predicted proteins | sample RS3BMetagenome_FD_69209 | JGI IMG/M metagenome (GOLD analysis project Ga0080006, IMG submission 69209) | Ferric oxide microbial mat and aquatic microbial communities from Rainbow Spring, Yellowstone National Park, USA - RS3B (SPADES... ... | reverse complement strand
CCCACCGTCCTGCAACGGCGGGCCTTTGAGTTACTGGAGTGTACCCAGTAACGGGAAGTGACAAAATGAACCAAACCCTTGTACTGCAAGGGTTTTATCATTTCTGCGGGCTAAACTCCGGCTTAATGTCCGACATAGGTTTCCAAACAACGGCACCATCATTGTAAAGCTCATGCTCGCCCGTGGGCAGGTAATTCCCGGAAGAGCCGGTTACATGGTTCGAGCTCGGAACGTTTACTTTAGAGCCGGCCAAAATATAGCTTTCTGGAAAAACGTAGCCCTCAATGACTGCCGGGGTGGTGAAGAAGGCGTCATCGGTGACCGCTTGCCGATTATCGCGTGCACAGCGTATGCTCCTAAGTGGGAACGCAAAATGAATTCAACTGCCGGGATGGCATTTAACCCATTGTTATTGAATGATTTACGACACTTGGTTGGGTTGTAACCATTCCTCGTTCCCACTTAGAGACGCATTTACCGATCAAACGCGTCGCCTATGCCGCGGGCTTTTCCACGCCGGAATACTTGGCAACCGTATTCCGGTATGAGCTGAATATGACACCGACGCAATATCGCCTGACAAGAATTCAAACGTCGCCCGATGAAACACCTGCGAGTATTAGCGCAATCCCGACAAAACGCCGAGGTCCATCCCGTTGAGCGTCCGCATACATAAATTGTCGCGACCACATGATTGCCTGCGATCCGAAGGATTTGAGAGTTTGACATCTGCCCAAAGTAAATTATCATTACTGCCGATGTTTCGCACTAATAATAAAACATTACCAAATATTCCCGCGCTTGAACGCGGTCTCGACGTGCTGGAGCGCGTCAGCGGGATGAATTTACCCCTTACTCTCACCGCCATTGCACGATCCTGCGGACGTTCCGTATCGGAACTCCAGCGTGTGGTGGCGTGTTTGCATCAACGCGGCTATCTGCTTCGCGATGGCACCGGGGCCTATCGGGTCAGCAGCAAGCTGTTTCGGATGGGTCAGGCTTGCCCGCCATTCCAGGATTTGCTCACCCGATCGCGCGCACCGATGCGCGAATTTGCGCATCGGACCGGCGAGGCGGTACATATCAGCGTAATGGCAGAGGATCGATTGCTGATACTGGCCAATGTGCCCGGACCCGGTTATGTGCAACTGAGCGTCAACGCCGGAAGTACGCATGATCCGATCATCAGCGCTTCGGGAAAGGTGCTTTTGGCGACCATGCCGTCGGCTGATTTCGACGCGTTTATTAAAAGAAACGGGGTTAAACCACACGATGTCAAATCTTTACGCCGCCAACTGACCGCGATTCGCCGCCGGGGCTATGAATATGTGGAAAGTCACCTGTTTCGCGGTGTATACGATTTGGCCATGGCCGTGACCATGCCGGGCGGGCAGTGCGTTGCGACCGTGGCGTGCTCGTGGCTGCGTCCCAGGAACTGCGCTACCGGCGGCGAATACAAAGCGGTACAATCATTGCTGCCGAAACTGCGCGATTGTGCGGCCCAAATCACCACCGCCTTTGAACCCGCGCCGACCAAAGCGCATCCGAGTGCAAAGGAAATAATTTCATGAGCAGTTGTTTTGGAAATCGAGTCTTGATAACCGGCGGATCACGCGGGATCGGATTGGCTTATGCGGAGGCGCTGGTTGAAAGCGGATGCGCCGTGGTTATTAATCACTGTGAAGATCTCGATAAAGCTCGCCGGGAGTGCCAGCGACTGGGAAAACATTCTCCCTGTTACGAAATTGACGCAGATATCGCCAAACCAGAATTGGCCAGGAAGATGGTACGTCAGGCGGCGGAAAAACTCGGTGGCCTGGATATTGTCATCAGCAACGCCGGAATTTGCCGGTTCACATCATTTTTGGACCTTACCGATGACATTTGGGGCCGTCACATCGATGTCAATTTTAACGGAGCCTTCCGGGTAACGCAGGAAGCTGCGAAAATCATGGTCGCGGCGGGCCATGGGGGTCGGATTATTTTTACCACCAGCATTGGCGCATTGCGTTCCAATGCCACGCAAAGCCACTATTGCGCCACCAAGGGTGGGCTGAATCTGCTCATGCAGGGCATGGCATTGGAACTTGGCCAATATGGTATCACCGTCAATGCGATCGCTCCGGGCTGGATTCACACGGCTATAAACGATGAGGCGTCACGCGATACCACCACAGTTCCACTCTGGCTTAAAACGCACTGTCCGCTGGGACGTCTGGGGCAACCGGATGATCTCAAGGCGGCCATTCTTTTTCTAACCAGTCGCGAAGCATCTTATGTCACCGGCAGTACGGTATCCGTTGATGGAGGTTGGAACGCACAATTATGAAACCGTACCAGATTACTATATTGAAGATGGGTGAAACGCGCGTGCCGGCGGCGGAAGTTTATTGGATGGAGCGGCTGAAGGGTTGGGAAGACCTTACATTTTGGGCATTTCTCATTACCAACGGCGAACGCCGGGTTCTGTTAAATACCGGGTTTCCGCAGGATATTTCCGCGTTGCATAAACACTGGACAACATGGGCCAAGGCCGCCACGGGTGAAGTGGGCCATGCGCCAGTGGTGCAACCCGAAAATTGGATTGTTCAGGCCCTGGCGGCCCGCGGCATTGATCCGTCGCAAATTAACGAGGTGCTCATTACGCCGCTGACAGCTTATGCCACGGGGGGCTTGGATCAATTCCCAAACGCGAGCATTTGGATGTCCCGTCGGGGGTGGATTGATTTTCATGCACCGGATCCGGAGGTACCGCAACTTCCCCGCCATATTGTCTTTCCGCCGTCCGTCCTGCGCTATCTGATTCAGGACGCGGCTTCCCGTATCCAGTTACTGCCGGATGAGGAGACGGAATTTATTCCCGGCATTCGATCCTGGTTTTGCGGAGCACATCATCGATCCAGCATGGTGTTTTCGGTTCAGACTTCCGTCGGTCACGTAGCGATGACCGATGCCATCTTCACCTATCGCAATTTTGAGCAGCACATTCCCCTGGGCCTTAGCGAATCCCTGGAGGAACATCATAAACTCTATGCCAAACTGGCCCGTCAGGCGGATATGATCCTGCCTCTCTATGATCCGCTGGTGGAAAAACTTCATCCAACTCTTCAGATTGGTGAACGATGATAACTTTTAATTTTAAAGATAAAACCGCCATCGTAACCGGTGCCGGAGGCGGCTTCGGACGCTCTACAGCCCGGATGTTAGCCCAGTGCGGTGCCCGCATTGTCGGTGTTGATCGGAACGCTCAATCGCTTGCCGAAACAATGGCCGCACTTCCCGCTATCGGTGGCGGGCATCTGACGATTGTGCAGGATTTACGACCGGCCCGGGCCGCCAATGACGTCATCGCCAAGGCCATGGAGCATCTGCCGCATCTTGATATTCTGATGAATTCCGCCGGTGTATGTCACTTCACACCGGCCAATAAAATCACCCCGGAACAATGGGATGAGGTAATGGAAATTGATCTTAAATCACTTTATTTTCTCGCCGTGGCCGCGGCGGAAGCCATGGATCCGCAACGCGGCGGACGCATTATTAATCTCGGCTCGAACGCCGGTCGGAAAGGCCGTGCTTTTTCCGCCCATTATGCCGCTGCCAAGGCGGGCGTGGCCAACGTCACTGAATCTCTGGCGCTGGCTTATGGCAAAAAGGGCATAACCGTCAACACCGTGTGCCCGGCGGTGGTGCTGACGGATATGTGGCAGCAGAATTTTGAAGAACTGGGGCATATCACCGGCAAGTCCGCCGATGACCTGGTCCAAAATTGGATTGCCGCCACCCCGCTGCAACGTCTGGGAACCGTGGAAGATGTGGCCAATTTGATCACGTTTCTGGCATCCGACGGGGCCGGGTTCATCACGGGGCAGGAAATTAATGTCTGCGGCGGATTCATGCTTACGTGTTAATAGTTAATAAAGGATGTCAGAAATGAAAATTGAACTATCGCAATTGATCCAACGCGACCTGCGGCAGGATCCTCCCAGCGAAGTAGGCATTTCATCTTTGCGCTTTGCTTATGAAGCCATGGAGCGCGGCGACATCGCGGAAGCCAAAAGAATTGTCGAATACGCCCGCCTGGAATGGCAGGTGGTGCATGATATGTTCGTGAACTGGTCGTGGTCTTTTTTTACCTATATTGCCAACACGTATGGCGAACAAGATTTGGAAAAGGCCATGCGTTCGGTCCTGGGCAGCTACTATCGCGCCCGCTATGACAAAGTAATGGCCAGCGATGTCAAAACCCAATTGCAACTGACCATTGAGGGACTGCGCGGACACCTCATGGGACCGGGCCGACAAGGTGATATAGAGGTTACCGAAGAGCCGGAGCGTTATAAACTGACCTTAGCACCATGCGGCAGCGGCGGCGTGGCGCGGCAACGGGTGGAAAGTGGGAATGAACCCCGACCTGAACTCTTTGGTTTTTCCAAAGGCCCGCATAGTTGGACTTGGGGAAAAGAAAAGGTTTGCTATTATTGCGCCCATTGTTCCATGGTCAATGAAATCATGGCCATTGAAAGCTATGGTCATCCGATGCGCGTAACCGATTATCCGAAACATGCCGGTGATCCGTGTGTATGGTATATTTACAAAGACCCGGCCAAAATTCCCGCCCAGTATTACGAACGTGTCGGCAAGGCGGCGCCTGTTTCCGCACCACGACTGGAGGAAACCAAATGAATCTCGATCCATTAAAAGCCTGGTCCACACCGTTGGCCGCACCTTTGGAACCGCCGTTTCCATTTACCTTTCGCGATGTGGAAGTATTGACGTTGGTTTACCGCACCACCCCTGAAGCCGTGCGCCGACTGATCCCCGCGCCACTGATTCCGATCAGCGATCAGGTGCTGATTCATATTTACAATATGAATGACGTGGACTATCTGGGGCGGTATGGAGAGTGCAATGTCATGCTGGGTGCTCAATTGCCCGGCAAAATAAGCGGTGGATTTTCCCCCTTTGTTTTTCTCAACAGCGACGGCGGCCTGGCGCAGGGTCGAGGTATCCATGGTCAGCCCAAAAAATGGGGCCATCCGCGGGTGGAATTTCGTGGCGATCTGATTGTGGGTATTCTGGAACGCAATGGCCTTGATGTGGTGACCGGTACCATGGGTTACAAACACCAGCGCGGCGATATTGCGGAGTTAAAACGTGATGCCTTTGATTTCTCAATAAATCTGAATTTCAAGTTGATACAGCATATTGACGGAAACTCCGCTGTTCGGCAAATTACCAGCCGTGCTTTAACCGATGTCAAAGTGCATGAATGCTGGCGCGGACCTTGCTCGGTAGAACTGCGGCCTAATGTGTTGGCGCCTCTTTATGAATTGCCGGTGGTTAAAACAGCCGACGCTTATTTTTGGCGCGCGGAATTTACATTGATTCCGGGTGCCGTTGTGCATGACTATCTGGAGCCTTCATGAAGGTTTTTATTACGGATTACGGGTTTTCCGACGTTCACCATGAACGGCACATTATAACATCCGCCGGACACGAACTTTTGGCCGGTCAATGCAAGACCCCCGAAGCAATTATAGAACAGGCCGCCGATGCTGATGCGTTTCTGGTTCAGTGGGCACCTGTAAACGCCGCGGTGATCGCTCGGCTTGAAAAATGCCGGGTCATCGTGCGCTATGGCATTGGGGTGGACAACGTGGACCTCGCCGCCGCCAAAATCCGGGGCATCCCGGTATGCAACGTCCCCGATTACTGCATTGAGGAGGTGGCCGATCATGCGCTGGCGATGGCCCTGTCACTGGTTCGCCAGTTGCCGATGATAGATCACCGACTGCGCTCGGGCACTTGGAAAATAACCCCGGATCATCCGATGCCGGCGTTAAGCAATATGATCTTTGCCACCGCCGGGCTGGGCCGCATTGCCCGCGCCGTGCTGACGCGGGCACGGGTGTTTGGCTGCCGACTGGCGGCGTTTGATCCTTATGTCTCACCGGAAGTTTTCCGTGCCAATGCCGTAACGCAATTAACCATCGAGGAGTTGTTCAAGCAGGCGGATGTGCTGTCGTTGCATCTGCCGCTGACACCGGAAACCAGCCATCTGATTAATGCCGCCGCGCTGGCCAAGATGAAACCAACCGCCATCGTAGTCAATACCGCGCGGGGCGGACTTATTGATACTATCGCGCTGGCTGAAGCGCTTCAAACCGGTGTGATCGCCGGGGCCGGATTGGATGTATTTGACCCCGAGCCGCTGCCGGATCAGCATCCGCTGAGGCACTGCGGCAACGCCATTCTCACTTCCCATGTCGGGTGGTTCAGTGATCAAAGCGTACCAAAACTTCAGCGACTGGCCGCAGAAGAAGTTGTGCGTGCTCTGCGGGGCGAAGCCTTAAAAAATCAGGTTAATAAATGAATTGTACAATCTTTTTAAAGGAGATCTGCAATGTTAAAACGCCGGTATTTTCTAAAACTTATTACATCGGCAGCGGTGGCAAGTGTTATGGTCGCAGACGAAAGCTCCAATGCTGCGGCGTTCGATGATGCCACCGTCGCCCCGGATAGCCATGAATTTATAACACCGTTTTATCGTCTGAGTCTGGCCCGCACAGCACCGGAATTAACCGCGCTTTGTTTTGATTCACTGGGCAAACGTAAATTATCAACTAATCCCATTTTGCCACAGTCGGCGGCGGATCAGGAATGGCATGTCAGCTCCAGCGCCCATGCCATCACCTATGTCCGGAAAAGCAATGGAAAGCCTACCGATGCCGGATGGACGTTTGAATTTTCGCCCCGGCACATTGTGATCCGCACTACTGCCCAGGCGGGCACAGCCCTCAAGCCCCTAGGAATCACGTTTAAGCAACTGATAAATCATGCCACTTTACTGGGGCGAATGGCCGAAGCACCGCGCCAGATGCGTGTGCCGTGCCTCCTGCACCTGCCTGATCTGGGGACAGCGCGCATTTCATGCAGCGTGGAGTCGGTCTGCCTGGGCTATGATGCCCTGCGCTATGTGAAAACTCCGTTCGTGCAGGTAATTTTTCCAGCCGCCACCGCCCAACATCCGATTATCGAGTATACGTTGGAAATCACCACGATCTATCCGCCGCTGGCGGGAATAGATCATGATCCGAGATATGACGGATACCGCCGGAATTTTCTGAACATATTTCAGATTAATCCCCGGCTGCGCTCCCTGGCGAATAATGCCTCCAGTGATACCTGCGCGTTTACCGTGTATGAGTACGCCATGGTCGCCGCCCAATGTCCGCCACTGGCACCGGGTTTGACGTGCCTAGATATTCTGCGCGATACGTTGGATCGCTACTGCGACGGGATGGTGGCTTATGGGATGGTCGGCTACAAAGCCAATTATGACGGAGCCAATACCGGCACATGGCGAGCGCCGTATGATGCGCTGGATTCCATGCCATCGCTGCTGATTGCGGCATGTACGTATATACAATATGCCAAAGATTGGAAATGGGCTGCGGATCGTTTCTCCACGCTTAATGTATGGAGTTGCAGGATGCTGGAATCAGACCGTAATGAAAATGGATTAATTGAATACCCATTGAGCGGCAACCACGGATGTTATTCTAAAAATTCCCCCATTGGCCATCCGTACCGCCCCAGCAACTGGTGGGATACCATCGGCTTTGGCCATGAAGATGCGTATTCCAATGCCTTGGCTTATCGCGCCTGTGTAATGATGGCGGAAGTAGCGGCGCAGGTTGGCCACCAACTGGAAGCGGCTTTTCTTAAGGCGCGGGCGGAACGCATGCGTACCGCATACTATCGCACATTTTTCAACCAAAAAACTGGATTACTGGCGGGGTGGAAAAGCACCGATGGCCAACTGCACGATTACCAATTCACATTTGTTAATTCTGTAGCCGTATGGTCTGGCGTGCTGGATCAACAGCAGGCGTCTGCCGTGATGCGGCAACTGCTGGTCAAAATGAAGGATGCCGGATATTCATTCTTTTCTCTCGGCTTGCCCGGCAATCTCATCGCAGTTGCGGAGGATGATTACTATTTGTCGCCCCGTCGCTTTGGCGGCGGCGGAGAGAAGGGATTTCAGATATACGAAAATGGCGGTGCCACCGCGTGCTATTGTTATTTCACCATCGACGCGCTGTTTCGGATGGGTATGGTAACCGCCGCAAGGGCGATTCTGTATCCGATGCTGGCGAGTTTTGAGGCCGGTTCTTTTCAAGGAATGGGTCCCGACGGCATGAGCAATGATTGGAGAACATGGACGGGCAAATGTTATGGCTATGAGGGATTTCTGGTGGATGGCTATTTGACGCTGCTGGCGGTTCTGGCAGACCGGAAAGCCGCCAAAACATAAATGTGCCCGGATGACAGGAAAGGAATCTAAATGAAACTCATTCGATTTTATGACCAGCATGGTCACATTCATTATGGCACCGCCGAGGCTCACGGTACGGCCCGTCTGATCACCGGCGACCTTTTTGGATCATATACGCGCACGGTTCAATCGATGCGCCCAACCAAAATACTGGCCCCGATGATGCCCACCGCAATTTTGTGTATCGGCTTGAATTACCGCAAACACGCCGCAGAAACGAATGCCCGCATCCCGGAATTTCCCGTATTGTTTATGAAAAATCCGGCGGCGATTCAAAACCCCGGCGATCCGGTGGAATTACCCCGCCATCTGGCCAGTGAACAGGTGGATTATGAGTGTGAATTGGCCATTATAATTGGACGAAAGGCCAAGAATGTGTCGGCGGACAAGGCGATTGATTACGTCTTGGGATTTACCGCCGCCAACGACATTTCCGCCCGCGATTGGCAAATACAACGCGGTGGATCACAATGGTGCCGGGGAAAAACATTTGATACGTTCTGCCCGCTTGGACCAGTGATTGTCACACCCGATGAAATTGGCAATCCCAATAATCTTGCCATTCAAACTCGCCTAAACGGGCAAACTCTTCAGCAATCCAATACCTCGGACATGATTTTTTCCGTGGAGAAAATCATCGAATTTCTTTCTGGATCCACGACCCTGTTGCCCGGAACGGTAATTCTCACCGGCACGCCGGAAGGCGTCGGCATGGCCCGCAAACCGCCGTTGTGGCTTCAACCCGGCGACCAGATGGAGGTCGAGATCGAGAAGATCGGCATTCTGGCTAATCCGGTCGTTGCGGAAGCGGGATGATTTTTCGCGGTAGGAGCTTCGGCTTTCACATCGCGCCGGCAGCCTGAAACTCAAAGAACACCTTCCGCTGTTGGCTGTGGACAAGCCCCAAATGGCCGGGATGTGGATTTGCCGGGGCGACGCCGAACACGCTTACAAAAAAAATTCACGGGACATCCTGGTCGGCCTAATTAATACGGATGTTCCAGATCCGTTTTTACGTAACTCTTTTATGTAAACCGGAGTTTCGCCCTAAAAAAAGCTGATTTTCGGAAGAGAAATCCCTTGATGGCATTGCGTTTGATGCGTTTTCGGGATGTCTTTATTGGCAATATGTACCCATGTAAATGACAATATTGTGATTGACATTAGATATCATTTATGTATATCATGTGGTCATGTAGATCGAAGATGCTCCAAATCGCAACTTCCGCCCAGCCACGCTCGTGCGGGAATCTTCACGCGAAGGCCCCATCGTGCATAAACGCACCGTGGCCAATATTTCCCATTGGCCCCGTGCCAAGATTGAGGCCCTGCGGCGGCTTCTGCGCGATGAACCCGTGGGATTGGTCGGTTCCCCGGAATGTCTTACCATCACTTCCAGCCTGCCGCACGGCCATGTGGCGGCGGTGCTTGGTACGGTGCGGAAGTTGGGGCTGGATCAGATCATTGACGGCAATCCAAGCCAATGTCCTGATTCCCGATGAAGCTCTGGACATTGCCGCCGCCGCACGTATTCAAATCTGGTTCAACTCTTCCTGAATTGCGTGCTGTAGCTCATGCTCTCGATAAGATCGTCCACCCCTCACCCCGCCGAATCCGCCCCGTTTGCCCCCGTAGAGCTCGCGTGCCTTATCACGACGTGCATCGGTGTGCTGCGCCATGCGGGAGCCGACGTTGGGGCCCCGCCACGGCGACGACCACCTTGGCGTATCATTCGTCACGGCTGCCGATGACGGAACGCTATGATGACGGAACGCTATTGTCATTTATCGCTGATAATGGTAAGATTGTCGGATTGTCAAGGCATGCAAACTGCTTTTATGCCGCCTTGATTACTGTGTCGGAGCTTTAACAACAGAGGAAATCGGGTTTAACACATGACAACCATAACCGCTTCCCCAATCGTAAGTACATCCACGCCGCGTGACGCAAGCAAGGCGAAATCTCTTTTTGAGCAGGCCATGAAAGCCGCGCACGCGGGCAATATTGTCCAAGCCGCTGAAAAGCTGGAAGAGGCTTATCAGGCCGATCCGGAAAATGAGGATGTGGCATTTAAGCTCGCCTATTATGCTGATCTTCTCGGCGATGATGAACTGTCTCTTTCTATTTATGAATCTTTGGCGCAGCATCAACCCACCCGTGAGGGCGTGTTGCTTAATTTGTCCGTGCTTTATGAAGATGCCGGTTATTATGATGAGGCGGAAGAATGCCTGCATCGGCTCTTGTCAGTTAAGCCTAATAATCCGCATGGACGGATGTACTATGAGCATGTGGACAGCTCGATGTATATGGAAGTGCAGGATGATTCCGACAAACGCATATTGCCGCGGAATATGCTTCTGGAATTGCCGACTACCGATTTTGAACTTTCCGTGCGTGCCCGCAATTGCCTGAAGAAAATGAATATCCGTACGCTGGGCGATTTAGTTCGCACCAGTGAGGCCGAGCTTATCAGCTACAAAAATTTTGGGGAAACCAGCCTGGATGAAATCCGAGAAATGCTTTCCAAGAAGGGGCTGCGTCTGGGGCAGGCCGTGGATGAAGCCCGGCAGCAGCAGCGGCAGGAACTTATCAAGCAGGTAGCGGCGAAAGTGCCGGAAGCGGTCTTGAATAAACTGGTTACGGAAATGGACCTTTCGGTTCGTGCCAGCAAGGCGCTGCAACGTTTGGGAATTAACACATTGGGCGATTTGGCCAGCCGCACTGAAGCGGAACTTATGGGCGTGAAGAACTTCGGTCAAACCAGTCTGGAAGAAGTTAAGCAGAAGCTCACCGAGTTTGGCCTGTCATTACGCCGCGTTGAGTAACGTCAGTATGGATAGCCTTCCGGATTGTCGGCTGCGGCGGTGTTTTTGGCTGTACAACATTGTTGATAAAGCATCAATGTTCAATGGTTTATACTGCAAAGGGGTCATGGATGATCCGCATCGCTTTTGGCCGGCGTTTACCAGTTTTTATGCTTTCGATCGGCACACTGCTGGCGGGACTGCTGTTATGCGGTTGCCAAACGGTTCCAACAAACGTTTCTTATAATACGCTGCCACCGCCACCCACTGTCGGTTCGATGATTTCAGAGCCTGCCCCCGCCGTGATTTCCCCCGTTGCGCCGCCGGCTTTTCCGGCTGTCCCGGCCATATTGCCCAAGCCGAAAATTCTCGGGCCGCTGTATCCCGGCATTATTCCTGTTGCTTCCTCAATGCGCCAGCCATGGATTCGCGTCCGCATTACGCGGGAGTCCACCACGCCACCGTATATTAATCCGCATCTGTATCGTGGAACCGTCCGGATTGTTCATTTGGCGGATGGGAAATATGCGGCCATTAACAGCCTGCCAATTGAAAGTTATCTTGCCGGTGTGCTATCGCGCGAATTATATCGAAACTGGTTGCCGGCAACTTATCGCGCGCAGGCCATCGCCGCGCGTACGTATGCGTTGTATCAGATAGTGACCTTTGGCCGCACCCACGCCTGGGATGTTACTGGCGGTCAAAATTCTCAGGTGTATGGCGGGAAAAATGCCGAAACACCCCGCGCCTGGAATGCGGTACGAGCGACGACCGGCGATATAATGGAAACGCGCGATACTCAGGAAATGGGTCTGTTTTGCGCGTTCTACTCGGCGTGCAATGGCGGTGCTTCACAAAGTGCGGCGGAAGCTTGGGGCGATGCGCCGGTTCCTACGCTGGTCAACCGCGTGTTTGGCACACTTGATGCAAACTGTCCAGAATTTACCTGGCCCACCATGACGTTTAGTTTACAGCAAATTACCCAGGCCGTGACCTGGTGGGGACAAAAAAATGATCTTCCCTATCTTGCGGAATTAGGCCCGATTGTCTCGGTTCGCATCACGCAGCGCAACGCCGTTACGCGCCGTCCGATGATTATTACCCTGATCGATGCCGCCGGGCATGTGGGTAAAATGCGAGCCGAGGAGTTTCGTTTGGCTTTGGCTCTTGATCCGATGAGAACTGTGCCGGCTCCGCCAAGCAGTTTTTTTAATATTCAGCCGGACGGCAATAGTATTGAACTGGTTAATGGTCATGGTTTCGGCCATGGTATTGGATTATCACAGTGGGGGGCGCAAACACTGGCGGAGCGTGGATGGCGGGCGAGATCGATTTTGCAAACCTATTATCCGCACTCATGGATTCACAAGGAATGGTAAGGGGCCGCCAAGAAATAACGTTTACAAATATGACGCCGGGGTTTTGGCGTCTGGCAAGACGCCCGCGAGGAGCATATCCGCATGGATACGTAACGAGCGGGCAACGCTGCCAGAGGCAAAAAGACCAAGTCAGATTGCAAAGGTTATTTCTTGGCGGCCCCTAAGCCGCGGAAATTCGACCCTGCCGCGGGAATAGCAGACAAAAAACGGTCAACAAGCTGGCTCGTCGACCGTTTCAAATGTGTTGTGTTGTTCTATCGCCGCGACTACACGTCCAGATTCTTTACATCCAGCGCGTGTTCTTCAATGTATCGCCGACGGCGCTCAACATCTTCACCCATCAGCGTGCTGAACATGGCTTCGGCGTTAGAGGCCCCTTCAAGCGTTACCCGTAAAAGTGTCCGTCGAGCGGGGTCCATGGTGGTGGCCCAGAGTTCTTCGGCATTCATTTCGCCGAGACCTTTGAATCGCTTAACTTCAATACCCTGTTTGGCAATTTCCTGAATGGTCGAAACGATATCCGAGAGTCCGGCAATATCGCGTTTGAAATCGCTTCCGCTTTCCACAAGATAGCGGGTCATTTTGCGCTCACCGCTGTCGAGTTCTTCAAATTTAAGGAAGTAATCTTCGATGACTAAATCCATGGCTTTCAGCTTTTCGAAAATCTTTTCCAGTTCGCGATTTTCACTGAGTTCCTCATTTTTCTCCAGCCGCCGCTGGGCCTTCTTTTTGGCTTCCGCCGCCTCGGCTGAAAGCTTGCCGCCGTTGGCGGGATTGCCGGAAGCATCGGCGGTTTCAACGGCTCGCGCGATGGCCATAATTTCAGCGATTTTGTTGTTCTCACAGTAGGCTTCATAATCTTCCAGCGTGTAGAAGAACGATTCGTGCCCATCAAGAATAACGCGGTAGTGTGGAAGCGTGCCGCGATCCTGACGCATACGCAGTAATTTTGAAAATGGCAGCCCGCGGCGCTCGGCCACCAGAGCCAAGTCCTGCACTTGCTCAAGCAGTTGCACTGCCTTTTTCAAGTCGGCACCTTTAATGCGGGATTTTTCGCCGCCTTTCTTATCACGAATCACCAGGCTTGTGCCGTCGGTGCCGAGTTCCAGATACGTTTTACGCATGGCTGGTTCATTACGCACATATTCGACGTGCTTTTTGCGTGTAACCTGGTAAAGCGGCGGTTGGGCAATATACACCCGTCCGTCGCGGATCAACTGGGTCATTTGCCGGAAGAAGAATGTTAAAAGCAGTGTGCGAATGTGCGATCCGTCCACGTCGGCGTCGGTCATAATCACCAGTTTGCCGTAGCGCAGCTTGGTCATGTCCATGTCATTGGCACCGATACCGCAGGCGAGGGCCTGAACAATGGTGCGGATTTCTTCATGGCCGAGCATTTTATCAACCCGGGCTTTCTCCACGTTGAGGATTTTTCCCTTGATCGGCAAAATGGCTTGAAATACGCGATCTCGCCCGGCCTTGGCCGTGCCGCCGGCGGATTGCCCTTCCACAATGTAAAGTTCTGTGGATTCCATATCACGGCTGGAACAATCGGCAAGCTTGCCGGGCAGACCACCGCTGGTTAGCGCCCCTTTACGCGTTAGTTCCCGGGCCTTCCGGGCCGCCTCGCGTGCCTGTCGGGCCAGTATGCCTTTCTGGATAATTCGCTTGGCATCGCCGGGATGTTCTTCCAGCCAGATTCCCATCGCCTCGTTGACCGCGCTGGAAACAAAACCCTCCACTTCGCCATTTCCGAGTTTGTCCTTGGTTTGTCCTTCAAATTGCGGGTTGGGCACTTTGACGGAAACGATGGCGGAAAGCCCTTCGCGCAAATCATCTCCGTTGGGCATTTCCTTTTCGTCTTTAATGAGGTTATTGGATTTGGCGTAAAAATTCAGCGTGCGGGTCAGAGCCGTTTTAAACCCGGATAAATGGGTGCCGCCGCCGGGCGTATTGATGTTATTGGCGAAGCTGTGCAGGCTTTCAGCGTAGCCGTCGTTATATTGTATGGCTACCTGCACAGACATCGGATTTTCCTTGCCCTGTTCTTCGCGTTCCAGATAAACCACCTGGTTGTGAATGACATCCTTGCCTTCGTTGAGCTGTTTTACGAACTGGATGATTCCCTTGGTGTACTTAAATTCATCTTTTTTGCCGCTGCGTTCATCTTCCAGATAAAAAGCGAGGCTCTCATTAAGATAGGCCAATTCGCGGCACCGCGCCACAATACGGTCGTAATCAAAAACAACTTCGGGAAAAATTTGTGGATCAGGTTTGAATGTTACTTTGGTTCCGGATTTTTGCCGCTTGCCGACGACTTTGATTTCCCCGGATTTTATGCCCCGTTCAAATTCCATGCTGTAAACTTTGCCATCGCGGCAAACTTCCACAATGGTCCATTCCGACAGGGCGTTGACCACCGACGCACCTACCCCATGCAGGCCGCCGGAAACTTTATATCCACCGCCGCCGAATTTGCCGCCGGCGTGCAGATCGCACATGACCACTTCGAGAGTGGATTTTTTCTCGGTCGGGTGCATACCCACGGGAATACCCCGGCCATCATCGCTGACGCTCACTGAGCCGTCCGCGTGAATGGTTAACCAGATGCTTTCGCAGAATCCCGCCATCGCTTCATCGACGGAGTTATTGACAATTTCCCAAACCAGATGATGCAGGCCGCGCGTGGTGGTATCGCCTATGTACATGCCCGGGCGCTTTCGAACCGGGTCCAGTCCTTTTAGCGCCTGAATGGCGGATTCATCATAAGCATGTGAAACCGGTGATGGGGCGGTAAGCGTTGCTGTAGACGGCTGATCCGTAGCCATGAGTACTCCTGAATGTGGCGGGATTACGGACGGCCAGGTAACTCAAAATAAGCCCAATTTTTCCGCTTTCCTCGCCAGGAAATCAAGAACACAGTATACCGCAAAATTGGCATTTTTCCCAGCGCGGTTTCAAGGTAAATTAAAATAGCTTGCTTTCTTGATCGAGGAACTTTTCCAGCGGTACGGCCTGGGTGTTGTGAGCAAGCATGAAGCTTTCAGTGCCGGGATATATGACGATTTTTCGCGTGGCTCCAATGTCCTGGCAAGCCGTGTGAAATCCCCGCGCCGGTGCTGGGTTATTAATGGATCGTTTGACCTCAATGGCCCATATCTCCCTGGCGGACCATTCAAGAACCAGGTCGATCTCCGCGCCGGCGCTGCTGCGATAAAAAGATGCCCGCACCGATGGCGGCTGAAGTGCAAGAATATTCTGAATGACGAACCCTTCCCAGCTCCAGCCGGAAATGGGATGGCCCAGTAGCTCTTCCCCATCGCGAATGCCCAGCAGCGCATGGACCAGGCCACTGTCGCGGACATACACCTTCGGAGATCGGGTTAAGCGCTTCTTGGTATTTGTCAGATACGGTTCAAGGCGACGTACCAGCAGAAGATCAACCATAATATCCAGATATCGGGCGACGGTTTGACCGCTGATTCCATTGGCTTGTGCGAGCTGCGCCGCATTTAGCAGTTGTCCCTGGCTATGGGCAAGCATCTGCCAGAATCGGTGCAGCGTTTGGGCGGCAATGCGCGGTCCGAGGGCGGGAACGTCCCGCTCCAGATAGGTTTGGATAAATTGCGTGCGCCACTGAAAACTCTCTGAATCGGTCGTGGCCAAAAAACTTTCCGGGAATCCGCCCCGCGACCAGAGCACATCTGACGCTGGTCTCTCCGTAGAGGCGACCTCGCCGGCGGTAAGCGGAGAGAGTTCAAGATATGCGATTCTGCCGGCCAGCGTCTCTGCGGACTGCTGCAATAAATCCATTGACGCCGAACCGAGAATGAGAAAATGGCCCGCCTTTGATCCGCTCCGGCGGCGGCGGTCAATTAGCGCTCGCAGGGTTTGAAATATCCCCGGCAGGCGATGTATCTCATCAATTATGACCAACTTATCGGTGTGCTGCTGAAGATAAAGTTCCGGCTCCTTTAGTTTGGCTAAATCCGATGGCAACTCAAGATCAAGATAAATCGCGATGCGATTTTGCGACTCCGCAATCGCATGGGCGAGCGTGGTTTTGCCTACCTGCCGCGGACCAAGCAAGGCGACGGCCGGGAATGTTTTCAGGAGTTCCGTCAACCGAGATTGAGCAATTCTGTGAATCATACCTTGTAATTATGCCATAACGTGGAATATTTGCAAGGTTAAATCTGAAATTTCGCTTAAATATTCTCTAATACGAATAATATGAGAGCTTTGGTATATCGGATCTAGTGCCTTCGTGCTGGTGGCTTCCCAAATATCCCATGACGCTTTCGGTCAATGCCGGCTTTTGGGCCCGCGCTTGAACTTGGTCTGCTGTGGCTTGGCGGTGGGGCGGTTGGCCAGCCTATTGGCGATACCTTCATCAATCGCGGCGGCCAAGGCGTGCTGATGTTCCGCATCTTGTTGCGTTGGCTCGCTCGTGCCTCCTTCAAGTGCTGGTGCGGACGGACTTTGCCGCGCGGCGTTTAGATCCTTGATTCGATCCCGCAAATCGGCAGCTTTTTCAAATTCCAGATTATTAGCCGCCGTGAGCATTTCCTCCTCCAGCATGCGGATCATTTCCTGCTGGTCAAATTCCGATTCCGATTCAGAAAGCATTTCCCGCGCGGTACGCCGGGCCTTGAGTTCCAATTCAATGCCATGCCGAATCGCCTTTTGGATTGTCTGGGGGGTAATTCCATTGGCCGTGTTCCAGGCCTCCTGAATGCCACGCCGCCGGAGGGTCTCATCAATGGCCCGCTGCATGGCCGGGGTTATTTTGTCGCCGTAGAGAAATACTTTGGCGTCCACATTGCGGGCGCAACGTCCAATCATCTGAATCAGCGATGTTTCGCTGCGCAAAAAGCCCTGTTTATCGGCATCCATGATGGCCACCATGGAAACCTCCGGCAAATCCAGGCCTTCCCGCAACAGATTCACGCCAATGAGGCAATCAAAAGAGCCTTCCCGCAACTCACGCAGAATATCAATGCGATCAAATGTTTGTATCTCGCTGTGTAAATATTTACAGCGCAACCCCGCCTGCCCCAGATAATGTGACAAATCCTCGGCCAGACGTTTGGTCAGCGTGGTTACCAGCGTTCGCTGCCCCTTTTCCGCGCGGGCTTTGGCCTCTTCCAGCAAGTCCGCCACCTGCCCCTGGGCCGGGCGCACTTCGATGACCGGGTCAATCAGGCCGGTGGGGCGGATAATCTGCTCCACCACTTCACCGCCGGTAAGTTCCAATTCATATTTCGCCGGCGTAGCGGATACAAACAGCACCTGATTCCACATGCCCACGAATTCTTCAAACCGCATCGGGCGATTGTCCAGTGCCGATGGCAGGCGAAATCCATGTTCCACCAGCACCTCCTTACGGTGACGATCAGCGGAATACATGGCGTTAATCTGCGGAATAGTGACATGCGATTCATCGATCATCAACAGATAATCTTTGGGAAAATAGTCAATTAATGTCGATGGTTTCGCCCCCGGAGGTGAGCCGGAAATGTGCCGGGAATAATTTTCAATGCCCTGGCAGAATCCCGCTTCCAGCATCATTTCCATATCATATTTTGTGCGCGCAAATAATCGCTGGGCTTCCAATAGCTTGCCCTGCTGCCGCAATTCGCGGCTGCGCTGCTCAAGTTCCTGCTGAATATCATGCACGGCCCGCACCATCGTGGTGTCATCGGCGACATAATGTTTGGCGGGATATACAAAGGCCGTGGTTTCTTCCGTAAGCCGCTCGCCGCTGACGGGATGAATATGCCAGATCGATTCAATTTCATCGCCGAACATTTCCAGCCGCAAAGCGGTGATTTCATACGCCGGGAAAATTTCAATCACATCGCCGCGCACCCGGAATGTTCCGCGTTTAAATTCTATGTCATTGCGTTCATACTGCACATCAATCAACGCCCGCAGCAATTCTTCCCGCCCCAAGACTGCCCCACGCTGGAGAGAAATGACTTTCTTTTTATATTGTTCCGGCGAACCCAAGCCGAAAATGCAACTCACCGACGCCACCACCATCACATCCCGTCGGCTTACCAGGGCACTGGTGGTGGCGAGGCGCAGACGATCCAGATCATCATTGCGGGCGGCATCTTTTTCGATGTAAATATCGCGCTGTGGAATGTAAGCTTCCGGCTGATAATAGTCATAGTAACTGACAAAATAATTCACTGCGTTGTGTGGCAGAAGTTCCCGGAATTCTTCATAAAGCTGGGCGGCCAGCGTTTTATTATGGCTGATCACCAGCACCGGTCGATTAAGCTGCGCCGCAACGTGGGCCATGGTAAACGTCTTGCCCGATCCGGTAACGCCCATGAGCACCTGATGTTTTTCACCGCGTTGAAAGGCCTTGGTGATCTTTTCGATGGCCTGCGGCTGATCACCGGTGGGCTTGAAGGGGCTTTCTATCTTATATTCCTGCACGGTCATTGTTTACATCCAAAACGCAATAACAAAGCATTATATACTACGAACATCCTATTTCATTAAGATCAAGCCGGGTGACTCCGACAGCGGGGTGCGTGACACTTTATGCGGGTAATGAAAATAAGGTTTCCGAGCACCGGATGATAATCTCCCGGCGCGCCGGGATTGATCTTATGCCGCGAACCAACCACCGGGTTATCACCACGGTGCTCTATGCTGCCGAAATCCGTTCTGCAGTGGTATGGTTCAATCGCGGATTAGGGGCCGCCAAGAAATAACGTTTACAAATATGACGCCGGGATTTTGGCGTCTGGCAAGACGCCCGCGAGGAGCATATCCGCATGGATACGTAACGAGCGGGCAACGCGGCCAGAGGTCAAAAGACCAAGTCAGATTGGAAAGGTTATTTCTTGGCGGCCCCTAATCGCGCTGCTGCGACCTCTACGGACTGCGGTACTGCCGCGGAATAATACCTGCACGGGCCATCAGCGTTAATTTGTCATCATAACCAGTTGTTCAAGCGTTTTTAATGCTTTTCCTGAATCGATGGCGGCGACGGATAATTTCACGCCCTCACGCAGGGATTCCACTTTGCCGCCCACCCACAATGCCGCGGCGCTGTTCAGCAGCACGATGTCCCGGGCCGGGCCGCTTTTACCGGAAAGTATTTCGCGTATCTTTGTCGCCGACGCTTCGGGGGAATCTATACGCAGGTCGTCGGCGGTTGATATTTGCAGGCCAACATCTTTGGCGGAAAGTTCCAGCGTTTTAATTTCATCCCCGTCAAACAGGGCCACCCGCGTTGGTCCGCCAATGGATAGTTCGCACAGTGTGCCCTCCACCGGATCAGTCCCGCAAACCACCATGGCCCGCACCGCCCCTAACCGCACCAGCACTTCCAGCATGGGCCGCACCAGACTTGGGCGCGGAACCCCGGCAAGCTGACGCCGCGCCCCGGCAGGATTGGTCAAAGGCCCCATCAGATTAAAAATCGTCGCAAAACCCAGAGAATTTCTGATTTCCGCCACATGCCGCATCGCCGGGTGGTGTCGGGGGGCAAAACAAAAACAGACCCCAAGTTCCTTGATGCATCGGGCCTGTAAATCTGGATCAATGTCCACTCGAACACCCAGACGCGTTAATACATCCGCACTGCCGCTGCGGCTGGTTACCGCGCTGTTACCATGTTTGGCAACCGGCACACCGCAAGCCGCAGCCACCATTGCCGCAGTCGTGGAAACATTAAAAATGCGCGATCCCGTGCCGCCGGTGCCGCACGTGTCAATGACATTTTCCGGAGCCACCACCCGTACCGCAAACTGCCGCATAACCGTCGCCGCACCCGCGAGTTCATCAACCGTGGGATCCCGCCCGGCCAACAGTGCTAGAAATGCGCCCACTTGGGCCGCCGGCGCAGTACCGGACATAATGGATTCAAACGCACTGCGGGTTTGCTCCTGCGTAAGGCTTTGTCCCTTGAGTAATATTGTGAGAATATCTTTCATGCCGTTCCCGCTGCCAAGCCAGTGTGAAATGCGGTTAAATCAGTTTTGCCCCATCGCCTGCCGTGGTGGCAAACATTGAGGCTTGCTTGCCGCAGCGTTTCGGATATTGGTTGTCAATGGCGGATGTTAAGGCTTCAATGGCCTGGCGCTGCACCATCGCCACGATCGATCCGCCGAAACCGCCTCCCGTCATTCGCGCTCCGTATACACCTTTAACGGTAGCGGCAATTTCCACGAGTACATCAAGTTCCGGGCAGCTTACGCCGTAATCGTCGCGCAGGCTTTCATGGGACGCATACATCAGTTTGCCGCAGGTGGCCCAATCTCCCGCCGCCATGGCATCGGCAAATTGCAGCGTGCGGGCATTTTCCGAAATGACGTGCCGCGCCCGGCGAAAAACGGTGGGATCCATTTCCATGCGGCATGTTTCCAGCATGGATAAATCCGCGTCGCGCAGGGCCTTAACCGCGGGAAACTTTTTCTTCAACGTCGCCACCGCGCGTTCACACTGATTTCGGCGCGCCTGATATTCCCCCTGCACCAGTTCATGCTTGACGTTGGTGTTGGCGATGAAAATACGCATGTCCGCATCTTTCATCGGCACTTGCCGACGGGAAAGATCGCGACAATCCAGCAGCATGGCATGATCCTTTTCCCCCAGTGCGGAAATAAATTGATCCATGATACCGCATGGCATACCCGCATAATTATGTTCCGCCCATTGCGCCGCCAGCGCCAATTCCACCTTGTCCAATGTTTTTCCATTCGCCGCCAGCAGCGCCATTCCGGTTGCCACTTCAAATGAGGCACTTGACGAAAGGCCGCCACCAATGGGCACCGTGGTGGTGACCAGAGCGTCCATGCCATTTTTTACCAAGCCGCGTTGCCGCAAAGCCTCGGCAATGCCTTTGGCATAAAGCGACCATTTTGGAGCATCTTTGGCAACGGGACCGGCAATTGAAAATTCCGCCATTTCATTTTGGATTGTGCTGAAAAGACGGATTTTGGCATCAGTGCGAGCCTTGCCCACAATCGCTGTAAAGCGGTCAATAGCGATGGGAAACACATATCCATCGTTATAATCAGTGTGTTCCCCGATCAAATTCACGCGCCCCGGTGCCTGACTGCAAATAAAAGGCCCGGAAGATTTCCCAAAGTGTTTTTCAAATTCTTGTTCCAGATGCTGATCCACGCCAAAACTCCCAAACATGCCAATAAGTTAGCACCACAACTTTTAACTCTGCCGCCAATGCGACAAGGCTGTATGCTAGAGGCACACGCTTGGTAAATCAATGGCAACACCGTATCAGGACAAGTTTCAAATCGTGTACCATGCCCCAGATGCACAAAATCCTTATGCCGCCGGATTAAAATGGGCTTTTCCTGTGTTGTTAACCGGACAGCAGTTATGGAGATTATCAAATGAATCGGGGGGTAATACACAAGCGGGAAATTGGCGGATTTTGGTTGGTATACTGCAGGAGGGTCTATGATGCCGCCTATTCACTTTCTGAAAAAACGCATACGCACCTTTTCTACTTTTTTTAGGGTGTGGCCATATTTTTTGGCAGGCGACGACATTTTCGCTGAAAACGCGCGGGCCAAGGCCACGCGGCTAAAATGGAACGTCGCGGTGCTGGGCCACGAAAATTGGTGGCGGCGTGAAGAATTGCCAAAAATTATGGCCACACCCCTTTTTTGACGGAGATTTTCTTTTGCTTCGGGCATGGGGTAAACTGAGCGTCCAGTAGTCGCCCTGAATTTATCGAAGACGGAGCTTCATCATGTCGTGGTCCAATGCTTTTGCCGCAGCACCGAGAAATGGACTGCGAAAAATCCCCAAGACTCCGGGAGGCATTGCTATCGCGGAGCCGGCTTCAGAGGCGTTTTCCATTGTTTATTGTTCAGATCCTAATATCATTCGTCTGCGATTGGAGTTGGAAAAGCTCAAACTGCTTCGGGGTTTCGATGAATTGCTGTGCCTGGATGGTCTTCATGCCGTAGATCAGTTGCCGCATCAGATTGAGACCGTGCGGAAGGTGCTGCGATATTTTCATGGTCGCGTACTACTGGCGGATGAGGTTGGGCTGGGAAAAACCATTGAGGCGGCGTTGCTGCTGCGCGAATATGTTCTGCGCAGCATGGTAAAACGCGTCCTTATTCTGGTTCCCTCGCCGTTGACCGGTCAGTGGCGGGATGAATTATCCGGTAAATTTGGATTGGAATTTAATCTTGCCGCGTCCGGATGGGACCGGGATGACTGGACGGATCGGCACCGGGTTATCGCATCCATATCGCTGGCGAAGAGCCGACGGCATTTTGATCATTGTTCCGCGGAGCCGTGGGATTTGGTCATTGTGGATGAAGCGCATCATTGTAAGAATCGTTCGACCCGCAATTGGCAACTGGTCAATGCGCTGAAGCGCCGGCACATTTTTCTGCTTACGGCAACACCGGTTCAGAACAATCTCATTGAGCTATACAATCTGCTGACATTGCTGGAACCGGGACATCTGAAGACAGAGGCGGATTTTAAAAAGAATTTTGTCACACGCGGTAACCCGCGGGATCCGCGCAATCGGCGGGTGCTGCGGGATTTGTTGTCGCAGGTCATGGTGCGTAATACCCGCGGCCTGGTGAATATTAAGCTGCCGCGCCGTTATGCCCAGACCTTTGCGCTGGAGCCGGCGGAAAATGAGGCGGTTCTGTATCGCCATCTGGATTCTTATCTGCGTTGGCGTTGCCAACCTCTGCATGCACAATTGACGGATAATGTCAGGGATGGGACAACGGATGATGACATGGCGGATGCCAATGAGGAGGAATCGGCGGTACTAGCGAGCATTGCCAATGGCGTCGTGCAGGCGGCGGATGCAACGGGCGTTGATGGGGCATCTCGGGCGGCAACGGCGGCCAAATGGGCGACTCTTGAGGAATTATGGCAGCATCCGCCGGATGATCTGCCGCTGTTAAACCGTCTGCAAATCAACGCCATTCTTATGGCGGCGGGCAGCCATCCGCTGGCGCTGCGGCCCTCGCTTGAACGTTTGGGATTGCAGGACCATCGGGCCGGGCCGCTGCTGGAATTGGCCCGCGGGTTGAATCAATCCGCGAAGGAAACCAAGCTGCTGGAACTGCTGGCGAAAAACCGTTCAGAAAAAACGTTGGTGTTCGCAAACTTCCGGGCCACGCTGGATCATCTTGCCGGGTTGCTGGAGCGGCACGGCATTGGGTTTGTATTATTCACGGGCAGTCAAAGCCAGTTGGAAAAGGAACTGGCCATTGACCAATTCAAGCATGATATTCCCGTGATGTTATGCTCGGATTCCGGTGGCGAAGGCTTTAACCTGCAATTCTGCAATACGCTTATTAATTTCGATTTGCCTTGGAATCCCATGCGCATTGAACAGCGCATTGGTCGCGTGCACCGCATCGGGCAGACGCGTGACGTATTTGTATTTAACCTCTGTACGCGCGGTTCGCTGGAGGAAAAAATCCTCGCGGTGCTGAATGACAAATTGCGGATGTTTGAACTGGTGGTGGGAGAAATCGGCTCGATTCTGGGCAATACGGAAAAAGGTGAAGATTTTGAATCGCTGGTGCTGGATTTGTGGCTCAAATCGCGCAGTGCGGATGATTTAGATACGGCGTTTGGTGATCTTGGTGATTCGCTCATTGAGGCACAGGGGGAATATCTGAAAACCAAGGAACTTGATGAAGCTCTTTTCGGAGAGGATTTTGCATGACCACCGCAATCGATCAGCGAATGAAATCATTTGCCGTTTCACTGCTGGAAAGTGGTGGGGGGCTTATTGAGTGGCCAGAGCATTTGAAAAGTGGATTTGCCATATTGCCCCCGCAAACCGCCACGTTATTGGAATGCCCCGAGAATACGGAAATTACCGCGGAATCGGTGGAGCGCGGACTGACCATCAATCTGGCATCCATGTTTTTACAGCGGGCCGAACGCCTCTTCCCACGCGAGACCTCAGCGATGGCATTGAAAATTGACACACTTTATTTGAAAAAATCGGCGATGGATGAGCCTGTGGCCCGGGCCTTTGCGTTTCCCAACGCGCGGGTGAAAGTGCTTGGTGCCTCCGCGGACCGCGTGGAATATCAGTTCTGGCATTTTGCGGCAGCCATTGAATCCGATGAAAAATGGGAAGATGTGGTTGGTGTGACAATTAACAGCCGAAGTCACGCTCGATTGGAGATGCCCGATCCGCTGAACAACTACGATGCCCACCCGACTAGGCTGGATCAGGTGCCGGTTGATTTCGCGGCTGCAACGGCTCAGGCGGCGGCAGTGGCCGGGGCCAAGGCGTCCGGATTTATCCGCCGCTTGGAAGAGCGGATGGACCGGGATATGAAACGACTAAAAAGCTATTATCACGCACTGCTGGATGACGCATCAGATCGCACGCGCCGCACTGCGGCGGAACCGGATAAGACCGATGCCCGGACCAAAGCCGTTGAATTGGAATTGGATCGTAAAACCGAGGAACTGCGCGAACGTTACACGCTTCGACCAACGTTGCGACCCGTAGCGCTGGTAAGGCTGGATGCCCCGGCGTTGGCCGTAACACTAAATGCCCAACGGCGGGATGGAGAAAAGCAATTCAATATTTATTGGAACGCCATGACCAAAACCCTTGAGCCTCTGGCGTGCAGCGCATGCGGCGAGGGGATATTCAGCATTCATTTTGCGGAGGGGTTTGTTCCTTTGTGTGGTGCATGTGCTCATAAATAGATAAAATTGGTGCCGTGCGGTCATCGCGAATTCCGACGGCTTTACATGTGAGGAGTAACAATGCAACGAGAAATGCAAAACAGTGTGTCACCGATGAATCGCAGAGAATTTTGCACGCGACTGGCTTTGGCCGGGGGAGTGCTGGTGGCTGGTTCCGAGCATTTGGCCAGGGCGGCGGTATCCTGGAATCAACTGCCGGTTTCACCGGTGGTCCATGCGGATCGCCGCGTTACATTCCTGTTCCAGGATGCGCAGGCAAAATCGGTGGTTCTGGGAATGGGAGGAATACCGCCTGCGCCAATGAAGAAGAATTCCCATGGCATGTGGAAAGTGACCGTTGGTCCGCTGGAGCCGGAAATTTATTCCTATGCCTTTACCGTTGATGGCGTGCGCATTTTGGATCCGCTGAATCCATGGGTAAAGCCGAACCTGTATTATTCCGCCAGCATGATACTTGTGCCCGGGCATCCGCCATCGCTGTGGGAAGATTGCGACGTACCGCACGGCGTGGTGCAGCGGCATTATTATCATTCTAAGATTGTCGGTGATAATCGCGATTACTATGTCTATACGCCGCCGGGGTATAACCCTGCCGATAAGCAGACATATCCCGTGCTTTATCTGCTGCACGGCTACAGCGATGAGGCGGGCGGCTGGAGCAAGGTGGGAAGAGCCAATTTTATACTCGATAATCTCATCGCGCAGGGAAAGGCCCAGAAAATGATTGTGGTTATGCCACTGGGATACGGGGATTTAGGCGTGATTTCCCGTACCGGGCCGGGATTAAACCAGCCGCAGTTGTATCAAAGCAATCTGCGGAAATTCCAGGCCACGCTGTTTACCGAAGTTATGCCCCGGATCGCCCGGCAATACCGGATTAAAACCCATCGTGATCAGACCGCGATTGCCGGATTATCCATGGGGGGCGGAGAATCATTGTCTGTGGGGTTAAATAACCTTAATCGCTTTGCATGGATTGTGGGCATGAGTTCATATATGAACACCGATGGCCCGAATTTCTCCAAAGTTTTTCCATCATTGAATAAAAAAGATAACGCCCGCATCAGGCTGCTTTGGATTGCCTGCGGCAAGCAGGATCCGATTGTGGCAAAGGCCAACCATAACCTGGATGCGTGGCTGACAGGAAAGGGCATTGACTTTACACCGGTGTGGACGCCGGGCCAACACGCCTGGCGGGTGTGGCGCGGGAATCTTTCCACGTTTGCCCCGCTGTTGTTTAAACCCACTGCGTGATGGGTTGATGGCATGGCGTAGCCTGATGCGGCAGCATCATGGTTCGACGCGGAATGGGGTTTGATGAAAATATCGAATCTGCCAGTCAATGGCTGCGCCGGTTGCGGCCGATGGGGCGATGGGGTGGACTGGTATATCGTTTCGCATCCAACTTGATGCTTCCGCATCAAGCTAAGGGGTGGTGCGCCTTGTGCTGATGGTTTATGTGTAAAACAAAACCGGCCAGCGTTGCGGTGCTGGCCGGTGGGACTTCACTGCATCTGATGGCGCCGCCATCAGATGCAAGAAAGGAAAAAGTCGCGAAGCAGTTTAATCCTCATACTATATTGGGCCGCCTACTGCCTCTCGATAACAAATGTTATTCATTGCCTGTTACGCCGTTAATCGTCTCCGTCTGGCCGCCGTAATTCGGCGAAAAATTCTGGTGCCAGGCCGTCTGCAATCCAGTGTATCCAGTGACGGTCTGCGAGCCGATCAGTTGCCAGGTGTCACCCCATGCCACGGTCTGGCAATGACCGTCAAGGAATGCGACGTTCATTTTTCCGGAGTGGATAATGGGATTTACATTGGTTGCACCGGATGTGCTGCTTGATGGTACGCCGGAGATCGCCTCATCGCCGTTTGGCGCGGTCTTCCCGGCAGCCCATGTAGCGACATCCGGGGTGTTCTGATAGCCTTTTGTGCCTGCAGCACCAAATCCGCCATCACAGACGACAATGGCATTTTGCGGATTTGTGACGCTCACAAGCGCGTATGCATTATAGGCCGGACTGTAATAAGTCGCACCATTTATGTTGGTGGGATCCCCCGGCTGGTTGCTGCTGTTTAAACGGTAGGAAGCGGGAACATTCAGCGCCGGATTAATCGGATTGGTATTGCCTGCCGGCGGGGCTGCCGCCGGATAGCGTACATTGCCCGTGGTATCCGCCGGGTCTCTCAGAACCCCGGGCGTGATGTACTTATCGGAGATAAGCACCTGATCCCAATTGGAACCTGTGCCGGTAGCTGTGGAGTCAGTCGGTGGATTTGCTATTGCCTCGTAGGACCAAAGTTGGGGAGATCCGTAATAGGCTCCATCACAAGGGGTTGCGGCAACTGCTCCGGATATATACCCATTATTCTGCCCCTTCACCATATACCCATTATGTTGATGGGCAAACATAACCAGTGACTGGGCGATGGTCCGTTGATTGGCCAGGCAGGCAACGGTTTCTGATTCCGCTTTGGCCGCAGCCAGGGCGGGAATCAGAATGGCAATAAGGATGGCGATAATGGATACCACCACAAGAATTTCAATCAGCGTAAACGCTCGGTGTGATAATCGAAGGGACGCCGAACCATAATGGGTAGATTTATAGGCCATGTTCATTTCCTCTCGTAAAGGTTTACGACATTCTCGCCTGCCGGTCATAATATGGACTTCGGCTATTAGAATGGTACATCATGCGGGGGCTAGAAGTAAAGAAAAATCCGGAATATTTTACTTATCGGGCGGCAAGTCCATATCACTATGCGATAAAAACTGGCCGATAAACAATCTGCTGCCTATTATGTTGTCTACTCCCAGGTGGTTGGGAGTTTACAGTAAACAGAATTGGAGTTGACTATGGCGATGATGCGTGCAGTTCAGGTTTCCCGTGCCAAAGCGGCTTTTGAGTTGGTCGAAAGGCCCATTCCCGAGCCGGGCGTGGCTGATATTCGAATCAAAGTTGCAGCCTGCGGGGTGTGCCACAGTGATATGTTTGTCAAAGAGGGATTGTTTCCGGGAATCAGTTATCCGCGAATTCCCGGACATGAAATTATTGGCACGGTTGATGCCGTTGGAAGTTCGGTAAAAACCTTCCAGCCGGGGCAGCGGGTGGGTGTGGGTTGGCATGGGGGGCATTGTTTTGTGTGCGATCCGTGCCGACGGGGAGATTTTATTCATTGCGGCAAAGAAAAGATTGCCGGCATCAGTTATGACGGCGGCTATGCGGACTATTGCGTGGTTCCGCAGGAATCCGTAGCCGTTGTGCCGGAAGGTTTGGATCCTACCAATGCGGCACCGCTGATGTGCGCGGGCGTGACAACCTATAACGCACTGCGGAACAGCGGGGCCAGATCAGGTGATGTGGTGGCCATACAGGGCCTCGGCGGGTTGGGACATCTGGGCGTGCAGTTTGCCAGAGCCATGGGCTTTCGCACGGTGGCCATTTCCGGATCAGACTCCAAGCGTGAATTGGCGGCCAAGCTCGGTGCGCATGAATATGTCGATACGTCCAAGCAATCGCCGGCGCAGGCGTTGAAGAAATGGGGCGGTGCGCATGTTATTTTGGCCACAGCACCGGACAGCAAATCCATGCAGCCGCTGATTACGGGCCTGGGGATCGGCGGCAGACTGGTGATTGTTGGCGCGGGTACTGACGCCATCCCGGTTTCACCGCTGCAACTTATCGGCGAAACAAAAACCATTTCCGGCTGGCCATCGGGTACAGCGATGGATTCACAAGATACGATGAACTTCGCGGCCCTGACGGGCATTAAGGTGATGGCGGAAAAATTTCCGCTGGAAAAGGCTGTGGATGCCTACGAGCACATGATGGCCAATAAGGTCCGATTCCGTGCGGTGCTGGTGATGTAAGCGCTGGCGGGCAAACGCCATGAATTTAAGAGCGGCCACGCCAGGCGATGGGTTTGCCGAGCATGTGCCGCGCCAGAGCATACCACTGGATGATGACCAACAGGCCAATTCCCAGTGGATGCAACATGGCCCCGAGCATGGATTGCCGAAACCGGAAGGCGGCAATGAGGCGTGGCCAATAGCTTAGCAGCGTGGCCATAACCGCCAAAATAACTATTGCGGAGCGTTCATGCAGCAGCAGTGCAATAATTAACAGTGCCAGAGGCATAACTTGCCCGCCCAGAAGAATAATGGTTGCCGGCACAATTAATTTGGGGGCGGCGAGGGCCTCGGTGGCATTTTTAGCCAGGCCATTGAATACTTGGCCAGTGGATTGATACATTCGGCAAGACGCCAAATTGGTGGCATCAAAAAGATCGGTAACGAATCCGGCTGTGCGAAAAGCGCGCGGCAGGGTAATGCCATCATGGCGTGAGGCACGGATGGCGCTATGGCCGCCGAGAGCCATATAGCTGGATTTTCTGGCGATAAATAACTGTCCGCAGCCGGCGCTGTATGACGGATTGTTGCTTTTTCTCATTTGGCGGATGGGGAGAAATCCCAGTAGAACAAAGTGCATCAGTGGAATAAGGAGTTTTTCAAAAAAGGTTTCGGTTTTCTGTTTGGGAAATCCGCTGCCCAGGGCCAGATCGCGCTTTTTCAGGAACGTGGCCATGCGGATCAGCGCATCGGGAGCGAGTTCAACGTCGGCATCCATAAAGACCATCAGGTCATATTGCGCGTGCTGTGCCAAATTCCAGCAGGCATGTTGTTTACCGCACCAGCCTTCAGGTAACGCGGTGGATTCCAGCAGCCTGATGCGCGGATCGCGCGATTCCAAAGATCGAATAATATCGGCTGTGGTGTCGGTGGAATGATCATCAAGAATAATTAATTCAAGCGTAATATCTTTATTGGCCAGAACGGACTGTGCCGCCGCACGGATATGCGATTCTTCGTTGCGCGCGGGAATTAAGACGGATACACATGGTGAATCACCGTTTGGTGGCTGGAGCGGGGGAGCTTGAAATAACGGCAGATTCACCGTCAGCAGGGTGGCGGGAATACCCGCAAGAATCAAGGCGATAATGATCCATGTCAGCAGCATTACGATCCATCCTGTTTGGAATGCTCGGTGGATTCAGACACATGCCGTCGGCCACCGAGGCGCATACGCACATCATAAATTCCCCCCACAGCGGATCGACGGGTCAGCAGTGTGGTAAAGCCTTGAGTGGATCTTAAAACAGCTTTTTTTCGCAATAAATCCTGCTGGTGTTGGAGTTGTGCCGCGAGAAGCTCGGTCCATTGGGCTGCTGTTTGCTGTGGGTGCATTTCGGGATTAATGGCTGTGCCCAAAGAAATCAAAGCCTCGGGCAGGCGATCCTGCCAAAAGACATATTCCAACGCCATGGGCACGAATGTGACCGGGCGAACATCCCGTGCCAGATGTCCAAGGCCGGGTTTGAGGGAAACCGGACGAATCGCCGCGTCCACGAAGTCGCCCTGTGGCGTTACCCAGAGAATAGAATTGTTTTCCTGCAATACGGTGCGGCTGGTTTGCAAAAATTCGGCGGCACCCCGGAGGGTATTTTTGTGCACCGGGAAAAAGCCCAACTTTCGCATGATGGGGTACTGCTGCAGAGATTCAGCATCAATGGGGGAGTAGTGGCGATGCCGGGGATAAAATCGGCACGCCAGGACGGCCCCAAGCAGCGGATCCCACCAGGAGGGATGATTCAAATAAATCACCGTTGGCGTGCTGGCCGGCGGGACAACGCTTTGGGAATCCAGGTGTACGGCATGAAAGCCCTTACGCACGAAACGCGGAATATACCATCGAGCCAACATGGCCACGAAAGTGGAATAGTGGGGGCGGGGGGCATTATTCATCCGCATCTCCGGCTGATCGGCGGTGATTGCCGGTTGGGTGCCGTACCGCACAGCAGGTCGCCATGATATCTGGGATATGGGCTACTGCGGCAATGTGGTGCGGCAACCAACACGTTTACGTCACGAATCATGGCTGTCTCCAAAGCATATCTTACAGCGTATCAGTTTAGTCACGTTGGCCGCAGAAGTCTTGAGAGCCTGGTACAATCATTGTAAGTGGGAAAGCCCATTGGAGAATTGTTAACCTTGCGTTAAAATGGTTTTCATGGTTGGGAACTTGATACCGTCGAATACGCAGGTGCTGGTGAATACAGATTCCGCTGATTTAATAACGTCGATTGAGCAACTGCGGAGCGTGCTGCCCGCTATTACCGATTCCATGGCGGCTACCATGGCCGGGATTGCCCAGCGATATACCTTTCGGCTGCCGCGATTTTACGCTGAAAAGATTCTTCTAAATGACATACATGATCCGCTTTGGGCTTTGGCATTGCCCAACGCGGGCGAGTTGGCCGATACGGGGGAAGAGCGTTGGGATGCGTTTCAACTGGCGGATCGGGCGGTAAATCATCCACGGTGGATTCAGAAATATCGTTATGAAGCGCTGCTGCGCGTAACGGATTTCTGCAGCGGGTTGTGTCGGTATTGCTATCTGAAAAATCGGGATGTCACGCCGGGGCGCATTTCGCATCAGGAAATTGATTTCATGTTTGATCAGGCGGAACAATCGCCGCAACGACGGGAATTGCGCGAAATTATTTTAAGCGGCGGCGATCCGCTGGCGGTTCCGGCTGGAGTACTGGAACATTTTGCGCTGCGTATGGATCGACTCAATAAAACCGTTTCCCGCCGGATTACCGTGGCCATTCACACCCGCGAACCGGTCTGGTATCCGCAGCGGATTCTGGGCAATACCGCGTTGCATCAGGCGCTGAAAAAATTATCTCCCGCATCGTATATTCTTCATGTGGTGCACCCGCGTGAAGTCACGCCGGAATTGCATCAGGCGATGCTGGCGCTCACGGAACTCTCTGATTCCCGCCGCCCGCTGATGATGTCACAGCATCCGCTGTTTCGCGGAATCAATGACAGTGCCGCCATTATTACAGATATGTATGACCGTATGGATTCCGGGCCGGTGGTGTTTAAGCCGTATTATCTGATCCATCCGTTTCCGGATGGCACGTTGCCGGTGCATCGGCTTACGCTGGTGGAAAGTCAGAAGATTCTGCGCGATCTGGCTTCCGCGCCGGGCACGCGTGTGCCTTTGCTTACCATTCCCACGCCGATGGGCAAATGCGTTATTGGCCCATACGAGCAACTCACGGACCGGGGTGGCTATTATCTGCTTCATACAAAAGACGGTGTGCCGGTGCAATACGCTATTTCTCCGCATTATGATCCCGCGGAAATCAGGGAACACATTCCAATTATGCCGGAAATTCACCGCGCCGTGGTGGTGTGAAACATCAGGCAACATTGTTCTTCACGGCGGGAGAATCGCTGCGGGATCCAGGCCGAGAAGTTTTAATCGCAACAGGGTCAATGCCATCTGGCTGCTGCGCAGGCGAATGCTGTGCCGGTCACCGGAAAAATGGCATGCTCTTATGTAAAGGTCGTCCGGCGATTGTGGTCCCGCAATGCTGATATAGACTAATCCAACGGGCTTTTCCGGGCTACCACAATCGGGGCCGGCAATACCGGTTATGCCGATGGCCCAAGTGGCCTGGGCCTGCTTCCGAGCCTGCGTGGCCATGGTGCCGGCCACTTCTCGGCTCACGGCTCCGTACGTTTTAATGAGTTCTGGATTTATGTGCAGTTCCGTGGCTTTGCTTTCGTTGCTGTAGGTAACCCAGCCCTGCTTAAAACATTTGGAACTGCCGGGAAAATTGGTCAGCATCATCGCCACCATGCCTCCGGTGCAGCTTTCAGCGGTCGCGATGGTTTGATGGTGTTGAAGTAAATGTTGCGTGACCACGGCATCGAGTGTGATTTCATCGCTGGAGAAAATCAGTGCTCCCAGGCGTTGCCGCACAACCGCGGTCTTTTCCGCAATCATCGCGGTTACTTGATCTCGCCGGCCCGTGGCATAAATGCGAACGGAAACAATGCCGTCATGGACGGTTGTGCCGACCGCCGGATTGGCTCCGCGCTTCATCAGGTCGGCAATTTGTGCCCCGATCCATGATTCACCGGCGCCAGAAATATTCAGTTTGGCTATCTGCCGCACGACACCGCCGGCCGCGGCTTGCAGCAGCGGCAGATAGGATTGTTCAAACATCGCCTTCATTTCCTTCGGCACGCCGGGCATGACAAATATTTGCGTGCTGCCGGACCGGGCGATAATTCCCGGAGCTGTGCCGCAGGAATTCTTTACACAGGAAGCGGAACGTGGCCGCATTGCCTGCAGGCGATTGTTGTCAGTCATTGTGCGTTTAATGCGTTCAAAAAAAAACTCCAGATCATGCAGTGCTGACGGATCCTGCACCAGTGGCTCATCAAGGGCTTCGGCGACACTGCCGCGGGTGAGATCATCTTCAGTGGGGCCTAAGCCGCCGGAAATCAGCAGAACATCGCAGTGGGGAATGCTCTGTTTTATCGCCGATACGATTGCCGCCTGATCATCGCCAACGGTTAATTGCAGGCGGCAATTCATTCCCAATGTGGAAAGTTGCTGTCCCAGCCAGGCGGCATTGCTGTTAATGGTTAGTCCGGAGGTAAGTTCATCACCGATGGAAAGAATAATCGCATTCATGGTTTTTACACCTTCACAGTCACTGGTTAAATTGTCGCCAATTATGCGGTGTTGGCAAATACGTAAGATTTATTGGCACGAGTAACATGGCGAAATTTGGTTAACACGTCGCACGGATTGGTAAACTGGTTTGTGGGCAAACCGTTTCTATTTCCCGTCGATGCGCAGTTGGTGGTACAATTAGTGTTGTTCCAGTGGCGCTCCACATAAAAAGGGGAATACGACTTGTCCATGCAAAGCAATGACTACGAACATCATTTTGAAATTCTCCACAACATGCAGGGTATTGTCGGGGAGAATCTCAATTATCTCGCGCCGGTGGATCGCGCATGGCAACCAACGGATTACTTACCGGATTTAACATCTGAAAACTGGCAACAGCAGGTGCAGGATTTTCGTGTACCGGCGCAATGTTTATCCGATGAAGCACTGGTGGTGCTGGTTGGCGATATGGTCACGGAAGAAGCACTGCCGAGTTATTCGGTTTCACTGAATCTTATTGCGCGCGATTATGAGGGAACAAATGACAAACCGTGGGCCAAGTGGATGCGCGGCTGGAGCGCCGAGGAAAACCGGCACGGTGATTTGCTTAATGCATATCTGCGGCTCACCGGGCGGGTGGATATGCGCAGTGTTGAACGGACGATTCATCATCTCATTGCCAATGGATTTAATCCGCGGGCCTATCCTGATCCATATAATGGACTGATTTATACATCCTTCCAGGAACGCGCTACACGTATATCGCACTCGAATGTAGCGAAACTTGCCGCCGCGCAGGGAGATGCAAATCTTGCCAAAATATGCTTGCGTATTTCCGGTGATGAGGCCCGCCACGAGGCGTTTTATACGCTCATGGCCGGAAAAGTAATGGACGCTGATCCGGAAGGGGGGATTCTGGCGTTTCGGGAAATGATGCGGGGGCTGATCGCCATGCCGGGCCGACTGATGTATGACGGGAAAGATCCCGATTTGTTTGATCATTTCGCGGTCGTAGCGCAGCGCATGGGCGTATACACCGTGCATGATTATGCTGAAATTATTGAACATTTGATTAAGGCCTGGGCGATTGCATCGCGCTCAGTCTGCGGGGCGGCCGCGAAAGCACAGGACTATCTGTGTAAGCAGGCGGAACGCTACCTCAGCCATGCTGATCGCATTGCTGATTTTCAGCGTGGTTTGCCGCCGGCAACCTTTAGTTGGATTCAGGGGCGCGCGGTGTAACTTCATAATCCCGCGAAAAAAATTCAGAACCTACTTGGCCGCGCTTTTGTATTCCCCGGCGGCATGTTAAAAAAGCGGTATGGAAGTAAATCAGAAATCTGTTTCATGGACGATTGGCGAACTGCTGCAGTGGACAACGGCATTTTTTACACGCAGCGGCATTGATGAAGCCCGGCTTTCGGCGGAATTGTTGTTAGCCCATGCTCTTGGCTGTACGCGCATGGCACTGTACACCCGCTTTGAACAAACCCCGCCGCCGGAACAAGTTGCGGCATTCCGAGACATGGTAAAAAAGCGAAAAGATCACACTCCAGTTGCCTATCTGATTGGTAAAGCGTGGTTCTACTCACTGGAATTTGCGGTAACGCCGGATGTGTTGATTCCCCGGCCCGATACTGAAACCATCGTGGAGCAGGTGATTCGTCTGGCCCGGATGACTCCCGCATGGGAAGCACCGGAGATTTTGGATCTTTGCACCGGTAGTGGCTGTATCGCCATTGCCTTGGCAAAAAATCTTCCAACAGCCCGGATTACCGCATCAGATATCAGTACGGCGGCTTTGCAGATGGCGGAAAAAAACGCCGCCACGCATGAACTCGCCGCAAGAATTCGCTTTATTTCCGGGGATTTATTTGAACCCGTTGCGGTCATGTCCCCGGCGGTGAAATTTCATGCCATTGTTTCAAACCCGCCATACATTGTGGCGGATAAAATTGCCGATCTGATGCCCGAGGTTGCGCGGCATGAACCGCGCCTGGCATTAAACGGGGGAACGGATGGATTGGCCTTTTATCGTCGCATAGCCGAGAAGGCGGGGGAATATCTGGTTCCCGATGGTGCGTTAATTGTTGAAACCGCCTTTGATCAAACGTTGGACGTTCAGGCGATTTTCCAGGCGCAGGGCGGGTTTCAGGACAGCCGAGTCATCCGAGATGCGGCGGGGCATCCGCGTTGTGTGCTGGTTAGAAAGGCCGCAGGCGGGTAAACTCGGCACTTGACGTTTGCTGGTGTCGATCTGGTGTTGAATATGGCCATAGAATATTGTCGTTTTCCCGCGGATTTCGTGTGGGGCGTTGCTACAGCGGCCTATCAGGTGGAAGGTGCGGTGGCGGAAGATGGCCGTGGCCCATCGGTATGGGATACCTTTTGTGAACGTCCGGGAGCGATATTGCAGGGGCAATCCGGAGCGCAAGCCTGCGATCATTATCATCGGTATAAACAGGATGTGGCTTTGATGAAGGCCATGGGGGTTAAAGCGTATCGCTTTTCCGCATCATGGCCAAGAATATTTCCTGATGGAACCGGCGCGGTTAATGACAAGGGGCTGGATTTTTATAAGCGACTGATTGATGAGTTGCGGGCGGCGGGGATTCAGCCATGGATGACGCTGATGCACTGGGATTTGCCGCAGGCGCTGGAGGGGCGGTACGGGGGTTGGGAGTCCCGGCAATGCGCTGTGGATTTTGCACATTATGCGGGATTTATGGCCCAAAGCCTGGGCGACCGGTTGGAGGGGATATTTACAATTAATGAATTTGTCTGCTTTCTGGATAAAGGGTATGGCTTTTCGGACGAACCGTTTGCGCCCGGCAAGCAAACGTCCGTCCAGGTTTTGAATCAGGCCCGGCACCATGCCGTTCTTGGCCATGGCATGGCGGTTCAGGCCATTCGCGCGGCCAGTACGTGCCGGGTAGGTCTGGCGGAAAATATTCCCAATTGTGCGCCAATTCTTGAAACTCCGGAACATATCAATGCCACACGCAAAGCTCTGCGCGAACTGACCGGAATGTTTCTAACGCCCATTATGGAAGGGGCGTTTCATCCGGCGTATCTGGAGCAGCAGGCTGCCGATGCGCCGATATTCACTGCTGAAGATATGAAAATAATCGCATCGCCGGTGGATTTTGTCGGACTGAATCTGTATGCGCCCAAATATATCCGTCACGATTCATCCAAGCCGTGCGGCTGGAGTGAAGTAAGATGCGATGAACATTATCCGCGCATGCACATGCCATGGTTAACGATCGGGCCGTCGATCACATATTGGGGGCCGCGGCTGGTGGCCGAGCTATGGAAAGTCAAATCCATTTTTATTACGGAAAATGGTTGCGCTTACCCCGATGTTCCGGATGCGGAAAATAGAATATGGGACACAGCGAGGGTGATGTATTTGCAGCAGCATCTGATCGGGGCGCATCGCGCGGTGCATGAAGGGTATGCATTGAAGGGCTATTTTCTCTGGAGTCTGATGGATAATTTTGAATGGGCCTGCGGCTATACCAAACGCTTTGGGCTGCATTATGTCAATTACCAGACCATGGAACGAATTCCAAAATTAAGTGCCGAATTTTATTCAAATGTTATCCGTCGCAATGCGCTGGGCTAACCTGTCCCCCCGCGTTCTGCAAAAAGGCTCGAAGATTTTGCGTTAAGCATGTACACTTCATGCCATGGATATATTGCCAATCGATGAGTTTTTACCGCAGATTGTGGCGCAGTTGACAGAGCATGGATCACTGGTGCTCACGGCACAGCCGGGGGCGGGAAAAACCACGCGCGTTCCACCGGGAATTTTGCTGGCGGGAATCCTTCCGGCCCACGCGCCGCGCATCTTGGTGCTCCAGCCGCGCCGCATTGCGGCCAAGGCTGTGGCGGCACGGATTGCAGAAGAACATGGCTGGAAGCTGGGCGAGCAAGTGGGATTTCAAGTGCGGATGGAAAAGCGCATCACCAGCAACACCGCGTTACGAGTTATGACAGAGGGAATTCTGGCGCGGCAATTGCTGGAGGATCCCGCCCTGGACAAGGTGGGAGCGGTGATACTCGATGAATTTCATGAGCGCAGTATTCACAGTGATCTGACGCTGGCCATGCTGCGGCAGGTGCGGCAGACCATTCGGCCGGACTTGTTGATCCTGGTCATGTCCGCCACATTGGATGCCCAGAAGGTTGCCGATTTTCTTGAGGACGCACCGGTGCTCAACGTGCCGGGACGGCTTTTCCCGGTGCGGACGGTGTATCGATCCGGAATCGATGGGCGTTTGGAAGATCGCGTTATTTCCGCCGTGCGTGACGCGTTGGAGGCGGAGAATAAGGGGCATATTCTGGTATTTTTGCCGGGAGCCGGAGAGATTAACCGTTGTGCCGCAGCGGCCAAGGCATTGCCGGATGCGCGGAATTGCAAGGTGCTGACCCTGCACGGCTCGATGCCGCTGGATGCACAGGTTGCCGTGCTGAAGCCTTCACGTGAGCGTAAAATTATTTTCTCCACGAACATCGCGGAAACCTCTTTAACCATTGATGGTGTGACGGTGGTCATTGATTCCGGCCTGATGCGGCAGGCAAGTTTTGACGCGCAACGCGGCATGGATCGCCTTGATTTAATTCAGATCAGCAAAGCCGCCGCGAACCAGCGAATGGGGCGGGCCGGGCGCACCGCGCCGGGATTATGCGTGCGGTTGTGGGGAGAATTGCAAACCAAGCATCTCAAAGATTTTGAGATTCCGGAAATCATGCGGGTGGATTTGGCGCAAAGCATGTTGACGCTTTATGCCTGGGATCGGCATGGCCCGCACGGATTTGATTTTTTTGAAAAGCCGCCGCCGGAACGCATGGAAGCTGCGGTGGAGTTATTGCGGGAACTGGGGGCACTGGAGCGGATCGCGGATGGCTTGCGGTTAACGGACGTTGGAAAAAAAATACTGGAGTTGCCGCTGCATCCGCGCATCGGACGACTGCTGCTGGCGGCGAAGGAGAACGGCAGTGGGGCATTGGGGGCCATTGTGGCAGCTTTGATTTCAGAGAGGGATATTCTGACGGCGCGACGCGATCCGGGGGGACGGAGCTTGGGCGAATCGGATATTTTAATTCGGGTGCTGGCATTGGCGCAAAGAGACAGTTTTACGGAGCCCGGCACTGCGAAGTTCGATTCGGGATCAGCATACAGGGTGCGGAGGGTGGCCGATGAGTTGGGCCGAATAATTGGTATTACAATTGATGTTGCAATGATTGAACGACGTGCGGATTTCGCTGAGATCGGTGAATTGCTGCTGCGGGCCTATCCGGATCGGGTATGCCGCCGGCGGGAAAATGATTCCATGCGGGCGGTGATGGTGGGGGGGCGCGGTGTGCGGATGGGGCCGGGATCAGCGGTGCTGCGGGCACCGTTGTTTGTGGCGGTGGATATTCAGGCATCCAACACGCCCGGCGATGCGATCGTGCATCTTGCCTCAGCGATTAGCCGCGCGCAACTCCAGCGAATGTACCCTGAAGCGATCAGGGAGGAAAAGACGGTGGAGATATCCGATGGCCGGATACTGGCTTATCGGAAAGTGTTATACCGCGATCTGGTGCTGGAGCAATTTGCTGATTCCCAAGGCGATCCGGAACAGATTCAGGAAGTGGCGGCGAAATATATTGCGGAACATCTGGCGGAATTTATGCAACGTGATGCCGACCTGCGACGATTATGTGGCCGACTGGAGATGCTGCGAAAAGCCATGCCGGATAAAAATATCCCCCAGATCAGTACCGCGGGCATCGCGGCGTTATTGGCGTCGGGGAATATTGATGGCGCTGCGTTGCGAAAGGTTATCGCCGGTAATGGCCTGGCGGGGGTTATTGAAGCATCACTGGATTATACAATAACGCGGCTTCTGGCAGCCGGGGCACCGGAGCAATTAGAAATGCCCAATGGCCGCCATGCTCCGCTGGAATACCGTGATGATGGCACAGCGGTATTATCCGTACGTTTGCAGGATTTATTTGGTTTTACAGATACCCCAAAAATTGCCAATGGCCGCGTGCCGGTGCTGCTGGAAATTCTGGGGCCTAATTATCGCCCGGTACAGATTACGCATGATCTGGCGGGATTCTGGGCTGGCAGTTATGCGCTGGTGCGAAAGGATTTGCGGGCGCGGTATCCGAAACATGCGTGGCCGGAAAATCCGGCGCACGCCGCACCGCTGCCGCCGCGCGCCAGCCGTGGGAGAAAATAGAAAGCGGGGGTGTGGCAATTTTTCCGGGCAGCGTGCCGTCGTGGCATTGCCTACATAGCCGCCGGCTTTGCCGGTGGTGGAATATCCGATGGAAACACAAAGCTATCCCGGCGCGCCGGTACGGACGATTGTGGCCGCAATTTGGTGCCGCCCGGAAAAATTGCCGCACCCGAAAGCGGATTGTTGGCAACATGAGGGGGCGATCATGCGGATTAGACGTTAATATAGGCGTTGTTTTATTGGAGCAGAAATGATGAAGGCATGGGTATTGGAAAAGCTTGGTGGTTTGGAAAATCTGCATCTCGCGGAAGTATCCGAGCCGGTGTGTGGGCCTGATGAAGTGCTGATGGAAGTGCTGTATTCCGCTTTGAATCCGGCGGATCGGTATTTGGCGGAGGGGCAATATCCGGCACGTCCGCCATTGCCACATATATTGGGGCGTGATGGCGTGGGGCGGATAACCGCGCTGGGGGCGGATGTGGCCGGATGGAAAATTGGAGATACGGCACTGATTATTCGTGGCCCGGTTGGAGTGGACCGGGCGGGAACCTTGGCACAAAAAGTAACGGTTCCGACGGAATGTCTGGCGGCAATACCAACCGGCTGGACGCTGCAGCAAAGTGCGGGTGCAAGTCTGGTGTATCTGACGGCGTGGCAGGCGCTGACACAGTGGGGGAATTTGACGCCCTCGGTGGTGCTGATAACCGGTGCCAGCGGGGGAGTGGGTGTGGCGAGCGTGCAATTGGCCTGTGCGATGGGGCACACGGTTGTGGCTTTTTCGCGCAGCGCGGAAAAGCGCCGGCATCTTTCTGAGTTGGGGGCGAAAATTACCCTTGATCCGGCCAATACGCAGTGGCGAAAAGAACTGTTGAAATTGCTGGCGGGAAGACGCGTGGATCTGGTGGTGGAAAATATTGGCGGGGAACAATTTTCAGAACTTCTGGATGTGATGGCGATGTGGGGAAAAATAAGTGTAGTGGGGCGGTTGGCCGGGCCGGTACCGCAGTTTAACACGGCCAGTCTGTTCTTTCGACGGCTGCGGATCGGTGGCGTGGCGGCGGGGAGCTATACAGCCGAGGAGGCCCGGGCGGCATGGCTGGAGGTTCTGAAAATATTAAGTGTGCATGACAATCGACCCCTGGTCGATGCGGTGTTTGACTTTGACCAATTACCGCAGGCGTTTGAACGACTGGCTGCCGGGCCAATGGGGAAGGTGTTAGTAAAAATTGGGGGACAATAGCGGAGGGGTTGTTACAGTACTCGGTAACCGGTCACCATATATGCGATCCCGGCCCGATCCAGAACGTCAGCGACAAGTGTTAATAGTTTCTGTTGTGACATTTGGCCAGTCGGTCAAGCATGGTTTGGTGAATTTCCCGCTCGTTGAGATGCGGGAATCGCCGCCTAAGACCATGGATGAAAAGTGTTTTGGTAAACGCGGATAACTCAAAAGCTTTCCGCAATCTCGCTTCCGGCGACATCCGCCGAAGCGTCTCCAGATAAATCCTGTGGTTTGGATGAGACTTCATATCCATAATTCACGCAATATACCTGTTTATGAAGACAATGAAAAGTCGGTTCAGCCGGGCTGTTCAGCCGGGCCTGCGTGACACGTTACGCGGGTAATGAAAATAAGGTTTCCGAGCACCGGATGATAGTCTCCCGGCGCGCCGGGACTCTATGCTGCCGAAATCCGTTCTGTAATGGTATGGTTCAATCGCGGATTATCGGCCATTGCCCGCGGAATCTGTCACGCCCCCGATTCACCGGGGCCGCAGTGATGCTTGTTGCAACTCCCGCATGATGGTTATCATCGGTCGTTAAATGGAAGTTTGGGATTTTGGGGATCAATTGCCATGAAGAGTTATCGTAAAGAATTATGGTTTAATGTGACGGCACGCCGGGCATTCATTAATATTACGGCGCAGGTGCAGGCGGCTTTGGAAGATAGCGGCATAGCCGAAGGACTGCTGCTGGTCAACGCGATGCACATCAGTGCCAGTGTCTTCATCAATGATGACGAGTCGGGCCTGATGCGAGACTGGGAAGCGTGGCTGGAACAATTGGCACCAGAAAAGCCATACGACCGGTATCGGCACAATGATTCAGGAGAGGACAACGCGGATGCGCACCTGAAGCGCACGATTATGGGGCGGGAAGTGACGGTGGCAGTAACCGGAAATAAGTTGGATTTCGGGCCTTGGGAACAGATTTTTTACGGAGAATTCGACGGGAAGCGGCGTAAGCGTGTGCTGATAAAAATCATCGGTGAATGACGGATCCAGTTGCTGATTGCTCCCGGGCCGGGTTGGGGGCACCGGTGAGAATGGCGGCGTCGAGATTTACCTCATTGCGGGCGTAAAGGCGGCCAGACCAGACGCTCCCGCCACGAATGTAATAGTCCCACATGCTCGCCGCCAGTACTGCAAGGCAGAATAACATGCCCAGGGGCATAAAAAATGGCGATCCAGGCTTTTGGCAGGTGATACGGCGCAGACGTTCAAAATGGAGAAAGAATATGGCATTTACGCCCAACGCGAGAATAATCGCCAGCGCCCATGGTAGTGCCGGATGAAAGGAAAATGCGATCACGGCAAGAATGAAATAAAGCGGTACAAATACTCCGGCCAAGAGCATGACAAGGGTCGTGAATAATGCAATAATCGGGCTGCTGCGCAACCCGGCATAGGCATTTTTTTTCAGCCCCAGGAATGTATCAACCAGGCCTTCATACATACGCCCGCTTAGCAGTTCGCGCGTGCAGACTGTAAAAACCGTCAGCCCCTTGGCGCGAGACTGCGTGCCCAAAGCCAGGTCTTCGACCAGTTGTTTATGGATGGATTCATGGCCCCCCATGGATTTATAAGCGTGGGTACGAAACAGCATGTACGCGCCACCGGTAAGGGGTGTGGGATTTTTTGGATCATTGGAGCGATAAAGCGGGGCTAAGGTCAGAAGCGCATGTTGCGCCATGAGCATGACCGATTGTTCAAGCAGGCCACCGGTTTCCATGCGCGGAAGCAGACTGAGCATGTCAATGTTGCGATGTTGCTGGAGTTGTACCATTTTTCGCAATGATTGCGGATGGTGCCAGATATCTGAATCGGTAAATAGGACCAGATCTCCATCAATGAGACCAATGGCCTGCTGAATCGCCCAGACCTTGCCACCCCATCCGGGCGGAGGGGACTGATGATGATCAATGACGCGCAAATGTGGATACCGGTCCATAAGTTCACGACAAACAGTGCTGGTATTGTCGGTGGATTGATCGTCTACAAATATGACTTGGTAATCCGGATAATCCAGTTCGCACAATGAGCCAAGGGTGCGGCGCAAAACGTGCCCCTCATTGCGGCCAGGGGCGATAATCGTCACCGTGGGCCAGGGACTGGGATCGCCCGGATAATCCTGGGGCGCATCATCCGGGCCAACGAGTGCATTGAAAGCGGTGGGAGACGTGTCTTTATCACAAATGAACCTGGCCGTGGTACGCATGGCCTTGGAAAAGCGCACACGCATCCAGATCGCCAGCAGTATCACCAGCCATATGCACACTATCCACCCTGCCGTGATCTGCATGAACGCCTTTCAGAAAAAAACTCGTCTTCCGGCATCATCTACGGAAAGTCCGGGACATCGGATTAAATAGTCGCATTAAAGTCGATCCAACGCGTCCAATTCCGCTTCACTGGCCCGACCTTGAATGAACCGCTGCACTTCCGGATCGGGGCAAGCGCGAATTTCATCCGCGGTGCCGGTATAGACGATTTTGCCATGCAGGAGCATGACGATACGATCGGCTACTTTAAAGGCGCTGGCCATATCATGGGTTACGACAATGCCGGTAACTTTAAATTGCTTTTGCAGTTTCAAGATTAATTCATTAATCACATCCGAACGAATGGGATCTAAACCGGTGGTTGGTTCATCGTACAGGAGCACCTCGGGATTCATGGCCATTGCCCGGGCCAATGCGACGCGCTTACGCTGCCCGCCGGAAAGATCGGCGGGCATTTTTGTCTCGGAACCAGCCATGCCGACGATAGAGAGCTTTTCGTGGACGGTTTCGGCAATTTTCGTTTCAGTGACGCCGCCCGCCTGCCGAAGCGGGAAAGCGATATTTTCTCCAACATCCATGGAGTCAAATAGCGCGCTAAGCTGGAAGAGAAATCCGAACCGCTTGCGAATGGGTTCGAGTTGCTTTTCCGCCAGATTGTCAATGCGCCGGCCATGAAAATATATCTCGCCGGAATCAGGTTTTAACAATCCGACAATGTGTTTCAGCAGCACGGATTTACCGGTTCCGGATGGGCCAATGACCACGGTTGTCTGATCGGCAGGAATGTCCAGAGTCAGGCCATTGAGTACAACCAAAGGGCCAAATCGTTTGTGGACGTTTTCAAAACGAATCACCGGCACATCGGAGGATTGCGTAGATATTGTGGGCATAGGCAAATAACTCACAGGAGACTGGGTTGATTGGGCCAGAGCATGACGTAAATATTATTGAGCATGACGGCAAGAATAAAATTCGCTAGGAGAATCACGCAGAAGCCGGCGACGAAACTTTCAGTGCATGCCCGCCCGACGCCCTGAGCGCCATTTCCACAACGAAATCCTTTATAGCAGGCAATCGTTGAAATAACCACCCCGAAGAAGAACGCTTTAATAAGTCCAACATAAACGGTAAACAAATCCATTCCGGTTTGAGCGTAATGCCAGAAGGGGTAATTCCGGACACCTTCCACACCAACTGAAATCAGCCATCCACCCAAAATCCCTATGGAATCGCTGAATACCGTCAGCACGGGCGTCATGATGATACAGGCCAGCACCCGCGGCACCACCAGGGTTCGCACTGGATCGGCCGCCATCACCCGCAGGGCGTCGATTTGTTCGGTAACACGCATGGTTCCCAGTTCGGCAGTCATGGAGCCGCCGAGCCTGCCGGCCAGCATCACCGCGGTAAGAACCGGGCCAATTTGCTTTACGACGCTGATAACAATGACCGAACCGACGCGGTTGCCTGCGCCAATTGCTTTGAATTGCGGATAGGCCTCGACGGCCAATACCGCCCCAATAAATCCGCCGCCCAGCATTACCACTGGAATGGAAAGAGTTCCCATCTCGTACATTTGTATGAAAAGTTCTCGGATGGTTCGCCGGTTCATGCCGGTAAATATGCCGTAAATAATAGAAAATAAAAAGCAGCCAAAGTCCCCCGTTGTCTGTATCGCGTGGATAGTCCAAGCTCCAATTGCCGCCAAAAAACCGGTAATGGGATTCGCCATTCTCGCAGGTGAACTTTGATTGCTTTCCATATCAATATCTCTACAAGCCGATAATATCCGACGTAATTCCGCCGCCACGGATACCGATCCGTTGCCGTATTGTATACGCCCAAGGCCACCGTTGGGTAATTGTCGCATGGAAAATTAAACTCTCCGCCCACCACTTAGAATCAGCGGTTGGCACAACCGCCCGAATTTTGGGCAAAGCGATCTAAAAAGCCGTTGGCCTGCACGATAATCAGCAGGCAGCCCCTTCTGTCGCTTTGCTCAAATATTCCCGATGCTTCAGTCTATTCGCCGAACGATTTCTATGTGGAATGGGGGCCGGTATTTCATCGCGGACGCCTTGATGGTACGGCGCGGGTATTAATACTGGGAATGGTGCCAACCCAGCTTGAGCTTATTACGCGGCGAATTCTCATGGGAGACGCCGGTCAGCGAGTGCAGGGATTTCTCGCTAAACTCGGCCTGATAAAAAGTTATGTGATGATTAACACCTTCATCTACAGCATAGCCAACAGTAAAGCGCCCGGAATATATCAGGATCATCCCGCGATCGCCGCTTATCGTCATGCCTGGATTGATGCCTTGATAACCCCGGATGTTGATGCGGTCATAGGCCTCGGTGCGCGGGCTGATGCGGCATTTACTCTCTGGCGGAAAACATCTATGGGACAAAGCTTTTCAGGAACCTATGTGAACATTGTGCACCCGACGCAGCCCGAAAGTGCCGCCCATGGAAATCCGGCACGCCTCGCCTCCGCGACTGCCGCGCTATTGGATAACTGGAACGCCGCTCTGGAGGTGCTGCATACGCACATTCGATCACCGGACCAGGTTGTGAAACTCGTGCCGTATCAAAATGGTTTTACGGCCGATGATATTCTCCCTATTCCGCGGTTTGATCTTCCTGTTGGAACGCCGACATGGATGAGCGAAACGGCGCTATGGGCAACTCGGCCGACCGGAAACCGTCTTGCAAAGCGATCCAACATCACAATTTCGCCACCGGATTCCATCTACCGTCAATGGGGCACGGACACACAAAAGCCCTAGTTTTGGGGGCCGCCACGAAATAACCGATCCAATCTGACATGGTCTTTTGGCCTCTGCCAGCGCTGACCGCTCTTTACGTATCCATGCGGAGATGCTCCGCGCGGGCGTCTTGTCAGATGCTAAAATCCCGGCGTCATATTTGTAAAGCTTATTTTTTTATGGCCTCTTATTGTGCCGCCGCCCGGATCGTTGGGTCTTCCGCCGGATTAGCCGCTACCGCCTTAAGTTCGGTTGTGGCCGCCGGGCCGCCCAACAATTTAAGTGCCGCAATTGCGGATCGCCGCACGTTGGGCAGGAAAAAATTGTCCGAATTTCGCACGATTCGGATCAGCGGGTCCACTGCACGCTGGTCTTTAGTGGCCGCGAGTGCATGAATTGCCTCATCGCTGACTTCCGCCATCGTATCGCGGGTTGCTCCAATTAGTGCATCCATCGCTCGCGGATCGGCGATTCGTCCAAGGCTTTTCACCGCCGCCGCGCGCACGACCGTATGAAAATACATGTCATCATTGCAGGTCACTTCGATAAGCACATCCACGGCCGCCGGATCGCCGCACGTTCCCATAGTCAAGGCTGCGTCGCGGGCTTTTTCCGCCGAGCGATCTCGAATGGCAATTAACAACTCTGCAAATGACACCTTGGTTGGAGATGCAACCTCCTGACTTGGCACTGGGTCTGAGGCCAAGGTTTGCGTCGCCGCAGCCATGGCTGCGGCCTTCATGACTGGTGAAAGCGTCTGTGTCGGCGAGGATGCCATCGCAGCCGATTTCAGCACTTGCTGTTTGTTCTTGGACTTTTTTCTGAAATTGAACATGATGTATTCTCGCAGGTTGGGGGTTCAAAAAATCATCAGCGTCAATGCAGGGCGGACGCTGATTCCACAGGCAATACTGTATCAAATCGCCCCAGCCAAAACAAATCAACGAAAAATCAACGAAAAACAAACGATCAAAAGAAATGAAAGTATTTAATGAAAGCATTTAATTGACAAATACACGGTTTTGACCTGATGATACGTTTCATCCAGTGGCCTGATCACATCCGGTCAGCGTGGCCGGGCGGGTGGCGTATTTCATCGTTGCCTCATCATGGCAAGCGTTTTAGGCGAGGAGTTCCAATCATGCAACGCAGAGAATTTTGTAAACTCATGGTAGGCGCGGCGGTTGCTGCCACGATTCCGACGCTGGGCAAATCGGCCGATGCGTCAGGACTTATTGCCGGCGGCTTTGACCGGTATACCGAAACCTTTCCTGAATTTTGCGCGACGCCCGCGAAATCGCGGGAATTTTACGCCGTGCGCGGCAAAGCCATCGTGGAAGAAAAATTGAATAACGCTGGCTGGCGTCCCACCGGATGGGGAAATCCGCCAGCGCTTCCGGTTCCCGGTGGTTCGCATGATGGCGTACCGATGCAGTCGCCTATTGCAAATCTCGCCGGTGATGGGCCGTATGAGCCAACCTGGCACTCGTTATTGCAATACGAATGTCCAGAATGGTATCGCGATGCCAAGTTCGGCATCTGGAATCACTGGAGTCCCCAATGCGTCCCGGAAGATGGGGACTGGTACGCCCGTAATATGTATATCCAAGGCTCCGGCCAAAATAAATATCAGGTTCAACATTACGGCCCACCATGTAAATTTGGCTATAAAGACCTTTGCGCCCAGTGGACATTGTTGAACTGGGAGCCGGAGCACCTTATGGATCGCTATAAAAAGGCGGGCGCTAAGTTGTTTATCGCCTTGGCCAACCACCATGACGGGTTTGATACCTGGAATTCCAAGCATCATCAGTGGAACGCCCATAATATCGGCCCGCATCGGGATGTCATCGGTACTTGGGCGAAAGTCGCCCGGCACCACGGCTTGCGCTTTGGTGTCACCGTGCATCAGGCCCGTAACTGGTGGTGGTTCCAAACCTCGCATGGGGCGGATAAAACCGGCCCGTATGCCGGCATTCCTTATGATGGCGTATTGACCAAGGCGGATGGCAAGGGGCAGTGGTGGGAAGGATATGATCCGCAACAGCTTTATAACGCTAAACATCCATTTAATGCTTTGCCCGATATTTCTTATGTGAAAAATTTCTATGATCGCACCCGAGACTTGGTGGATCAGCACAATCCGGATTTACTCTATTTTGACAATCCTCTCTTCCCGCTGGGTTGGGGCGGCATGAATATAGGCGCGTATTTCTATAATCGCAATCTGCAAACCCATGGCGGCAAAATGGAAGGTGTTATCAACATCAAAAACGTGCCGGGGCCTTTACTTAAAAGCGTGGTAGCGGATATTGAGCGTGGACTAAGCAGCGGCATCATGCCGTACCCTTGGCAATCCGAAACGTGTATCGGCCAGTGGCATTATCAGCGTGGATTATTCAATCAGCCCGGTGAATACGGCGGCTACATGCACCCGCGGGAGACGATCCACTGGATGATCGATACGGTCAGCAAGAACGGCACATTTATACTCAACATTCCCGGCAAGCCCGATGGCACCATTGACCGCAAGGAAAAGTTGATCCTGGAAAAGCTTGGCGAGTGGTTCTCGGTTAACGGTGAAGCCATTTACGCCACACGCCCGTGGAAGGTTTATGGGGAAGGCCCAAATGTCATCAAGGCTGGCTCATTCCAAGGCAACAGCATCCGCAGTATGGGGGTAAAAGACATTCGCTTCACCCGCAACAAGGCCAATACTGTGCTATATGCATTGGTACTGGGCTGGCCGAGCGATGCATTTGTTATTCATTCACTGGGCACGGCGGCCGTCAGCAAGCCGGGAAAAATTCACAATGTGCAACTCTTGGGAACGGATGAAAAGCTCAAGTGGAAGCAGTCCGCCGCAGCATTGCGTGTGGAATTGCCTAAATATCGCCCCACGGAGGATTATGCCGTGGCTCTGAAAGTGTTTATGGCATGAGGTAGTCGCTGGCCGGAAATTTGAGCCGTTGCTATAGTGTGTAGATGGCTGCAGGTTACACAGTTTTGGCCCGGCGATACCGCTCGCAGAACTTCGACCAACTCATTGGTCAGGAGGCGATAGCTACTACCCTGAAAAATGCCGTATCCACCGGACGATTAGCCCATGCGTTTCTCTTTACCGGTACGCGTGGTGTGGGAAAAACGTCCTCGGCCCGCATTTTAGCCAAGGCTATTAATTGCCCAAACGCCGTCGGAGGCCAACCATGCGGCGAATGCCCCACGTGCAAAGCCATTGCGGCTGGTGAGGACATTGATGTCATTGAAATCGACGGTGCCAGCAACAACGGCGTCGAGCAAATTCGTGACTTGCGGCAAAGCGCCGGCATTACTCCCAGCCATAGTAAATTTAAGATTTATATCATTGACGAAGTTCACATGCTCTCGATCGCCGCGTTTAACGCGTTACTCAAAACGCTTGAAGAGCCGCCTGGGCATGTTAAATTCATTTTCGCCACCACCGATGTACATAAGGTTCCCGCTACTATTTTAAGCCGGTGCCAGCGCTACGATTTTAAAAATATTCCGGCAGCCCGCATCACCGACCATCTCGCGGATATCTGCAAGCAGGAAAGCACGGAAGCGGAAACGTCCGCTTTGCATCGCATCGCCATTTTAGCCGCCGGATCCATGCGTGACGCTCTGTCATTGTTGGATCGTGTTTTATCGCTTGGGGCGGGGCGGATTACCGAAAAACTCCTTGATGAATTGCTCGGCAAGCCTTCGCTGGCCAACATGACCGACCTGGCGGTTGCCATGGCCGCGGGCGATGCGGCGGCGGTATTAAAGCTTTCTGATCAGTTGCTTTTGGAAGGCATGTCCGCGGAACAGGTATTAAGTGAATTAACCGATCTGCTTCGCAATTTAATGGTACTGCGCGTATGCGGAACGCAAACCGATATATTGGATATCCCCGGTGAATGGCGCAGTGCATTGGAAAAGCTTGCCCCGGCATTTGAACCGGCCGTGCTGGTGCATCACATTGCGTTGTGCGACCAGACTTTACGATCACTGCGCGGCTCAACCATGCAACGCCCCTTATTTGATGCGCTTATGGTTCGATTGGCGATCGCGGCGCAGTTCAGTTCCATTAGGCAGGTGCTGGAATCCGGCCAATTGCCCGCTCCGGCAGCCGACGCGCAAAAAAAAAATGATGCACTGAACCCGGCGGCAATCGCTGCCCGCACAATAGTTACAGCCCCGCCCCCGGCTCACAGTCATGAACCTTCAACCATCGCAAAGCCTGTTGCGGCCCAGCAGGCCGTTGCGCCGGCAGCGTCGTTAACGACCACCACGACGGAAGTAAAACAATCATCTGATCCAATCTGGCAGGCGGTGGAAACCTATCTGCTGGACAATCAGGGGGCATCTCTGGTTAATTTACTCAATGGCCACGCTCATATTCTTTCTGCGGATACCAATACCGGTGCCATACGACTTGAGGTTCCCGGTCATACCCACACCATGGTCAGCAGTGAGCGCTACACCCGTATGCTCGAATTGGCTTTTGCCGCCGCGACCGGAAAAGATTGCCGTTTGGAAATTATCGCCGGCGCTCGCCCCGTCTTGGCCGCTGCCTCCGCGGCCCCCATTGCGGTGGCTCGCCCGGCGGCAACGCCTGGTCCGCGTGTTTCTCCCGAATTGATGAAGCGGGCTCAGGAATTGCCCGCTGTTCGGCAATTAATGGAAAAAATGGGGGCGAAACTTGTCAACGTGGAAGCCATTGAGGTCAGTGCTGATTTGCCGGTGGAACCGGTATAAAAGAAGTGTAGATTTGTAGAATTGTAGATTTGTAGAATTGAGGATACATGTTTGATTCGTTAAAATCGCTAAGTCAGTTGGGACCTTTAATGGCTCGGGCTAAGGAAATGCAGGCTAAAATGGCGGAAGTACAGCAGAAGCTCGGCACCATTCGGGCTGATGGTACTGCCGCCGGCGGCATGATTTCCGTTACCGCCAACGGCCACATGGAGATTATCGAAGTGCATTTTTCAGCCGACGCCGCCCGACTCGATGCCGCCGTACTTGCGGATTTAACGCGATCCGCGGTTAACGAGGCGCTGGCGAATGTTCGCAACATCGTGCAGCGGGAAATGCAGGGCGTCGCCCGAGATATGGACATATCGGGGCTTCAAAAAATGATGGGAATGCCGTCATGACCGACCATTCCATGGCTTACAGCGCCAGCGTCCGGCGGCTTATGGACCTTTTAGGCCAATTACCCGGCGTCGGAAGTCGCTCCGCGGAGCGGATGGTGTTTCATATTTTAAAAGGCACCTCCGAAGACGCCTTGGCATTGGCCGATGCCATTCGCGCTGTTAAACAGCAGGTTCGTCACTGCAGTGTGTGTTATCATCTTACCGAAACCGACCCCTGCGAAATTTGTCGCAATCCCAGTCGCGATACGGGTTTGGTGTGCGTTGTTGAGCAGCCCAAGGATCTGTTTCAAATTGAATCTACCGGCGCTTATAAAGGTGTTTATCATGTCCTGTTGGGGCACTTGGCACCGTTGGACGGGATCAATCCGGAAAACCTCACTATCGAGGCTCTTGTGCAGCGCATTAATCAGCGCGATGCCTCCGGAACTCCCCTGGTTCGTGAAGTCATTATCGCCACAAATCCGACCATGGATGGCGACGGGACGGCCCTGTATTTACAAAGTCGATTGGAAAACAGCGGTGTCATTATTACCCGGCTGGCCCGCGGATTGCCGGCGGGGGCGCAAATTGAACAGGCCAATAAGGCGATATTAGCCGACGCCCTTTCAGGCCGGATTAAAATGTAAGATTTCAGCACCTTAGCCGACCAATTCATCGGGAAACGGTGAAATGCCGTAGAATGCCGTGGTGACTTATGGTTCGATTGTTCATGGCCGGCACGCTGCAACCTTCGGGGAAGCAGCGTGCCCCGCGTACGCCTGCGGCGGCCTTACGCTTAGGCGTGGTCATTCCATGTCGGGGCGATGAGTTGCTGTTGCCACATTGTCTGGCGTCGCTGTCCGATTTTAGCGCCGCCGGAGATACTCTTGTGGTGGTCAATGCCGATAATTCACCGGGAACGTCAGCTATTGCCGCACGGGCGGGTGTGGAATTAATCCGTTCTGCCAGCCCGTACCGTGGGAGGGCTATTGCCGCCGGTGTATCATATTTACTGCATCAGGCCTCCGTCGCTGCTCCGGATGTCATTTTAATTGCGCATGCGGACATGGAGTTTACTGCCGGCAGCAGGCAGGCCCTGTTGGCGCATCTGGCTATTAATCCACGGCGACAATGGGGGGCGATGGGACATCGTATTATGTCCACGCATTGGAAGTATCGGCTTATCGAGTTCGGTAATCGCATCCGCGCCAGCCGATGGCACATGCCTTATGGCGATCAGGCTATGTTTTTCGGGGTGGACGCGTTAAGCTCCGTCGGCGGATTTCCGCAGCAAAACCAATTGGAAGATTGTGAACTATCTCTCCGATTCAGGTCCATAACTCCACCACTTTACGTCAACTACCCCGTCTGCATCAGCCACCGGCACTGGTGGAGAGGCATTATAATTACCAGTGTACGCAATTGGTTCATCGCCATAAACTATTTCTTAACCGTTCACGGACCAAAGCCCCCGCATAATCCCAGAAATAAGGCAAAATCCGGGGCATATTAGGCATAAAAATCCACGGAAAATGAGTTTGCGTGAATAAAAGCATTTGTCCGCTGATTCCGCTGAATGCTTGCGCTAAAAAAAATCACATCTCCCCTTGACCTTGCACATAAGTACAAGGTGTACAATTACACAGTGATCCAAATTCCGGGCTTTTCCGGCTTATCCGGAATGAGGATTTGTTTCTCTAAGCCGGGTTTAATCCGGAGTTTCGCCCCCAAAACGTGATTTTCGGAAGAGAATCCCCTTGATAGTATTGCGTTTGATGCGTTTTCGGGCTGTTTTTTGTCGGCAATGTGTACCCATGTAAATGACAATATTATG